>LLBY010001710.1_pt4 | contig 34424 bp, 31 predicted proteins | sample 1489401 | NCBI WGS metagenome assembly LLBY01 (sample SAMN04092656, study PRJNA295927) | soil metagenome | biome: Soil prokaryotic community; feature: Bulk soil; isolation source: soil from tomato rhizosphere | host: tomato cultivar Hawaii 7996 | place: South Korea | collected 2011-11-01 | reverse complement strand
ACTAATCACTAATCACTAATCACTTTTTTAGGTGGCTCCATGACGTAAGTACATTTGGTACAGGTACGTTTTTCTTCATCGCTATAAAACTTATCAAAAATTTTAGGCATATCGGTTTCAATATTATCCAATTTGAATTTCTTTCTATACAGTAAATTGTTGCACTTTTCGCAGTACCATTCTAAGGCGTCTTTCATTTTTTTAGAACGTGGATACTCAATTACCAAACCAACCGTATTGGCAGCACGTTGTGGCGAATGTGGCACTTTTGCAGGTAACAAGTAAATGTCGCCTTCGTTTATATGGATGTCTTTTGGTTTATTTCCATCCATAATTTTTAATACCATATTACCTTCAACTTGATAGAAAAATTCAGGGGTTTTGTTGTAATGGTAATCCTTTCGGTTATTGGGACCACCAACTACCATGACAATAAATTCACCATTTTCCCAAACCACTTTATTGCCAACAGGTGGTTTTAATAAATGGCGGTTTTCTTCAATCCAAGCTTTAAAATTTAAAGGAGAAACTAGTTTGCTCATATTTATATATTTTGGGCGTGTCTATCCCGATAACTATCGGGAGGGTCGGACTTTATGTGCTACACGATGGCTTGCTTCAAATGTGAAGCATTCGCGATTTCATTAATTTAGAAAAAATAAACCAATGAGTCATCCTTCCACGCAGAATTATTAGTTATAAAGTTACAAACTTTTTGTTCTTCCACCATCAACAGGTATGTTAATTCCGTTAATATAACTAGCTGCTTCACTTGCTAAAAATGTAATAACGTTGGCGGTTTCTTCGGGTTGGGCAAACCGTTTTGCAGGGCTGTAGCTTTTCATTATTTCGGTCATGTCTTCAACCGTAGCGCCTTCATGATTTGCTTTGATTTTAATGATTTCGGCTAAGCGTTCCGTATCGGTAAAACCAGGTAGCACATTATTTACGGTAATGCCAAAAGCACCTACTTCTATCGATAAGGTTTTGCTCCAATTTCCAACAGCACCTCTAATGGTATTGCTTACTCCAAGTCCTGGAATAGGCTCTTTAACAGATGTGGAAATAACGTTAATAATTCTACCAAAGCCTTCTTCTTTCATAAACGGAATGGTGGCCTGCGCCAAAACGTGGTTACATTTTAAATGCATAATAAATGCATTGTCAAATTCATCTAAACTAGCGTTTAAAATATCGCCACTTCTTGGACCACCAGTGTTGTTTATAAGAATATGGAACCCGTGGTTTTCATCGATAAACTTTATTGTTTTCTCTTGAACATCTCGTGGGTTGGTAAAATCGGCTACAATAAAACTGTGGTTTTCGCTATTTGGTAATTCGGCTAAAGTTTGTTTTAGTTTATCTCTATTTCTAGCAACTAAAGTAACGTTTACACCTTCGTTAGCCAATGCTATGGCGGTTGCTTTTCCAATGCCTTGTGTGCTTCCACAAACTAAGGCGTTTTTGTTTTTTAGGTTTAGGTTCATAGTTTTATATTTTATTCCTGTTGAAGCGGGAATTTCATATTTAAATTTTGATTGTCAATATTTTATGCAAATGTTCTTAGCTTCAGTAAAAAAGCGTAATGCTTCAAAACCGCCTTCGCGACCCACTCCAGATGCTTTCATACCGCCAAAAGGCGTGCGTAAATCGCGAAGCATCCAAGTATTTACCCAAATAATACCAGTTTGCAGTTGGCTCGTTAATCTCATGGTGCGTTTTAAATTAGTGGTCCAAATGGTTGCCGACAGACCGTATTTTACCGCGTTTGCCATTTGTAAAACTTCGGTTTCTGTATTAAAAGGCATAATGGTTACCACAGGTCCAAAGACTTCTTCTTGGTTTATTTTGCAATCGTTAGTATTTATTTCTATAACGGTTGGTGCTAAATAATAACCATTTTCATAATCTTTAATGACTATTTTGTTGCCGCCACATAAAACAATGCCGTTTTCTTTTTTAGCTATTTCAATATAGTTTAAAACTTTTTCTAAATGTTGTTTTGAAACCAAAGCGCCAACATCCGTAGTTTCGTTTGATGGATGCCCAACTTTAAGTTGCTTTACTTTTTCTATAAAATCTATTTTAAATTTTTTATAAATGGAAGCTTCTACAAAAATGCGGCTTCCACACAAACAAATTTGTCCTTGATTTGAAAACGATGCGAGTACTGTTGTTTTTAACATCTCATCATAGTCGCAATCTGCAAAAATAATGTTTGGGTTTTTCCCACCGAGTTCCAATGATAATTTTTTGAATAAGGGTGCCGCTATTTTGGCTATATGAGCACCTGTTTTTGTGCCACCGGTAAAAGAAATGGCTTTAATATTAGGCTGCTCCACAATGGCTTGCCCAGTAGTAGAACCTAAACCGTGTACAATGTTTAAAACACCTTTGGGTAAACCAGCTTCGTTGCAAATACTTCCTAAAAGAAAGGCTGTCATAGGAGTGATTTCACTGGGTTTGGCAACGACACAATTTCCAGCAGCAATAGCTGGAGCAATTTTCCAGGTAAATAAGTAGAGAGGAAGGTTCCAAGGTGAAATACACCCTACAACCCCCATAGGTTGACGTAAGGTATAATTAATGGCATCGTGTCCAATACTTTCGTGACTTTCACTTGCAAATTGTGTAATGGCGTTTCCGAAAAAGCGAAAATTATTAGCTGCTCTTGGAATGTCAACTGATTTTGCTAAACTAATGGGTTTGCCATTGTCCTTACTTTCAGCTTCTGCAAAGCGTTGTAAATTGGATTCTAGTAATTCTGAAATTTTAATTAAGATTCTGCTACGCTCATCTAAAGTGGTTTGTGACCAACTTGGAAAAGCAGATTTTGCTGCGATATAAGCATTTTCTACATCAACGCTTGATGAATTAGGTATCTGTCCATAGACTTGTCCATTAGAAGGATTGTAATTGTCTAGCCAATTATTGTCAATTGGATCGTGAAATTTGCCGTTTATGTAGTTTTGGATTTTCATTTTTCCTTTTTTGAGCGTCTTTTCTTGTGATTCTTTAATACTATTTTTAATGAATGATTCTAAGAATTAAAAGGATTATCATCAAGTTTATGAAACTCTTTCATTTATTACAATTTTTTATAAGCTGTTACCTTAATCTCAACAACCAAATCGGGATGCGGTAATTGGTGTACTGCTACTGTTGTCCTGGTCGGTCCTGTTTCTTTGCTAAAAAAATCGGCATAGACTTTATTATACCCAGCAAAATCATTCATGTTTACTAAAAAAGTGGTCACGTCTACTATATCGTTTAAAGTCGCACCTTCGTTAGCTAGAATTCTTTGGATGTTTAGCAGTACTTCGCGGGTTTGGGTTTCTATGTTTAGGTGTTTTGTTCCCATGTTGTCTATAACATCAACACCTGCAATAGAATTGTCTGGTTGGCGAGAACTGGTGCCAGAAACAAAAATAAAATCTCCTGCTCGTTTTGTGTGTGGGTACGCCCCCCGTGGTGTTACATTTTTACTCATGTTTTTTTTTTACGTTAAGGGTTACTCATTCTAAAAAAAATGACTGATTTTCGCTTCAATTAAAAAAGTTTAAACGAGTTCTATATTAATCCCGTAATTCTATCATCTTCAAGAATGGCTTCGGTTGCTTTTTTTACTTTTTCCAAAATAATTTTTAAGTCGCCATTTACATCTAATTCATTATCGGTTAGCATATTTAAAATGGCTTTGTCTTGTGCACGACCACGCAACATGGCTTCTTTGTAACCTATGTGTTCATTAAAAGTTACCAGAGAATATTTTGAAGCGTATTCATTCGGAAAATGCTTCTCCAAAGCCATTTCCAAGTTACGTTTTTTTCTAAAAATAGCATGGTTTACATGTGTTTTCATTTCGTGAAAATTATCGATGGCTAAATCTGCAATGGCATCGGTATCTTTTTTTCGAGAGGCTTCGTAGGTTTTAAAAACGGTTTCCCAATTGCCTTTATGGGTATCTAAAACTTTGTCGAATTCAACGACATCTTCAAAAGAGGCGTTCATACCTTGTCCATAAAACGGTACAATGGCATGGGCAGCATCACCCATTAGAAGGGTGTTGCCTTTGTAATGCCAAGGGGAACATTTTACTGTGCCGAGGGGTGAGGTAGGGTTTTTTAAAAAGTCTTCGACCAAGTTTGGCATCAATTCCAAAGCATCCTTAAAGTATTTGCTAAAGAATTCTAAAATACGTTTCTTGGTGGTAAGATTGTTAAAGTTGTATGCGCCTTCATCGTAGCTCAAAAAAAGTGTTACTGTAAAGCTGCCATCTAAATTAGGGAGTGCAATAAGCATAAAAGCGTCTCTTCCCCAAATGTGCAATGCATTTTTGTGGGTTTTGTAACGGCCGTTTTCGGCAGGTAAAATGCTTAATTCTTTGTAGCCGTGCGTTAAATAATCTTGCGAAAAACTGAAAAGGAATTTTTTTCCTAAATAGTAACTTTGCCGCATTATGGAACCGGCACCATCTGTGGCTATAATAATATCGGCATCTTCTATAAATTCATTTTTGGTTTCGTAGTCATGAAATAATGCCGTGGTTTTTTCGAAGTCTACCGACTTGCATTTTTTGTTGAAGTAGATGCTGACGTTTTCGTGCTTTTCGGCTTCGTCTAATAACAAGGCGTTAAGTTGGCCTCGTGAAATGGAGTTGATGTATTCGTGTTCGCGACCACTATAAGGTGCAAAAACGGTATTGCCTTCTATGTCGTGAAGCATTCTACCATTCATAGGAATGCAAAGCGCTTTTACTTTATCTTCGATACCAACCAATTTCATGGCTTTATTACCTCTGTTTGAAAATGCCAGATTTATAGAGCGCCCAGAATCCACATTTACTTTGCGTAAATCGGGACGTTTTTCATAAACCGACACATTATATCCACGTTGTCCTAAGCGTAAGGCTAAAAGTGAACCACAAAGTCCTGCGCCAATTATGAGTACGTTTTGTTGAACTTCCCCTAAACCTTTTCTAAAGGAGGGAACTTTTTTGTTCTGTTTATTCATAGAGTTTTGTTTGGTTGAGTGTAGGATTTTATTGGTTATTTAATATTATCTTTAAACGTTCCACTAAATGATACACGTCTTGAAACGAATTGTACAATGGAACAGGTGCACAACGAATCACATTGGGTTCGCGCCAATCGGAAATAGCGCCTACTTCGGTTAATTTGTTATGCAATGATTTATTGGCATTTTTTACGGCTATTGAAAGTTGACAACCACGTTCTTCAGGGTTGTTTGGTGTAATAATTCGAATGGTATCCTCTCCCAACTGCTTTAACAAAAACTCAAAATAGCCCGTAAGTTTTTTAGATTTTTGAGTCAGTTTTTCAATACCAACTTGATTAAAAATTTCTAAAGACGCTTTTATAGCTGCCATTGATAAAATTGGTGGGTTACTGAGTTGCCATCCTTCGGCACCGGGTAATTGGTCGAACGCATCGCGCATTTTAAAACGGGTTTCTTTATTGTGGCTCCACCAACCTGTAAACCGGTTGAGGTTTTTGTTATGTGCATGCCGTTCGTGCACAAAACAACCTGCAATGCTTCCTGGGCCAGCGTTTAAATATTTATAGGTACACCAAGCTGCAAAATCGGCACCCGATTCGTGTAAATTGAGTGCTACATTGCCCGCGCCATGGGCACAATCAAACCCAACCATGCATCCGTGTTTGTGACCAAGTTGTGTTATGTATTTCAAATCAAAATACTGCCCTGTATAATAATTTACAGCGCCAATTAAAATGAGTGCAATCTCGTTGCCTTGAGTTTCTAAAATCGCTTCTAAATCGTCATAATTGGCTAATTCGCTATCTTGGCACGCTTTCCAAAGAACCAATCCTTCTTTGTCATTAAAACCATGATGCCGCAATTGCGATTCTACCGCATATTTATCTGAAGGGAAAGCATCGGCTTCAATTAAAATTTTATAACGTGTTTTAGTGGGTTGGTAAAAAGACACCATCATAAAATGAAGGTTTGCCGTTAAAGTATTCATAACTACCACTTCAATGGGTTTTGCGCCAACTATTTTTGCCATGTGTTCACCTAAAGATTCGTGATAGTGTAACCATGGGTTTTTAGCTTTAAAATGGCCTTCCACTCCCAAATTTGCCCAATCTTCAAGTTCTCGGTTTATATAAGCTTTCGTTTGTTTGGGTTGTAGTCCAAGCGAATTTCCGGTCATGTAAATACAATCACTTCCATCTTTGTCTTTTGGTATGTGAAATTGATTTCTATACGAAGATAACACGTCTTTTTGATCTTGTTCTAAAGCAAAATCGAGTCCTAATTTATAGTTTGACAAGGTGTGTTGGTTTTTGGTTTCTAACAAAAATAAGAATTCTAAAGTTAGGAATGAAGTTAAGAATATGACTTAATTTACCGAAGCATTTTTTGTATATTTAATAAAAATATTTAGATATGAGCAAGATAAAAGAATATACAAACGGCGAAGTAACCATCGTTTGGGATGCTGAAAAATGCATCCATTCGGCTATTTGTGCCAAAGGATTGCCGGAGGTCTTTCAACCCAGAGAGCGTCCTTGGATAAAAATTGATGCAGCTAAAACAGAGGCTTTAATAAAACAAGTAAAAGCATGTCCTTCAGGAGCTTTGGGTTTTTATATGAACAATGAAACAGATAAAAGTGCTGAGGTTTTGGAAACTAAGGTTGAAGTGTTGGAAAATGGTCCACTTTTAGTTTACGGAACGCTTCATGTAACCCATAAAGATGGTAGAAAAGAAATTAAAAATAAAACAACGGCATTTTGCAGATGTGGTGCTTCAAATAATAAACCTTTTTGTGATGGAGCACATACCACAGGAAATTTTATTGGATAAAAAAAAGAGTTTCAAGTTAGTAACTGAAACTCTTTGAATATATAGAGACGCATAACGCGGAATATTCTTATTATATATACGCCTCAAAAATTAATTTGGATTTTTTTAAGCATTAAAAATTAATTCATTTTAACTTCAACAGCCGTAAAGTACAGTTTCCAGTTTTCTTCTGGTTTTTTATGTTCTAAAGCTATTTTTACACCATTAAAATCTTGATAATTTTCCCAAGAAGTCATCATGGTTGGTTCTTTAGCATTGCCTCTTCTAAAAATCCATTCTTTAACTATAAAATCATCACCAAAATAAAAATCATAAGCATCCCCAGGGGTGTAGCCACCTTCGTTAGGATATGTTAATGTTATTTTATTCAGTTGGGTTTTACTTATTGGAGCTTCTTCAGTAATAGGTTCAGAAATGGTAGCGCCAGAATCCCAAACTAATTGAAAAGGAGCTAATAGCCAGAATTTATCATTGATGAAGCTTTTATCTGCTTTTAAAGATATACTGTCAACAGATTTTCTGTTATAAGAAATCGTGTCTTTCCCGGAAATTAAGGTCACATCACCAGTTTTGGGCTTCCAAGACCATGAGCGTTCAAAATGGGTGGTGTCTTTATCAACATTAAATGTAAAGTTTATTTGGGCTACGTTCTTCCAGTTTTCAAACCCATTGGCTTTGGCAATTTTTTCAGATATTGAAACTTCTTTTTCAGCGACTTTAGTTTCTTGCTTATGTTTGCAAGAAACACTTGTAATCAAAATAATAAGTAAGATTATTGATTTCTTCATGACTAAGATTTTTAGTAAAGATAAAAAACAAGTAAGTTAACAGGAATAACTTAATGTGTATCTTTTATTAGTTGAGGAAATTTAGCTTTGAATTTGTTTAATCGTGGAACAGAAACATTTTGAATATAGCTATTATTTGGATGAAGACGCTCGTAGTTTTGATGGTACGCTTCGGCTACCCAAAATTTTTGAAACGGATATACTTCGGCAGCAATGGTGGTATCTAATTTTTTAGCAAGTGCGTCTTTCTTTTTAAGAATGATTTGTTTTTGCTCCTCATTTTGATAAAAAATGATAGAACGGTATTGTGAACCACGGTCGTTACCTTGTCCGTTTACTTGTGTTGGGTCTTGTGAGCCAAAATAAATATCAACTAAGGTTTCAAAACTTACAATTTTTGGGTCATAGATAACTTCAACGGCTTCAGCATGTCCTGTTTTACCCGTATTGCTAGTCTCATAAGTCGGGTTTTTAGTGTGGCCACCAGAATAACCACTGATTACTTCGTTTACACCTTTTACGCTTTCATAAATCGCTTCAACACACCAAAAACAACCACTAGCAAAATAAGCTTTGGCTTTTTCGTTCTTTATAGGTACTTCTATTGGGGTTGCATTAACAATAGCTTTTTGGTTTTTGTTTGCTTGTGCGTTGTTTTGGCAGCTAAACAATATTACAGTACATACCGCTAGAATTATATTTTTCATCTATTTATTGTTTTAATTTGATCAGATAGAACACCCTGAATAATCACCTTCGTGTGTGTGAATGCCATTTTTATGGGTGTTTCATATATATGGTATCGCCTTTATTTGTTGGTGTTTGCAACAAACAACTCGTTAATGGCGATTTCATATTTTATCCTGTTAGACGAATAAATTTCCAAGACCTTAAAAAAAATACCCAAAAACCATAAAATAAAAAAGCCTCCACGTTTGGTGAAGGCTTTAAACTATATTGTTGCAATTACTTAGCTTAATTTAGCAAATAATTTTTCCATTTTTTCTTTTTGTTCCTCAGCTAATTGCGCATCTACTAAAATACGACCACTATGCTCATCGGTAATAACTTTTTTACGAGCTGCAATTTCAACTTGGATTTGCGGTGGAATAGTAAAGAAAGATCCTCCAGAAGCACCTCTTTCAATAGGTACAACTGCTAAGCCATTTTTTACATTTTTACGAATTCTGTTGTAAGCAGCAACCAAACGCTCTTCAATTTGCTCTTGGTATTCTTTAGATTTTCCAATTAAAGCCTGTTCTTCTTTTTCAGTTTCTGCTAAAATAGCGTCTAATTCACCTTTTTTGTGCTTTAAGTGATTTTCACGCTCTTTTAAACGATCTTTAGTTTCAGAAATAACAACTTTTTTCTGCTCTATTTGGGCTTTAAATTCTTTAATGTGTTTTTCGGCTAATTCAATTTCCAATTCTTGAAATTCAACTTCCTTTGTTAAAGAATTAAATTCTCTGTTATTTCTAACATTTTTTTGTTGCTCGCTATATTTTTTAATCAAAGATTTAGACTCTTCAATTTGATTCTTTTTAGAAACGATATCATTATCTACTACTTCTAAACTTGAAACTAATTTTTCTAATCTAGTGGTTAGTCCAGCAACTTCATCTTCTAAATCGCGTACTTCTAATGGAAGTTCTCCACGAACATTTCTTATTTCGTCTATACGAGAATCGATAAGTTGTAAATCGTATAACGCTCTTAAACGCTCTTCAACAGTTAATTCTTTAGTTTTGGCCATACTTTAAAAATACTTAACAGGATTTGTATTTGTCTTTGATAAAATGATTGCAAAATTAGTAATTTTTTTTGTAAGATATGCTACTAAAAGATTTTTTGTGAATTGCTCACTTTCATAATGTCCAACATCGGCTAAAAGAATGCTGTTTTCGGCAGTAAAAAAGTCGTGATATTTTAGGTCGGCAGTTATAAAAGCGTCAGCACCAGCGGCTTTAGCGGCTTCTATGGCAAAACTGCCAGAGCCACCCAATACAGCAATTTTTTTTATTTTTTTATTTAAAAATGATGAATGCCTAATGCATTTGGTGTTCATTTTATCTTTTAAAAAGGATAAAAACTCTAATTCTTCCATAGAATCATCTAATTCACCAATCATTCCCATGCCAATTTGCTGATTTTTATTCTCTAAAGTGGTTACCTCGTAGGCTACTTCTTCATAGGAATGGGCCTTAAATAAAGTTTGAATTATTTGAGATTCTAAATGCTTAGGAAATGTGATGGAAATTTTTGTTTCAGCTTCTGTATGTAAACTGCCTTTGTTGCCTTTTGTGGGGTTGGTGTTTTCATTGCCTTTAAAAGTGCCGTAGCCTTCTACGTTAAAACTACAGTTAGAATAATTGCCAATTGCACCTGCGCCAGTACTAAATAAAGCCGTTCTAAGTTGTTCTGCTTCATTCTTTGGGACGTAAGTGGTTAATCTTTTGATGGTTTCGTTTTGCGGAATAAGGATGTGTTTGTTTGTTAGTCCTAATATGTTGCAAATCATGTCGTTCACACCTTGTATGGTATTGTCTAAAGCGGTATGTATGCTGTAAATGGCAATGTCGTGCTTTATGGCTTTCATAACCACACGTTCTACATAGCTTTTGCCCGTTAATTTTTTTAGGCCTTTAAAAATAATGGGGTGGAAGCTTACAATAAGGTTGCACTTTTCGTTGATGGCTTCATCTACAACAGCTTCAAGTGTATCTAAAGTAACCAGAACACCTGTTACTTTTGCGTTTTTGTTGCCAACTAAAAGCCCTACGTTGTCAAAATCTTCGGCGTAAGCTAAAGGTGCTAATTCTTCTAAATGATTAATGACGTCTTGAACAATCATGAATAAATTTGTTTGTATCAAAGATAAAATATTATTTTCGCTAAGATGAAACATCTCTAACTATAAATTTGGTAGCGTATAAGATTTATTATATTAGATGTTGTATTTGGCCTTTGAAAAGGAATAAATATATAAACAGATGAAACACCTATGAGAACTACATTCACATACGGAGATAATTATAAAGCGTATTCCATCTGACAATTAAAAACAAATGGATAAAAACTGATGAAATTAATTAGAAATATATCGTTTCCTTTTGTGCCTGTATATTATGCGATAACCAGTTTAAGAAATAGGTTGTATGATTTGGGCATAAAAAAATCGATTTCATATAGTTTTCCTGTGATATGTGTTGGGAATTTAAGCGTTGGTGGAACGGGAAAAACACCCATGATTGAATATTTAATTGATTTGTTGAAGGATGATTGTAAAGTTGCTACGTTAAGCAGAGGTTATAAACGAAGGACAAAAGGGTTTCAATTAGCAAATGAATTTTCTACTGCAGAATCTATTGGAGACGAGCCATTTCAATTTTATAATAAGTTCAAAAATGATATTCTTGTGGCTGTTGATGCCGATAGAGCTCATGGTATTAAACAATTAAAACAACTTGATAATGCACCAAAGGTTATTTTATTAGATGATGCCTTTCAACATAGAAAAGTAAAAGCGGGGTTGAATATTTTGCTTACTACTTATAGCAATCCGTATTTTTCTGATTATGTTTTGCCAACAGGTAATTTACGGGAGCCTCGAAGTGGTGCAAAGCGAGCAGACATTATTGTGGTTACCAAATGCCCTGATAATTTTAGCAGCGAAGCACAAAGTGATTTTTTAAAGAAGATAGCTCCAGAAGTGTATCAGCAAGTTTTTTTTAGTTCAATAAACTATTCAAACGATATTATTTCATCAGCAAGCAAAAAAAGTTTGGATGTTGTAACTAATTTTACTTTGGTAACTGGTATAGCGAATGCAAATCCGCTGGTCGAATTTTTAAATAAAAAAGGGTTGCAATTCGAGCATTTAAACTTTAAAGACCACTATGAGTTTACGCAACAGGATATTTTAGCTTTAGAGAAAAAAGAGCTTATTTTAACTACCGAAAAGGACTTTATGCGATTAAAACAACATGAAACTTTAAAAGACAAATTGTTTTATTTGCCCATTACTGTTACAATAAGCAACGCGCCTATTTTAAATAAGCTTATAAAAGATTTTGCTACTTGTTAAGTTGTTGTAGAACTGTTGCTTTTTGAAGCCAATGCATTGTAAAGTTTTTTCTCAAACTCTTCTTGTTTAAATGGTTTTGGAATAATATCTGTAAAACCAGCTTCTTCAAATTCGTGCATTTTATCTTCAATGGTAACAGCGGTTAAGGCAAAAATGATTTGTTCTTTGTCGAACGATCGCACAATTTTTGTAGCTTCAATACCGCTAATACCAGGCATGTGTATATCCATTAACACAATATCGTATTTATTGGTTTTAATCATATCAACGGCATCTTCACCATTATCTACAATATCGCATTTAAGAGACATCTTGGTTAAAATCTTTTTGGTAATCATTTGGTTGATTTTGTTATCTTCAACCACCAGGATCTTAACATTTGTTAAATCTAAATCACTGGTATTACCACTAAAATATTTTGCTTTGGTTTCTTTGGCTTCTTCAATAGAGGTGTATTCTAAAGGGATTTCAAAATAGAATGTTGTGCCTTTTTCAAGCTCACTTTTTACATATATTTTTCCTTTCAAAATATCTATTAAGCCTTTTACTATGGAAAGTCCTAAGCCTGTACCTCCATATTTTCTGTTGATTTGAATAGAGCCTTGAGAAAAACTTTCAAACATATTGTCTTGTTTTTCTTGGCTTATACCAATACCATTATCTTCAACTTCAAAACGTAAGGTGTAAGTTTTGCCTTTCTCGCCAATTTTGTAAATTCTAATCCAGATATCACCGTCTTTGGTAAACTTGATGGAGTTTCCTATTAAATTGATAAGTATTTGAGATATTTTTAGTTGGTCGGCTATAAAGTTTTCCGGTAAATTTTTGTCATATTCAAAATGAATATTAACGTTATTATCTTGTGCCGAATTATTTAAGGCTAAAATGATATTGTTTATTTTCTTTTTTAGATTGAACGGTTCCGGCTCAACGTCTACCTTATTGGCTTCAATTTTATTAATCTGAAGAATATCGTTAATAAAGGTCAGTAAGTAATCACCCGAAAATTTTAGCGATTTTAAATGCTGAACTTGTTCTGGTTTGGGGTTTTCTTCTAGTAACATATTGCTTAATCCAGTTACGGCATATAGCGGTGTTCTTAACTCATGCGTTACAGTAGATAGAAAGTTTGCTTTGGTTTTTGATGCTAATTCTGCTTTTTCTTTGGCAATAATAAGCTCTCCATTTTTTTTATGAAGCATATTATTTGTTTTTAGCCTGATGTTGTTGTTCTTGTAAAGCGACAGCGTTAATAAAGATAAGATGGTAATTAAGGCAACACTTAAAATTGAAATGAGGGTGCTTAAACTATTATCGTCTTCCGCTTTCTCTAATTTTTGAAACATTTCGTTGTTTTTCTCTAGAGCATCATTTAAAAGATATTGTGTTTCTTGATCTTTTGAAGAATTTGTGCGTTTTAAATTAGTTAAGGAATCTGAAAGATTAACATAGGCACTTAAATAATCTCTTGACGATTTATAATCCTGTATGTCATTATAAATCTCGCTTAAAGCCAAATAGCCATTATTAAGAATGCTTGTAAAATTATTATTGGCTGCAAGTTTAACACCTTCAAGAGCATAGGTTAATGCCTTTTCGTTGTTGTTTAACTTGTTATGAACTAAACTATGGGAAATTAAAGCTTCACTTTGTGTTTTTAATAAATCGTCTTTTTTGGCTAATGCTAAAGATTGTTCTATAATATCTCTGGCTTTTTTATAGTTTTTTAACTTGAAATATGCTTTACCTTCACATAAAAGAACATCTGCTAGTTCTGCGTTTAATGCTTCTTCTTCAAACTTTGACTTTGCAGATCGGTAGTAATCTAAAGCTTGGTTGTAATCTTTTTTTGCAACATAAACATCGCCAAATATTTTATAAGAATTCCCTAGGTTTGTGTTGTCGTTTATAAGACGTTGAACTTCGATGGCTTTTGTAAGCGATTTTATAGCCTTATCACTTTCATCTATACTCAGTTGAAGCCTGCCTTTAATGGCGTAAATAATACCAATACTTTTTTTGTTGTCAGACTGTTTGGCTAAGATTAAAGCCTCATCAAGATTTTGTTGTGCTTTAAAGTAGTTGAAATCATCCAACTCGGTTTTAGATTGCGAAATGTGGTAGTTAATGCTGTTTTGGAGCAACTCGGGATCATCACTTATATTTTTTTGCGATGAAACCGTCATGCTTAAAAGCATTAATGCAATATAAATGTAGTTTTTAATATGGAACATTTAATTTAATATTACAGACAAATATAATTATTTTATCGATAAAGCATTCTTTTTCTTCGATAAATTACACATTAAGTCAATTATTCTTTTAGAATAGCCAGTTTCGTTATCGTACCAACCTATTATTTTTACCATATTTCCTATAACCGACGTCATATCGGAGTCGAAAATACAGGAATGTGTATTACCAACAATGTCAATAGAAACGATAGGATCTTCTGTGTATTCTATAATACCCTTATATTGATTTTCAGCTGCTTCTTTAAATGCCTTATTAATGGTTTCTATAGATACGTTCTTTTTTACATTAAAAGTGATATCGGTTAAAGAACCGTTTATAACAGGCACTCTAATGCCACAACCTCCAATAACATCAGATAGTTCAGGGAATATTTTTGTTAAGGCTTTTGCTGCTCCGGTAGTAGTAGGTACTATGGATTGACTTGCGGCACGAGACCTACGTAAATCTCTATGAGGCTGGTCGTGTAAACTTTGGTCTGTGGTATAGGAATGAACTGTGGTAATGTATGCTTGGTTGATGCCACAAAGCTTATTTATAACATCAATCATTGGCGCTGCATTGTTAGTGGTACACGAAGCGTTGGAAATAATGGTTTCTGTACCATCAATACTTTCATCGTTTACGCCCATTACAATAGTTTTAATAGCGTCTTCAATTGGCGGCACACTTAAAATAACACTTTCAGCACCGTTATTTATGTGGTTTTGTAAATCGGACTTTGTTTTGAACTTTCCGGTGGCTTCAATAACAAAATCGACATTAAAAGGTTTCCAATTAATGTCTTTGGGATGATTGTGATTTAACAGTACCACTTTTTTATTATTAACAATAATATGGGTTTGGTCATGAGAAACAACACCGTTAAAACCTCCATGAACACTATCGTACTTAAGTAAATGGCTTAATGTTCTAGCATCGGCTAAATCATTTATGGCGACAACTTGAATGTCTTTATACTCTTGAAGTAGTCTAAAAACACGCCTACCTATTCTACCAAATCCATTGATAGCTATATTAATCATAACTAATTAATGTGTTTTTGAGCTTTATAAGAAGAACGCACTAGCGCACTACTTTCTACATGGCGAAAGCCTAATTCTAAACCAATTTCTTCGTATTCTTTAAATTGATCTGGATTGATAAATTGTTTTACAGGCAAATGTTTTTTACTTGGTTGCAGGTATTGTCCAATAGTAACCACATCTACATCATTCGCTTTTAAATCGTGAAGCGTTTGGATAACTTCTTCGCGGGTTTCACCCAAACCAAGCATAATGCCCGATTTTGTGCGTCGTTGCCCTTGTTGCTTTAGATATTTTAAAACCCCCATACTTCTATCATATTGCGCTTGAATACGTACTTCACGGGTTAGGCGCCTAACGGTTTCTATATTGTGGGATACCACTTCTGGAGCGACATCAATAATTCTATCAATATGTTGTTCAATGCCTTGAAAATCAGGGATAAGTGTTTCTAAAGTGGTTTCGGGATTCATTCTTCTTACGGCTTTCACAGTTTCAGACCACATAATACTTCCCATGTCTTTTAAATCGTCTCTATCAACACTAGTTAAAACGGCGTGTTTGATATTCATGATTTTTATAGAACGCGCTACTTTTTCGGGTTCATCCCAATCTACAGTTTCTGGTCTGCCAGTTTTTACACCACAAAAGCCACAAGAACGGGTACAAACGTTTCCTAAAATCATAAAGGTTGCGGTACCTTCGCCCCAACATTCACCCATATTTGGGCAACTACCGGAGGTGCAAATGGTGTTTAGTTTGTATTTATCTACTAATCCCCTTAGTTCGGTGTATTTTTTTCCTGTTGGAAGCTTTACACGTAACCATTTGGGTTTAGCTTGACGTTCTTCCGGTAAAATATTTGAAACGGTTTCTGAATCCATGTCTTTAAAAATAAAGCACAAAGATACAAAGTATTCTTTTAAAAGTATCTTATAAAGATATGAGATACCATACACTAAATCCTATTAAAAAAGCAATACCCAATAAACTTAATAGGTGTAGTTTTTTTGATGGATGCCATTCTTTTGGTGTGTGTTTGCTGGAAATCAAGATATAATTTATGATGGCATAAAAGGGCGCGGTAATGAACGATAAAATGGTTGCTATCTTAATTAATAAACCCATTTCGGAAGCGAAAAACAGAAAAACGAATACCGTTCCTATGGATAATAAAGCAATCCAAAATGTGTAATTAAACTTTGAGGATTTTTCAAATAGCAAGGTGGTTGTTTTTGCCATGGCTCTTGGCGACGCATCCAAAGTTGTTAAAGTAGTGCTAAACATGGTTGTAAAAGCAGCTATACCAATGATTACATATGCCCAATTACCAAGACTTCGTGTATACATGTTTATTAGCTGACCAGAAAATATACTTGCTGAATTGCTAAAGGTTTCTCCGCTGTGGTACATGACTAAGGTTCCTAAAAGTAGAAATCCAATGCCTATAAGTATGGTGCCTAAATAACCAATATTAAAATCAAATAAAGCCGATTTAGGTGAATATTGTTTGGTTTCCTCATTTTTTTCAATAGCCCAAATCGATTGCCATACCGAAACATCCAGAGGTGCGGGCATCCACCCCATAAAAGCTATAAGAAACCCTATTTCTATGGTGTTTGTGGGCAATATCTGTTGAAAAGAAAGGGGGGCGTTGTTATTTAATAATGCGATGCTTACCGCTAAAATAGTACTAATGGTTAAAGTAATGATGATGACTTTCATTAACCTGTCTAAAAGTTTGTACTTACCAAGCGTTAAAATAATTAAACAAATAAAAAGTATGATAACGGTCCATATTTCAATGCTGTTTATTGTTTTGTTTCCAATAGAAAAAGCTTCAAAATCACCAAAAAGACTAGAGGCTAAACCGGCTGTTACAATGGTTACTGCAGTTTGTATGGTAAACATGGTGGCTAAATTAAGAATGTAATAAATTACCAAAACACTTTTTCCTAATTTATTATACCCATCTAATAAGCTTTCACCAGTTGCAGTTGCGTAACGCGGGCCAAATTGAAAAAACGGGTATTTACATACGTTCACTAAAAGTAATGCCCATAATAGACCTAAGCCAAAATCGGCACCAGCACGTGTTGATTGTACTAAGTGCGAAACGCCAATGGCTGCACCAGCAAACAATAGACCAGGACCAAGGTTTTTAAGTTTAGTAATCATCTATTTTTCCTGAATAATTTCAGACAATAATTTTTTAGCACGCAACAACTTCACTTTTACATTATTTATGGGTTCTTTAAGCTGGATTGAAATTTCTTTATAACTCAGCTCTTGAAAGTAACGTAAGTTTATAATTTCTTGATAATGTGGTTTTAATTTTTTTATGTCGCGTAGTAATTTTGCTAAATGCTGCTCGGTTATCAGTTCATCTTCGGGAGAAGGGGATTCATCTAAAATTTGATATACCGATTTGTCATCATTAGATATAATCTGGGAAATAGAGTTTTTTTCCTTCCGTAATAAATCTATATGAATGTTTTTTGAAATGGTAATTAGCCAAGTTTTAAACTTAAAACTGCTGTTGTAGGTTTCAATTCTATCAAAGGCTTTAGAAAATGTTTGAATGGTGATATCTTCGGCATCATTTTCATTTTGAACACGCTTTAATTGAAAACCATACACATCATCCCAAAAGGTATCCAATAAAAAATTAAATGCTTTTTGGTCGTTTTCCTTGGCACGTTTAATGGCTTCGTTTACTTCCAATGATTAGGTTTTGAGATAAGATTATTTATAAAGATAGTTAATTGTGTTATAATTAAAAAAACTTCTAAAAAAGGAAGCATAATTATTAGGTCTTGCTCTTCCAACTTTTTTGCCGACATGCCAAACATAGTGTATTGTAGAGTAAGTTTTATTAAAATAAGGCCAATTACAATTTGCCACTTAAATAGAGCAATAAGAAGAATGGGGGCAAGAACCCAAAAAAGTAATTGTGAAATGTAAAGTAACGCCAATAAAATTTTATGACTTAATTTGTAAAATTTTGCAGTAGAAATATGTCTTCTTTTTTGTTTTATCCAGTCGCTAAAGGTTGTTTTGGGTAATGATTGGGTAAAGCTATTTGCAGATAAACAGATGGCTGTATTGCTTTTGGTTGCGATTTGGTTTATAAATAAATCATCGTCGCCCGAACGCAGTTTTATGTGATTAATAAAACCATTCGCATTAAAAAACTCCTTTCTTGCATAGGCTAAATTACGGCCAACACCCATATACGGAATACCTGCTTTTGCAAACGAAAAATACTGAACCGCCGTAACTAAAGTTTCAAAACGGATAAGTTTGTTTAAAAATGATTTTTTAATTTTGGAATAAGCTCCATAGCCTAAAACAATGGTTTGTTCGTCATTAAAATGTGTACACATATCGTGTATCCAATATTTTGAAAGGGGTTTGCAATCGGCATCGGTAAACAGAAGATGATCGTTTTTCGATGCTTTAATACCAAGTGTTAATGCATATTTTTTATTTCCCCAGAAGGCTTCAATATTTTTAACATCAACAATTTTTATGTTACTATGGTTAGCTGCAAAAGCTTCTATAACCTCAAGTGTATCATCTGTAGAAGCATCGTTAATTAAAACAATTTCAAAATCTGGGTAACTTTGGGAAATAACAGAAGGCAAAAAGTTTTGAAGATTTTTGGCTTCGTTTTTAGCACAGATAATTACCGATACAGGGATTTTTTTTGTTGGTTCCTTTTTAGGTTTTATAAAGGCAAACTTTGAGAAGAAAAACACATAATAAACAACTTGAATAGCAACTACAGCGATAAAGCCATAATAAACAAAATCAATAAAATTCATAAAAGATTATGAATGTTGAGGTTCGTTGCAATCGCTAAATTGGTCTGGAGTTTTTCCACAAAAACCACAGCTTTCCCCATCTTTATTAAGCATGGGGTTTTGGCTTGCACATGTACCAGCAAATTTGCCGTCTTTTTTAGCCCAAATTTTTATGGCAATTCCTGCAATTCCTAATCCTAATAAAACGATTGTTATTAAAAGAAGTTTCATCTGTCTATATAATTTACTGCAAAGATAAAGCATTTAACTAATAATTTCTAAAAGTTTGTTGAATGAAAACTTGATTGTGACAATTCTGCTTTTTTGTGTGTTGGGTATTGAACTTGTTTAAGCTTTTCATTATTGACTAAAAAAATGCCCTTTTGCACTTGCTTTTAGTCTTTTTATTCCTTCCGTAGCCCTGCTATGCAACTCAAAAAAGCCTTCAACCTAATACTAAATGACCGATTTTAGCTTCAATTAAAAAAGTTTGAACAAGTTCTTTAAATAATTTACTACATTTAATCATTTAACTTTTAAATATTAACTTATGAAAAAATTATTTGCTGAATTTTTTGGAACCTTTTGGCTGGTTTTTGGCGGTTGCGGAAGTGCTATTTTTGCTTCTCAAATTGCGCCATCCGATAGTGGACAAATTGGAATTTTATTAATAGGCGTTTCTTTAGCCTTTGGACTTACTGTTTTAACTATGGCCTATGCTGTGGGGCATATTTCTGGTGGACATTTTAATCCAGCGGTTACTTTAGGGTTGTTGGCAGGAGGCAAACATTCAATAAAAGAAGTCATACCTTATATAATTGCCCAATGTATTGGAGCTATTGGAGCAGCTGGTGCTTTGTATATAATAAATAGTGGCACAGGAGGTAACGATTATGGCGCTTTTGCAACTAATTTTTACGACCATGCCGTATATTTTGATAAAAGCTATAGTATGAATGCAGCGTTTTTAACCGAATTTTTACTAACCATGTTTTTCCTTATAATTATTATGGGGGCAACAGATAAATTGGCTAACGGAAAATTTGCAGGAATTGCTATTGGTTTGGGGTTAACGCTTATACATTTAATTTCTATTCCTATTACAAATACCTCGGTAAACCCTGCTAGATCGCTTTCGCAAGCAATTTTTGTAGGTGGACCAGCAATTTCCCAATTATGGTTGTTTTGGGTGGCGCCTATTTTAGGAGCGGTAGCTGGAGGGATAATCTATAAATTTTTGCTTCAAACAAATTTAAAGGAAGCCTAAAGTCATTATAGCTACCATCTAAAAGCATAAAAAAGCCTCATTTTTGAATGTCAAATGAGGCTTTTTCTTAATGGGTTTTATATTATTATAACTATTGTAAATCTATTTCGGCGACGGTATTGTCTAACGATGCAACGGTATTACCACCCTTTGGTTCTATGGTAATATTTAAGCCCAAAGCATTTTCGGTATATGGAATTTTTTTAAGTTGCCTGTCTGCATCTGTTAAAATACCTAAGCTAACCATTTTCCCTTGTAGCTCTGCCCAAATTTGGTAGCATTGCTCTTCTGGTAATTGAGGTAATGATACCACATCTATCATCGATGTTTTATCTTTAGGATTTATATAAGCCACCGTTTTTAGGTTTTTTGCACGACCGTTACCTTGCATGATGTATTTATAGGTGTCGGGATCATTAAGCTCCATAAATTGTTGCATAATGTTGTCTAACTTTTTGTTGTTTGCATCAATATCGCTACGCAAGTCGAAAATTTCATCAACCACTATTTGGTTTTCTTCGGCTAACTTTTCGTTTTTTAAATGCAAGAAATAAGAATTTCCTGCAAATATTAAAGCAGCTATACTGGCAGCAACACTAAATTTGTACCATAACTTTTGTCTAGTCGTAGCATTCATCTTTACAATTGGTGCTTCATCAAGTTCATCTAAAATATTATTTAAGATGCTTTTAGGGGCTTCAATAGCATTACTTTTTGCAACTATTTCTAGATTGTGTTGTAATGTATTGTAAGCATTCTGTACTTCTGGATATTTTGAAATATAAGACTCAACCGTTTCTGTTTCGGCAGAGGTCGTATTGTCCAATAGGTATTTTTCTAATAGACCAGAATTTAAAAAAGTAATTATTTTCGCATTCATGACTGGTTTAATTAAGGACTGTAAATTTTTTTCAATTCGCGCAATCCAATTTTTAATCTCGATTTTATAGTACCCAGCGGAATGTCTAGTTCTTCGCTGGCTTCTTGTTGGGTCATGCCCTCAAAAAAGAGTGCATTTATTACTATTTGATATTTTTCGTCCAAACTATTCAGGTGTTTTTGCATGTCCATGACATCCTGATTTAATTCGTCTGCTGATATCTTATATACGTTGGAATTTTCTATTTGGACTTCTTTACCGTCTTTGTTTTTTTGCGATCTCACTTTATCTATAGCAGTATTATAGGCTATTCGGTAAAGCCAAGTAAAGAGTTTTGCTTTACTGGAATCGTATTTTTTTGAGTACCGCCATATTTTTACGAAACTTTCTTGAAGCACATCTTGCGCTGTATCGTCGTCTGCTATAATTTTTTTTATAACACCATATAAGGCATCTGCATAGTTTTCATACAGTATGGTAATGGCTTTTTTGTCACCACGTTCCAACAGGCTAACTATTTCTTTTTCTATGGATGAGATCAAGGTAAATTCAATTTAAATATTGTCAAAGTTAGAGATTTCTTTGGTATTATATGATATTTACTTCGGCTTCTATATAAACATCAAAAAGACGCTTAATTGTTTCTTGTATTAAAATTGAAAGGTTTAAAATATCTGAACCCTTAGCCTTCCCGTAATTTACAAGTACTAAAGCTTGGTTTTTATGAACGCCATAGTTACCAAAACGTTTGCCTTTAAAGCCTGCTTTTTCAATAAGCCAACCCGCAGGAATTTTTACTTCAGTGTTCGAAACCGGGTAACTAGGCATATCTGCAAAATTTTGAAGTAATTTGTTGTAATGCGTTATAGGTACAACCGGGTTTTTAAAGAAACTGCCACTATTTCCAATAATTTTCGGATTTGGTAATTTGCTTTCACGAATGGAAATTACAGCTTTTGAAATATCTTGAATGGTTGGATTCTTAATGTGCATAGCTTCCAATTCGGAGGCAATAGTACCATAATTTATATGAAGTTGGTGGTTTTGTTTGGTTAGTTTGAATGTAACGCTGGTAACTATGTATTTGCCTTTTGCTTCATTTTTGAAGATGGAGTTTCTATAATCGAAATGACAATCTTGTTTTTTAAAGGTTTCTATAGCATGTTTTTCTATGGAAATGGCATCGCAAGACTCGAACGTATCTTTAATTTCCACACCATAAGCACCAATATTTTGAATAGGTGTTGTGCCAACATTACCTGGAATTAACGCTAAGTTTTCAATACCTCCAAAATCATTATTAATACACCAAAGTACAAACTCATGCCAATTTTCACCCGCATTTGCTTTTACAAATACAAAATCGGAATCTTCAAAAACTATTTCAATTCCCTTAAGATTAATATGGATAACAAGTCCTTCAAAATCCTTGGTAAGCAACATATTACTACCACCGCCTAAAACAAGTTTATTTCGATAATCTTTTAAGGATAGAATGTGTTTTAATTCTTCAATAGTAGAAACCGATACAAAATAGTTAGCAGAAACATCAATACCAAAGGTATTAAAAGGCTTTAGAGATATGTTTTGTTGAATTTGCACTAATCTTTATAAACTTTAAGAGCTTCTTTTAAAATATGTACGGCTTTTATTAAGCTTTCTTTTTTGAGTACGTACGCTATACGTACTTGGTTTAATCCCAAACCAGGTGTGGAGTAAAACCCGCCAGCAGGGGCAACCATTACGGTTTCACCATTAATATCAAAATGTTCCAAAAGCCACTGCGCAAAATCGTCCGAGTTTTTTATGGGCAATTCTACAATGCAATAAAAGGCACCTTTTGGTTTTGCTACTTTTACACCATCAATTTTTAGTAATTCTTTAATAAGGGTGTCGCGTCTATCAACATATTCAGCAATAACATCATCAAAATAACTTTGAGGCGTATCTAAAGCAGCTTCACTAGCAATTTGTGCGTAGGTTGGCGGACTTAAACGTGCCTGTGCAAATTTTAAAACGGTTTTTAAAACGGTTTTATTTTTAGAAACCAAACAGCCAACACGCGCACCGCACATGCTGTATCGTTTTGATACCGAGTCAATCACTACGGCATGTTCTTCCAGTCCATCTACTTGCATAATAGAGTAGTGGGTGTTGCCATCGTAAACAAACTCGCGATACACTTCGTCGGCAACTAAAAATAAATCGTGCTTAATTGCCAAAGCAGCCAGTTTTTCTATTTCTTCTTTCGAATATAAATAACCCGTTGGATTTCCTGGGTTACAAATTAAAATAGCCTTGGTTTTTGGTGTAATTAGTTTTTCGAAAGTTTCGATGGAAGGTAATGCGAAATTATCTTCAATACTACAAATAGCTGGTACAACGTTAACGCCCGATGAGGTTGAAAACGCAATGTAATTAGCATAAAAAGGCTCAGAAATAATAACTTCATCTCCCGGATCCATGATGCTGCTAAACAAAAATAATAAACCTTCACTAGCGCCAGTGGTTACTATAATATCTTCATGAGATACTTTAATATCATATTTATTATAATAAGCAGCTAATTTTTTCCTGTAAGTATCAGAACCTTCAGATCTCGAATATGAAAGTATCTCTACATCATTTTCTCTAACCGCATTTAAGGCGACTTCGGGTGTTTTTATATCAGGTTGTCCTATGTTTAAATAGTAAATAGCCTTTCCATTCTTAGTGGCTTGTTCTGCATAAGGAACTAGTTTACGTATAGGTGATTCGGGCATTAAAAGCCCTTTTCTAGATATAGTTGGCATTTTTATTAATTATGAGGCGCAAAGTTGAGAAAATTATCTTAAAGTTTTTTTAAAAAGTGAGCTAAAAATAAATTAGATGTCATAAAGATTTGTAAATTGAATGAATCTAACCAGTGATTATTTTCTATGAAAAGGTTTGTGATTTTTATATGGGTTGTTTTTTTGTTGAATAACCTTGGTTTTTCACAGGGGAAATTTACTATTCAAAATAAACACAGATCAGATAAGGTAAAGTTTAAACTTATAAATAATTTAATCATTATTCCTGTAGAAATTAATGGTGTTACACTTTCTTTTTTATTGGATACAGGTGTGAGTAAGGCCATTATTTTTAATTTTTTAAACGTTTCTGATACTTTAAAAATTAAAAACACCGAAACTATTTTTTTAAGAGGCTTGGGTGAAGGGGAATTGGTTGAAGCATTAAAATCTGATGATAATGTTATTAAAATAGGTGATGCTATAAATCTAAAACAGGAGTTATATGCCATATTTGAGGCTAATTTAGATTTAGCTCCCAAACTAGGGTTTCCCGTTCATGGTATTATAGGTAATGATGTTTTTAGAGATCTTATAGTTGAGGTAAACTATTCAAGGAAATATTTAAAGTTAACCGAGCCTGAAGCCTATCGGTATAAAAAATGTAGAAAGTGCGAGACTTTTAATTTAGAATTCTACAACAGCAAACCATATATAAATGTAGAAGTTACCATTGACAATAAAAAAATACCAGTGAAGCTTTTAATAGATTCAGGAGGAAGCGATGCGTTATGGTTGTTTGAAAACGATTCATTAGGTATTAAATCAAGCGATGCTTTTTTTAATGATTTTTTGGGACATGGGTTAAGCGGAAGCGTGTATGGAAAGCGTACTAAAATTGATGCGTTATCATTAAAGAGTTTTGTTTTAGAAAATGCCAACGTTGCCTATCCTGATAGTGCATCAATTTCATTTGCAAGAAAATTTAAGAGCCGAAATGGAAGTTTGGCAGGGAATGCTTTGAAGCGATTTAATATTATTTTCGACTATCAAAGAGCACTCATTACACTTAAAAAAAATGCTTTATTTAAAGAAAAATTCAATTACAATAAGAGTGGTATTGAGCTGGCACACGACGGTGTGAGGCTGGTTAAAGAAATAGACGATAGGATTTTAAAAGAAAGATCGGGGATAATGGGGAGTGATGATGCCAGAAATAACACTAAAATTGTTTTTGATACTCAGTATAAAGTGTCGTTAAAACCAGCATATACTATTGTAGAATTACGCGATGGTTCTCCCGCTAAAAAAGCAGGTTTACTTATTGGGGATGTTGTTTTAAGAATAAATAATAAACCAACACATCAGTTTTCGTTGCAGGATGTTATGCACAAGTTTTATGATGATGCTGGGAAACACATAAAGCTAAAAGTAGATAGGAAAGGAAAAGAAATGAACTTTAGCTTTAACTTAGAAAACCCATTTTAAATGAAAAAGTCCCTAAGTAAACACTTAGGGACTTTTTATAAATTGTATTTTATTTTTTTATTGCTGTACAACACTTTTCTCTGTTTTTTCAAGTACACTACCACTTTTAGTGTCTACAACTTCACCTTTAATTTTTAAGGCAACAGTTGGTGTATCTGCATTAGAGATAACCGTAATTGTTTTTCTTATAGGATTAACTCTATTGGTGTCATACTTTACCTCAATTTCTCCAGTTTTCCCAGGTAAAATAGGAGCATCGGGTTTTTTAGGAATAGTACAGCCACAACTAGAAGTCACATTGGATATTATTAAAGGCGCATTACCTGTATTCGTAAATTCGAAAACACGCACCCCATTAGAACCTTTTTCAATAGTTCCGTAATCTATAGTGTCCGATTTAAACTCGATTTTAGCTACCTTTTCTTGTGCATTAATAGCTAAACTTACTAATCCGATAAATAAAACTGTAAATAATTTTTTCATTGTTATTGTATTTGCTTTGTTGTTTTGCTTCTTTTAGATGTTGATGACTCAGTCATTTAAGCCATAATAACAGTCTTTTTTGCATTAAAATTCACTCCAAACATACTTATTTTTTCTATAAACAGCAAAAATAATAGGTCAAAGTACTGGTTTTTTTTGCAAACGTATTGGTTAAAAGTACATATAACTTTTCTATTATAATTATTAAAAATTGTTAAAATAATACAGGGTTGTTTTTATCAACCTGTATTTATCTTTTATACAAAAAGAAATATAAGTACTTTTGCGAATTATTATTCAAAAACTATTCCAAAGTATGCAAATGCCTTCAAAATATGATGCAAGTCAGGTAGAAACTAAGTGGTATAACTACTGGATGAAACATAATTACTTTCATTCAGAACCAGACGAAAGGGAGCCATATACCATTGTAATTCCGCCGCCAAATGTCACTGGCGTACTGCACATGGGGCATATGCTTAATAATACGATTCAAGATGTATTGATTCGTCGTGCTCGTTTGCAAGGTAAAAATGCCTGTTGGGTCCCTGGTACAGATCATGCATCTATTGCTACCGAAGCCAAAGTAGTTGCTAAACTAAAGGAACAAGGCATTGATAAAAATAATTTATCTCGTGAAGAATTTTTAAAGCATGCATGGGATTGGACGCACGAATATGGTGGCGTCATTCTAGAGCAACTCAAAAAATTAGGATGTTCATGTGATTGGGATAGAACCAAATTCACTATGGATGACGATATGAGTGAAGCGGTTATCAAAGTGTTTGTTGATTTGTTTAACAAAGGACTGATTTATAGAGGATACCGTATGGTTAATTGGGATCCTGAGGCAAAAACAACACTTTCTGATGAAGAAGTTATATACGAAGAACGTCAAGGCAATTTATATTATTTAAAATATAAAATCCTCACCGAAGATGGTTCTCCGCCTTCAGAAGGGCAAGGGGAGGACTATTTAACGATCGCTACAACACGCCCAGAAACCATTTTTGGAGATACTGCTATTTGTATCAATCCGAATGATGAGCGTTTTAAACATTTAAAAGGTAAAAAGGCCATAGTGCCTATTTGCAATCGTGTCATTCCGATTATTGAAGATGACTATGTAGATATGGAGTTCGGTACAGGCTGTTTAAAAGTAACACCGGCACATGATGAAAACGATAAAAGCTTAGGAGATAAACACAATCTTGAAGTTATTGATATTTTTAATGATGATGCGTCTCTTAACAGTTTTGGTTTGCATTATCAAGGAAAAGACCGCTTTGTCGTTAGAAAAGAGATTACCAAAGAATTGGAAGACAAAGGGTTTTTGGTTAAAACCGAAAGCCACCTTAATAAAGTAGGAACCTCAGAAAGAACCAAAGCCGTTATAGAACCCCGATTATCAGATCAGTGGTTTTTGAAAATGGAAGATTTGGTAAAACCTGCCATTGAAGCTGTTTTAGGTGAAAACGCTGAAATTAAACTATTCCCTAAGAAATTTGAAAACACTTACCGCCATTGGATGGAGAATATTCGCGATTGGAATATTTCCCGTCAGTTACTTTGGGGACAACAAATTCCAGCCTATTATTATGGCGACGGCAAAGACCATTTTGTAGTTGCTGAAACTATAGAGGAAGCTTTAAAATTAGCAAAACAAAAAACCAACAACCAACAACTAACAACCAGCAACCTAACTCAAGATACGGATGCTTTAGACACCTGGTTCTCATCTTGGTTATGGCCCATGAGTGTGTTTGATGGTATTAGAAATCCAGAAAATAAAGACATAAAATATTACTATCCAACCAACGATTTAGTGACTGGTCCCGATATTTTATTCTTTTGGGTTGCCCGTATGATTATTGCTGGCTACGAATATAAAGGCGAAAAACCTTTTGAAAACGTCTATTTAACAGGGTTGGTTCGTGATAAACAAGGGAGAAAAATGTCAAAGCAATTAGGCAATTCTCCTGATGCTTTAAAGTTGATTGACGATTACGGCGCCGATGGTGTTCGCGTAGGGTTGTTGTTGAGTTCAGCTGCAGGTAACGATTTGATGTTTGATGAATCACTTTGCCAACAAGGTAAAGGTTTTGGAAATAAAGTATGGAACGCTTACCGCTTGGTTGATGGTTGGGAGATTGATGGTACCATTCCGCAACCAAATTCCAGCAAGATAGCGATAGATTGGTACGAATCTAAATTCCAAAAAGCTTTATTGGAAATAGAAGATCATTTTAGTAAATACCGATTAAGCGATGCATTAATGACTATTTACAAGCTGATTTTTGATGATTTTTGTGGTTGGTTTTTAGAAATGATAAAACCGGAATATCAAAAACCAATAGATGCCAAAACATTTAAAAGTGCCATTGCCATTTTTGAAAACAACTTAAAAATAATGCATCCATTTATGCCCTTTTTAACCGAAGACATTTGGCATTATATCGCAGAAAGAACGCCTGAAGAAGCTTTGATTATTTCAAAATGGCCAGACCCAAAATCGATAAATGAAGCATTAATTACCGAATTTGAATTTGCTTCGGAAGTGATTTCAGGCATTAGGAATATAAGAGCCCAGAAAAATATAGCCTTTAAAGATGCCATTGCTTTTTCAGTTATTAATAATGAAAAAGCCCATACAACCTTTGATGAGGTGATTATTAAACTCGGAAATCTGGAAGGTATAAATTATGTTTCTGAAACTGTAGATGGTGCCTTAACGTTCAGGGTAAAATCCAATGAGTATTTTGTGCCTATGGCAGGTTCTGTAAATGTGGAAGAGGAAATTAAAAAACTAACGGAAGAGTTAAATTATACGGAAGGCTTTTTAAAATCGGTGCAAAAGAAACTCTCAAACGAACGTTTTGTAGCTGGTGCACCGGAACAGGTTATTGCCAATGAACGTAAAAAAGAAGCTGATGCCTTGGCTAAACTGGAAACTTTAAAAGCTAGTTTGGCTAGTTTGGGTTAGGAGTTTTTTTCGAAAGGTTCGTTTAACGTGTTTACGTAAAATATTTATCTTTTTATAAACCTTCCCTACTTATTGAAATCTTACTTTCTCCGAAACACATTCGCAATATTTTTGCCAATTTCATCCAGTTTTTCTAAGGGTTCAAGTAAAGATGGATTGTTAAATTCGATGGTTTCATTAACGGTGAGATCTTTCATAATGGGATAAACCAAAATGAAATTATTCGATTTAAAATAACGGGTTAAGTAAATGGAAATATTTTTTATGTTTTTATGATAAGAAGGTTCGTCTTTTCTGGTTAAAATAAAAATTAAATTATCGTCTAACTTAATATTACCAGACATTGCCTTGGCGTTATTCCAATTATTAAAAGTTACAAAATCGGCATCAATAGGGTGTTCCTCATGAATATTCTGAATCACTTTTATGGTTTGTTCGGTGCCATAAAAAATAAGTTTAGCACCCGTATTGTAAGAGATGTTCCAGATTTTAAGCAGCCAAAAAGGAAAACCAACTTCGTTTTCTACATGATTTGGCATAATAACAATATGCCTTTTTATAGTGGCGATGGGTTGTGACGCCTTGTAAATAAAACTGGTGGCGTTGCATTTTGATAAAACGCCTTCGGTTAATTCGCCTAAAAACGATTCGGAGATATTTGTTTTAACGTGCAAACCTAATACTAAATCGGTTGCCTTTTTTTCTTTAGCAACGTTTAAAATACCATTCATGATATTCAAATCGTAGCGCAGCAATTTGTTGAGTTTAATATCGGTAGAAGCGCCTATTTTTAGGGCCTTGTCCAATAGTTTAACAGCACTTGTTTCAGCGTTTAAATCGTTAGTGTCGTTATTGATGACATGTAATGCAAACAGGGCGTTTTTATTTTCTTTGGATTTTATAATGGTGCTCAAACCAATTAATTCTTCAGCCGTTTCGGCATTGTTAATGGCAATGAGTATTTTTTCCTCATTTTCCACATTTTTTTTGTCTTTTGCGGTAGATTGAAATAACGATAGGTTTCTTGCTCCTTTTTGAACCACGAAAGTTGAAATGGTACAGGTTACCAAAATCATGATAATGGTACCGTTTAGAATGCTTTCCCCTAATAGCCTTATAGGCTCTCCGGTGGCGGTTTCGCCAATAATAATATTGTAACCTACCGAAACTGTTGCCAATGTAACGGCAGCATGTGCAATACTCAAACCAAAAATAATATGGCGCTCATCTTTCGAAAATTTAAACGATTTTTGTGTTGCCCAAGCTGCAATGAACTTTGCTAATGTCACTGCAATTGTCATAACCAAAGCGACTAAGATGGTTTCAAAATCCGTAAAAAATGCGCGATAATCTATCAACATACCCACACCTATTAAGAAAAAAGGAATAAAAATGGCGTTACCAACAAACTCAATGCGGTTCATTAATGGGGATGTGGAAGGAATTAACCTGTTAAGTGCAAAACCCGAAAGCAGGGCACCGATAATGGCTTCGATACCTGCAGCTTCAGCTAAAAAAGCTCCTAGAAAAAGAATGACTAAAACAAAAATGTATTGTGAAATATTGTCTTGAAAGCGCTTTAAAAACCATCTTCCCAAAATTGGAAAACCGTATAAAACGATAATTCCAAAAATAATGACGGATATAATAAGGCGAATCCAGAATTCAGTATTTACAGTATCTTTGGTCATGCCAACAATAATCGCCAATACTAAAAGTGCCAGGGTGTCAGTTATCATGGTGCCACCTACAACAAGATTTACTGCCCGGTTTTTTGCAATGCCGAATTTACCTAAAATGGGGTAGGCAATAAGGGTGTGTGAAGCGAACATACTGGCAAGTAAAACCGATGTGAGTACGGAAAATTTCAGTATAAAAATACCCACTAAAATTCCGAAAGCCATGGGGATTGAAAACGTAAACAATCCAAACAAAAGGCTTTTGAATTTGTTTTTTTTGAATTCGTTCATGTCTATTTCCAAACCCGCTAAAAACATGATATAGAGTAAGCCTGCAGTGCCGGAAAGAATAATGCTGCTATCACGCAGTAATAAATTATAACCGTTAGGACCAATAACAGCACCTGCTACAATAAGTCCTAAAATATGTGGGATTCTAAATTTATTAAGAATGATTGGGGCTAGTAAAATGATGATTAAAATGACAAGAAACTTCAATACTGGATTGGTAAACGGAAGTGAGGTGTCTAAAATGTTTAATAGTAGCATAGCCCTGATAATTTTCAACCAAATATATGAAATCGCCATGATTTGGAAACAGAAACACCAATAAAGAAAAAGCGATACCATATGAAATGGTTTGTTCCGTTTTTCAAAATAAAATGGCTACCGATTTATTTAAAAAAAGGTATTAAAAATGAACTCTGAAACTAATATTCGGGGTAATGCCCAATGAATGATTTTCAACTTTAGTAACCAAATTTTCATCATCTAAAGTGTAGTAGCTGTTTAGAATATTCTTTTCGTTTGAAATATTCCAAACAGAAACTCCTACCGTTGCTTTAGAAGTATTGGAAATATTGAATTGATAAGTAGCAGAACAATCGGTACGTAAGTAGTCTTTTAAATTGGAACTATTGGGATTTTCATAGGTTATCACATCATCGTTGGGGTCATCGTTTTCACTCGGTGTTGTGGTTGGCTTTCCCGAATGCCAATTTAAGCCTAAAGCAAATTTGAAGCTGTTGTAAGTGTAAGTGCCTCCTAATGTAACGGCATGTCTTATATCGGTATTGTTAGGAAAGGCTTTGCCATTATTTAAAGTGTCAAACGTATAATTATTGGTGTTGTACGAATAAGAAACCCAAGTACTAACCATATCGCTAAATTGTTTATTCAATAAAAAGTCTATGCCTTTAATTTCGTAACTGCCAATACTGTTTACAAACTGATATTGGTTTTGGAACCCTTGGCTCCGTGTAGTAATGCCATCTACTTTTTTTATATAAGTTTCTGCACTTATGAGTAATTTGTTTTTGTTGAAATGAATGCCTGCCGATAGTTGTTTGCTTTTTAAAATGGGAACAGGGTAAATAGTTCTACCATCATCGTCAATTAAAATATCTTCATTGTTATTTGCCAAAACCCATCGGCGTTTTTCAATACCTAAAAAATCATTTTGCAAATCGATGATTTGGGTTGTGGTTTGACTTTTGAATTCACCTAAAATTTCCAACCTAAAATTATTTAGAAATCGCTGACTGAAACTTAATCGTGGTTCGGCAAAAAACAAGTGGAATTTTTGAATATAGTTTAATCGCGCGCCCATTTTTAGGTTCGTTTTGGCATTGTTTGATAGCAGCCCCGTTTCGGCATAAACCGCATGGCTGCGAATAACTTCTTTTATATAACTTCTAAAAACAGGGTTGTTAACATCTTCTAAGTTGCTAATGCCAACTTCAGTAAATTGGTACCCGCCGTTTATTTTTAATTTAAGGTTTGGTACGTAATTAATATCTATTTTGGCAGCACCATCATACACTTCGTTTTCTTGAATTAATCGAAGGTTGTTGGTAATGTCGTGGTTTGTGGCATCTAAATCGTAATTCGATATATAGAATTGCGAAGTTGAAGAAAGCGATTTATTCCAATTTCTGGTATAAGTAATTCCGGAGGCCATATTTTGTTGCGATAATTTACTATTAAACGCTTCATTTCTATCATTTATAGAAGATTGCTCGTCGTAATTTAAATAATTGTTTACGTTTAAAAAATGAATTCTAATTTTGTCTTTATCAGTGATGTTGTATAAAAATTTCATGTTAACATCATAAAAATAGAATTGTTCGTTTTTTGAAATTGAATTTTTATTGGTTTTGGTTAAATCGGAATCTTGAAAAATACGTTTAAAATATTGGTCGTAAGTAGGGGTTAAAATTAAATCGGTCACCGAGCGACGCGACGCTAGTTGTAATTCTGTTTTTTTTGAAAGCGGAATTTTAGCAAAACCATCGGCATTTATTAAATTAAAACCCAAACCAGCTTTAAATTGGTTATCAATACTATTGGGTAATTCCATGTCTATAACACTCGAAATCCCATCGCCATATTTAGCGCTTGTGCCATTTTTGTAAATATTAATATGTTTTGTGGTGTAAGGGTTAAAGGCCGAAATAAGCCCAAAAAAATGTCCCGATTGGTACATTTTTATGCCATCCCAAAGCAGCAGGTTCTGGTCGTGGGTACCACCACGCACATTAATGTTTGAAACGGTTTCGTCTGTGCTTAAAACGCCCGGTAAAGCTTGTATGGTTTGTAAAACGTCGGGTTCAATCAACCCTGGAAGAATGCCAAATGTTTCGGGTTTTATAACAATGGAACCGTCGTTTAATTTTGTAATACCGGTGGTGAGATAGTTGTTAATAGTAACTTCTTTTAAACGCTGCATTTTGAAGCCGCTGGGTTGGTTTTCGGTTTTGTTTTTAATAACAACAAATCGGTTGTCCAACAATTCAAAATCTAATAAAGTTTCGGCTTTAAGTAATTCTAAAACGTCTTCTAAGTTTAAATTGGAGTTGGGTAGTAGTGCTTTTTTTTCCTTAATGGTGTCATCTATATAAGAAAAACGAATGCTATATTTTTCTTCAAGAATTTTTAAAATGGCAATAAGCGGTTGCTTTTCTTTTTGAACGGTTTGCGCTTTTAGGGTGGCAACATTCAAAAAAAACAATGATAAAAAAATAGAAAGGAGTCCTTTTCTACTCACGCTTTAATGTTATGGTACGGTTTGTTTTACTATAGGTTACGTGTAAAGGTAATGTAATTGCCTTTAAAGCAACTTCCAGATTATTGTGCGCAAAACTACCTGTAAATAGCTGATTGGAATCGATGTTTAAAAGTGTAATATTTACATCGTACTGTCTTTCAAACTCGGCTATCACTTCTTTGTAAGGTAAGCTTTTAAAGGTGCTTTCGTTATTTACCCACGAAGGTGTGGAGCGGTTTTCTTTTTCTTTAGCAATTTGTTTCCCATCAATAATTAAAAAACTGTCGCCAGGTTTTAATTTTGTTTCTTGAGAATTGTAAGTAACGCCCACTAAACCTTCGTAGCAAATAACCTCAAAATAATGCGCTCGTTGTTTCACATTAAATTGAGTACCATAAACCGTAACGGTTCCTGATTTTGTTATAACATTAAACGAAGACCCTTTGGCAACTTTAAAGAAAGCTTCGCCTTCAAGGGTTACTTCGCGTTCGTTTTTCCATGAATTCTTATTGAATACTAAGAGGGATTTTGCATTTAAATTAACACTGGAGTTATCTGGTAGTTCTACCAATGTTTTTTGCGCAAATTGTGTAGTAACGGTAGTATCTAAAGTTGTAGTGTAATAGTATATGCTAAAACAAATAGCAAGAACAGCTGCAACATACACCAATGGTTTTACCCAATGTGTTGATGGTTTTTTTGAGGTTTTAATGGCTTTTAATACGGTTTCTAATTCAGCAGACGTATTGTAATCTTCAGCTTTAAAAGCTTGTATACCATGATCTAACTTAACTAAATCATTATAGTCTTCAAGCATTTTGAACGCTTCAAGTTCCTGATCGTTTAGATCGTTATTTAACCATTTCGATATTAATTCTTCTCTGTTCATCATTTCGATATTCAATTATATAACAGTTAACTTTTATTTTTTCCTACCCTGTTTTTAAAAAAGTTTCAAAGCATCAGAGTTTCAGAGTTTCAAAGTTTAGTTTTTTTACCAACAACCAACAACCAACAAC
>LLBY010003722.1_pt1 | contig 34672 bp, 34 predicted proteins | sample 1489401 | NCBI WGS metagenome assembly LLBY01 (sample SAMN04092656, study PRJNA295927) | soil metagenome | biome: Soil prokaryotic community; feature: Bulk soil; isolation source: soil from tomato rhizosphere | host: tomato cultivar Hawaii 7996 | place: South Korea | collected 2011-11-01 | reverse complement strand
CAACCCACCTTACACGCATTACCGCTTGTGCCATTCCTCACTAGATTTTGGAGATCAGCTGCGGCCCTAAAATTTAATCTTCAGTATAGATTTCAGACGGTACCATGTAAGAAAATATGAATATTTCACGGGCTTCTTTACAATGTCGCATTTGGGGAATTACAGAACACGCGTTATAATCACGCTTCGGAGTTCATACATAAATGCCATCTATTTTTCCATTTACTGCAATTGTCGGTCAGGAGCGCATGAAGCGCGCGCTGATCTTAAATGCTGTGGATACCCGCATCGGCGGTGTGCTCATTCGTGGTGAGCGCGGCACTGCGAAATCTACTGCGGCGCGTGCGTTGGCTGCGTTGCTTCCAAAAGTAAAGGTTGTTGATGAGTGCCGATTCGGTTGTGATCCCGATAAACCTGCCACCTGGTGCACAGAATGCAAGGAGCGCGCAGATGGCAATACAAAGAAACTTCCTTTTCATGTAAAGACCACCTCTTTTGTGAACCTGCCTGTTTCCGCGACGGAAGACCGCGTGGTTGGAACGCTCGATATCGAGCAGGCCATTCAAAAGGGTGAGCGGCACTTCGAACCGGGAGTACTGGCATCGGCAAATCGCGGCTTGCTTTATATTGATGAGGTAAACCTGCTGGACGATCATGTAGTGGACGTTCTGCTGGACTCCGCTGCGATGGGCGTGAACATGGTCGAGCGCGAGGGAATCTCTTTCACACATCCTGCACGCTTCATTCTGGTCGGGACAATGAATCCGGAAGAAGGCGAACTCCGACCTCAATTGCTGGATCGCTTTGCCCTCTCTGTGGATATCGTGGGAATTCGCAATGCGCGCGAACGGGTCCTCATTATGGAGCGCAATCTCGGCTTCGAACAGGATGCGGATTCTTTCCGCACTACATTCATGCCTAAAGAGGAAGAACTCTCGCACAAAATCGAACGCGGAAGAGAACTCGTTGGGGAAGTTACGCACACCAGCCGCGACCTGCTCTCCATCGCCGCGCTGACTGCCTCCCTGAATGTGGACGGTCACCGCGCGGATCTGGTGATCCTCAAAGCTGCGCGCGCACAAGCCGCGTTCGAAGGGCGGACGAAGATTAACGATCACGATATTGCCCTGGCTGCAGAGCTGGCACTCCCCCACCGCATCAAGCGGACTCCCTTCCAGCAGGCCGAGATGACAACCGAGCAATTGCAGGAGCGCATCGAGCAACTGGCGGGTCAGTCCGTCCCGAGCGAAGCGGATCAGGAGTCCGAATCGCAAGAAGGACAACCCGAGGAAAAAAAAACTTAAAACTCGAAGATGAGCGCGAGGAAGGCCCACAGCAGGGAAAACCGGAGCAGATGCCCCAGGACGTGTTCGCCAACACCAGTGCCAACTGGTGGGAGGGCGGGCAAAAGGTCAAGCCCGGCGAGAAGTTCCAACCGCGCAAATTGAATACCCCCCTCGACAAATTAGCGCGCAAACACGCGGGTCGTCGTTCGTTGACAAAGACCGAGCGCAAGCATGGTCGCTATATCAAGGCGCGTCCCGCCGGGGAAAGGAAAGACGACATCGCCTTCGACGCCACCTTCCGGGCCGCGGCGCCGTTCCAAAAGAAACGTTCTGAAAAACGCAAGCGCCTGGCGTTTGCCATCGAGTCGTCGGACTTGCAGCGCAAGATCCGCGTCAAGCGCGTGGCGAATCTAGTTCTCTTTTTAGTAGATGCTTCATGGTCCATGGCCGTGGCAGAGCGCATGAACGCGACCAAGGGCGCGATCCTGTCACTGCTGACGGATGCTTACCAGCGCCGCGACCGCGTCGGCCTGATCGTCTTCCAAAAAGACCGCGCCACGCTGGTTTTACCCCCAACGAATTCGGTACAACTCGCACAACGCGCGCTGATGGACATCCCCGTCGGCGGGAAGACTCCCCTCTCGGCGGGCTTATTTCTTGCCGCCGATGTGCTGCGGCAGGAAAAAGTGCATCATCCGGACATCGAGCCGCTGCTCATTGTGTTGACGGACGGCGCCGGAAACGTCTCGATCGGCGCGCTGCCTCCGCAGGAAGAATCCTACCGCTTTGCCGAACTGATCGCGCACGAGAAGATCAAGAGCATCGTCATCAACATGGAGCACGCCGCCTTCGATCAGGGACTCGCCCAACAGCTGGCGAATCACCTCAAAGCGCCATGTTATGCGCTGAGCGAGTTGAAGGCAGAGAGTTTGTATCACACCGTGAAAGAGGAGATGGCAAAGCCGTCGAAGAAGTAAACCCGAACTCCGATGTCAATAACGACATCGGAGCGTTTATTTAATTGCCATGAGTCTTGGGAGAAATGTGAGGTATACACCTTGTCTTAGAGTCACTTCCCTCTTACCAGCTCCTCCACCATGGACTCAGGCACCTGGACTGCCACCACCTCCCCGCGCACGGTGATGACGCCATGCGCAAGTATCCACTCTTCGATGACGACTTTCCGCCCTTTGAGCTCCTTCACTTTGCCACGCACTTCGAGCTCGACATCCAGCGGCGTCGGCTTGAGGTAATCCACGTGCAACGATGCGGTGAGAGTACGCGTGTTTGGTTCTGCAGCGGCATCCTGTTCCTTTGCGGCTTTGTATAAAGCCGCCGCCGCCGTCCCTGTGCCGTGACAATCAATAAGTGAAGCGAGCAGCCCACCATAGACATAGCCCGGAATGGCGATGTGATAGGGCTTCGGCAGAAAGTGACAGACCGATTCATCACCGTCCCAGTAGCTCTTGATCTGGTGTCCATGTTCGTTAAGCCTGCCACAGCCGTAACAGTGAGCGAATACATCGGGGTAGTGATCCTGGAAGGATTTTTGAGACATCAGCAGATAATCCTTTCTTTCGTGCTCCGCTCAGCGAGGAGTTACGGGGTTGAAGTGGGAAGGGGCGTGAGGGTTGGGATATTCGTTCTTGTCGCAGTCGGCGTGTGTGTCACTGTTCCGCTGCTCGTGGGGGTGGGTGTCTTCGAGGGGGAAGGCGTGATCGATGGAGTAAGCGTTGGGATGGCCGTTGGCGCGTCGCCCTCGACCACGAATTGCCCGATCTGCTTCCATTCCAGGCCCGCAAAAATCTGCACCTCATAGGTGCCGGGTAGCCACTCCGAAGCAGGTGCTCTCCACTCTGTGAAACCGAAGCCGCCGGTCTCGCCGTTCCAGGGAAGTGTCTCGTAATGCACGAGCTTGCCCTCGTGATACCAGAGGGCGGTCCATTGTGCGCCGGGTGTCATCTGATCGTAGGTAAACACGGCGCACATGTAGGTGAGCGGATTCTGAAACACATTTGCCGCGCTGAAGTTATTAAAATCCGAGCAGTTGGTCGTAAATTGGAGCTCGCTAAAGATCGCGTTGGGATTCGGCGTCACATCACTTTCAAAAAGAACTTCGATCACAGGCGGGATGAACGGCGTCGGCGTGATCGTTGCCGTATCGGTCGTAGAGGGTGTATTGGTAATGGTGGGGCTGAGCGTGATCGTCGGGGAAAGTGTGATGGTGGGACTCAGCGTGATCGTAGGAGACAAGGTGATGGTAGGCGATGGAGGAAAATATCGATAGGCGACAGGCTCTCCATATCGGTACAAGACACCGGCAAGGCCTAAAAACAATAATGAAATAAAGATTGTGAACAGCCCTGCCCGTTCGCGCTGACGTCTGATGCGGTAGAAGGTGAGTCTCCTCGCGGAAAGCCAGGAACGGTACCCGGATCGAAATATAAAAAACGATCCGATGACCGACAATACAATCGCGGCAATAATCCCTGCTCGAATATCCATGAGAATCTGTTTAAGAGTATCGCATGTGGAATTTTTTGAATAGGGTCACGAGGCTTATCTGCCCGGAGAGAAAGGAACCAGAGTAGGACGAGGTGTACGCGTCGGTGTAACGCGAATGGCAAGAGTGGACGTCGGCAATGGTGTTACGCTCGGCGTAAAGGACGGATCCAGGCAGGCAGGGATCGAATCGACGCGTGCCGCAGGTTCACGCGTATAACCGAACTGATCATAGATCTTGACGAACTGAACATCGGGAATCTCTTTGAGACTCAGCATAAGCGTGCGCGTGATGTTATACAACGTACCATTCGACATGCAACTTCCGTCCAGGTACACATAGACACCACCGTTGACGAACGTCACTCGTTTATAGCCCGTAAAGCCGTTATTTATCAGGGCGAGACCCTGGTTCCGTTCCACATCACCGGGACCCTCAAAGAATTCATCCAGGACTGAATTGACAAGACGCTTGGACGTAGGCACAAAGCGTTTCACGGGGACTTCGTAAGGGAGCTGCCCCGCGATCAACCTCTCATTGTCTGTGAAGTAAATCGTGATCTCTCTAAACAGCGGTGGGCGCGTCGGCGATGGCACACGGCTCGGCGTAGACGTCGCTGTGCGTGTCACGGTCGGGCGCGGTGTGCGGGTTTGCGAATCAGTTGGCGAAACATCCTGCACGGTGACGGGTGTGGATGTCACAGTGCGGGTAGGAACGAGTGTCTCTGTGCGCGTGGCAGTAGCTTCAGAAGTCCTTGTCGGGCGAAGGGTAAAGATGGGTGTGGTTGTAGCCTGCAATGTAGCGGTTTGTGCCCTGGAAGGTGTAGGCGATGCAGTCTGTGAGGGCGCAAGTGACGCTGTAGAGGTGATGCCGGGCGTCCTCGTTGGCGCGGTCGTCACGGTAAGAGTAAACGTGGCCGATACGGTAGCGGACGAGGTAGAAGTTTGCGAAGCGCTTGGCGTGGGTGTTCGCGAGGACGTTAGCGTGGGAATGGCGGTAGGTGTAGCAGTGGAGGTTGATGAGGGCGTCGTGGTTGAGGTGAGCGTAGAGGTGGAGCTTGCAGTAACCGTGGCTGTCGGCGATGATGTCAGCGTTTGTGTGGTCGACGGTGTAGCGGAAGCGCTCGGCGTGAAGCTGGGGGATGGAGATGGCGTAAGAGTTTGCGTCGCGGTCGACGTGCCGGTGGAAGTGAATGTTGGTGAGGCGGTCCGCGTCGGACGAGGGGTCGGCGTTGCAGAGGGTGGGACAGCCGTATTGGTTGATGTAGAAGTTTGCGTAAAGGTCGCAGTTGGCGGGGGTGTCCGTGTAGCTGTCGGTGTAACCGTGGACGTCGGGTGCAGAGTGCGTGTTGGGGATGCAGTAGCCGTCAGGAACGGAGTCCGCGTGGGAGTGGAGGAAGGAGTCAGGGTGGTTGTAGATGTGGGTGTAGACGAGGCCGTGGATGTGCTGGTTTGCGTCCGGGTGGGGGTATTGGATAACGCAGCGATTGCCAGCTGCGCTTCCAACGTTCGAGCGGCGCGGGTGGCCAGGGCTCCCAGGTCTTGTGTGGGAGATGGAACGGAAGTGCGCGTGACTGTAAGCGTGGCCGTTGGAGGAACTGTCCGCGTGGGCGATGGAGTAAACGTCAATGTCGACTCGCGGGTTGCCGTAACGGAGCCAGGCTCAGGCGTCATTGGATTCGAAGTCTCGGTCTGAGTCTGCCTTGAGGTCGGAGAAGGCGCAGACGTGGCTGTGCGTGGGTTAACAGTCGTCAAAATGGGAGTGGGCGTTTTGGTGGAAACAACGGGGTGCGGAATCGTCTCCGCCGGAGTCGTCGGAGCAAAAATCTGATTCGCCAGAGGCTCGCCAAAAAGCGCCGACGCCACCGTGGACGATAAGAGAACCAACGCCAATACCAACCATAGCCAGCCGGCCGTCATATAGGAACGTCGCGTCCGGTAGAAAACAACCGTGCGCGCCCGCTGGATGGAACGGATCCCGATCCGCCCGGCAAGCAGCGTGCCTGCTGCCAGAACGGCTATCAGAAGGATCGTGATCGCTTCAATGCTCATAAGCGGCGAGATTATATCGCGTGTTCGCTTATTGCGTATCGCAGGTGAGCCTGTCGCATTAATCAGCGCGATCAGCAATACGCGATATGCAATTTGTGGTTAAATAGAGCCATGAAGGAACTCGTTTTTCTCAAATTAGGGGGATCGCTGATCACGGATAAAACGCAACCTTATACTCCTCGGCTCGACATCATCGAGGACGCTGCCCTGCAAATCTCGACTACCCTCCGGCAGCATCCCGAGCTGCGCCTTGTGCTCGGGCACGGATCGGGCTCGTTCGGACACGTCGCTGCCAGCGAATACCGGACGCGCGACGGTTTTGTCCCGCGCGCCTCCCCACTCCTCCACCGCGAACGCGACAAGACCGAAGAGAATTACTGGAAAGGCTTTGCCGAAGTCTGGTATCAGGCTTCCGCATTGAACCGGTTCGTGATGAAGGCGCTGAACAAAACAAATGTGCCATCCATCGCACTCCCGCCCTCGGCAAATGTCATCACCAGCGATGGTCAGGTGTCCATCTGGGAGACGACGGCCATCCGCATGGCACTGGCAGCCAGGCTGGTTCCCGTCATCTACGGAGACGTCACCTTCGACGAAGTGCGCGGTGGGACGATCCTCTCCACCGAAGATTTATTTGGCTTCCTGGCGCGGGCGCTCAACCCGGAGCGAATCCTGCTCGCCGGCCTGGAAGCGGCCGTCTGGGAGGATTTCCCTGCCCGCACGCGCAAGATCGAGACGATTACCCCGCAGACCTACAGCGAGGTCAGTACGGGACTCGGCAAAGCCGATGGCGCGGACGTGACCGGCGGCATGGAAACGAAAGTCACACAGATGCTGGATTTGGTCCGGCAAAATCCCGAGCTGAAAATCCAGATCTTCTCCGGCGCGGAGCCAGGCAATATCGGACGCGCTCTCACGGGAGAGACGCTTGGCACATGGATCTCTGCCTGATTTGCCGCCAATTCTGGTCTAAAAAGGCATGACACAACTCGCAAAAATAAGGGACGGAAAGCTATTGCGGAAAAACATAAAGTTTTTGATAATCGAGCTGAATTTCGTTGCAAAGGAGAAACTATGGCTACGACAAAGTCATCCGTGAGGAAGTCCAGGACGAGCAAAGCTGTCCCCCAAAAGAAGGGTCTGGTCAAAAAGGCTGTCGCCAGGGTAGGATCTGTCTTATCGACCAATGGAAAGAAATTTCCATTCACACCGACCAAAATAAAGCTGCTGCGACCGGTGCCCTCTGATATCGAGATCGCACAGGCAGGGAAGCTCAAACCCATTCTGCAGATTGCCTCGGAGCTTGGCATCCGTGAAAATGAGCTTGAGCTGTACGGTCCTTACAAAGCCAAGGTCAAGCTCGAGGTCCTGGATCGTCTCGCCAAACGCCCGAATGGCAAATACATCGACGTAACGGCCATCACCCCCACCCCGTTGGGCGAAGGCAAGACGACCACCACAGTTGGTCTGAGTCAGGCACTCGGGGCCCACCTGGGGAAGCGTGTCATCACCGTCATCCGCCAACCGTCACAGGGACCGACCTTCGGCATCAAGGGCGGTGCGGCCGGCGGCGGCTACTCGCAGATCATCCCCATGGAAGATTTCAACCTGCATCTGACGGGCGATATCCATGCCATTACCGCTGCGCACAACCTGTGCTCAGCCGCGCTCGACGCGCGCCTGATGCACGAATCGCAACAGGATGACGAAAAGCTTTTCAACGCACTTTGTCCGGCCAATAAAAAAGGGGAACGCAAGTTCTCGCCCACGATGCTGCGGCGGCTCAAGAAGCTCGGCATCGACAAGACCGACCCCAACCAATTGACGCCCGAGGAACGCAGCCGCTTCGCCCGCCTCGACATCGATCCGAATGGCATCCAGTGGCGCCGCGTCATCGACGTGAACGACCGCTTCCTGCGCGAGGTCATGGTGGGGCTTGGCAAGGACGAAGTTGGCTTCGAGCACCGCTCGGGCTATGACATTACCGTGGCGTCCGAGATCATGGCTATCTTAGCCCTGACAACCAGCCTGGAAGATATGCGCGATCGCCTTGGACGCATGGTCGTTGCCACCAGCAAGAAAGGCGAGGCCGTGACGGCAGAAGACCTGGGCGTGGCGGGCGCGTTGACCGTACTAATGAAAGATGCGATCAAACCCAACCTGATGCAAACCCTTGAAGGGACTCCCGCCTTCGTGCATGCAGGACCCTTCGCCAACATCGCGCACGGACAGTCGTCCATCATCGCCGATAAGATCGCGCTCAAGCTGGCGGACTATGTCATCACCGAATCCGGCTTCGGCGCAGATATCGGCATGGAAAAGTTCATGGACATCAAGTGCCGCTACTCCGGTCTGACTCCACAGGTCGTGGTGCTCGTTGCCACGATCCGCGCACTCAAGATGCACGGCGGCGGGCCCAAAGTGGTCGCTGGCAAACCGCTTGCGCCGGAATATACAGAAGAGAATCTCGACCTGCTGCGCAAGGGATTGCCCAATTTGGTCCAGCACGTCGAGAACGCGCTTAAGTACGGCGTGAACGTGGTCGTCGCGGTCAACTCTTTCGCAACCGACACAGATGCCGAAGTGGAGCTTGTCCGGCAGGCTGCCCTCGAAGCCGGCGCGATGGACGCGGTGGAATCCCGTCACTGGATGGATGGTGGAAAAGGTGCCGTCGCTTTGGCAGAAGCGGTCATCAAAGCGGCACAAAAACCCAGCAGCTTCGAGTTTCTCTATCCACTGGACCAGCCCATCAAGACCAAGATCGAGGCCATCTGCCGCGAGATCTACCGCGCCGACGGTGTGGACTATTCCCCCGAGGCGGAAGCCAAGATCGAGCAGTTCACCAGGCTGGGCTTTGCAGATCTGCCGCTGTGCATGGCGAAGACCCATCTATCCTTCAGCACAGACGCTTCTCTCAAAGGCGCCCCGCGCGGCTTCCGTGTGCTCATCCGCGATATCCGTGCTTCGGTCGGGGCGGGATTCCTTTATCCGCTGCTCGGCGAGATGCGGACCATGCCCGGCTTGCCGACACGTCCCGTGTTTTACGATGTGGACGTAGATCTCGCAACAGGAAAAGTTGTGGGCTTGTTCTAGGGATCAAGACTTGCGATTAGAGACTGGAGATTAGATTACCTGAAATCTCCAGTCTCTAATCTCTCAACGTGGGGACTGGCATGTTCCAATATAAACCCCGCGCTGGAACAGAGCATCTAGCCAATCAACGCGACTGCACGTAATATATCTGTCCGCCCTTCCCCTCATAGACCAGCTTTACGTTCGCAAACTCGGCAATTTTTTGTGGGGCAAGATAGTGCTTGTACTCATTCGGCTCGAACCAGATAATGTAACCTGGCTGATCATGGGGCCAGCCTGCATACACAGTCGGCGCGTCATCGTGGACAAACGGTAGCAGGGACACGGGCTTGCGCGTGTAGAACCAGACCGCGTCCACGTAATTGCTATACAGCCTCTCTTGCGGTTCTTGCGCGCTGATCTGGAGCATCTGCGCAACCAGGGGCATTTCGCGATAAAGCCGATTATTGAACATGTTCGCGCCGCTCGGCTCGCCCTGCCGGATCGCTTCCATCAGGTATTCACTCACGCTGTAAACCGGATAAACGGACCAAAAGACAAGGAGAAAGATGAAGGCGATCTGTAATTTTCTTGTCGTTACTTTCAAATGAGGCAGAATAAGCTCGTCGAACGTGAGCAGAATCAGGATCGCGGCAGGCACCAGCAGAATCACGTAATAGCGATCGGAAAAAAGATCGCGGTGGTCCTGTGTGATCACCGTCAACGCCAGCGCGACGAAATAGACGATCGCGTAGATCATTGTGGGATAGACGGCCGGACTTGTCAACGAGCGGACCCATGCTCGTCCATGCTCGGCGCGCTTCCAGTTCAGCAGGACAAGGATGAGAGCTAGCAGCCCTAGCGGAACCCAGGGTCGCAACAGGATTGGCATGAGAAAATTGACGTACGGGACGAACCAGTGCAGCATCTTTGTAAAGGCCAGCGAGATATTTTCACCTACGTCCACTGGCTGGCTGGAGAGCCCCCACAGGGAACCGTGTGTCATTACATTGTGAACCAGTAACCACCAGGCAATCGGCAGGATAGAAAGGATTCCCAATACAAATCCATCGCGCAGAAAAATGCGGAAGGTCTTTCGATTCTCGATCAGGATCACCAGCCCCGCTGTGGCTGTGATGGCCAGCCCTACATAGCGCAGCATGGGAGCTAACATGCTGAAGAGCACCATCGAGGCATAGGCTCGATAGGATCTATGCTGAATGTAGCCGTCCACTGCGATGAGAAAGCCTAACGTCAGCGTGAGATAGGACGGGTCCGAGCTGATCGTGGCATGCATTCGCAGCGACGACAGCGACAGGAAGACGAACAGGCTCGCCAGGTAGGCATAAAGGAGCCGGTCTGGAAACACACGGTAAAAAATGACTCCGCTCAAAAAAACATTCAACCCGAACAGGAACACATTGAAATACCATCCTGCTACGAAGACGTCCACGCCAGTTAAAAGGCTCAGACCCGCCAGAACGATAGAATAGAGCGGCGGCCAGGAAAGAAGGGGAAGGCCTCTGTGGTCATATAATCCATTTCCATCTACAAGGTTTTGTGCAACCGACAAGTACTTGGTCGAATCGGAGGAAACTCCGGCACCATATCGGGATGTGGCAACCGCGCATAAAATACTTGCCGCGATGGCAAGCACCAGAAGGAAAATCCAGTATTTCTTTTCCGAAAACGGGATAGACATAAATGGTTCGGGCACAATTATAATGGCGCAATGGACAACCCCCATACCCTTACCATCTTCGATGCACTGGAAGCCCTGCGCGGCCAAAAGCTATCGGCGCGTGAGCTGGTCGAGGCCTCCGCTCGGCAGATCGAGAGACTCAACTCCAAGCTGAACGCGTTCATCACAGTCATTCCGCCGGAGCAGGCGCTCCAGGCCCAGCTTCCGGAAGGCAAGTCCTCATCCTCCCATTCCCTGCGCGGCATCCCTCTGGCGGTCAAAGACCTGTTCGACATCGCGGGGCTACCGACAACGATCGGCTCGAAGTTCTTTGCAGACCACCTCGCCGAACAGGATGGGTTTGTGATCGAAAAGCTCAAGCAGGCCGGCGCGATTCTCATGGGGAAGACGAATACACACGAGATCGCCCTGGGCATCACGGGGAATAATCCCCACTATGGGACCGCCCGCAATCCCTGGGACACATCTCGCATTCCCGGCGGCTCCTCGAGCGGGTCGGCAATCGCAGTGGCAACCGGTATGGCTCTCGGCGCACTCGGCTCCGATACCGGCGGCTCGATCCGCATCCCTGCTTCGTTATGCGGTGTAGTGGGCTTCAAACCGACGTTCGGACGCGTCAGCCTGCGCGGCGTATTTCCGCTTTCATGGAATCTCGATCACGTGGGACCTCTGACAAGGCGTGTGAAAGACGTGGCATTGATGCTGCAAATCATGGCCGTATATGATCCTCTCGATCCCGCCTGCGTCAAAATGCTGACCGGTGATTACCTGGGTCATATTTTGGACCATGTCAAAGGACGCAAGATCGCGCTCGGCGTGGGCGAGTTCATCGAGACGTCAGACCCGGAGGTACTTCAGGCTGTTCGAGAAGCGGCAAGAGTGCTCGAATCTCTGGGGTGTAAAGTACAGGAAGAGAATATCAGTTGGCTGCGAGAGGCGGCGCTCGCCAACAAGCTCATGACCCAGTCCGACGGCGCGGCCGTCCACCGCGACCGCTTGAAAGAACATCCGGAGCTGTTCGGCGACGACATCCGTCGCAGGCTGGAGGACGGCATCAACACACCTCTGACGGAGTACATCCTCGCAAGACGAACACAGGCAGAGATCCGGAAACGCCTGGAGCTGTTCTTTGAGACCTACGATTTCCTCATTACTCCCACCACGCCCATTGCCGCGCCCACCATCGAGGGCCACGACGCCGTCGAGCAGGCGGCGCGGCTGACCCGTTTCACCGCGCCGTTCAACCTGGCCGGGCTGCCTGCCCTATCCGTCCCGTGCGGATTTACAGGAGAGGGACTCCCCATCGGTTTGCAGATCATCTCGCGCGCCTGGGGAGAGTCAAAGGTTTTGAATATCGGTCATGCTTTCGAACAGGCGACGGAATGGCATAAACGCATGCCCACGATTTGATCCGCTCGTTATAAACGTGAGCTACATTCTTTGATACAACGCCATCTCCCAGACGAACAGGCGGCGTAAGGATACGCGCTGGAATCCCTCGCGTTTCAGGAGCGCGTCCATGTCCGCGATGGGGTGGAGAAACACGCGGAACGGATCTCTCCGCAGCCTTTGGAAGAAGTTGGCGACCTTTAGTGCAAATCGCAGATACCAGGTTTCACGCGGATAGGTAAGCGCCAGCGCACGCTGGCTGTGTTCGGCAGCGGCCTGCAATAACCGGCGAAAATCGGGATAACAGCACACAACGCGGTCCAGGGTGACGATATCTGCCGTCCCCAGCTCGGAGGCGACATCCGTAAAATCGGCATGGATGAAGTTGACACGTTCGCTGTGTCCGCGTCGCGCTGCTTCCTGTCTGGCCTCTTTCAAATAGGCAGAGGAGGCATCTACGTGTGTGGCTTCGCTGGCTACATCATTTAGCAGCTCGTGATGGATCGCGCCGATTCCCCCGCCAATGTCAAGCAGACTCGCGTCTTTTAATCCCAAAGAGCGAATAGCCCCCAGGAGAAGCCGGGTCTGATTCATCGGTCCCCGCCGGCGATAACTTTTTAGCTCTGCCTTGGCTTCCTCTTCGGTAAATGCACTATCTGTGATTTCACAGCAATTGCATGGCATCTTGTTGCGCCTTTCTTATGACTGCACTAATTGCGGCACGATCTGCTGGTAATAATCCAGCGAATCGGGATTGATTAATGCATCTTTATTGGTCACTGTCCGTCCATTGATAATGTTCGTGACCGCGCTTTCGACCTTTTTCATATTGAGTGTATAGGGAATTTCCGGCGCTTCGAGGATCAGGGCAGGCACATGGCGCGGCGAGGCATTCTCGCGCAGGGTCCTGCGGATTTCCTTTTTCAACTCCTCGGTCAGACGTATGCCCTCCGCAAGCTTGACGAAGAGAATCACGCGCTGGTCTTCCTGATAGTTCTGTCCGACGGCAAGGCTATCCGCGACCTCCGGAAGTTTCTCCATCTGGGCGTAGATCTCTGCCGTGCCGATGCGCACGCCCGATGGCTTGAGCACCGCGTCGGAACGGCCGTAAAAGGTGATCCCACCTGTATCGCTGTGGATCAAGACATAGTCGCCGTGCCGCCAAACGCCGGGATACACATCGAAGTATGCATTATGATACTTCGAGCCGTCCGGGTCATCCCAAAAATACAACGGCATCGAAGGGGAAGGCGCTTCGCACACCAGTTCCCCCTGCTCGTCATAAATCGGCCTTCCTGTTTCATCATAGGATTTGATCTTCATCCCTAGAGCCGGACTCTGTAATTCCCCCGCGTAGACAGGCAGGATCGGGCTCCCTGCGGCAAAGCAGCCATTGATATCTGTGCCGCCGGAGATCGAGTTGAAGTGTAAGTCCTGTTTTACCTCGCGATAGACATATTCGAATCCCTCGGGGGAGAGAGGCGAGCCCGTCTGCGAGACTTCTCGGAGGGAGGAAAGATTATATGTTTTACCCGGTGAGATATTTTCCTTCTTCAGGAAATGAATGTAACTGGCGCTGCACCCGAAGATCGTGATTTTCTCGTCCTGGATCAGCTTCCACATTGCGCCCGGATCGGGATAATTCGGATTGCCGTCGTAGAGCATGATCGTCGCGCCGACTGCCAGGGAGCTCAACAGCCAGTTCCACATCATCCAGCTGCAGGACGTAATGTACATGATCCGGTCGCTGCGCTTTAGGTCGGTGTGCAGAAGCAGCTCCTTAAGATGATTGATTAGTACGCCGCCTGCGCCCTGCACCATGCACTTGGGCTTGCCGGTCGTGCCGGAAGAGAACATAACGTAAAGCGGATGGTCAAACGGCAGCTGCGCGAACTCGATCTCGAGTTGTCCTTCTTTCGCGAGAAAGTCCTCGTAATGGACCATGTTGGGGATTTGAGAAATATTCGGCCGTTCGCGTGTATATGAGACGACAATCACCTTTTGCAAAGAGGGAATGCCTTGAGCTACTTCTGCGGCATGTTCCAGAGTGTCAAATTGCTTCCCCTTGTAAAAATATCCATCGGCGGTGATCATGACCTTCGGCCCGATCTGACCAAGCCGTTCGATGGCAGCTGCGGGGCCGATGTCGGTTGCGCAAGAAGACCAGGTCGCGCCGAGGCTTGTCGCCGCCAGCATACCAACCGCCGTTTCGATGAGGTTTGGCATATAACCGACGACTCGATCCCCCGCGCCGACACCCATCTCGCGCAACGATCGAGCCAGCCGCGCGACGACGTCATAGAGCTCCGCATAGGTCATCTGTTTCGAAGTTTGTGTTTCGCCCTTGAAGATAAAGGCAAGCTGGTCATCCCGGTAACGCAGCAGGTTCTCTGCGAAGTTCAGGCGTGCACCCGGGAACCATTTGGCGCCCGGGAATTTCGTTAGATCCTCGATGACCGTGTCAAATGGCTTTGAGGCTTTGATCTCTGCAAAGTCCCACATCACTGCCCAAAAATCGGGGATGTATTCAATGGACCAGTGGTAGAGTCCCAGATAGGAATCCAGATCCAAACCATGCCGTCGATTGATTTCTTGTATAAAGCGGGTAATGTTTGCATCTCGTTTCTGATCTTCGGAGGGAGTCCACAGTGGAGTCCTCATGAGTCACCCCATTTCGAAAGCCGCTGGGAATAACAGGATTGTGGGGCCCCAGGCCTTTTCAAAGCAAGATTCTCCAAGAGACAATCAGAAATAGATCCTTCTTTCATTGAGACTCTCCTCGCGTTTGTCTGCCCAGATTATAAGTCAAATAAAAACACGGATGGCCCGATTCCATCCGTGTTATTGTGAAGTAGATTGCTAATGTCAATGCGTCCGTATCGCAGATTTGGCATGACCAGCCGCATCCTCCATGGCTTCGAACATTTTCGCCGCCTCTTCCTCGGTCAGACGTTCCTCCAGGATGGGAAGGTATACTTCCTCTTCCTTGGCAAAATGGACTTTGACCAACGCATACACTCCATAAAGCACTCGCTGCAGAGTCTTGAAGTTACGCGGCGAAAGATCCTTCTCCAATTGACCCAGTTCCTCGGTGTAGTCTACCACTTCCACATGGTCGCGGCTCATCGTACGGGTGGACTCCACACTGCCAAGGACCTTCTGAACCGCGGGGTAAAGCGCAGCGTCCTCCGCTTGTGCGTGAGGGATCAAGTGATAGGCCAGGAATTCGTAAACTTCATTGATCCCATCCCGGATTTGCTCCAAGGGAGCATCGGGGATGCTGTCCGCGACTTCGAGAATTTTCTCGATATGCGGTATCAATTCCTTGTGTTCCTCCCGCAAAGGTTGGGTAAGTGTGTTCATTTTGTATCTCCTTTTCATGAAAATCATACTCTTACTTTACCCCCGCCTCTCCTAAAAATACATGATTCAAATCAATTAACTGCACCCTGCCCGGCAATCTGCTCCAGACGTTGAAGATCCTTGAGCACTACCCACTTCCTGCCTGTAGATATCAACCCTTCCGTCGAGAAACGACTCATGATACGGCTGACCGTTTCAACGGTTGTCCCGGTCATCGCGGCCAGGTCTTGTCGTGAGAATGGGATTTGGATAAGCGTCCCTGATTGTTTCTTTTCGCCGAGCTTCTTCGCTAATCGAATGAGCCTTGCAGCAATACGTTCCTCAACACTATAAACGCTCAATTCTTTAATGATTTGCTGTGATTCTTCCAGACGTTGCCCTACTGCCTGCAATACTTTCATCGTGACTTGAGGGTAATCATTCATGACCATTTCAAAGTTTTGGGCCGAGATTTGCAGAACACAACCATTGGTTTGCGCAACTGCTGTTTCAACGTAATCCTGCTGGCTCGCGATGGCCAGATGACCAAAATATTCGCCTCCCTGCAAAATATCCAGAAGAACTTCGCGTCCCGACAACGCCAGTCGTGTAAGCTTTACCTTTCCCGAAGCCACAAGATACAAGTTCTTGCCAGTATCGCCTTCAAAATAGATTACCTGCTCCGCCGCAACATCGCGGTCTTCAAACAACTGGTTGATTGCGACAATTGTGTGGAGAGATAAATGACGGAAGAACGGCAACCGGCTGATGATCTTAAGCCGGTATTCTAGTGAGCAGACTCCGGCGTCCACCCAATCCTGCCTTACGGGTGACCTAAGTCGGGACATGAGTCGATGTTATCACAAAAGAACCTCCAGTCAAAATCCTTTGCGTTCTCGTTTCGGATTCGCCAGCCCAAATGAAGGAAGGTCCACTTGACTCTCCCCTTGCAGGAGGGTGTATAAGAACAGCGCCACTCTCTTGTCTTTACCAGGTTATTGTGATAAAATTCACAGCTTCCCGGAACGGGTTCCACTTCAAATCGATGAAAGGAGAACCGATGACTGATCTGACTTATTTTGCTGGATTTGGCAAGATGACTGATCCTGGTCCGTATGCAAACCTCTATGCAGGCTTGCCCTCCGACATTCCTTCCCTTGTCCAGGCTGTTCAAGGGCTGATGGTCCATGTCTTTTGGGCAGAACGATATGGGTTAAACTTGTCCGAAGAACGTAAAGCTGAAGTACAGCTGCGCAGCATGGAGCGACGCCTGGCTCGCACGCTCGAGTTGGACCCCAGTCCCCTGTCCACGCCGCGACCGAACGAGCAAAAGATCGTCGGTAATTGCCGCGACTTCTCTGTCACGCTGGCGTCCATGTTGCAGTCGAAGGGCATCCCCGCCCGGCCGCGCTGTGGATTTGCGAGATACTTCGAGCGGGGTCTCTCCATCGATCACTGGGTCTGTGAGTACTGGAATGAAACCGCGCAGCGCTGGGTGCTTGCCGATGCGCAGCTGGATGGGCTCCAACGGGACGCCCTGAAGATATCGTTCGATACCCTCGACGTGCCGCGCGACGAGTTCATCGTGGGTGGCGCGGCCTGGAAGCTGTGCCGCAGCGGCCAGGCAGATCCGAAGTTGTTTGGCATCTTCGATATGAACGGCATGGACTTCGTCAAGGGAGATTTCCTGCGCGACGTGGCCGCGCTCAACAAAGTGGAGCTTCTGCCCTGGGACTGCTGGGGCCTGATCCTGACCGAGTACGCGACCCTTCCACCAGATGACCTGTCGATGCTCGATCGCCTGGCCGACCTGACCTATACGGACGTCCCCGACTTTGACACCGTGGGACAACTCTATGAGAGCGACCCGCGTTTACGAGTGGGCGAGGAGATTCAAAGTTATGTTGATGGCAAGATGGAGCCCATAGCTCTTTAGAAAAATGAGACCGGCATATGCCGGTCTCATGGTAAGTGTGCTTCACTTGTTCTTTGTATGAAATCTTGGAGTTGTTGCCGATATTGCGTTAATGCCCTCTTGCCGGCGGTGGTCAATTTACAAACGGTCAAAGGCAACTTCCCTTTGAAGGTTTTCTCAATTTTTACATAGCCAGCTTCTTCCAGTTTGGACAGATGAGCAGAAAGATTACCTTTCGTTAGGCCAGTTTCGCGTTGCAAAAAGAGGAAATCTGCACTGGCAACTGTGGAAAGGATCGTGAGGATCAATAAGCGCGCTGGTTCATGGATCAAACGGTCCAATGCCGTTACGCTGCGCAAATCTTCAGTCATTATAGGGCCCCGCGTTCACAGGCAGCGGATTCGCCTCCAAATACCGCCGCAGCGTCCACCCGCCGGAGAGCATAAAGCAGAGTCCCATCAATCCGTAGAAGAGACCGAGGTTATAGCCATTCGACAATCCGCTCATCGAAAGTGCCAGCCCAAGTGCGATGGAAATAGTGCCCAGAAGGTAGAACCGCGACAAGCCAGCTGATTTCGCACGTAAGATCACGAGAATGAGACCGACGGCTACACCTGTAACTGCCACGATGGAATCAAACGCCTGGAACAGGCGGACAAAGACCATGGTCAGTGCGGAAATGACAAAAGCCAGAATCATGACCCAAACACGTCTGAATTTCATCTTCTGTTCATCCACTTGGTACTCCACATATCCTGTCCTCGGGTAAGTCAGGCGAGTTTTCAGGGTGTTGATCAACCTACGGCTGACAGCCATCCCACCAATCATGACCAGGATTAGGCTGACCTGCAGTATCCCACCGATCATGGAATTTTGCCTCAGGAATCCCTGAAGCGCAAAATAGATCCCCAGCAAGATGAACATCCCGCCGCCGATTAGTTCACCGATCCCGTCCGTATACCAGTAGCGCTTGACACGCTGTTCGATATCAAACACATTGTGTTGCATTTTTTCTCCTTGTAAACTGGTTTGTATTGCAAACTAGTTTACAATATGTTACTCCGATGGGAGAGTATTGTCAAGAGGAACGAAAAAACCGATGCACCAGCATCGGGCCTGCAACCTTTGATCGTTACTTTTGTAAACAGACAATCAGGTCTTTGATTGCCCCCTGAGGTTCCGAGTCGGCGATGGCCAGCACAGGGACCGTGCCAACTATCAGGACATCGCGTGTATCCCCTGCTTTCCAATGCCGTGGTAGGATCCCCACTGTGTTGGCTTCATTTACCAGCGTATCCGACATCTGTTGTGGGCTGACTGCAATGTGTGCAGTTGGTGTCAGCCTTCTCCCGGCCATCACGGTCTGATCGAACACACTTTGCACGTCTTGCTCTTCAGCGTACACCCACACCTGCACAGAGGGATCTCCCTGCCCTGCAAATAACGCCCGTGCCTCCTCAAGTGTCAGATTTTGGACCGGGCTTTGGCGATGTGTAACGATCAAGATCTCTTCCGTATCGATCTGAAATGCAGGTGTGTCGAGAAATAAAGGCTCACCGACGCGCAGGACGATATCCGCTGTCGATGGTTCATCGACGCGCGAGACAACGATGGACGTCCCGGCACAACTGTAGAGGTCCGGCAGCCAGGGCTGCGCGGCGGAGGTGGAATAGGCTGTGATGAGCTGAGGAGTGACGGAAGGTGTAATCGGCGAACAGGAAAAGAGGAGGGAGGAAAGTAGAACGATAAGGTATTTTTGTATCATCACCAATTTTGTAAAAGCGCCGCAACTAATTTCGTGCGTTCTTCCAGGCTATTGGCAAAGATATATTCGCGCTCCGAATGATAGCCTTCGCCCACGGCGCCGAGTCCGTCCAGCACGGGAATGCCGAGCGGCGCGACAAAGTTTGCATCGGAGGCCCCTCCGGTGCCGCCGGCTTTGAGCTCCATGCCAAATTGCATCGCAATCGATTTGGCCTTTTCAAACGTAGCCTTCATTGTGTCATCAAACGGCATTGGCGGCCGGTTGAGCCCGCCCGAGATCTCGAGAGACGTTCCATCGAGCGCCGGCCTGAGATTATTCATTTCCGTTTCCAGCCGTTCCCACTCGCCAGGCTGCATCACTCGGACGTCTACCTGAATGGCGGCCTCTTCCGGCACAACATTGGAGACCGTACCGCCGCGAATGACGCCGACGTTTAATGTGGTCTGCTTCGAATAATCGGTCAGCTTCTGAATGGCGATCACTTGATGCGCCATTTCCTCGATAGCGTTGCGTCCCTTTTCGTGGTCACCGCCGGCGTGCGCGGCGCGCCCCTTCGTCCGTACCCGGAACTCGCCAACACCTTTCCGCGAGGTCTTGAGCGCGCCATCCACCAACCCGCCTTCGAGCACGAGCACCAGCGCAGCTTCCTTTGCGAGATGCTCGATGTGCTGCCTTGAAGTGTGGCTTCCCGTCTCCTCATCTGACGTGCACAGCAGGGTGACAGGGCGCTCCAACCCGGATAGCAGCGATTCTTCGATAGCGGCTAACGCAATCACTATTCCTGCTTTCATATCCAACGTGCCGGGACCGACGATCTTTCCATCCACTTCACCATATGGAAATCTCTCAATCGTGCCAAGTGGGAACACCGTGTCCATGTGGCAGAGAAGCAAGATAGAAGAGGGAAGACTTGGAGCCGAAGGATGAAACTGAGCGAGTATGTGATCTCCGGTTTCATGGTTTGCGAGGATTTCCACACGGGCACCCAGCCTGCGCGCTTCTTCCGTGAGGATCGTGCCAACCCGATCCACGGCAGCTTTCTCGCGCGTAGGCGATTCGGTTTCCACAAGCCGTTTTAGAAGAGTTCTTTTATCCATGTGCCGTTAGACCAGGCCGAGGGTCAGGCAGATCACGCCAGCCAGGGCACAATAGGCGGCGAAGCCATAGAGGGAGTGTTTTTGCAAATATCCCATCAACCACTTGATGGAAAACCAGCCGACAATGGCAGCCGTAATAAATCCAACGGTGAGATACGGCAAGAACTTGATCGTGCCGTCTGCCAGGATCACCTGCAACGCTTCGTACCCGCCCGCGGCTATCAGGATCGGCGCGGACATGAGAAAGGCCAGGCGTGCCGCGGAGGGACGGTCGAAACCGCGGGCGATAGCGCCCGCAATCGTCGAACCGGACCGCGAGGCGCCGGGAAAAAGGGCGATGATTTGAAACATCCCAACCGCGAATGCATCCATCCATGAGACGGTCTCCAGCTTTCGTTCATGGCGGCCAAAGTACTCCACGAGTGTCAACAAGATGGCGGACATCGAGAGGCGAAGCCCAGCCAGCAGGATCGGATTCTGAAACAAGGTATCCATAACGTCTTTGAGCAAAAAGCCCATGACCAGTGCGGGAATGGTTGCGACGATCAGCAGCCAGCCGAGACGCGCGTCATACGTTTCAAAAGGCCTCCTGCGCCAGATCCCCAGAAAGAAGGCCTGCACGATTGCCCAGATATCTTTCCAAAAGAAAAGAACCAGCGCCAAGACGGTTCCCAGCTGGATGATGACTTGGAAGGAAAATATCTGTCCATTGGAAGGAATGCCGAGCAGCCATTGGCCGATCAGCAGATGAGCGGTGGATGAGACGGGGATAAATTCGGTCAAGCCCTGGATGATGCCGAGGAGGAAGGATTGGAGGAGGGTCATAGAGTGCCTTGCATTATTTGAGAGGTTCCCATCGACGTAGGTACAGAAATTCGATTTCAAACTCCCTTGGAACAGGCGGCGTAAAGTATTCCTTATTTGATTTCGCTCTGACATTCAGGAGCAGCGCGATGTTGGCCGTCAGGCGATGCAGGAACGATGGACTTCATTCCTCATTCATCCATGAGGACTTTTTTAGTTCGTTTTGCATTCCCATGCCATTGACTGAGCAATTCAGGCACTCTGTGCTCGAATGTGCCATCCGCAATATAAGCCCCGATCTGCTCCATCAACCTGATCAAAGCTCTAAGATTATGAATGGAAATCAGCGTCCCTGCCAGGATTTCCTTGGCGACAATTAAATGCCGAAGGTATGCCCGGGTGAACGTTTTACATGTATAGCAATCACACAGATCATCGATAGGACGCTCATCGCGAGAAAAAGCTGCATTCATGAGATTGAGACGCCCCTCCGGCGAAAAGGCAGCATGATGACGCGCCAGGCGCGTGGGCAACACACAATCGAAGATGTCCACCCCCCGGGCGACACCGTTAATGAGGTCCTCGGGCGTCCCCACTCCCATCAGATAACGCGGCTTGGTGTCTGGCAGCAAAGGAATGACGATGTCCAATGTATCGTGCATTTCCTCCTTCGTCTCCCCCACAGAGAGTCCGCCAATGGCGATCCCCGGCGTATCGAGAGACGCAATGAATCTGGCAGACTCCGCGCGGAGATCTGGCTGGACACCACCCTGTACGATGCCGAACAGAGCCTGGTCTGCGCGGATCTTCGACTGAAGGGAGCGTTCCGCCCAGCGATGGGTCCGCTCCATAGCAAGTCTGGTGTAAGCATGGTCATTGGGGTCGGAACATTCGTCGAATGCCATGATGATGTCTGCGCCGAGGTTCTCCTGGATCGCGATGGATTTTTCGGGCGTGAAACGATGCGTCGAGCCGTCGATGTGGCTCTTGAATGTCACGCCGTCGTCATCGATCTTGCGGGTCTGCGCCAGGGAAAAGACCTGAAAGCCGCCGGAGTCTGTCAGCATGGGGCGATGCCACTGCATGAATTTATGCAGGCCGCCCATGTCACGTACCAGTTCGTCGCCGGGACGTAGATAAAGATGATAGGTATTGCTCAATACGAGCGAGGCATCGATCTCTTTGAGATGTTCAGGGGTAAGGGTTTTGACAGTTGCCTGCGTGCCCACCGGTGCAAAAACTGGTGTGAGAAGGTCGCCATGAGGTGTCGTAAAAATCCCGGTACGGGCGCGGTGATTCGTGGCCGTAATACTGAATTCAAACATATGCCGAATTATACCGGGAGAGAGGCGAGATTAGAGAGTGGGGTTAGACGGGTAACAACCAGCCGACTGCCAAGCTCAATGCATTCATACCCAGACTCAGGAGCGAGGCTTCTTTGAGAGAAAGCTGATTCGCGGGGATGGAATACAGGAGAACCGTTTCGATGATCCAGATTAAAATCTCTGCAACCAGCAGGGCGAGGAGATAGTTTTGAAAGAAGAGATTCAACATGACCCAGAGCAACGACTGGGTCAGCAGATTGCCACCCATACTCGTGACCAGGATGGGAGCGAGCCGCTCCTTTCGCCAATACGAATATCCGATGACAACGATACTCTCGATGAGGATCGTAATGAACAGCGCGACGATCAACTTCTCTGCGAGCGCCGAAACAGGAAAAGAGCCAATCCTCCCACCAGACCTACACCCACAAGCGCACAGGTACAAGCAAGAAGAAGCATAGCCGTCCGCGGAAAGCTCCCCGGACTAAACCGGGCTTCGACAAGCAAATCGTCCGGGCGGATGGTAACTCTGTATTTTGAATCGAAGCCGGCCGTTTCAAACACGTTGCTCTGGCGCGTCTTGCCATCTGAAAATTCGATCTCAATGCGGTGATAGGGAGAGAAGCCATAGGCAACAGCGCTACAACTATTCACCTCACACCGAAATCCCTGTGGCCCTGCTTCTTCCAACGGCGCAGCATCGCTGCAATCGGGCTGATCACATTCGTATAAGATCCCGGATGCGATCGTGACTGGCGGCTCTTCCGTCATTTCCTGCTGGAACTCAAAGTCCATGCTCGGCTTGGGACCAGTATCGGCAAGGACAGCCTGGGCGGGGAAGAACATTAGAAGGAAAAGGAACAGCAGGAGCAGTTTTGTTAACTTGGCAATCATCTTTTGTCTGGAAATCCGTTCAGGCTGTGAGCGAGTATTATGGTCACAAGACCGTGTGAGAATTATAACTTGAGAGAATCAAACCGAATCCTTCATTTCCTCGTAGATAGTTCCACCCAGGATACTAAGATGTGTGGGAGCAGAGCGTCTCGCTGCTGTCGATCTTGAATGAGAAGAGACTGGTAGATCGCCCTGTACAGTCAATTTGCCCGAGTCTGGTTGGCTAGAATTCCGATCGTGGTCGTGATAATAAGTTCCACCTGCTCGGAGGAAAAGCCGGTCTTTTGTGTGATCTGCCGCACAACCTCTGCTTTCTTCTCCTTGTCTCCTGTAATCGCCAAAAGTGTATGCAACCAGACTTCAGGATTAATTCTAAAATTCTCTCTATCTTCCAAATCAAAGTCAAATTCGTTTTCCATTCGTCTTCCTTATGTCGTGAACTAAGAAGATTATATCTTCCTCATGACGGACATGTCCGCGGTTTGTAACGTTCTGTTTGGAAAATGTAATGTTTGCCAGTCTCAGTGAGCATACGACTTTGGCAGGAAAAACGAATTTGCCCGCAACTCGAACATTACGGGCATAAGAAAGGTTATTCACGTTAATACAAAGGAATTGCGCCTCAGCGGCGCATCCGTATGAAAAGCCCAAGAAGGCTGATGATGACCGCGATCCCCAGCAGGAAACCGAGGTCATATTCGCTCCCCGCGTTATGTACTTCGTACATCTGAATAGCAGGATTAAAGAAAGAGAGTACGAGGGTGATGGGTGCTATGATCCCATGCCACAGTCCTGCCCCAGCGCGTGCCACGCGACCCAGTCCATCGGGCTGGTTGATCATGGGGTTAGGTCCAGGAGCCGTTAGCAGCATTGTAGAGTCGGGCGTCGTGACCGCTACGCTGGGACTGGGAGCACAAGCGGCCATTGCAAACGACACTGTCATAAGCAGACCTAGCCGAAGTACGTTCTTCATTTCTACCTCCTGAACCGTCAATGATCGGTCTCCTGCGTTTCCGCAATGAAGAGAATGCATCCTGGATTGTCGAACAATGGGAATATGTTGGATTCATTATACAATAAACTTCCCCGGGCGATTTACGAGCCAGGGAAGTTTATTGTAGGGTGTTTGACTACACGACAACGGCGGCTCAGCGCCATCTGCCTCCAATCAATCCCAGGAGCAGAAATACAAAGGCAACGCCGATCAGGAACCCGAGGTTATAGTCTCTTCCGTTGTTGTGAACCTCATACATTTGCATGGCTGGATTGAAAAAGGAGCCAACAACGCTCACCGGAGCAATGATTCCGTGCCAGAGCCCCTGCACGAAACCCGAGATGCGGCCGGCATCATCTGTTTGATCTAGTTGCGGATTCGGTCCCGGCGACCGGAGCTCTATCGTCGATTCAGGTGTAGTCACCTCCAGGTCCGAACCCGGAGCACAGCTCGTCACGAAGACAAGCAATATCGCAATGGAAACAAGGATTTTCTTCATGTCTGCCTCCTAGGTTGTTTAACGAAAAGTCTCCTTCTCCGTTGCGCGGCAGAAAAAACAAATTCTCCCCGGCCACATACATGACCAGGGAGAATGCTCTATGTTGCCGTGAAAGCGTGTGGAGGATCGTTATATCAGCGTGTGTAGTTGATGAACTCAAAGTTCGCGACAAAGTTGTTGTCGAAGTCATAGGCCACGATGCCCACGGCGTACTGACCATCCACCGGGTAACTCGCATAGAACGAAAATCCCTGCTCGCCCCAGGTAAACACGTCATCGCTCAGCTCATAGCTAAAGGTCGGGTTGTCATTGCTATCGAAGGTATAGTATTGGACGTAATCCGTAAACTGATCCCCGATCTGCGGTGTGATCTCCACCGGCGTGCTGGCGCCATTTTCATCTTCATCCGGGAAGGCATAAGCATAGAGGAAGTTGCCATCTGCATCGAAGTACAGGCTGGCTTCTACGGGCGTACCGCTGAGAGCATCGGTGTATTGACCATATACCTGGTACACAGTCTCTCCGTCCGCGCTTAGATATTCAGCAGGCTCAAGGAGAACGAAGGCATCATGCTCGCCATCGGTCAGCGTGTACAACGTCGGCGACCAGTCATATTGGACCTGCACCGGACTTTCGCCATAATCCGGCATGTTCACGCCATCCACAGTGATCGTGTTGTCGCCAATGTAATAGGAGACATCGCCGATCCAGTAGGATTCGGTAGCCGGGTCCCAGAAATAGAGCGCCGTGTGGATGTAAGCGACATTGCCCTCTACGGTTGTAGAGATGGTCACGGTCTCATCGCCGCTGATCTCGGTATCTGAGATCTGGATCGGCGCGACCACCATCTGGGAGGCGCCAGGTGCGATGATCTCTGCGGTGCGCGAGGGCGCCATGACGATCCCTTCCTGTGGCGCGAACTCCTCCCCTGTGTAATGATAGGCAAGGAATTCATCCCAGACAGATTGTTCGAGGAACCTGGAGGATGATTCGGCATAGTACGGTGGGAACTCGGCATTAAATTCGGTGTAGTAATACAGATCTGAGTCCGGGAAGTGGAAGGCGATGCCGTTCGAGCCGGACATATTGATGCCATGTTTTTCGGCAACGACCGCCGAATCGATCGCCGTCCGTAGCTGAACAGCTGCCTGCTCGACCGCCGTCTCATCTGTCAGGGTGGTCAGCACTTCGGCAAAGTTCCCGAGGTCGATAAAGGAGGGAGATACCTCTTCACCGAAAAGTGAGAAATAGCTGCGAGTGTACGTCCGTGCTTCCGCCACGCGGGTTTGATCGAGCACCGTGATCGCCGATGTGAACCCATTCATGGCCCCGATCACGTCGGGTACTCGCGCGCTTTCGACGGCGCTGAGCGTCGTCGTGGATTCCTCCTGGGCGATCTCGTCGGACGAGGCCCGGCCCCCACTCAGAAGAACATCGTTCGTCACATAGGTGGAAACGATAGCTTGCGACAGACCCTCTCCATTGACAGACGGGTTTTGGGCGAGCTGCTGCAGCCAGGCCGCATACGACCAGCCATAACCGGGTTCGACCTCTTCCGAGGCAACCATGTAATTCGAATAGGGGTACAGAGAGCCAAAGACTTCGATCTGGCCCATCAAGCAGGCGTCAAAGCCGATCATCTCGAACTTATCCATTCCCGTATTCTGGCGGATCTGCTCCAGAGCGAAGCCAATCTCAGGAATGGACAGGTCAGAATAGGAGGAAGTCGACATATCCGAGAATCCACCCGTCCAGCCCCCGCCATGATCCGACATGACCAGTGCATACTTCTGCGCTGGATACTTCTGGACCGCCCAGGTGACAAAATCGATCAACGTTTGTGGGTTCCCGGTATCTACCTCCCCCACCGACTCGACCACCGGCGAGGTGATGTGATCGAGGTCATTATCCTGCGTAATTAAGTAGCGGCGCGTGTCGGTCCAATCCCCGTCCCCCGTAAAGGCGCCCGCGTAACGGTCGATCTGCACGACGATGTTCATCTGGGGGCTGGACCCCACCAGCTCCATCTCGTTGACGTCGAACCACATACTCTCTTCCAGTACCTCATCGTCCGCGGCAGAATAGACAATGACCGTCCATGCCGGCAGGTTGCCTGTGTTGTTCACCGGGGCCTGTGTAGGAAGAACCTCCACCGTAGGGTTCGTATCGGTCGGGGCGTTGAAGCCCGCGACGATTTGGTCTCCATAAAAATACAGTCCCACCCCGGAGCAGCATACACACGCGAGACACACTGCCACAAATGCGCTGATGGATGGGAGAAGCCACTTTGAATTCGTCTTGCCCATAACATTCTCCTTTGAGAAACGCTTAGATAGATTTGAAGAATTTGCCGATTGTAATCTGGATTTAGAAGCAAACTCCTTACAAGACCCCACCGTGACTTTTTTGTTACATGAAAAACGCCGGTAGGACCGGACCAAAAACCTTACAATTTCATATCTAGGCCTCCAAGATGACCTTCGCCGCCTCGAAAAAACTCTCGGCAATCTGCACGGCCCGATGCGCATCTTCCCACGTCAACCGCATGGATGCCGGTCGTTCTTCTGCCGCGCGCATCGCAAAAAGCCAGCTGAGGTTTGCGCCCTGTTCCTTCGTCAGCTTACGCTCGTTGACAAATCTCTCATGAATTAGCGAGATGACATCCCCGTGATTGTCCGATTCGATACTCTCATCCAGCAAGAGCGCGCGGCCTGTATGAAACGCGGACTCTGCCGCGCGGGCAGCGGCAGCCTCCAGCTCGCCCTGTCTCAACATCCCTTTGGCAGCCTGTAAGCTCGTGATCGCCGCTTCTACATTGATTTTGATTTCATCGCTATAGCTACCCATCCAGCCACTCTCCTCTAACGCGGAACCAGCTCCGTGGTCGTATCTCTGGATTTCTTGCGCGACATGTCTTTGACAAATCGAATCGAACCCGGCGTGGTGTACTTTTCCTTATAGACCTGGCTGACCAGGTCCTTCAGCCGCTCACTACGGGTTTGGATCGCGCGTACCGAGATTTCCTGATCGCCCACGAAAAGGCTCCCGTACGGATCTTCGACGAAAGCGCGCCACCAGCTGCGCGGCTTCATGCTCCAGGAACGGATAAAAGCTCGCCCATCGATCACGACGACCCATACCCCGATCACGCGGTGTGTCGACTCCTTGCCAGCGCGAATGCCTATGATCTTTTTCTTCCGTAAGGTGTCCAGCATCTCGGTGGAGAAGCGATTTTTAGTTTTGGCCATCACTCGCCGAGGTAAGTAAATTTAACGCACACCGGGAAGGAGACCTTAACTTCCTTCCCGGTCTTTAGCGGTTTCCCTGTCGCGGGTTCGATTTGAAAGATGACGACGTTGTCAGACCGTTCGTGAGCTGCCAGCAGAAAATTGCCCGTCGGGTCGATCGCAAAGCCGCGCGGCTCTTTACCACCTGAGGGGACCTCTCCTTGATAAGCTAACTGACCTGTCTCTTCTTCGATGAGATACCAGGCGATACTGTCGTGTTTCCGGTTGGAGGCATAGAGGTACTTTCCATAAATGTGGAGGTCGGCGCACAAATTCTCGCCCTCGAAGCCCACCGGCAGGGTCGAGATCGTTTGTACTTCCTCCAAATTTCCCGAATCACTCTTGTAGCGATACACTGTGAGGGTCGAGCTCAACTCATTGATCAGGTAGAGGTATTTCCCATTCGGATGGAAGATCGAATGCCGCGGGCCCGAACCCGGCTTGACGTTCACCTCGGCATGTTTGTTTAACTTCCCCTGTTCCAGGTCCATTTCATAGATCACCAGTTTATCCGCGCCGAGATCGGCGGCGATTGCAAAGCGGTTCGCCGGATCCGGCAGGATGCAATGCACGAAGGGAGCCGTCTGGCGCTCCGGATGCACACTCGAACCGGAGCGTTGAACCACATCTGTGGCGGGTCCTAGCCTTCCATCTGCCTGAATTGGGAGCATGGCGGCATTGCCGCCGGAGTAATTGGCAACCAGGGCATATTGGCCTGTCTGCTCGATGCTGACGTAACAAGGATCTTTCCCTTGCGAAGAATACGCATTGAGCAGCTTGACTTCGCCAGAGGCGTCGTCGATGGAGATAGCGGTCACACCTCCGCCTTGCTGGTCTCCAAAGCTCTGGACTTCGTTCACCGCGTACAGAAACGGCTTCTGTGGGTGAAGCGCCAGATACGAGGGATTAAGAATCCCTTTGGCTTCCCACTGAAAGCTCACCTCCCCTGAGGAAGGATCCAGGCGATACACGTAGATGCCCTTGCTCTGGCTGCCCTCCTTCTCGGTGTAAGTTCCGATAAATACAGCCGGCGCTTTTTTAGATTGTTCAGGCACGTTTATCTCCCATTGCAACCCTGGTTTCTATGATCTCTTCTCTTCCTGCTCCAGCTCTAACAGCAGCAAATCCAGCGCGCCGACGGAGATCTGAAGCTCACGCAAGGAAATCAGCATTGAGACCATCATGAGGATCAGGGCAATGGCAAAGGTCCATTGGCCGCCCGGGATCCAGCCCGCAAATAATGCAAACATGCTCATAACACAGAACAACAGGCTGAGCACGCCAAAGATTTGCATGTTGCGAATGAGATAAATGCGATAACGCAAATTGGCGATCTGTCCCAGGAGATTATCGGTGGCCTCATTCCTGTAACGATCATGCAGATTGCGGATGATCGTGGCAATCGTGAGAAATCGATTTGTGTACGCCAGCATCAGCAAGGATATTGCAGGAAAGAGCAGAGCCGGAGTTGTGAGAGAGATTTCCATAGGAGGGATTATATCCTGGCCTCACTCTATGCTTCGACGGCAACAACAGGAGGCCAACCGGGGTGCCGTCAGGATTCAGGCACGACCTCGCCGGCCGGTTCTTCCTCGACGAGCAGTCCTCGCCTTTTCATGGCTCTCTCGATCAACAACACACCTCCTATAAATGCATACCCTATCACAAGACAAAGGGCAGCCATGAACGCCCACACTAAGACGACGCTCAAGGACTGTTCCACCGAATAGTCGTCGAAGAAAACAGGCATAATGAAATCCAGATTGTTCATGTGAAGCAGTCCCCACAACATCATGAGACCGGAGCCCGGCATGCTGACCAGCAACGCCGGAAACCCCATCGCAGCGGCAAGCAATCCCGGCGAGAGCAAATACATCTTACGAACCTCATCCGCGGTTTTGCCTCGTCCCCAAAAGAGCATGACGACTACTAACCATGTATAAAGCGGTGCCCAGAGGATCGCACTCAGGGTAAAAAACGCCAGGATTCCGATCAATACGCCCGGTGCACCCGGCTGGGATGGCGATGAAAAGAAATCGAGTCCCTCTACAAAATATGTAAACGCCCCCGATATCAGCAGAACGATATACGGGAGCGACAGGGAAAGATGATAAAACGTCTTTCGTTTCACACCTGCGTCAGCCCATATCTTTTAGACGAAACCAAATGGTATATGGCTTGGATTGACCAGGACCATTGGCACCTGGAGCGCAGGCATCTGAGGCAGATAAGGGTTGGTAATCGAGACATCGTAGACAGACATCCAGGAGACCACCGCGGATTCCAGGGTGTGATCCACTTCTGTGTGCGTCGAGATACGGATCTGACCCTTCATCACGAACGTGCCTACCAGCAGATCCACTGCCTCCATTTTACGGTCACCTTCACTGGGATCGTAATCCAGAGGCTCATCGGTTGGAGGTAACGTGTGGAAGGCGATCACATGGGAGGTGGGAAAATAGAGCTCTGAATAGGAGGCGGCCTTGACAGGACTTCCACCAAAGGCCAGCACCTGCGCCTGGAGAACATGGATGTATCTGGGCGCCCCGTCTGTGCGGATCCAGATGTTGACACGCGGAACATTTTGCTTGACTACTGCTTCGCCGCGCACCACGCTTTGCAGCGTATATAGCATGACCGGGCTCGTCTTTTCATCAGGTCTAAGGATGTACATCGTGGGTCCTCCATTCGCATTATACACTTGCAGCGTTGCTTAATTCCCGTTTATACTGCCTTTTGCCCTGAACCAACCTTATGAATCATTCACTGGAAAATTCATCGCCTCTCAAGCGCACCGACATCCTGATGACCCTCCTGGTCGGGACCGCCGCCTTCGCGTTATACGTTCGCACGCTGGCTCCCTCTCTGCTCTGGGGCGATTCTGCCGAATTCCAGACTCTTTCGTACACGCTGGGCATGACCCACCCAAGCGGTTACATGACCCAGATCATGTTCGGCAAACTGTTTACCTATCTCCCGGTTGGCAATATCGCCTACCGTGTCAACCTGATGTCGGCGTTCTTCGGCGCGCTGGCCGTGGCGGAGGCGTACCTGATCGTGCGGCTGCTGGGAGGTTGGAGAATCGCGGCCCTCAGTGCATCGATTCTACTGGCACTGACGGAAGGATTCTGGTGGCGGGCACTCCTCGCCGAGTCGTACGCGCCCGCGGCTGGAATGCTTGCCACGATCTGGCTGCTGGCCCTGCTCTGGCGAACCACAGGGAAATGGATGTTTCTCTTTCTGGCCGGCCTGGCCGGCGGACTCAGCCTGGGCATCCACAGCACCGTGATCATGACGGCCCTCTCCGTGCTGATATTCATGGTCCTCACCGCCCGCAGACGGGCCGACTGGCTGGCTGCAGTATGCGGCGCGTTGGTGGGTGCAATCCTTACCTTTGGCTTCTTTTTATATCTCGATCACAACGATCCGCCCTCCAGCATTTACAACACGGTGTACCGTACTAACCTCAGCGCCTTCGGTCTACGCCCAGACGAATTCGATACCTCTTTAGAACGATTCTTAGCCATCTTCCCCGCCAACCATTTCTGGTCCTATTATTTCTCCGCCACACCGGAAGAGACCGGCCGCCGCCTATTGGAATATCTTTCCTCATTTCCGCTTTGGGCGATTCTTCTTGTCGGGATGGGGGCCGTCGTTTTACTCAAAGCACGGCTTGCGGAAGGGTTGTATCCGCTCATCGCCTTTCTCCTGATCTGGGGCTTTGCCGTGACCGTCTCCTTTTCGGTGTACCGCGAGTTTTACGTCCCGGTCGCAGTCATCACATCCGTCTGGTTTGGGATCGGAGCGAGTAAAGTCTTGAATCTTATTAACCGATTGCCGGCTCGATCCCAGACGTTCACTCGACCCGCTCCATATATTTTCATGATCTTCCTCCTGGCTCTGCCGATCTGGCATGCGCGCCGCGATCTCAGCCCGGCTATAAAAAGTGGATATCCTTTTTTCGTCCGTCGCGATCATATCTACCCAGTCTTCGCCCCGGACAAAGCGATCAACGATGCCAGAAAGGTGCTTAATCGCGTGGAAGAAAATGCCATTATCTTTGCGGACTGGGACAAGCTTTACAGCTATATCTATACGGCTCATATCGAAGATGGCCGGACGGGCATCTCGTTTCACGAGGCCTGGAGCACGGAGCAAGTAAAATTGGCAGATTCCGCCATTGCATATATCGATCAGAATCTGGATACCCGTCCGATTTACTTTACAATTGAGATGCCCGAGCTGACTGAGCTTTATCGAGTGGAACAAATCAATGATACACTTTACAGAGTTTACAGGAAATGACTCACAATAAACGCTGGGTGGTTGCGCCGCCCGTTACCTTAGAAGCCGACCAGGCACTTGCCAAGTTCCCAACGATCCTCAAACAGATCGTCTTCAACCGCGGTCTGGCAACGGATGCCGAAGCACGCGCCTTCCTGAAAGCCGAGCCGAACGGGGACACGAATCCGTTCCATTTGATCGGAATGCAACAGACCGTGGACCGTATCTGTTACGCGCTGCAGCATAATGAGCCGATCGCGATCTATGGCGATTACGACGTGGACGGAGTCACAGCGACCGCGCTGCTCGTTCAGGCTTTGGAGGCGCTCGGCGCCAACGTGCGCGGCTACATTCCGAACCGGTTCGACGAGGGTTACGGCCTCAACAAGGACGCGCTGGATACCCTCAAGGCTGAGGGCGTCAAGCTGGTCATCACCGTGGACTGCGGCATCCGCTCCCCCGACGAAGCACTGCACGCCCAGAATATCGGACTGGACCTCATCATCAGCGATCACCACCACCCCGACGGCACAAACCTGCCTCCCGCCCTGGCGGTCATCAACCCGAAACAGCATGGGGACCCCTACCCCGATAAAGACCTTGCCGGTGTGGGGATCGCCTACAAGATCGCAGAAGCGCTGCTCACCGTTCAACAGCCGCTGAACAGCTTACACACAAACGACTTACTCGATCTGGTTGCGCTTGGCACAGTGGCGGACCTCGCGCCCCTGGTCGGTGAAAATAGGGTTCTCGTCCGCCGGGGGCTGCGACAAATCCGCGAGACGAAACGACAGGGACTCTTCTCCCTGGCAGGCGTCGCGGACCTAAAGATCGATAAGTGCACCGCGGGCAATATCGGCTTTATGCTGGGGCCGCGCTTGAACGCATCGGGCAGGCTGGAATCCGCGCTGGCTTCGTTTGAATTGCTCACAACCAAAGACTTTATGCGCGCCGGCCAGCTTGCCATGCAGCTCGATACGCAGAACCGCCAGCGCCAATCCATCACGCGCACGATGCAGGAGCAAGCAGAAGCCATTGCAATGAAAGACGACCCGGAAGCATTCCTGCTCTTCGCGGCGCATGAGGACTTCAATCCCGGTGTTGTCGGTTTGGCGGCCTCGCGCTTGACGGAGGTTCATTATCGTCCCTCCATTGTCGCCGCGAAAGGTCCGGAAGAGACGCGCGGTTCCTGCCGCTCCATCCCTGAGTTCCACATCACCGACGCGCTCGACCAGTGCAAGGACCTGCTCGTCCGTCACGGGGGACATGCCGCAGCGGCCGGCTTCACCGTCAAGAATCAAAACCTACCCGAACTAGTTACACGCTTGAAGCAGATTGCCAAAGATCAGCTTGGATCCAGAGATCTCCGCCAAACGTTGACGGCAGATCTGGAGGTCCCGCTTTCCGAGTTGAGCTTTGACGTGCTGAAACACCTGATGTTCCTCGAGCCTACCGGGTATGGCAACCCGGAAGCCGTCTTTATCTCGCGCAACATCAAGGTGAGGCTCGCGCGCACAGTCGGCGCGGAGGGCAAACATTTGAAATTGACTCTCGAAGATGAGCGCGGGGTCTCCGTCGATGCCATTGGTTTCCGCCTTGGTCATCTCAAGGAAAACTTACCACCATATATCGACGTCTTGTATCGCTTCGAAGCCAATGAATTCAACGGGCGCCGCACACTGCAGCTGAATTTGAAAGATCTGAAACCCGCGGGATTACCGGATTAAGTAGGGCGGGATGGCTGCGAAGCGTCCCTGCGTAGCGCCCTGGTAAGGGTGAATGGGCATCCCACCTGGCTTATTATTGGCGGAATGCCGATCCGCCCTACGTCATCTTGCACCTAGCTCCTCCGCCCGTTCGGGGATCGTAAATTTATTGATCGTTGTGTAATCCACAAAGGAGGGAAAGAGCTTGTTCAACAGCGCTGTCAGGCTCCACAGCCGCGGAATGATCCACATAGCCCGCGGCCGCCGCACCAACTGCACGACCGCGCGACCGACATCTTCTGCGCTCAGCAAAAGAAACTTGGGAGTGGTTGCGTTCGTCTTGCGCTTGATCCCCGCGTGATGGGCGAATTCCGTCGCGACACCCCCCGGATAGATCATCGACACATCGATTCCCCAGGGCTTCACTTCGCGCCGCAGCGCCTCCGAAAACCCGTGCACCGCATGTTTGCAGGCTGCATAAATCGTATATGTAGGAGTCGCCACCAGACCCGCCATCGAACACATGTTGATGATGTGACCGGCGCGCTGCGCGATCATCACCGGCAAGGCCTGGCGCGTCGTCTGCACCACACCCAGGACATTGACGTCGAATTGGGATTCGATATCCTTTTGAGGGTCGAGATTCTCCAGCCAATCCAGGCGCCCAAACCCGGCATTATTGACGAGCACGTCGATCCGCCCAAACCTGTCCAGTGTCTTGCGGACGAGAGCCTGGATATCTTCCAGTTTGGAGAGA
>LLBY010002258.1_pt16 | contig 35043 bp, 36 predicted proteins | sample 1489401 | NCBI WGS metagenome assembly LLBY01 (sample SAMN04092656, study PRJNA295927) | soil metagenome | biome: Soil prokaryotic community; feature: Bulk soil; isolation source: soil from tomato rhizosphere | host: tomato cultivar Hawaii 7996 | place: South Korea | collected 2011-11-01 | reverse complement strand
GTCTGTGACTTCGCAGCAATATCAAAGGAAAAGTAAGTATACATAAGAAACTACATTTTACAATAAGTCGTAATGTTTTTAAATAAACGACGTTTTAAACTTCGCTTAGCATATCGTTTTATTTAGACATGGTTACATAGAAATCACTAAATTTGAATTATGACAAAATTATTTTCAGTCCTATTTTTGATGGTATTAAGTATCAACACTTTTGGACAATCATCCCAACTTTCAACTAAAGAACTAACAAGATTATTTCCAACAAAAAAAGTCGTATCCCGTTATCACAACAACTGGACACAAAACTATTACCCAAAACGTATTCAAGCGTTTAAAAAGGAACCTCTGGAGTTTGGGGAAATTGTATTTATTGGTAACAGTATTACAGAAGGCGGGCTCGATTGGAGTGGGAAATTCGGAAAAGCGCCTATTCGTAACCGGGGAATTGCCGGAGATGTTACTGATGGTGTATTAAAACGTTTAAATGAAATCACCTATTTTAAACCAAAAGCTGTATTTATCCTAATTGGAATTAATGACTTGTTTAGCCTTCATCACGAAGAAGGTAATCCTGATCTAAATTATGATAAAGTTGTTCCATCGCCCGAATATATAGGAAAAAATATATTGAAAATAGCAAAAATAATTCATCGTAAATCACCAGTTACGAAGGTTTATGTGCGTACACTTTTACCCACTCGAAGAGAGTATCTGAAAGAAGATATTCTTTTGGTAAATAAAATGATTAGAAAAAATGAGGTAAAAGGTTATTATGAGGTTATTGATTTCTATGATCAGTTTGTAGATACAAATGGTGAATTAATAAAGGAACTGACCAAAGATGGCGTTCATTTAAATGATAAGGGGTATGAGACATGGGTTAACTTTGAGAAACCAATAATTGAAGGATTGTAAAAGAATTATAATTAGGGGAAGGATACGAGATGAATGATTAAAAAAAACAGAATTGAATTAGAAACGGAACTTGAAAAACGCAACTAAATGATTCCAACAGATAGTGAATTTTCGATGTTATATTTCATTTATGGAATTACTTTTACCCTAATTTTATATGGTTTATTCTTTACATCAAAAAAGAAGGAGTTTTGGTATCATTTAATCTTTTATTCCCTTTATGCTGGACTAATGAGTTATGTTTTCAGTGACAAAGAGAATTTTAGTGGTGGTGGCTCGTTAGTCGTCTTGTTTTACGGATTTATCTTTCCTGTTTTCCATTTAATCGTATATGGAATCATAAAATTGATAAAGTTAATTCGGAATAATAGAACGGAAAAAACGGTGTAGAATAACTAAGTATTCGCATGTTTAGTACGATCGAACATGAACGTCCTTTTGACTGAATCGATTTAATAAAGACTATGGTTCCTTCCTTCGGAATTTTCAGCATAAAATTCCATGTATTTTTACTACATTTGGTTTACGGCGGAAAATCCTTGAGGATTTTCAAGCAACGAAACCATAGCCAAACACATTGGCCGTAATTTTTAATTAAAAGAAATGAATAAAATTAAAAATCTATTTACAGTTATTACAGTTGTGACTTTAACTTTGAGTTCTTGCTCATCCTTAAAAACTTTATCTAATGGAAAACAAATTGACAAAAATCTTGTCGGAATTTGGGAAGGCTCTGAAACCGATAAACAAGTACAAGGTTTAAAAAAAGATTGGCAGATGACAAGAAGTGATGATGGTACTTTTATTTTAAATTTTAAAACCACTTATGAAGGCGAAACAGAGGAGTTAATAGAAAAAGGAAATTGGTGGGTTAAAGGAAAATTATTTTTTGAGTATCATGAAAACTCTGATGAAACAGACACTTATAAGTATGTTTTACTTAATAAAGACCAAGCTAAATTTGAAATGATAAATACTGAAGTTGAGTTTGAGGATAAGAATTATACTTTTATAGACACCCGAGTTTCAGACACAAAATCAAAGGATTCTGCTAAAGATGGTTTATCAATTGAAAATGCAATAAAAGTAAAAAGCATTGCAGAGGAATACGAGTATGCTAGAAAAAATTGTCACGACTGTGAACTTTTGGGACAATCTCTACTTGAACATAAAGGAAAACCATATGACGAATTAAGATTCAAAAATGCAGACGGACAAGAAGTTTCTTATTATTTTGACATTTCATCTTTCTACGGAAAATGGTGATAAAAAACGACTGCCAATAACTAAGATCGTATGGCCGGTACGGCCAGCTATATGGCTGTTATAAAACATTAGAAACAAACTATGGGAATATTTGATTTTTTTAGCTCAAAACCAACAGACGAAAAGCTGACAAAAAAATTAGTGAATTTTGTTTATGACAGTATTCAAACAAAAAATGGAGTTAGAGTTGAGGATGCAATTTGCTTAATTTCAACTATAGCTGCTGAACGCTGTATAGAAGTAGCTAATGAATTCTCGATTCATGAACATGAATTTGAACCAGGTGCAGCAGTTTTTTCAGATAAAATAAATGAACTACTTGTAGGTCCTAACATTGTAGAAAATTGGAATGACTTACCTTCGGAATCTGTTTTTGGGACAATAAGAAATAAAATAGTCCCAAAATTTGACATTAAAAATTTCCCAACATTAATTTCGATTTTTGAAAGTTATGCTCAAAATGTCGGTGAATTAGAATGGGGAAATATAAATCTAACTATACCTATTGACAATAAGCCCTTCCTTTTACCTCTTCAAGCTGGATATGAATCAAGGAAGTATTTTGAAAAAAATATTAATTTAGAGAGCAATAAGAAATCTTTACAAATTGCAATAAATGCATTAACACATATTCTTCATGAAACCAAAATGGCTTTAGATTCAAAAATAGCTTTGACATTGACATTTGAATTAATAAATGGAATGTCAAAAACAGCTACTATGACTGAAAAGAAAATGGAGGAACTAAAAATAGAAATTGACAAATAAATAGGTTACCTAATAGCTATGATAAGTCTGTGACTTCGTAGCAATATTAAAGGAGATTAAGGAAAGTCTGAACAAGTGGCGAACCACGAGCCAATAGTCTATCATTATAAAGTTATTAAAATTAATAACCTAAATTATGAAGAAACAGACATATGAAAGATAATTTTTCCCTTCATTCCGATAGCTATAAAAAATATAGGCCTCAATATCCTTCAGATTTTTATAGCTATTTAAACAGCATTTTACGATGCAAAAACAAAGCTTGGGATTGTGGAACGGGAAACGGGCAAGTAGCCTTTGAATTGGCAAAAACATTCAACATAGTACATGCAACAGACATTAGCCAGACACAAATAAGCCATGCCATTCAAGCAGATAACATCGTCTATTCCATTCAACCAGCAGAAAATACGAATTTTGAAGCAAAGCAATTTGACTTAATTACAATAGCCCAAGCTATTCATTGGTTTGACTTTCAAAAATTTTATAAAGAGGTGAGGCGAACCGCAAAACACAATGCCCTGATTTGCGTCATTGGGTATGGAAGGTTACAAATATCAGAAAAAATAGATGCTGTCATTACGGAATTTTATAACAATACTATAGGGGCTTATTGGGACAAAGAGCGAAATTATATTGACGAACATTATCAAACTATTCCATTTCCCTTTGATGAAATAAAAACACCAGAATTTACTAATAGGATTTACTGGACAGCCGAACATGTAATAGGTTACATAAATACTTGGTCGGCAGTGAAACATTTTATTAAAAAAAATGGATTTAATCCAACTGATCAATTACGTTCTGATATTGAAAAAAATTGGGGTTTTGAGCTAAGAAGAGAAGTTAGATTTCCACTTTTATTAAGAATGGGAATAGTACATGATTGACGTCAGATGATAAAAGCCAGCAGGTTTTGTTCGACAACGGTTCGGGTGTCTTTTTGTTAGATAGGGGTTTGTCCAAACAAAGGGATCTGTTAATGTTTAAAACCAAGCTTTACAAAAAAAACGTTACTTTTTACTGGTTATGCCACCCATATGTTAGAAAAAGGTACCGATTTGCGTTACATTCAAGAATTACTTGGACACAGTAGTAGTAAAACTATTGAAATATATACCCATGTAAACATGATAAGTTTACAACAGGTAAAAAGTCCGCTTGATGATTTATAATTATTTATCCCTATTTTTGTTGTCATAAAAAAGGAGGTATTTATCCGAGCTATCTGTTTAAATTAGACATGTAGGATAGATAAAATCAGACCTATAAACTAGTTGGCTGCAACTCTGCCAAACCACTTTAAACCTCGCAAGACACAACAAAATGAACGACTGTAACATATTTGAAATTTGGGAAGAATACAAAGCATCATTACTTGGTTACATAAAAAAAAGAGTAGCCGACAATGATGATGCAAATGATATTCTTCAAGACGTTTTATTGAAAAGTTACCAATTTTGCTCAAAAGGAAAAACGGTTCTGCATTTAAAATCTTGGCTTTATAAAATAACGCAAAACACAATTATTGACTACTACAAAAAAGTTAATAAAACCATTCCTTTTGACATGGACCCTCAACATGAACAAAATGAACAATCTCTACTTGGTGAAGCTTCAGAATATATCAAAGCGCTTTTGAATTTACTGCCAGACAAATACGCTATTCCGCTTTATATGTATGACCTTGAAGGCATTGAACAAAAAACGATTTCCGAAAAACTAAACTTAACATTACCAAATACAAAATCACGAATTCAAAGAGGCAGAGTAAAACTCAAAGAACGTTTTTTAGAATGTTGCAACGTAGCATTTGACGAAAAAGGTGAAATGATAAGCTTTGATATTAAGCCACAATGCAAAGAACTTCAAGCGGAGAAAAAGCAACTTAAAAATATTTCGTGATTTTTTTTGCATCTTTTTTCAATTTTTGAGTCTTAGAGAGCAAATTTCTAAAAATACTCAAAATGGAAAATCAATTTAACAACAAAACAGCCCTAATTGTGGGAGGAAGCAGTGGAATTGGAAAAGAAACTGCAAAACAATTATTACAACAAGGTACAAAGTGGGTAGCCATTATTGGTCATCAAGACATCAAAATTGAACAAGCTAAAAAAGAACTTTCCACTTTCGGAGAAGTTAAAACTTTTAAAGCGGACCTCACAAAGTGGGAAGAGGTAAACAAAGCTATTGACTTTGTAAAATCGCTTGGACAAACAGATTTACTTGTGAATGCCGTTGGTGTTTTTGTTCCGAAATCCTTTTTAGAACACACTTCCAAAGACTATGACAAATACCTTGACCTTAACAAAGCAACTTTTTTTATTACACAACAAGTCGTAAAAAATATGATAGAACACAAACAGGGTTCTGTTGTTAATATTGGTTCCATGTGGGCAAGTCAGTCGGTTGCTGCAACGCCATCAACAGCCTATTCAATGGCAAAGGCGGGTTTACATTCCTTGACACAGCATTTGGCAATGGAACTTTCTCAATACAACATTCGTGTAAATGCAGTTTCGCCAGCAGTTGTAAGAACAACTATTTACGAAGGTTTTATTGAACCAGAAAAAGTTGCTGAAACACTAGACACTTTTAATAATTTTCACCCAATCGGTAGGGTTGGAAACGCTGATGATGTAGCCAACGTAATCACTTTTTTACTTTCAGAGAAAGCATCTTGGGTAACAGGTGCTGTTTATAACGTAGATGGTGGCGTAATGGCAGGTAGAAATTAATCATTTTAAAATCATTAAAAGATAACATATAAAAAACTACATTTTACAATAAGGTGTGGTTTTTTATTTTTAAACAATTCCATTTAGCAGTAAAACTGTCTTTTAGAAGCAATAGCTAATATTCCAAAAAAAACTAATTTAAGGTAAGACCCAAATCACTATATTTGCACCGTCAAAAGTTAATTTGAAATATTTCAAATCATATTAAAGTTCATTTTGCGCACGTGGCGGAATTGGTAGACGCGCCAGCTTGAGGGGCTGGTATTCGCTTAGAATGTGGAAGTTCGAGTCTTCTCGTGCGCACTTTTCTTCATTAAAATATTAAAACCTTCTCTTTTTGTTGATTTAATCAAATGTTCCATATATTTTTGTTTAACTTTAAATAGTTATCAATGAACAATATCAAGATTAACTTCAGCATTAAAGATCTTGAAAATCTTACTGGTATCAAGGCACATACTATACGGATTTGGGAAAAACGCTATAACTTACTTACTCCAAACAGGTCGGACACCAACATTAGAAACTACAGCCTTGAAAGTTTTAAAAAGTTGCTTAACGTGTCATATTTAAACAACAATGGTTTAAAAATTTCAAGAATTGCTGAGCTAAAAGAAGAAGAAATCGCTACCAAAGTTAAAGAATTGGCTTTAAAAGGAAAAGCAGAAGATTATGCTATTAATGCTTTTAAAATCGCCATGATTAATTTTGATCAAGTGCTTTTTTACAATACATATAGCAGCCTGCTTGCAACCAATTCATTTTCAAATATATTCTACAATACATTTCTTCCCCTACTAAATGACATAGGCTTATTATGGCAAACAAGCACCATTACGCCTGCTCAAGAACATTTTATATCGGTACTTATAAAACAAAAAATCCTTTTAAATATTGAAAAACTACAAAGTTTAAACCCTCAACCAAACACAAAAACCTTTGTATTGTTCTTACCACAACACGAAGTACATGACATCGGTTTATTATTTATTAATTATCAATTAAGAAGTAAAGGCTACCATACCATTTTTTTAGGAGAAAGTGTTCCTATGGAAAGCTTAAAAGAGCTCTTTAATTTTTTCAACGACATCTGCTTCGTATCTTACTTTACGGTGTATCCTGAAGAAGAAAATATTACTGCTTATCTAAAAGATTTTAGCAATTTACTTCTAAACAACAATAGCACAAAGTTGCTGTTACTGGGTCAAAAACTAAATAATTATAGCAATAACGAACTTCCAAAAAATATTACAATCCATAAATCCATCGAAAATTTAGTTAAAGATTTATAAACATTCATTTTTTTGTTTAACTTTTTATTACATTTGTTAAACAAAATGAAGAAAACAATTTTTATAATAGGTTCGGGGTTTTCATCTTTAGCTGCTTCTTGCTACTTAGCTAAAGCGGGCTATCATGTTACCATGTTTGAAAAAAACAGCACGATTGGTGGTCGGGCAAGACAACTAAAAAAAGAGGGATTTGTTTTTGATATTGGTCCGACATGGTATTGGATGCCTGATGTTTTTGAACGCTTTTTTTCAGACTTCAACAAAAAACCTTCAGATTATTATTCATTGGAAAAATTAAATCCTGCTTATAGCGTCTATTTTGGGAAGGATGATTTTATTACCATTGAAGATACTCTTGATAAAATAAAAATAGCTTTTGAAAACGAAGAAAAAGGCAGCGCCAGAAAACTAAATACATTTATTGAAAAAGCTAAAAGCAATTATGACATTGCCATTAAAGACTTAGTTTACAACCCGGGCGTTTCACCTTTAGAATTAGTAACCCCAGCAACCATTAAAAAATTAAATCAGTTTTTTAGTACTATAAAAAAGGATGTTAGAAAAGCATTTAAAAATGATAGATTAGTAAAAATCCTTGAATTTCCCGTGCTATTTTTAGGTGCCAAACCAAGTGACACCCCTTCATTTTATAGCTTTATGAATTACGCCGATTTTGGTCTTGGCACATTTCATCCTAAAAAAGGCATGTATCAAGTCATTTTAGCGATTGAAACATTGGCAAAGGAACTTGGCGTTACCATAAAAACAGAAAGTCCTGTCGATAAAATCATCATAAATAATGGTAAAGCAGTTGGAATTATTTCTAACGGAACAACATATAAAAGTGATATTATAGTAAGCGGTGCCGATTATCACCACACAGAAACTTTATTGGAGAAACCGTACAGACAATACTCCGAAATGTATTGGAGCAAAAAAACCTTTGCGCCTTCCTCCTTACTTTTTTATGTGGGTTTCCATAAAAAACTAATCAATGTAAATCATCATACTTTATTTTTTGATGTTGATTTTGATAGCCATGCAGAAGCTATTTATGATAATCCAAAATGGCCAGAAAACCCATTGTTTTATGCCAGTTTCCCAAGTAAAACAGATGATAGTGTAGCTCCAAAAGGAAAAGAGGCTGGTATTTTTTTAATTCCGCTTGCACCAGGTTTGGAAGACACTCCAGAGCTACGTGAAATCTATTTCAACAAAATTATAGACCGCTTTGAAAATTTAACGTCTCAAAGTTTAAAAAATCAAGTAATATTTAAGGAAAGCTTTTGCATTAACGATTTTATAAAAGATTACAATTCATACAAAGGAAATGCCTATGGGATGGCTAATACGCTTACACAAACAGCATTTTTAAGACCCAAATTGAAAAGTGAAAAAGTGAAAAATTTATTTTTTACGGGTCAATTAACCGTTCCCGGTCCAGGTGTTCCACCATCCTTGATTTCAGGAAAACTAGTAGCAGATTTAGTTATAAAACACCATCAACCATAAAATCGCTTAACTACAAGTGTCTATAAACAAACACCAAATAGGAATAAAACGATACCATATGACCTTTAAAAAACAATAAAAACAAACAGATGAAATCACTTTTCGACACCGTTTCGCATAGTTGCAGCAAAAATATAACAAAAACGTATAGCACATCGTTTTCGTTAGCTACCAACATGTTATATAAATCTATAAAAAATGATATTTATAACATTTATGGCTTTGTAAGACTTGCCGATGAAATTGTTGATTCATTCCACGATTACAACAAAGAAGTCTTATTCAATAGATTTTCTGAAGATTTAGAACTTGCTTTAAAAGATAAAATTAGTTTAAATCCAATTTTAAATTCATTTCAATACACATTTCATAAATATAACATTGACAAAAAACTAGTCGATGCCTTTATGCATAGTATGCGTTTAGATTTACACAAAACCGCATACTTAACAAACGAAGAATATAAAAATTATATTTATGGTTCTGCCGATGTGGTTGGGCTTATGTGCTTAAGAGTATTTGTAAAAGGCGATAACGATAAATACAACGACCTAAAAGATACTGCCATGGCATTGGGTTCTGCATTTCAAAAAGTAAATTTTTTAAGGGATTTAAAAGCAGATTTTGACGGATTAAATAGAAGTTATTTTCCAAATGTGGACTTAAATAATTTAGATGAAACCTCAAAACAACACATCATTAATGATATTGTAAGCGATTTTGAAAAAGGATTGAGTGGCATTAAAAAGCTACCCATAGAAGCTAAATTTGGCGTTTTTATGGCTTATAGATACTACAAGCAATTATTAAAAAAACTAAAAAAAACCCCCGCTCTACAAATTAGAAATGCTAGAATACGCGTTTCTAATCCAAAAAAAGTAGAGCTCTTAATGAGAAGCTATGTAAAGTATCAATTAAATTTAATGTAAATTTATAACATGCAAACAGTACTTTGGATCCTTATTTTTTTAGCAACTTATTGCTTTATGGAATTTATGGCGTGGTTTACCCATAAATATGTGATGCATGGTTTTTTATGGAGTTTGCATAAAGATCACCATAAAAAAGACCACGATAGTTGGTTTGAGCGCAACGATGCTTTTTTTGTTTTTTATGCCGTCATAAGTATTGGTTGCTTTTTATTATGGAAGTATCATATTTTTTGGGCTGGTTTACCTATTGGTGTTGGTATTTTTGCCTATGGTTTATCGTACTTTTTGGTACACGATATTTTTATACACCAACGGTTTAAACTATTTAGAAATGCCAATAATTGGTATGCCAAAGGCGTAAGACGTGCACACAAAATGCACCACAAGCATATTAACAAAGAAGAAGGTGAATGTTTTGGGATGTTGTTTGTCCCTTTTAAATACTTTAAAAAGTAGTGAATGACTTATTTGTATCTTCTTTTAAATTTAGGTTCTTTATCTGTTCCCTTTATTTATAGTTTTCACCCTAAATTAAAGTTCTACAATCATTGGAAGTCTTTAGGAATTGGTATTCTAATTAGTATGCTCATTTTTATTCCTTGGGATGTTTTTTTTACCCAACATGGCATTTGGGGATTTAATCCAAATTATTTTTTAGGCATAAAATTAGTTAACTTACCTATTGAAGAATGGCTGTTTTTTATATGTATTCCTTATGCTTGTGTTTTTACACACTATGCATTATTACATTACTTTCCTAATTTAGAACTATCAAGCGGTATTACTAAATTAATAAGCTATGTATTGATGCTTGGTTTTCTCATCATTTCAATCTATAATTATAACAAATGGTACACATTTGCTAACTTTTCTTTAGCTACAATTTTAATGCTTATTGTCGTTATCAAAAAGCCAGAGCTCCTACAATCTTACTTAGTAACTTTTTTGGTAATGCTTATCCCCTTTTTTATTGTGAATGGAATTTTAACAGGAAGTTTTATTGAAAATGAGGTGGTTTGGTATAATCATTACGAAAATTTGAATATGCGATTATTTACCATTCCTATTGAAGATACAGTATATGCTTTTACACTTATCCTTTTAAATCTCTTTGTGGTAAAATCTATTGAAAATAAATAGTGCGATTATGAAGTGGTTTAAACTTTTTCCAATTGGCTAAAAAATCGCCCTTTTTTGCTCTAGGCGCCTCCCGGCCCATTGGCTATGCCGAATCTTCGATTTCACTAAAACAGACCACAGGACTGTTTACTCACGACACTTAATTATTTGAAAAATACGTGTTCGTGAACCTTACGGTTTCTTAACGTTCTGTCCTGTCTTTTTTCTTTCCGTAGCTTTTCCAACGCGACAAGCTGGCTCCTTCGCTAAAAAGATTTACTAAACCTTTTCTTTACGCTCGACCCTAATTCTAAAAAGGCTTCGATTGGACAAAATTGCCATTGCGCTGGCTGGCCCGTTCGCTAAAATAACCTACTGGGTTATTTTTTCACGCTCCGTCCTGCTTCAATCGAAAAAGTTTAAATCACTTCTATTTTAATAAATCATCAATCGTGGTTCTTATTTTACTACTGTTCCAGTTGACAGCCCCATTTTCATCAATTACAACATTCCCTTCCTTGTCTATTAAAAATGTTCTTGGAATGGTTGGAATATTGAAAAAATCAGGATATGCTTCTGCGGGCCTATACACTTTAAAGGTATAATTGTTTTTTTCTAAAAACGGATCAACCTTACTAAACCAGTCGTTAGTAACAAAAAGGAACACTATCTTATCACTATAATCATTATAAAGCGCTTGCATACTTGGCATTTCGGCAATACATGGCGGACACCAAGTTGCCCAAAAATTAATCAAAACAACCTTTCCTTTGGTGTCTTCAAAATTAAAAATTGCTTTGTCTTTATCTATTAATTTCCAATTATAATTCGGGATTTTAGTTAGTTTTTCTTCATTTACACTTACTGGTCTAATAAATGAGATCGCTTTATGTAACAAAACTTGAATGGGTTTTCTTGTTTGGGGTATTATTAAAACCGCTATAACAAGTAAAAAAACAATGTGCTTAATTTTTGGTTTGGGAATATTCATAATTATCAATTAAAAAAGGCATAATTCCTATGTCGAAACTATGCCTGATATCTAACAAAAAACAAAGAAAGTTTTTTTATTCTTCTTCGTCTTTAACTGTTTCTTTTTTAGCTTTAGAATCTTCTTCTAAATCCAACATATTGTGTTCCTGTAATAAGTTATACCATTGGATTACCTTTTTAATATCGCTAACATATACGCGGTCTTCATCGTAATCTGGCAACACTTCAAAAAAGTATTCTTCTAGCACATCTTTACTATCTTTAGCTTTAACCGAAGTTTGTCCGCCATCTTCCTTTTTCTTAATGTTTTTAAACACTTCCTTTAAAGGCACTTCTTCACTTAAAGTATAAATTGCTATTTCACTTAAAACGCTTACATTTTGCTGCACATTAACCGACAAACGTTTTTTATCAATTAAAGACTCTGCTACAAAACCACCACGAGTTTGTGCAATTAATTTGTACAATCCGGGCTTCCCTGCTATAGCTAAAACTTTTTCTAAACTCATAAATTATTTTTTGAAAAAAGCAAATATCAACTGTTTATTGATGTCTTGCAAATATTATCGTTTCTTTTTTTGGTCTGGAAAACGCATGCGATATTCTACATCTATCTTTCCTTTAGATATGTTGACAAGTCTTCCTTTTATTAAACGTTTTTTTAAACTTGATAGTTTATCTGTAAACAGCACGCCTTCAATGTGGTCATATTCGTGTTGAATAACCCTAGCAATTAATCCATCAAAAACTTCGGTACGCGGTTTAAAGTTTTCATCAAGATATTCAATAGTTACTTTTGGTTTTCTAAAAACATCTTCTCGAACGTCTGGAATGCTTAAACAGCCTTCATTGAATGCCCACTCATCACCTTCTTCTTTTATAATTTTGGCATTAATAAAGACGCGTTTAAATCCGTCTAGTGCTTTTTGTTCTTCTTCGGTCAATTCTTCATCATCTGAAAAGGGCGTGGTATCCACAATAAACAATCGAATGGCCAATCCTATTTGAGGTGCCGCTAAACCAACGCCATTAGCATTGTACATGGTTTCGAACATGTTCTCTAGTAGAATATCCAGATTTGGATATTCTTTATTTATATCAACTCCTACCTTTTTCAAAACAGGGTCGCCATAGGCTACAATGGGTAAAATCATGGTTATAATTTCTGTTATTATCTGCAAAAATACAATACTTATAATTTATTGGTTGTATTAATAAGTAATAAATTCTTTTGAAAAACAGGAAATAGAGAAAAGAATCAAGAACCAAGAGAAAATAGAGAATAGAAAATAGGATCATGAATTATGAATTGTGTACTTTGAACCAAGAGAAGTAGTAGTAACAATCCAACATGTCTAAAATCCTAATTACTTAGAATACAAATAGCTTTGCAGAATAAGTGTGGCACTGATTTCGTCAACCAACGCTTTATTTTTTCGTTGATTTTTTTTCAAGCCGCTATCAATCATCGTTTGAAACGCCATTTTAGATGTAAAGCGTTCATCAATACGTTGTATGGGTATATTGGGAAATTGCTGTTCTAATTTCTTCAAAAATGGGGCAATTAACGTTTCGCTTTCAGATGCCGTATTATCCATTTGTTTAGGTTCACCAACTATAAATAATTCAACAGGCTCTTTACTTATATAATCCTTTAAAAAAGAAAGCAGTTCGTTGGTGTTAACTGTGGTAAGCCCAGAAGCTATAATTTGTAACGCATCGGTTACTGCTAAACCAGTGCGTTTCATACCATAATCGATTGCTAAAATGCGAGCCATATCATTTCTTTAAGGCAAAAATAAAGCAATAATACCATTTACTATTTGAATTTACCGTAATAATTGGTATGAAAGCAAAAAGGCCCTCTTTTTAAAGAAAGCCTTTTTATAATTTAACCTTATTAAATATTTGAATATGAACTCTTGTTTGGTTTAAGCTTTTACTTCTTTATTGATTTTAGGAAATAACAAATTTAAGTTATCTATATTTCTTAAACGGTTAAAATAAAGTCTAATATCACTACTGCTACGAGCGATAGATTCTTTTACTTCAGAAGCATCGATTAAAATAGCTTCGTTTACATTAACAGTGCTAACTGTGTTTTCAACAGTAACTTGTTTGTCATTTTCAGAAACAGAAACAGTATTATTAGTTTCAACTTTTACAACTTCGGTAGTGCTTTGTGCATTTCCAAAAGAAAAAGCTAATAAGAAAATTAATAATATGTAAACGTTTGTTTTCATGTTGTTTGTTGTTGTTTGATGAGACAAATATATAGGCACATGAAAGCTTGTACATAATAAATTAGTTATATGCATCTGTATTTTCGATTAGTAGTGGAGCGACAATTTTTTATCGACAAATAGATAAAACGCTTGTTTTGTAAGACCAAATACCCCAAAAATGCATTTCATCGGATTATTTTTTTCTTTGAAAGGAAAAATGAGCTAGCAATTTTTGGAAAATTGTCGATTAACGACACCTTTTAATAACTTTCAAAATCCATATTAATGGATGTTTCGTTCCTGTTTTTTAGTAGATACTACTATATTTGCCAAAAATTAAAATACAAATGACCGAATTAAGACAAACCATTGAACAAGCTTGGGATCATAGAGACCTTTTAAAAGAAGACAAAACGATGTCTGCCATTAGACAGGTAATCGACTTATTAGATAAAGGTGAATTAAGAGTTGCCGAACCTATTGAAGGCGGATGGCAAGTGAACGAATGGGTTAAAAAAGCCGTTGTTTTATATTTTCCTATCCAGAAAATGGAAACCATTGAATGTGGTCCATTAGAATTCCATGATAAAATTCCGTTAAAGAAAGGCTATGCCGAAAAAGGTATTCGTGTAGTGCCTCATGCTATTGCAAGACATGGTGCTTACATTTCTGCGGGTACTATTTTAATGCCAAGTTACGTTAATATTGGTGCTTATGTAGATGAAGGTACTATGGTAGATACATGGGCTACAGTTGGAAGTTGTGCTCAAATTGGTAAAAATGTACACTTATCAGGCGGTGTTGGTATTGGTGGTGTTTTAGAACCCTTACAAGCAGCTCCGGTAATTATTGAAGATAATGTATTTGTTGGTTCTAGATGTATCGTTGTTGAAGGTGTACATGTTGAAACTGAAGCTGTTTTAGGTGCTAACGTGGTATTAACCATGAGTACCAAAATAATTGACGTTACAGGCGACATACCTATTGAAATGAAAGGTCGCGTGCCAGCACGTTCGGTAGTAATTCCTGGAAGTTATACCAAAAAATTTGCTGCGGGCGAATACCAAGTGCCTTGTGCTTTAATTATAGGAAAACGTAAAGAAAGTACCGATAAGAAAACATCTCTAAACAATGCGCTTCGTGAAAACGATGTAGCGGTTTAATATAAACAATTACAATTTTTATATTTTTAAAGAAAACTAAATATAACTTAGAGCAAATTTTATGATAGAACTTAAGCCTAATATCCAAGTTGATGCTGTAATAACATGGGTAGATGGTAATGATAAAAACTGGCAAGAAAAAATAGCGGCATATTCTAACGCCAAAATAAACTTCTCGTCAAAAGAACATCTTAAACGTTATAATTCTATAGGTGAAATTGATATCGCCATAAGATCTATTATAAAATTTGCTCCATTTATAAAAAATATTTATTTAGTTACAGATAACCAAACTCCTGAATCTTTTAACAATCTTAAAACGTTAGCCGAAAGCAAAAATGTTAATTTAAAATTAATTGACCATAAAGTTATTTTCCGCGGATATGAAGCGTATTTGCCTTGTTTCAACTCTTGTTCTATAGGTTCAATGCTTTTTAGAATACCTGGTTTATCGGAGCACTTTATTATTTTTAATGACGACACCTTTATAATGCGTGAAACGTCTGTAGATGACTTTTTCATTGCAGGTCAGCCAATAATTAGAGGAAAATGGAAAAAGTTTAATGAAGATAGAACATTAAGAAACCTGTATCACAGTGTGCTCTCCTATTTGGGGAAACCTGTAAATAAAAGTGGTACTGGATTTAAAAAGCTTCAGCAGAACAGTGCTAAATTAGCACAAACAAATAAATATGTAAGGCGTTTTCACACCCCTGTTTGTGTTAGAAAATCTACCTTAGAAGATTTTTTCGCGAAAAACGATATCCTCAAGGATAATGTTAAATATCGATTTAGAAATGAAAATCAATTTATCATATCTTCACTTTCTGAACATTTAGAGATTAAAAAAAACACTTATCACTATAGAAATAATTCACAACTCACTTATTTCAGGTCCTACAAAAAGGTTTGGTTAACCAACTTAAAATTATATTTGTTTAAACGGAATAAAAACAAACTTTTTATAACCTTCCAAAGCTTGGATATGGCTAATGATAAAACATTAAAAAATATTTTTAATTGGATTAGCGAAAGATTGAAATAATATCATGAAACCCCCATGAGAATGGCATTAACATACACGGGATGATTATTCAGGGGTGTTCCATCTGACCAAACTAAACAATAAAAATAAACAGATGAAAATAATAATTCTAGCAGCAGGTATAGGGTCACGTTTAGGCAATCCTCTTCCAAAACCATTGACCTCTTTAAAAAATGGAAAAAGCATTATGCAAATGCAAACCGAAAACATTGCTTCAAAGTATAATATTGATGACATTAATGTTGTTGTGGGTTTTAAAAAAGACTTAATAATGGAACGTTTTCCAGAGCTAACCTATGTTTACAATCCATTTTTTGATAGAACAAACACCTCTAAAAGTTTGCTACAAGCTTTAAAAAAACACCGAGACAAATCGGTGCTTTGGTTTAATGGCGATGTTGTTTTTGACGAAAAGCTACTTGACATACTTAATCCATATATTAAGCAAAACCAATCGTTTGTTGCTGTAAACACAAGTAAAGTTGCTGATGAAGAAGTTAAATACACCCTTAAAGATGGTTTTGTTAACGAGCTTTCTAAAACTGTAAAAAATGGTTTGGGTGAAGCTGTAGGCATCAATTTTATTTCATCAACTGATATTTTAAAATTTATTGACCGCCTAGAAGAATGTGATGATAATGATTACTTTGAAAGAGGTCTTGAATTAGCCATTGAAAAAGACCATATCAAAATTAAGGCTGTTGATATTTCTGCATTTAATTGCATGGAAATTGATTTTATTGAAGATTTAGAAAATGTGAATAATTTACTGTAATGAAAGTTATTCTTTTTTGTCAAAATAATTATGCATTCGGTATTTTAGAACCCATAAAAGAAGTTCTTGAAGTTAATAATGACGACTTTATATGGTTTATAAAAGAACATATTTATAATGACTTTCCTTTTAAATCTGATAAACATACTACAAAAATTGCTGATTTAAGGACTTACAAAAGTGACGTTATTTTTGTACCAGGTAACGAAGTCCCACACTATCTAAGAGGCTTAAAAACACAAATATTTCATGGTTTAGCAGGCGAAAAAAAAGGGCATTTTAGAATTAGGCATTATTTTGATTTGTACCTAACACAAGGGCCTTATTTTACAGATAAGTTTAATGAACTTAAAAAAGAACACAAAAACTTTGATGTTATTGAAACAGGTTGGCCAAAACTAGACATTTACGGAAAAGACAAAAATAAGTATGCCAATTACAAAACAGAACTTTTAAAAACATACCATGCCGAAAAAGTAATCTTATATGCTCCTACTTTTTCGCCAAAATTAACATCTGGACCACATTTAGTTAACCAAATTAAGCAACTCGCCAATAAACATCCTGAGTATATTATTTTGCTAAAATTTCATCCGTTAATGGCTAAAGAATGGCTTGATGTTTATAAAGCCTTAGCCGAAACCACCCAAAATATTATTTTTCAAGAAGAAAAGAACATTATCAAATTTTTATTGGTAGCCGATTTACTGGTAAGTGATACGTCATCGGTCATTTATGAATTTATTTTGCTTGATAAACCTGTTATAACATTTAAAAGTATTTCTGAAAATATAAATTGGGAAAATTCTAATGATTATAACGCATTGGAAACATTAGTGAAAATAAATTTAGAAAACGATCCCTTTTCGCAATCTAGAGCATACATAAACAGCCAATTTCACCCATATAATGATGGTAAATCCGCCGAACGCATGGTGGAAACAGTAAGAACATACATCAAAGTCAATGGTGTACCAGAAAAAAGGAATATTTCATTTTTTAGACGCTTAAAAATTCATTCTATTTTTGGTAAATCTTAAACTTCTAAAAATATTTAATATACTTTTACACCTACAAACCCCCTAATAAATGATTAAACTTTCAGCAGTAATTATAACATACAATGAAGAAGAGCATCTAGAAAAATGTTTAAGTTCATTAACTGATATTGCTGACGAAATTATTGTAGTCGATTCATTTTCTACCGATAAAACGCCCGAAATTTGCAAATCATTCCATGTTACATTTATTCAACATCCATTTGAAGGGTATATTGAACAAAAAAACTATGCCGTTTCTTTGGCAAATAATAACTATATTTTATCACTTGATGGTGATGAAGCCCTTTCTAAACCTTTAAAAAACAGCATATTAAAAACTAAATCCAACTGGCAATTTGATGGTTATTATTGCAACCGCCTGAATAATTATTGTGGGCAATGGATAAAGCATTCCGATTGGTATCCCGACAAAAAACTACGCTTATTTAAAAAAGGGAGTGGCGAATGGGAAGGTATTAATCCGCACGATTCCTATAAATTAAAAAAAGGGCTTAAAGCAGGCAAATTAAAAGGAGACTTGTTGCATTGGGTTTATCGCGATTATTCAGACCACAACTTAAAAGTAGAGCGCTTTTCAACCATTGCTGCCGAAGCTTATTATAAATTAGGTAAAAAATCGTCTATCTGGAAAATTATTTACAGACCAGCTTGGGCATTTTTTAAAGCTTATTTTTTAAGATTGGGTTTTTTAGATGGTTTAAACGGATTGGTTATTTGTGTTCAAACCTACAATGTAACGTTTTTAAAATACGTAAAACTTTATAGGCTTTGGAAAACTAAGTCCTAATCTATTTTTTCAGAAGCTTCTTTTTTAGTCTTTTTTTTCTATGGAACTTCTCTTGAAAAGCTTCTGTTTCTTGCCACATTAAATTGAAAATAGTATTAAAATCTTCCCCCGAACATTTAGCATATTCATCGCTCATCACCTCCACCATTGATTTATGAATGGTTAAACGTGCAAAGTTTTTAATTCTGGTTTCAAAATCCATAGGTCCAAACTGCATTCTGTTCAAATCAACTAAATAGAAATCATAACCATTTTCGTTCTTTTTAATTAATGTATTTCCTGGCGAATGATCTAAAAAACGAATCCCTTTTTCATGTAAACCATAGGTAAATCGAGTAAAAGCCCTTAGTATAATATCATAATCGGGTATGTTAAAATCTTTGGTAAGTTCTCGGTAAGTCATATCGCAATCCAATTGCTCACTTATATAAAAGCTTTTATTGAAACTGAAAACCGATTTATACTCAAAATACGCCATAGGTTTTGGCGTGCCCACACCTAACTCCAAAAGTTTATTTGCATACTCAAACGAGCGTTGTGCTTTACTTTTCCTAAAAAAATTGTAAACTATTTTGTTTACCGCATTCGGAGTTTTAAAAGCTTTAATGTTTAAACTTACACCTTCAACAGGAATTATTTTAATAATGTTTCGCTTACCAACACCTCCTTCATACGTATCAAAATTATGAATTACCTTGGTTAACGTTTCTTTAAAATCGTTATTTAAACCTGTATTAAAAACTTTAATTTCCTTCATTCAAACAAAATAAATACTCAAAAAAATGATGTTGTGTAATCTACTTCAATTTAAAACAAATCATATTAATTTTCTGTTGTAAATTTGCAGCGTTGCAAATATAAGGTTCATAATATGAATGAAGAAATAAATAAAGCATTACAAACTTTAAAATCTGGTGGTTTAATTCTATATCCAACCGATACCGTTTGGGGCATTGGTTGCGATGCTACAAATCCCGAGGCTGTAAAAAAAGTATATGCCCTAAAACAACGCGAAGACAGTAAAGCTTTAATATGTTTGGTTGCTGATGACAGGATGCTTAAAAAATATGTAAAGAAAGTGCCTGAAGTGGCCTTAAATATTATTGATGTTACCGATAAACCAACCACTATTATTTATGATGACGCTCAAAATTTAGCACCCAATTTAATAGCAGAAGACGGCACCATTGCTATAAGAATTCCAGATGATGAATTTTGCTTTCAACTTTCAAGGAGGTTAAATGGTGCTATTGTTTCAACATCGGCAAATATTAGTGGCTACCCTACTCCAAATTCATTTAAAGAAATACAACAAGAGGTTTTAAAAGGTGTAGACTATATTGTAAATTTGCACCACGAAAAAATATGCGCAAAACCATCGTCAATTATTAAGTTAAGCAATAATGGGGTTGTGAAAATTATACGGGAATAAAAATATAGCCACTAATACACTAATATTTATGTCTGACCTATTATATAAATCTGAGAGTTATGATATTGTTGGCGTTTTATTTGAAGTGTATAATAATTTAGGAAGCGGCTTTTCAGAAATTGTTTATAAAGATGCAATTGAATATGAATTTAACTTTCGAGAGAGAAAAAGAATATTGTGTAAAGTATAAAGACACTATACTATCTCACAAATTTTATGCTAATTTCATCGTAAACGATAAAATCATCCTAGAGATAAAATATTCTGATGGTATCCATGATAAGCACATTTCTCAATGTCTAAATTATTTAAAAATAAGTGATAACAAATTAGCCATTTTAGCAAATTTTCATAAAGACTATTTACAGCACAGAAGAGTAATTTTGTAAAAGATTTGCGAGCTATCTCAGATAGCTATTGGTGATATTTCCAAAATTGATTAAAAAAATTCGTGTATTAGTGGCGAAAAAAAATATGAATTACAAAGAAGCCTTACATCATCCTATTTTTGAAATAATTTCCAAATCTGCCAAAGAACTACATCTAGACAGCTATGTCATTGGTGGTTTTGTACGCGATTTTATTTTAAAACGTGGCTCCGCAAAAGATATTGATATCGTTGCCATTGGAGATGGTATTAAATTAGCAAAACAAGTTGCTAAAAACCTACCGAACAAACCAAAAGTACAGATCTTTAAAACCTATGGAACCGCCATGCTTTTATATGATGACATTGAAGTTGAATTTGTTGGCGCCCGTAAAGAATCCTATACCGAAAATAGCAGAAACCCAGCGGTTGAAAACGGCACACTTCAAGACGACCAAAGCCGTCGTGATTTTACTATAAATGCCTTGGCTTTAGATTTAAGCGAAACCCATTTCGGTAATTTACTCGACCCTTTTAATGGTATTCAAGATTTAGAAAACAAAATCATTCGAACCCCTTTAAATCCAGACATCACCTATAGCGACGACCCGCTGCGTATGATGCGTGCTATTCGGTTTGCAACACAATTAAATTTTACCATAGAGCAAAGTTCTTTAGATGCGATTACTAGAAATTCTGAAAGGATTAAAATTATAACCAACGAACGTATTGTCGTAGAACTGAATAAAATTCTTGAAAGTGAAACCCCTTCCATTGGCTTTTTACTTTTAGAACAAACAGGAATATTACAATTTATTTTACCCGAACTCATTGCTCTAAAAGGAATTGATGAAGTTGAAGGCCAACGCCATAAAGACAATTTTTATCACACCCTAGAAGTGGTTGATAATATTGCTAAAAACACCGATGACCTTTGGTTGCGTTGGGCGGCCTTATTACACGATATTGGAAAAGCACCAACCAAAAAATTCAGTAAAAAAGTAGGCTGGACGTTTCATGGACACGAATTTGAAGGCTCTAAAATGGTATATCGTTTATTCAAACGTTTAAAAATGCCTTTGAATGAAAAAATGAAATTTGTTCAGAAAATGGTGTTAATGAGTTCACGCCCTATTGTATTGGCAAATGATGAAGTTACTGACTCTGCTGTTCGTAGATTGGTTTTTGATGCTGGCGATTTTGTAGACGATTTAATGACGCTTTGTGAAGCCGATATTACCACAAAAAACCCTAAAAAGTTCAATAAATATCACAACAACTTTAAAATTGTTCGCGAAAAAATTATTGAAGTTGAAGAGCGAGATCATGTTAGAAATTTCCAACCACCTATTTCGGGAGAAGAAATCATGGAAACCTTCAATTTAAAACCTTCAAAAGAAATTGGCATCATTAAAGAAACCATTAAAGAAGCTATACTTGAAGGCGATATTCCAAACGATTATGAAGCAGCCTATAAATTAATGCTGAAAGAAGGTGAACGATTGGGTTTGGAAGTTACAAAGTAGCAAAGATGCAAAGTAGCAAAGTGACAAAGCGAGAAGTAACTAACTAAAAAACTTTGAAACTCTGAAACTTTGAAGCTCTGAAACCAAAAATAAAAACCCATGAAAAACGAGCATACATATAGAAAATTACTTATTTGGCAACTATGTCTTTGGTAACGGATATTTACAAAGAAGTCAAAATATTCCCTTCAGACGAGTTATATGCTTTAACATCACAAATAAAAAGATCGGCTACATCTATACCAAGTAATATAGCCGAAGGTTACGGAAGAGAAGGGACAAAAGATTATTTAAGATTTTTGAATATTGCTTTAAGTTCTCTGTTCGAATTACAAACGCAAATTGAAATAGCTCATAATTTAAAGTTTTTGAAAGAAGAAAATTTCAACAAACTATATGAAAACACAAGAGAAATTGAACGAATGTTTACCAGTTTTATTAAAAAAATCAACGTATGAAAACTTATAAAGTAGCAAAGTGACAAAGTAGTAGAGCGGCAAAGCGAAAACTAACTAACTAACTAACTAACTAACTAACTAACTAACTAACTAACTCAGAAACTCTGAAGCTCTGAAACTTTGAAGCTTTGAAGCTTTGAAACTCTAAAAAAATGAAAAAAGACAACAAAAAAGTCATCTATTGGTTATTAACAGGATGTTTACTTATTTTTATTATGGTAATTGTTGGTGGTATAACTAGACTCACCCATTCTGGTTTATCTATTTCAAATTATAAACTAATTTCTGGCACACTCCCCCCCATGAATGAGGCGGAATGGCATGAAGCGTTCGATTTGTATAAGCAATATCCTGAATACCAAAAACTCAATAATCATTTTAATCTGCAAGACTTTAAGGATATTTATTTTTGGGAATGGTTACATCGTTTTATTGGCAGAATGATTGGACTCGTATTTCTGTTGCCATTTTTATATTTTCTAATTACAAAACAACTTACAAAACCAACCATTAAAAAGGCCATCATACTGCTAGGTCTTGGTGCTTTTCAAGGTTTTATGGGTTGGTACATGGTTAAAAGTGGCTTGGTAGACATGCCAGATGTTAGTCATTATAGGTTAGCAGCCCATTTAACAACGGCGTTTGTAACCTTTGCCTACACATTTTGGGTGGCCTTAGACTTGATATTTCCAAACAAAAAAGATATCAATATAAAATTTAGAAACCTAATTCGTTGGGGACTTGCCGTTTTATTACTTCAAATAATTTATGGTGCCTTTGTTGCGGGGTTAGATGCTGGTTTTATACATAACCATTGGCCCATGATGACCGAAGGTAAATTTATGCACGAAACGGTTTATATCGAACAAACCCCGCTGTACAAAAACTTTATTGAAGGCAAAAGTGGTGTGCAGTTTGTACATAGAATGCTTGCCTATATTGTGGTTTTGTTCATCGTCGTAATTTGGCTAAAGTCAAAAAAATTAACGCTTACTATAATGCAAACGAAAGGCATACATACACTATTAATTATGGTTGGTATCCAATTTTTGTTAGGCGTATTTACTATCATTTTACAAGTACCTGTTTGGTTAGGTGTGGCACATCAAATAGGTGCGTTTTTTTTATTAAGCATCATGACTTTTACACTGCACAGATTTAGCAAATAATATAAAAAAGCATACATTTGCAAAATATTTTATTACCATGATTTATAGATTTAGAGTTATACTTGATAACGACATTGATGATGATGTGTTTCGCGATTTAGAAATTCGAGAAACCGATACCCTTGAAGATTTACATAATATTATTACTCAATCGTTTGGATTTGATGGTACCGAAATGGCATCCTTTTATTTAAGTGATAGCCAATGGAATCAAGGTGAAGAGATTTCATTATTTGATTTAAGTGACGATGCTTCGGCACGTTTAATGAACGAAACTATTATTAACGACGTCGTTCACGAACTTCAACCCAGACTTATTTATGTGTACGACTTTTTAAGTATGTGGACATTTTTTGTTGAATTAGCAGAAATTGTTGAAGAAGCAAAAACCGTAGATTATCCAAACTTAATGTTTGTACATGGGCAAATACCCGATGAAGCTCCAGAAAAAATATTTGATGCCGATGACGATTTTGACGATTTCGATGAATTTGAAGACGATTTGGACATAGAAGACTACGAAGGTTTAGACTTTGACGAAAATTGGAATTAATCCTTATTATTTAAAATAAGTCATCTGGACTTCAAGTTTTCAGGGTTTACATTTTCATAATTATGGGTTAAATACTCCAAAGACTTTTTCAATATTTGACCCATAGATTTACACTTCAAAAAAGCTTTATCTAAAGTATAATCATAAATCTTATTTTTTAATAAATCTATATTTTCTTCTTTGGAAATGATATCTTCAGCCATACAATCCAACAGTTTATCAATACGTCCATGAAAACTTTTTAACCGTTTTACAAGTATAGAACGTTCTTCTATTTTATACTGGTCTATCGATAATTTTTGAAATGTTTCAGACACCAATTCCACCATTTTTAAATTTTCTTTAAAAAACTGTGGTCTGTAAATATTAAATTTTCCTTCGTAAGACTGTTGATCAAAATCTATCGCTCTAATTTTATAAACAACATGATCAAAATCGTGGGTTGGCACAATCACATAATTATACGAACGCATATCGCCCAAAAGCCTAATCATACAGCGTTCATTAAACTTAACAAACTCTTTAGCTATTTGCGATTTTTCATATTTCTCGCATTTAGGCAAAAAATTCTTAATAAACTCATCACCAGGAATTCCAGCAATATGCTCTTCTATCAACGTATTTTTATAAACCAAAAAATTTAAATTGTAGGGTGATAGCATATGCTCCAACTCCAAGCCATAAATTCTAGAAGCATCGGCGGTTTTAATATAAAAATAGGTATAGTTATCGTTTAGAATATTTCGAATTTTAATTCTAAAAGGCTTCGAGTTTCCAAACGTGCAATAATCAATCGCATCTACGCTTAAAAACGGCAAGGTGTTTTCATTACCATCAGAATGCAAAATGGTGTACACCTTCTTTAACGACAATTCAATTTCCTGTCTTTCAAACTCATTGTAATAAACCCGAATCCAAAGCGTATCGTTATCTTCTTTATCATAAACCACAATCGACCCTTGAAAACGCAGCAAATCATCATAAAAAATGGGCAATTTTATGTTTCTATTATATTCAGAAAGATACCCGTGCAACTCAGGCATTATAGGGTAAGAAGGCTTCTTTTTTGATATTATTAAATCGTCCATAATATATAAAGTTATTCAAAAGTAACATTTTTTTAGGTTGTTACCACTCCCGATGGCTATCAAAAGGACAGGCTATAATACCATTTAATCTTCGGATTTTTTTTAAACATGTAACAAAATAAACAAACTATCGTCATACTTCTAAAACTAACCAAACAGAATTTTCTTCTGAATAAAAAAAATGAATCTTGGAACCAATACTAACCATTAACAATCTCACAAAAAAATTCGGGTATTTAACAGCTGTAAAAGAGCTTTCGTTTACTATAAACAAAGGCAATGTATACGGTATTTTGGGACCTAACGGCAGCGGAAAATCGACTACTTTAGGCATTGTTTTGAACGTGGTAAATAAAACCAGTGGTGACTTTAAGTGGTTTGATGGCAACACGACTACCCACAATGCTTTAAAAAAAGTAGGTGCCATTATAGAGCGGCCCAACTTTTACCCATACATGACAGCTACCCAAAACCTAAAATTAGTTTGCAAAATTAAAGGTGTGGATTATGATAAAGTTGACGAAAAACTGGAGGTTGTTGGTCTTTTAGAACGAAAAAACAGCAAATTCAGTACCTATTCGTTAGGTATGAAACAACGTTTAGCCATAGCCTCTGCCCTACTTAACGATCCCGAAATTTTAATTTTAGATGAACCAACCAATGGTTTGGATCCCCAAGGCATCCACCAAATACGAGAAATAATTAAGCAAATAGCTTCAAAAGGCACCACTATTTTATTAGCTTCACATTTACTGGACGAAGTAGAAAAAGTATGCTCGCATGTGGTGGTGCTTCGCAAAGGCGAAAAATTATATTCCGGTAGAGTTGATGAAATGATTTCCAGTCATGGTTTTTTCGAACTTAAAAGTAATAAGCAAGATGAGTTAATCAAATTAATAGAAAATAATCCTGCTTTCGGAAAAATTAAAGTAACAGATTCTTTAGTGACTGCGTTTTTAAACGAACCTATGAAATCGGACGACCTCAACAAGTTCCTGATTGAAAAAGGCGTTATTCTCACCCATTTAGTCCAACGCAAAGAAAGTTTAGAAGAACAATTTTTGCAATTAACCGATAAGCACTAACGCTAGTAAAACCAACCACATGTTACGACTTCTAAATTTAGAACTACAAAAATTATTGCTTAATAGAACAAGCAAAATACTCATATTCATTTCATTCATTTTACCGTTTTTCGTTATACTTCTTTCTTCTTTAAAAATTAACGTTTTTGGATTTTTCACATTAGAATTAGGAGAATTAGGTATTTTCAACTTTCCTATAATTTGGCATTTAACAACCTTTTTTGCTTCGCAATTCAAATTCTTTTTTGCCATTGTAGTCGTAAGCATGATTGGTAATGAATACAGCAATAAAACCTTAAAACAAAACCTCATTGACGGGTTAAGCAAGAAGGAATTTATACTCTCTAAATTTTATACCATTGTATTCTTTTCATTGGTTTCAACAGTATTGATTTTTTTAATTTCAATTTGTATTGGTTTGTACTATTCTAGTTATAATGAATTTTCTATAATTATAAGGGAAACCAATTTTTTAGTGGCCTACTTTGTAAAACTCATGGGCTTTTTTAGTTTGTGTTTATTCTTTGGTATGCTCGTAAAACGCTCTGCTTTTGCTCTGGCATTTTTATTTATTCTCTTTATTTTAGAATGGTTGCTATTCGGGCTCATGGCATGGAAATTAAATACAGATTTAGCTGAAAAAATCCAAAATTTCTTTCCATTAAAATCCATGTATAAACTCATCGACCAACCTTTCCAGCGCATTGTCATGACTAAATTCCCAGATAAAGCAAATTTAACCTACGACTATGCGGTGCATGGGTACGAAATTGCCATTGTACTGGGTTGGACAGCCTTATTTATCTTTTTGTCGTACAGATTATTAAAAAATCGGGATTTATAATATCTTTGGTAGCTATGCTATCAATAAATAAAAAAACATTATTAACATTCGCTTTATTTAGTACCATTGTTTGCTTTTCGCAAAAAGAGGCAGCTAATTGGTATTTTGGAGATAATGCAGGTATTCGTTTTAACAATAATGGTACCGTTACAGAATTGACAAATGGAAAATTAAGTACTACTGAAGGTTGTACAACTATTTCTGATGCCAATGGTAATTTATTATTTTATACCGATGGCGTGACTGTTTGGAACAAAAACCATGATGCCATGGCCAATGGGTTTGGTCTATTTGGAGACCCTTCAAGTACCCAGTCTGCTATTGTAGTTCCAAAACCAAACGATCCTAATATATATTACATTTTCACTGTTGATACATCTGTTGGTGAAAACGACCCTAATTTTGGCTTTAATTATTCTATAGTTGACATGACGTTAAATGGTGGTTTAGGAAATGTCACTACAAAAAACAGCAACCTACTCCCTGTTAGTTCCGAAAAAGTAACCGCCGTTGTAAAAGACTGTGTTAGCCAATCTATTTGGGTTATTACGCTTGCTCCAAATAGCACAAATCCAGCTAATTTCTATAACACCTTTTTTGCTTATGAAGTGAGTAGTACTGGAATAAATCCCACTCCTATTACCTCTAAAGCAACAAACGTTATAGATGCGAGGGGCTATTTAAAATTATCTCCCGATGGTACAAAACTAGTAAGCTCAAATGCTACATCTGGACTATTCTTATACGATTTTGATAAAGAAACAGGGGTGATAAGTAATGAGAAGCCTATAAACATCAGCTTTTCTCTTAACGGACAAAAACCACAGGTTTCTTATGGTGTAGAATTTTCCCAAAGCAATGAATTATTATACATCTCAACATACTATCAAACAAATGAAGAGGAGGGCTTTAACCCTGCTGCACAATACGGCGCATTGCTTCAATACGACCTGACAGCCACAAATATTAGTAATAGCGAGTTTGTTATTGACCACAGGCAAACCTATAGAGGTGGCCTACAATTAGGTCCTAATGGAAAAATTTACCGAGCTATGAACACCTCTTATAATATAGGCTTACCGTATTTATCCGTTATTAACGAACCAAACAATATTGGTGCAGCTTGTAATTATGTACACAACAGTCTTAAATTAAGTAATGATGCCCGACAAGGCTTACCACCATTTATAACATCATTTTTTTCCGAGAAAATCGATATTATTGGGAACGATTCAAAATCTACTGAACTGTTTTTATGTGAGGGCGATAGTTACACCTTAAAATCGCCGGAAATATCTGGAGCCACTTATATTTGGAAAAAAAATGGCGTAACATTACCTGACAACACCTTCGAATTAAAGGTTATGGAAACCGGTTTGTACGAAGTTTTTATAGATCCTAACACTGGTGAATGTGATAAAACACTTGAAGGTATAGCAAACATAACATTCCGTCCAAATCCGGTAGCATACAATTACACATTAACACAATGTGACGAAGATGGTATTATGGGTGGTATTACAAGAATCAATTTAAATGAAGCTTCAGCCTATTTAACTGGTAATGACACAGAGCTTTCCACTAGCTTTTATTTTGATGCCGCTAGAATGGATGAAATACCAGCCCCAAATGCTTATGGATTTGATGCAAACAATCCACTTCCAGTTTATGTAAAAGTGATCAATACCAACACGGGTTGCTTCGACTTCTCCGAGCTAACTTTAAATGTTAGCATAACACAAATAAACACCTTCACACCCAAACCATTATGTGATGAATTAGGTTCAGAAGATGGCATTAACACCTTTAACTTGGATACTATTACAAGCGAAATACAAACAGTAAACAATTTTACTTTTCCCATTACTTATTTTGAAACATATGATGATGCTTTGTTAGAACAAAATAACTTAAATAGTGTTTTTAAAAATAATAAGCATCCTTATTTACAAACTATTTTTGCCCGTGTAGAAAATAACAATAACTGTTATGGCATTAGCGAAGTAAATTTGATTGTAAACAAGCTACCAACTATTGAAGCCGATGAAGAAAAATGGTACTGCTTAAACTATGCCCCACAGCCTATTACCTTAGAAGCCGGTATTATTAACGATATTCCCAGCAATTACACATACAAGTGGTCGACTGGAGAAAACACCCCTGAAATTGACATTAACACCCCTGGAATCTACACAGTAACTGTAACAAATGCCAATGGTTGCAGTAAGGACCGAAAAATCACTGTTAAACCTTCAAACATTGCAACTATTGATGACATTGAAGTTAAAGATGTCACCCGAAACAATACCATTACTGTTCTTGTTTCTGGTGAAGGCACTTACCAATACGCCCTATTCAACGAAAACAAAGAACTAATAGCTCCATACCAAGACACCAATTTATTTGAAAATATACATCCTGGCTTTTATACTGTTTACGTAAAAGACGTGAAAAACAATTGCGGTTTTAGTGAGGACAACGTGTCGGTAATAGGTTTTCCTAAAGTATTCACTCCAAATGGTGATGGCTATAACGACACGTGGCAAGTTTATGGGGTTTCTAGTATGTTTCAACCCCATACTAAAATCCTTATTTTTGATAGATTTGGAAAATTAATTAAAGAAATAAATCCTTTAGGCGCCGGTTGGAATGGTTTATTCAATGGAAACGAATTACCTGTAGACGATTATTGGTTTTCCGTAAAACTTCAAGATGGCAGGATATTTAAGAGTCATTTTACCTTAAAACGATAAACTTTTCACCTAAAAACAACTAAAAAGTGCATTTCACCCTATTTTTCTTGCGTTTCATCTAAAATTTATCTACTTTTCGCAAGATATAAACTTAACACTAGCAAGTTTATTACCCAAATAAAGCAAAGTGAAAAGAAACCTATATAACTACCTTACCTTACTTCTACTAATTTGTAGCTGTAATGTCTTGCTTTCCCAACAAATAACAGTTGATGGAACGGTTGGTTTACAACAACTTATAGAAGACAATTTGGTTAGAAATAGTTGTGTTGACATTACGAACATAACATCATCGGTAAACGGAAGTTCAGGTGGTCTTTCAAGTTATGCGTATTTTGAAAGAGGTAGCTCTAACTTTCCGTTTCAAAACGGTATCATGCTTTCTACTGGAAATGCCACCTCTGGTGGTAACAATGAAATAACCACCACACTAAGCGAAGGATCTTCAAGCTGGGGAACAGACACCGATTTAGAAACTGCTTTAGGTATATCCAACACCTTAAATGCAACCTCCATAGAATTTGATATCGTTTCTATTTCCAATCAGCTTCAATTTAATTATTTATTAGCTTCCGAAGAATATTTTGGTATTAATCCTTGTCAATTTTCCGATGGCTTTGTATTTCTTATTAAAGAAACAGGTAGCACAGATCCCTATCAAAATATAGCGGTAATACCTGGAACCTCAACACCTGTAAGTACAAATACCATTCACGACGAAATTTACGGAAGTAACGGGCCTATTTGTCCAGCCCAAAACGCACAATATTTTGATGGTTACGATTTAGGCGATACCAATTACAATGGTAGAACTACCGTATTAACCGCATCTGCAACCATTACACCTTACGTACAATACCACATTAAATTAATTATTGCCGATCAAAATGATTTTCAATCCGATTCAGCCGTTTTTATAGAAGGTGATAGTTTTAGCATATTGGATTTAGGCGACGATATTACAACCTGTGGCAGTTTAGCGACCTTAAATGCTGATATACAAAACCCAAACGCATCGTACGCATGGTATCTAGATAATAACTTAATTGTAGGTGCTGTTAATCCAACTTTAGATGTTATTGAAAATGGCACTTATAGAGTAGAAGCAACAGTATCATTAAACGGCAATGATTGTATTGAAGAAGATGAAATTGTTGTTGTACTTAACACCGAAGAACCTATACCCCCGATTACCGATTATCATTTATGCGATGATGTCAGTGGCGATGGTATTGAAACGTTTGACCTTTCAACAAAAAATACAGAACTTAGTGATAATATCCGTGACAACACCCCTTTTTCAAATTACACATTTAGTTACCACTACTCCGAAGCCGAAGCTAGAAGTAATGCCAATGAAATTATTGCACCTATATCCAATACAACTTCTCCTCAACCCATTTATGTAAGGATTGATGATTTAGACAGCAATTGTTTTTCATATACAACGTTTGATTTGGTTGTTAATCAAGCACCAATTATAACAAACCCCACACCACTGGAAGTTTGCGATAGCGACGATGATCCTGATGGCCACGCTGTCGTGTACTTAAACGAAAAGGATGATGAAATAACAAATGGCCAAAGTAATTTAGCCGTAACCTATCACGACACGCCTGCCGACGCCGATACGGGAGCTAACCCATTAGGAACACCATATATCAACACTACTACCCCTTATAGTTACACAGTATATCCACGCATAATTAACACCCAAACTGGCTGTGTAAATACTACATCATTAACAGTTAATATTACCGTAAGCCCTATAGTAGATAGAGATACCAGATACCTTGATGCTTGTGATGCAGACCATGATGGCTTTGCCAATTTCGATTTAACACAAATTATTAGCGATATTGAAGCTGGTTTACCCAATGTTACAACAACTTTTCATGAAAGTGATGATGATGCCCAAACGGGCACCAATCCAATTACAGACCCTAACAATTACCAAAACACAAACTTTGAAGAACAGACCATATATGTTAGGGTTGAAGATGACAATACCGGATGTGCGTCTATCGTGCCATTAGAAATTCACACCAATTTACTATTAACAGCAACAGATACGGGTGATTATGCATTGTGCGATAACAATGATATTGATACAGATACTATGGACTTTAATCTATATACTGTTGAATCTTACATTGCAAATGATTTACCCTTTCCTATCGAGGTTACTTTTTATCATACTGAAGCAGATAGAGACTCCAATACCAACGCCATTCCTAAAGGCGACTTATTCAGTGCAATAAGTCCAAAAGTATTATACATAAGAATAGAAAATACCGACACAGGTTGCTCTGATATGACTGAGATTACACTTTTAGTCAACCCCATATTATTATTTAACTCCGCAAGTCCATTACCTTATTGTGATACCGACGATGATGGTATTGTAGATATCGATTTGCATTCTTTAGATGATATCATTAGAAATGACAATACCAATTTTACCGTTACTTATTTCCCAACGTCACAAGATGCCGAAGACAATATCAATATGCTTCCACCATTTTACACCAATACACAACCCGTAGAAACACTATATGCACGTATTGAAAACATAGATACGGGATGTCATACTGTAAACTCCTTTGACATTGAAGTATTGGTAGCTCCGGCAACAAGTAAACCAGACGACATTCCTCCTATCTGTGATGATTATGATGGAAATCCTGATGGGTTTGCAATAATCAATCTTAACGATAAAATTGACGAAGCAGTAACCGATAGAACAGATTTGAACATTAGTGTTCATAGATCTTTAGAGGATGCCAATTCGGGTACAAACCCCATTCCAGATGCTCAGTTAGCGGCATACAATTCCAATACACAAACACTTTATATAAGAATTGAAGACGCCCTTTCTCCAGTAGGCTGTTACGCTATTGAATCTTTTGAAGTTATAGTGAACACACTACCCGATTTTCCTGAAATAAGCAATTATAAAGTCTGTGAAGATGATGGCGATAGTATTGCAAATTTTTTATTATCTGAAAAAGATACCGAAATACTAAACGGGCAAACAGGTAAAGACGTGTTTTATTTTGAAGATGCTGCTTTAACTATTCCGATTGACAAAAACACCTCTTATCAAAATATTGAAAGTCCGCAAACCATTTATGTTAGAGTCGAAAATATAACCGATGCTAGCTGTTTTGGCACGGCATCATTTATATTACAAGTATCTCCAAACCCAGTTTATAACACCCTTTTTGAGGATTATGGCGTTTGTGACGATGCCAGTAACGATGGTAAAGATATTTTCAATTTAGATGAAAAACGAAATGAGATTGCCGAAGGCTCTACCGATAATTTAAATATTTCGTTCCATTTAACATATCAACAAGCTGAAAGCAACACCAATCCTTTACCAGCACAATACACCAACGCTACAAACCCACAAACACTTTTTGTTAGAATCGAAAGTAGCGACTCGTTATGTTTTGTTGTTGAAGAATTAGGCATCAATATTATTGCGCCACCCGATGTTACCAATGTATCGGCTCCTTTAATTGAATGCGACGCGGATTATGATGGCATGACAACCTTTGATTTAGAAACTGCCGATTTTGAAATAAACGACCGCGTACAAAGCAATCTCATCATAAACTACTTTGAAAATTTCAGCGACATCAACCCTAATGATGGCTTGGACAATTCAAATGAAATTCCAAATCCTTCAAGTTATAATTCAAGTTCAAAAACCGTTTATATAAAAATTGCCAACACCTTAACACGCTGTTATAGTGTTATTCCTTTAGATCTTATTGTAAACACACCACCTCCAACCAATACTATTGGTACTATTGAAATATGTGATAATGATAGTGATACTTATGATTTAGCATTAGTTAACAGCATGATTGTAAACGATACAAATGGTGTTACAATCTCCTATCATAACACTCCAAACGATGCTGATACTAACACAGATCCTTTACCAAATACCTACAATTACACAGCAAGCAATCATACCATTTATGCAAGAGTTTCTAATAATACAACAGGCTGTTTTATTGTACAAGATTTTGTTCTACAAATAAACCCAAACCCCGTTGCCAATACAACACCTAGTTTAATTTCTTGTGATGATGATTTTGATGGCTTTTTTGAATTCAATTTATCGGTAACTGCAAATGACATATTAGGGACACAAGATGCAAGCGCACATACTATTACCTATTACAATGATTTAGCAAATGCCGAAACAGGCGCTAGCGCATTAGGGAACTTACATGCTGCTTTTAATGGGGAAGTTATTTACGCAAGAATAGAAAACGACATCACAGGCTGCTACGATATCACACAATTTACAACCATAGTAAACCCACTTCCTGTAATACCTATAAACGATATTGTTCCTATGTGTATCAACAACTTACCATTGGTTATTGATGCTTATACAGGAAACCCAGATGACACTTACGAATGGTCAACCGGAGAAACAACACCTCAAATTATATTAAATGATGTTTCGCAAATAGGCAATTATTGGGTAACTGTGACGACTCCACATGTGGTTTCAGAGGATTGTCCCTATACTAAATTCTTTTCAGTTATAGAATCGGAAGATGCCAGAATAAACTTTACCACGACGGTAGATTTTGCAGACCCAAATAGTATTACCGTGGATGTTAGTGGTGTTGGTGATTATGTTTTTATTTTAGATGATGGCGAGCCCCAAACATCTAATGTATTTGAAAACGTTACGTTTGGCGTTCATTTAGTAACCATCAGGGATTTAAACGGTTGCGAAGACGTAACCACCGAAGTTGTAGTCATAGATATTCCTAAATTTTTCACACCAAATAACGATGGTACTTTCGACACTTGGCATATTATAGGCATCGAGCAACTACCAGGAACCATTGTTTATATTTACAACAGATATGGTAAATTATTGAAAACCTTGCCACAAACATCTCATGGATGGGATGGCACGTATAATGGCGAAAATATGCCTTCAGATGATTATTGGTTTGTTGCTAAAGTTATTCAGGATGGGGATCCTTTCGAAGTAAAAGGACACTTTACATTAAAGCGCTAACACATTTATTTTCATTAATTTTACAGAGAAGTTATTTAAACTTTTTGTTTGTAAGCAAAAAATTTAACCCTACGACAGCTGGCTCGTTCACTAAAATAACCCACTGGGTTATTTT
>LLBY010000240.1_pt5 | contig 35137 bp, 30 predicted proteins | sample 1489401 | NCBI WGS metagenome assembly LLBY01 (sample SAMN04092656, study PRJNA295927) | soil metagenome | biome: Soil prokaryotic community; feature: Bulk soil; isolation source: soil from tomato rhizosphere | host: tomato cultivar Hawaii 7996 | place: South Korea | collected 2011-11-01 | reverse complement strand
TTTTAGATTGGCTGTTGGTTGATGGTTGTTGGGTCGGGTACTCTTAACTTTTAACTCATAACTCATAACTTTTTAACTTTTAACATCTAACGTATTCATGACTTGGCAACTATTTGAACTGATATTATTTTTTTTAGACCTTTGAAATAGAATTTGTTAGGGCGTTTGTCTTCATTGTATACTTTTACATCTGAAAATCGTTCTTGGTTTCGGTGTAAAAAATAATTTAGTGCTTCGGTTAGTGGTTCGTATTTTGAATCGAAAGGGTTGATTGTTATTAAATTTGCTGTGTTAGGCATGGTGGCATTATTATTTACTTTTATGCTTGCTGTTGCATTATTTAAATCCTTTTTTGTTAACCAGCGGTACTTCAAATGCACAAATTTACTATAAAGTATTTGTAGTTTTATTTTTTTTAATGCTTGGATGCTGTAATACCTCACAGCGATACGGCCCGTTTTACAATAGGCGGTTAGTGTGGCCATTACCGATTTTTTATTATAAACCACATGCTCGTTGTAAAGATAGGTGGTATCTACCCATTTTCGTTTGTGTAAAAAGTCACCACGCCCCATATCAAACACCTTAAAATTATTGTTAAAACACCATTCTAGGTGGTTTACTATATTGATATGCCCTAAGTTAAAAACGGCATACTTAATATCATAACAGCTGTTCCAATGAAAAAATGTGTTTCCCATTATAAAGTTAAGGGTTATGTTAATTGGTTTGTCTTGATGGTAAATAACAAAGATTGCTGCTTTTTTATCTTGTATTAATGGGTACATTATTTGTTGGTACAGCTCGAGGAACGGCACTTCAAAATTGAACTCTTCTTTTTGTTGGAACCTTTGCTCGGTAATAACATGCAGGGTTTTAAATAATTTATCGTATTCGTTTTTGTCTAAATTATTGCCATAATAGGTTGTATATGTAGGTTGTAAACATAGGTCGAGGCGTTTTTTGTAGCGTCTAAGTTGTGACCATCGGGCTTTTCTAACTTTTTTATTTATATAGTCTTGAAAGTTGGCGTAAGTGCTTAAGTTTATTAAGTAACCCGCATACAAGGGCGCTATTAGTTCATTATAGGTGCACAATTGCTTGTTTAAAACGGGTTTTATATAACTGGGCACATCAAAAGTGCTTTTTAGGGTTTCATTATTGGTATGAGGTGTTTTGTTTTTATTTTCAAAGGCTATATCGAGCGCTATGGTGTTTTGTATTTCGCTATAGCATGCGGGTAGCGCCTCGTTGTTCACTATCTGGTCTATTAAGAAACTAGAGCGTTTATAGCGTATTTTTTTTGTCATGTTACTTTTTGGTTGTTGATTTAATTAAACAAATAAACGAATAAACAATACAAAATAGCCAAAAGCCAATAGCTGGTGGTCAACAATCAATTCAACAATTCAACGGTTAAACGAATAAACAATATAAAAATAGTCATTAGTCATTAGTCATTAGTCAATGGTTGATGGTTTTTGGTTTAATTAAACAAATAAACGAATCAACGGATAAACAACCATGTTGGTAAATAGGACTTCGACTGCGCTCAGTCTGACATGATCAATTAGCGATTAACAATTGACAATTAACAATTAGCAATTGACAGTTAACGATTCTACAATTCTACAATTAAACGATTAAATGAATAAACAAGCATGTTGGTAATTTTTGGACATATTAATTTACTTTAGTTTTATTGGTTATTGTTATTTTTTGATTTTTGTTACGTCCTTGGACTATAAAACAGTTTGGATTGTTAGCTTCGATAAAAACTTTAACCGCATTGATTGGGGTGTTGGTTTCGTATAAAAAATTATAAACGCTATTTTTTAAAAAATGGTAGGCTTTATCATCTCTAATGTCAATAGGTTTTAGGTTTCCTGTTGCTAGGGTTGTGGTTTCTATGCTTATTTTAAAGTTGCTGTCGGGGTTTTCCTGATGTGTAAAACGAAACAGTTGTTTTTTTAAACGTTTATGGTGTGCGCTTATCTTGTTATTTAAATAGAAGTGGTAGAGTTTGTAGCGGCATTTTTCTTTAAAAGCTTGGTAATTGGCTGTACAAACCGCATTTAGTTGTTTTGGGTTGTACAGGATGTACGTGTTATAAAAATGCACCTGTGTTGCCCATTTGCTTTTGTAGTTATTATAGCCTTTTAATAAATCGTATAGTTTATAGTTTTTAGTGATGCACCACTCAATATTTTTAAGCATATCGATGGCTCCTAAATGAAATTTGGAGTAGTCGATATCGTAGGCACTAATGATGTAATAGCCCAAGTTGTTATTAAATAAATTTATGCGAATGCTAATAGGGGTGTGGGCATCGTAAATGACAAACATGTTTGCTTTTTTATCCAGAACCAATTGGTATATGGTTTTATGGAATTCCTCTAAATGCTGCAGTTCGTAATTGGCTTCTTGCTTTTGTTGAAATCGCCTAATTAACAGGGCTTCCAAGGCTACAAAAAGGGCATCATATTCCTGTCTATCCATAGCACCAAAAAAAACTTTATAGGTAATGGGAAAGCAGGTTTCCAATTTCTTTACGTAGCGTTTTAAATTATTCCTGTTTTTGGCGTTAAAGTTTTGTAGTAAATAATCATTTAGGGTTTTAAAGGTTTCCAATTCTACTACATGGCCTTTTAGTGTTTGAACGGTTTTTAGTTTAATACCGCTATTTTCACGGACATTTATAGTTAAATAGTCTGGTACATCTTGTACTATTTGCAGCTGCGCCGTATTGGTGTGTTGATGTTCCGTGTTTTTATACAGTAGGGTATTGCCTAGATACATGGCTCCGTAGCAAGCTGGTAGGTTGTTGTCGGCGAGCCACGATTTTAAAAATGTAAGTTTTGTTAGGCTAGGCATGGCTTATTATTTGGAAGTTTTTGGTTCCTGTAATGGCAAAGGTTTGCTGTTTTTCGTCGTTTGTAAAAACCTTGATGTTGGCAATATGGTCTTGCTGGTTAAACAGGAAATCGCATACCGGCTTTTTTAAAAAGGTAAACGGTTGTTGGTTTATATCTATAAGCTTTAGTGCGTTGTAGTTTTCTAAATATGTTATGGGCAGCGTTTCTAAAACGGTGAACTGTTTGTTGTGGTTGTTATTGTTTCTGTGCGTTAGGTTGTATTTCCATTGGATACCTTTTTTAAGTAATTTATGAACCTGCAGTGTTTTTAAAACCGAAACCATGGCGTAAAATCCTTTTATTTTAAAGGCATTGTACCATGCTACTGTGGTTGCTACTGCCGATTTAGGGTTGTAAACTATTTGTTTTTGAAAATGATATTCGGTATCAGTCCATTTGGATTTATAATCGTAATGTCCTTTTAAAAAGTCGAATACTTCCAAGTTGTTTTCAAAGGCCCATTGGGTTACTTTTATCAAATCTAAAAAGCCTATTGAAAATTTAGAAAAATTGGTGTCATACGATTTTAAATATCCGTACACCGCCTTACCACTTATCATGTTTATGCTTATGCTTATGGGGGTTTCATCGGCATAAATGACCGATAGAAACGCTTCCTTGTTTTGTATTAATGGGTATATTTTTTCTCTATAATATTCCCAATAGGGTATTTCATCATTCACCATTTGTTTTTCAACAAAGCGGGTTTCTAGCATTTTATACAGCTGGTTGAATAGGGTGTTAAACTCCTGTGGCGTGGTATTGCCATAAATTGTTTTATAGGAAATGTTGAATGATTGGTTTAGTCGCTTTTCGAAGGTTCTAAATTGGGCTCTGCGCTTTGCACTAAACTTACATTCCATATAGTCTTTAAAATTTTTGTAATTTTTAAGATTTATCGAGGTTCCTGTAAAGGTATTTAATGTTATGCTTTTTGTATTGCTATAGGGTGTTGTTTCCAGGTAGTTGGGTACATCAAAAACCATCCAACAGGCATTTGTTAAAATGGCTTCGGTGGTTTTGCCTTGTGTTTCGTTATTTTTGATTTTGGAATCCTTAATGGCAATGGTTTGGTAGTATGTAGAGGCTGTTCGCTCTAGCAGTAAAACCGTTAGGAAGTTAATGGGTTTTGCTTTTATATACTGTAACCACTTTGGCATATTTGAATAATGATTAATGATTAGTGATTAATGATTAGTGATTAATGGTTAGTGATTAACAAAATAGCTACTGTAAATAGTCAAATCAATAATTCATTCTAGATTTATTTTCCATAATTACATCCAACGGGTTATTTAGTTTAAACGGTATTTAATTTTATCTATGGACCATTTGTTGCCAATAAAGGTTTTATCTCTTAAAAACTGCTTCGTGAGTAATTCCATTTTAGTTGCATACGCCAACATGACGGGGAGTACGATGTGTTTTTTATAAAAAATATGGTAGTTTAAAACATAGGTTTCGTTGCACCACTTTGATTTATAATCGGTTTTACCTATGGATAGGTCGAAAATTGTTTTATCATTTAATATGCACCATTCCAATTGTTTGTATATGCTAATATCTCCCAAATTGTAATTGGAATAGTTAATGTCATAGGCCTGTATGTGGCTAAAGGTAATATCGGCAAGGTGGTAATTTAGGGTAATACTGATGGGCTTGTCTTTATCGAAAATAACATGTAAGGATGCTTTTTTGTTTACAATTTTCTCGTAGCTGCTCGCTTGTAGCGCACTCCATTTGGGGAGGTATCTGTTGTATATTTTTTTTTCTTTAAACCTTTCTTTTAATAAGTTATAGAAGACCTCAAAAATATAATCGTATTCCTTTTTTTCCATGATACCCGTAAAAACCTCATATCTAATTTGATGGTTAAGCTCTAACTTTCTTTGCTTTGAAAACAGGTTTTTTTTGTTTCGTTTGCTTAAATGCGTATCCATATAGGATGTTACCGTGCTGTGGTTGGATAAGTTAACCAAAAACCCTTTGTATTGTTTTATGTTTAATTGGCCTAGCTTTTTATTGGTGTTTGCGGATTGAATTTGTAAATAAGATGGCATATCGCACACAATTGTTAACAGTTTAACCGCTGTATTTTTACTGGTAATGGACTCTTTTATTTCTGTATTGGTTTTTTTATTTAAAATATGTGGCACATATAAATCACTAAGTTCATCATTTAAGAATAACTCGTAAGCAAGGTATTTTGTATTAAATAATTTACTTAGTAGCATGGGGAGGGGGTGATTGGGTATTGGGTTGTTATGTTGTGTTTTATATCTGCTGCTAGTAATTTTGTGAGCTGCTTTGCGCTTTGGGATTCTAAATGTAAGCCGTCGTAGGTTTTAAACTGATTGTGTTTATGGGTATAATTAAAATATGGGGCCTGGTATACTTTAGAGATGCTGTCCATTTCGACATCAAATTTAGGCCAAAATGTATTTTCAATTGTCAAAACCTCTTGGTCGGCAGGTAAACGAACTAAAAACACCTCACCTTTAGACTTTAAAAAGGTGAGCAGTTCAAAAAAACTATTTTTACGATAATTAGAAACTATTTGATTTTCAACAGTTTTATTTAAATATTGTAAAGTAAGCGATTTCCAGTATTTCATATCGCTTTCAGGAATGGTATCGCCTTGGGTTATTATTTGAACTTCATTCCAGCCATTAGCGTGTGAGGTTTTATGATTCCATTGGTCATGACTGTGTAGGGCATTGTACAAAGGCTGTCCGTAAGTGTTGATGATGTAATTATAATTCGGATTTGATGTAAATTCGGTTATTTTTCCTAAGATGGTTTTTTTATCCATGTTGTTAATATCTTCATCACTGGCTTGTTTTTGTGCTGCAAAACTACCTGGAGCAACCGATAAGATAAAGAGTTGCTTTTTGGAAGTTGTTTGCTTTAATTTTTTTTTGATAGCATCCAGATATACAGAGCCAAATTGTGACTGTGTTCCGTCTAATGCGAAGTTATCCAAAGGCCATTCAAAATCAAATGGTTCAAGTTCTTTTTCTATCATGCTTGGAACGATGCCCTCACTAGCTGTTGATAATCCTAATATTAAACTACCTGCTGGCCGTGTGAATTTTTTATAATAATCGTCAACGTATCCTTGTGATAATTTGTGGACTAAAGATAGGTAAGTTCCTATAAATACACTAATAAAAATAACAGTTTTAATAACGAGCCCCTTCATAGTTTCTTAAAATTGAAAATAGATAAACGTGTTTTGCCTGTTTATAGCAAATAGGCTTATTATAGCTATAAAACTTATGTAAATACTCCATCTTATGTATGTGGGTTTTCCAATAACCAGTTCGTGTATTTTATTGTTTCCTTTAAAGTAATGAACCGTTTGTACCAATATTATTAGCACCAAGCAAATTGCAAGCTCTATATAGTTGTTAAGTATGTTAATGTGTAAACTGCCAAATTGAAACATGCTTTTTATATACACCACCGCGTGCTCTATACTTGTGGCTCGGAAAAATACCAGCGAGAGCATTAAGTAGCCACCAACGATTGCCCATCCTAAAAAGGCCACCACTTTTTGGGGCAGTTTTAGCTTTTTTATAAGTTGCTGCCTTATTTTATTTGTGCTAACTTCTATAATGAGCAGTACGGCATTTAGCAAGCTCCATACGACAAAGGTCCAATTGGCACCATGCCACAGACCGTTAACAAAAAAGACTATCAGAATAGCGGTTACCCTGCTTAATTTGTAATTTTTAACCAGTGGTTGGTATAAATAATCGCGTAGCCAATGCATAAAGGATATGTGCCATCGTTTCCAAAATTGCCTTGCCGATGTGGAAAAGAATGGTCGGTTAAAATTTTGCATTAAATCGATGTTTAATGTTTTGGCAGTACCTATGGCAATGGCTGTATAGGCTGAAAAATCGAAATAGATTTGAAAGCAAAAAAATAGTGCTCCCAAAAATAAGGCAATGCCATGGGGTGATTGGGCGTTTTCAAAAGCTTCGTCCACGTAAACTCCCAAACGGTCTGCTACCACTACTTTTAGAAAAAATCCCCATGCCATGGTTACCAGCCCTTGTTTTATGTTTGGTAAATGTAGTTGTGTTTGCCGTTTTAATTGTGGCAGCAAACGTGATGCGCGTTCGATAGGTCCTGCTACCAATTGTGGAAAAAAGCACACATACAATGCAAACCAGCCCAAGTGGGTTTCGGGTTCTATTTTTCGGCGGTATACATCGATGGTATAGCTAAGGGTTTGAAAGGTGTAAAAACTAATGCCAATAGGCAGTAATAATTGGCTAAAGTTATAGGTATCAATGGCATTGGTACTGCTATGGCCCATTCCTAAAAATACAAGGAGTTGGTTGATGGTATTGGAAAAAAAGGCTAGGTACTTAAATGTGCAAAGCATTCCAATATTAACAGCAATGCTTAACGCCAAGTAGTATTTTCTAACGCGTGCTGTTGCACGTGCCATTTTTAGAGCTGCATAATAGTCTACGGTTGTTGAAATGAGTAAGAATATAACCAGCTTGGGGCTGTGAACCATATAAAAAAAGTAGCTTGCCGCTAACAGCCATATCCATCGGTATTTGTAGGGTGTTATAAAAAAACCGATAAAAACGACAGGGAAAAATAGTAGAAATTCAAAGGAATTGAATAACATAATGGCGCCTTGTTGGGTTTAAATATTATAGACTTGGTGGGCAAACATACTTTATTTTTTGCAATGTGGTTAAGATTTTATTTGAAACGCCGATATATTAGATGATGTGTTGGGATTTTTGATTTACGATTGACGATTTACGATTGATGATTCAGAATTCAGAATTTGGGGCTTGAATCAACTTTTAACTTTTAATGTGGTTATGAGGTTATATGGTTATGTTCTTGTGGTCGTTTAGTAAAATAGTTTTCAGCTTTTTAACTTTCTAACTACTGCCGTGAAACGTGAATGGAGAAGCGGAAGTTTAGACTTCTTGGATTGTTAGATTGGAGGTTGGGTGGGTTAATGATTGATTAATGATTTACGATTAACGATTTTTGAATTTAGACTTGTAAGTATGGTGTTTTATGTTTATGAATCAACTTTTTACTCATAATTCATAATTTTTAGATCCGGTTCTCGATACGCTGCGCACTCGAACTGACAATATGTTTTGATGTCAGTTCGAGTGAAACGCGTAGGTACGGAGCGTTTTGTATCGAGAACGGTTGGGTAGTAGGATTAATGATTGATGATTGATGATTTTTAGATTTTGGTTCTCGATACCATTTTCTCATACTTCGAAAATCACTCGAACTGACAAGCTGGGTAGTGTATCGAGAACTATTTGGAGTTAAATTTTTTCTTAGCAAGATTTGGCAACTTGTCAAATTCATTATTTATTAAAGCTTCTTTTTTTGCTCTAGACCATTTTTTAATTTGCTTTTCAGTGTCAATAGCCATATTTGGTTCTGTAAATTCTGCGTAAAACATGAGTTTTATAGGTCTTCTTGAGTATGTATAGCTGTCTGAGTGCTTTCCAGCGGTGTGTTCTATTATCCTTTTTTCAAGATTTGAGGTGAATCCTGTATAGTAGGTTTCGTCTGCGCATTTTAAAATGTATACATAGTAGATTCTCATATTTTAAAGTGTTGATTGATTTCAAAAGTAATTAAAACTATGGGGTTTTGATATGTTTTGTGCTTGGTTCTCGATACGCTGCGCACTCGAACTGACAGGTTGGGTGGTTGGTTGATGGTTGTCAGTTCGAGTGAAACGCGTAGGCACGGAGCATTTTGTATCGAGAACGGTTGGATGTTAGACGATTAATGATTGATGATTCAGAATTAAGGATTTTTGATTAACGATTAACGATTAACGATTGATGATTCAGAATTCAGAATTTAGGACTTGAATCAACTTTTAACTTTTAATACGGTTATACGGTTATGTTCTTGTTGTTGTTTAGTAAAATTGACGATTAACGATTAACGATTGATGATTCAGAATTCAGAATTTAGGATATTGAATCAACTTTTAACTCTTAACTTTTAATACGGTTATGTTCTTGTGGTCGTTTAGTAAAAACAGTTTTCAACCTTCTAACAATCTAACTTTCTAACTATTTAACCTTTTAAAATTGGTTGGATAAAAAAAAGTTATCAGTACTTATTAACAACGAGTTAGGAATCTGGATTTAATATATATTTTTGCGATTCAAAAAAAATTCACATATAAACGTCTATAAGTTGTATTTGGACGTATATAATTTCAATGCACCACTAAAAAATTACTTTTATCGATAGAAAATTACACTTTAACGATTTTATTTTGATGTCTCGAAAGCATTTCATCGAATAAATGAAACTTTTAAACGATAATTTTAATTTTAACCTTAACATTGCGCAATGAATTTTATGCTCCCTAAAACCAAGAACTTATGAAGATGATTATTAAACCTATGCTTTTTGTATTTACCCTCACGCTATTTTTAACCTCTTGTAACAATGAGGAATTATTTGTAGAAGACCTTACAGAGGTTGTGACACCTAACGATCCCGATGGCACTACGCCGGAGGAAGATGTTGATACTACCAATCCTGATGCCAGTTTACCTTGTGATTTTGATTTAAACAACTTACAGCCCAACCAAACCGTTATTATTAACTGTACTATGGATTTAGGTGGTGCTACCATCAACGTACCCTCTAGTGTTACTATTGTGTATGAAGGCGGCGATATTATAAACGGTACGCTTAATTTTTTGGATAACGCCACGATTTCTGGTGAACTTTTAAACAGTACCTTAACCATGGGTGGGGCCAAGCCTCAACTAAAAGACCCTGCTTTTGAATTTAACCCCAAACGTTGGGGAATTGTTGAAGGTGAAACGACTTCAGCAATTGCTTTAAAGAATAGAGATATTTTAGAATCTATGATGGTTCGTGTGAAAGACATGGGTGTTACTACTTTTAAAATAGATAAAATGGATGCTTATTTTGAAGTGAGTAAAGTAACTAGTACCACAACTAATCAAAATTTTTATCCAAGTATTGAAGCTATAAATATACCTTCTGATTTTAATTTGTTTTTGACAGATAACACACATCTTAGAACTTATCCAAATAATGCAAGTGATGGTAGGTTAATAGCTTTTAGAGATGTTTCTAATTCTTCAATAAAAGGAGGTAATCTTCATGGAGATCGCGATGAACACGACTATTCTAATCATAGTAAAGGCGAAGGCGGTAATCATATAATGGAAGTTCATGGATCTAATAATATACTTATTGATAATGTAAATATGCAAATGGGATCTAAAGGAGGGTTATTTATAAATTCTATTAACTTTACTTTCCAACCAGATTATATTCCCTCACATCATGTTACAATAAAAAATTGTGTTTTTAAAGATAATAGGAGGATGTCAGTAGCCTTAACCGATGGTAATAATATATTATTTGAAAATAATCAATTTATTGACACAGCATTAGATAGACCAAATTCAGATGGAGGAGTTGTAGGTTTTGCAGTTAATATTGAAGCTGTAAGAACAAGGGATGAAATAACAGGTGCTCTTATTTTATATGAAAGAGTATATGATGTTGTATTTAGAGGAAACTCCGAAACAGGAAGTAGAGTGGGAGGATTGAATATTTATACTGGAGAAAATGTTATAGTTGAAAATAATGAATTTGAAAATAAAGTTAATTGGAGTTACGCTTCAAGTGCTAGAATAAGAAATAATACATTTAAAGCATCTACAAAATCTAAAGTTTTTCCTGCTATTAATGCAGGGGGAAGTGGTGATACTGTTTTTGATAATCAAATTTCAGGAAATAATATATCAGGATATGATATTGGGATTTCTGCTTATCATAAAAATGTTAAAATATTTGAGAATAATATTGAAAATTGCTTAACAGGGATTCAATTAAAATCCATAAGTGATTCAGAAATATATAATAATAATATATTTAGCAATGTTCCATCAAGCAGAGGCATTATGATTCACTATACTAATGCAAATAATATAAATATATATAAAAATAAAATATCCACAATTACAGACAATCTGTTTATAGATACATTAAACCAAGAAGTTGGACAAGAAAACTATACGGTTAGCCTTTTCGAAAATGAATGTATTTCTAACGCCTCAGTTACATTAAGTCAAGCAAAGGGTGTTGTTTTTGAAAATAATACATCAAATGGAAAACTTCAATTAACAAACACTAAAGAAATTAAAATAGTAAATAATATTATCAAGTCATTAAATACTCATGGGATTTTGCTAATGGGTGAAAATTTTAATGTACACATAGAAGCAAATTCAATATTTTATCCAGAAAACACTCGTTTTCAATGTATTTACATTGCGAGTACTAATATTATTAATGAGATATTTCAAGATTCTAATTCTTGTAATTAATTTTCATATTCCCCCAGTTGAAGCATTATATATAATGACTTCAACTGGGTTATTTTTTTAAATTATTTTTAACTAATCTAAACTTTCCACTTTTTTCTACTGGAATTTGATTCACATAATTTATTTCAACACCAATTTTTTCTCCAACGCGGTCTCTTAAATTTTTTAAAAATGTTTGTTCATCTTTAATTGAAAAAACATTGTCATCTTTTTCAATTAAAACTAAAAGCTGCTTGATAGAGTCTTGTTGTATTTGAAATTTAACGATTCCTTGTACGCCTTTTAAACAATTAGAAATATTTCCTAAATTGATTTTTCCTATTTCTTCTGAAAAAATATAATCAGAAACACGACCTGAAATTTCTTTAACTAATGGATTGTTATTACCGCAAGAACAGCACCCATCTTGTAATTCAATCTGATCTCCTATATCATATCTTATGAGAGGTGTACCATGTGTGTTAAAACTAGTAACAACTAATCTGCCTTTTCTACTAGGTTTGTTCTCTGAATTGAGAACTTCAAATACGCCACTTTGCAATTCTAAATGCAAATTTTTATTTACACATTCTAAGATAAATGGAGCACCTTCTGAAGATGCATATTGATTGTAAATGTTAGTCTTAAAATACCCTTCAATGACATTACGAATATCAGGAGTTATTGTTTCTGCTGTAGGGAAAATTGCTTTAATTATATTGGAAGGAAATATTATTTGATTATTAATGCCATATTTTGCAATTTCATACATGGTTGAAGGAAATCCTACCATATACTCTGGCTTATAAGAAATTAAGTTCTTAAGATAAAAATCTAAATATTTACTATGAATATGGAATGTGGAATAATATCTAACATTATAAAAATAATCTGTTTTCCAAAATCTATTCTTCTTTATGTCTTTTGAATTTAAAAGGTTTTTTCCACTAAACCAAGCCGTTTTCTTTCCAAGTTTATAACCAAAGCCACTTCTGAAATTATCTAAGATTGCAAATCTCTCCTGTACGTCAGACGACGTATAAATTACCTCAAGAGACTTTCCAGTTGTACCTCCTGTTTTAGCTGTATGTCCATCTTCCTTCTTAATCGTATATACTTCATCAATATTTTTTCTTAATGTCTCTTTATCCATTATAGGAAGTTCATCAATTCTGTCTAAACTATCTGGAATTTCTACTGTATTTAATGTTTTTTTGTAATATTTAGAATTTTCCATTGTATAATGAATGAGTTCCTTATATTTTTGAGACTGTACAGTTATCAACTCACCTAATGTTAGGTCTTTGTTGTTAAAATAGCGGTTTTTGTATTCTTTGTATTTACCAGAATATCTTTCTTTATAAGCTAAAATATTAAAAATAGACACTATGCCATTTTGTATAAAATGCGGGGACTTTGCGTAAATTATATCTTTTAAATTTTTCATATTATTTATCTGTTTTCAAATAAAAATCTTCCAATAAATTTGTATTCATATGAATGTCATATCCATTTTTTTCAATTAAATCAAAATTATCTTTTCTTACATATGGCACCTTATCTAAAATTTTATCTGCCCACACATCAGGAGCATTGTTGATAGAAAGAAAGTCTATATCTTTTGTTATAGATACTTCATTTGTAATACTATCAGAGGCTAAAATTTTGATTCCTGCCGCTTGTGCTTCAATTAAAGTTACTGGTAAACCCTCATAAAAAGATGGAAAAACAAAAACATCAAACATTTGGTACAATTGTGGGATATCCGTTCTAATACCTAAAAAAAGAAGTTTTTCTGCGATATCTAAATTTTCTGCGTCTTTTTGTATTTGTTTTCTCAGCTCACCATCACCGACGAGAATCAATATACTATTTGGTTTCTTTTTTACAAGACAAGCAAAAATTTGCAATAAAAATGAATGATTTTTTTGGCTATTAAATCTTCCAACATGACCAATGACTAGTTTATTTTCTAAATTAAATTCTTTTTTATAGGCTGCACTAACTAATTTATCAAATTTAAATATATTGGCGTTAATTGCATTATTCATTATAGTAAAATCAGTTTGATTCCCAAATAACCATTTGCCTGCTTTTTCACCACAAGAAAAATAGTGTGAAGCATATTTATGAATATTTTTTTTTAATTTAAGTTTAATAATTTTTTTAATTAGTTCTTTAGTGCTTTCTTTATTATTTAATAAGTCTTTAAGTTTTATTTCTTCAATGGCAATATGGGCATGTGCTATGCGGCATGGGATTTTAAACTCCTTAGCTATTTTTAAAGGAAAGCTACTAAAGGTATTAATATGTGAGTGTATGATTTCATATTCAGGACGTTCCTTAAAAAACGCTCTTAATGATTTGTAATATTTTTCCGGAAACAAGGGGTTAATAGCATCAAACCTATATATTTTCCCTCCTAAACGTTCAATCTCTTCGTCAAAATCGGCTTTTTCTTTTCTATGGACTAAAAAATCGAATTGCACCTTGCTTTTGTCTATTTGTCGGTAATAATTCATAATCATAGATTCGGCACCGCCCCGATTCATAATTGTAAAAACCTGTAATACTCTAATGGCTGCCATTAAAAATCATTTTTAGTTTTGTATCGAATGTACAGGTTTAATACCACTCCAAAAGGAATCGCCAGAATTGTCGTAAGTTTTTTTGGTGATTCTGAAATAAACTTACTGTTTTTTGTAAATAGTGCACTGGATACATAATGAATGGCATTTTTAAATTGGTCTTTAAAATTTTTAGCTAATTGCATTCTGCTTTTTCTAGAAAAGGCAAAACCTTGAGGGTGTCTTCGGTATTGTTTTAGTATGTTCATACTAGACCCATCTTGCATATATTCAACAATACAAAATGCCTCATTTACAGGATATAACTTATAGTCTTGATCTATCAGTTGATATAAATATCCAAGGGGTACAAATCTTTCATTTTTAAAAATAGGGTATGGTGGGTACTTTTTTACAACTTCAGTACGATATACTAATTTTTTATCCCCTTTAACACCATATTTATTATACAATTCATAAAGCGTCGTTGATTTAATATGCTGAGGTATTTTTGTGCCAATTATGTTTTCATCTTTATCAATATCTAAGCCCACTAAACCAGCATATTCAGCTTTATTTTTAATATTTTCCCAATGTAACAGTATTTTTTCAACGGCATCAATAGGCATATAATCATCCGAATCAATACATACATTTAATTTGGTTTCAATTAAACGGTATGCTGCATTATGACCCCCATGCATCCCTTGATTTTCCTGATAGTGATATTGAATTTCAATCTTGTTTTCCAATATCCATGAGTTGACCAATTCTTTCGTATTATCTGTTGAACCATCATCGATAATTAACCAAATAAAATCTTGATTTGATTGAGATATCAAGCTTTGATATACTTGATTTAAACAGTACGCTCTATTATAAGTAGGCGTGAATACGGTAATTAACTTCATTGCTTGCATTTTAATCATTTAATAAACCCATAATAGATATAAGACATAAAATATGTAAAAGCAAAATAAACCAGAATTATTTTGCCTATCAATAGATGCTGATTTTTAAAGAAATTTTGTTTAAGGAATGGATAAATAATCACTAAAGCCATCATAAACCAAGACAAATAGGCAAACCGATTTGAAAAATCAGCCCTAATCACTAGAATCCAAAATCCATTACAAATTAAATAAGTGTTTAAAAGTTGAAAGTAGAATTTATCTTCAAATTTCTTTTTATAAATAAAGTACCAACCTGCAACCACGGCAAACGCACTATGAAATAAAAAATCCCACCTGAAACTATTACCGACGTTAGCATCCTCAGGTGTTAGATAATCAGCTAATCTGTCATCTCCGAATCCTAAGCTTGTGAATAAAGCTATCCATAAACTACCCATTACTAATGATAAGGGAATGCATAATAACCAAGCCTTCAGATAAACTTTTGGATTGTTATAAAAATAGGTTAAAAGATAGGCAGCAATAGGGAGCAGTAATGTTTTATGAAATAAAATAGCCCATAAAAAAAATAAGCTCATGATTATTTTCTTTTCACGAAAACATAATCCCCAAAGAAAAATGGACGCCGCAATCCCATTTCTTACACCATTAACTCCATAGGTCCAAAATGAAAATGAAACTATAAACATGACAAATGCATAATACCAAAATTCCTTAAATAAGTTTTTTGATATTTTATATAATGGAAATACATATAAAAAAGAACAAATTGTGAAAAATGTATGAGCTGATACTAAAGTGGACAAACTTTTCATGAAAACATGCCAACCCCAATCGTTAGCATCGGCAATAGGTTCTCCCAAGCTATATAAGTTAAATGCATGGAAATAATTAATTGTATCTCCAAAACCATATTTGGATGTTATAGGTCTTTGTCCAATAAAAAATATAATAAACACTAAAAGTATCAATCCTAAAGTATTTATAAATAGAATATTTTTTTTATCATCCATTTTTAAAACATAGGTATGCAGCAAGGTGAATAATACACCAAACAAGCATAAATTGATGTATAAATCGTAATAGTATTGTATAGGAATTATGCTGCTTTCCATAGAATCAACCGAACTATATTTAAACTGTTTTTATTTTTATCACTTTAGCAGGATTTCCAACCACTATAGCGTTTTCAGGTACATCTTTAACCACTACAGCTCCAGCACCTATCTCTGCATTATTTCCTATTTTAATACCTCCAATAACAATAGCACCTGTATAAATAGATACGTTGTTGCCAATAGTAGGCCTTTTTCCATTGACTTCGCCTACTGTTACCAGATGATTAACATAAAAGTTTTCGCCAATAGACTCCGCATTTAAAATGGTACAATAAGGATGGCCTGTCAGGATGCCACCTGCAAGCTTTGTAGTTATATCTATGGTAAAATTCCGTTCTTTTCTACAATATATATTTAAAATGTAAATTAAAGAATTTTGTATTCTGAAATAAAAAATGGTTCTAAAATCTTTTGAATGTGCCAAAAAATGGAGTAGGAGCTCCCCTTTATTTTTATGGATGCTTTTTGCTTCTGCCCAACGTCGTAAGTCTTGGTCTATAACCCCCTTGTTTTTACTTGTTAAATAGAGTAAAAGGTGTGGAAGTAATACTACTTTATATAAAGTAAAAAGGAGCGTTCTCATTTTTTAATTTCGGTTAATTTATTAAACATAGCCATCCATTGGTGCATTATATCCTTAACGCTGTAATTTGCAGCATGTATTCTTGCTTGTTTGCCCCATGCTTTTCTTTTATTAGGGTTTGCCATGATTTCCAGTAAAGCTTCCGAAAACCCATTTATATCCATGGGGTCAATCAATTTACCAGTATCATTACTAATGATGTTTCTAGGACCATTAGGACAATCAAAAGAAATAATAGGTAAGCCACATGCTTGCGCTTCTAATAATACCAAAGGAAAGCATTCGTTGGCAGATGTCATTACAAAAAGCGATGAACTTAGCATTTTACTCTGTATATTGTTAGTAGGGCCTTTTAAAAAGACATGATTGTTTAGATTTTTATCATGTATTCGTTTTTGTAACTTCTCTAAATAATGGGTGTCACCCGTACCGTAGATGTGTAATTGCCATTCTTTATTCTTTGTATGGACCTGTTCCCAAATATCAATTAATACCTCAAATTGTTTAACAGGGGCTATTCTTCCAGCTGCAATGGCAACGAGGGTATCTAATTTAGAAACCGTATCGGGGTAAAATGTTAAGGGATTTGGTATGGTGACCACATTATCCGTTTTATAATAGGTCGCTTCGTCGGGATTCAATACGATTAATCTATCGTATTTTGACTCTACAAAATCGGCAAACATTAAAAAATACTTTTTCATTGATTTGCTGGATTTTTGTCTGTGTACGTCTTCAATGGATTTTGAAAAATGAAACTCTTTTATTTTGGGGATGTTTTTGTTTATAAAGGGTATAAAATAAGTATCGACACTGTGGCTACAAACCACCACTACATCTGGGTTAATTTCATTTAAAGCGCTGCGTAATTTAAAAATGTGCCTAGGGATTTTTAATAGATTTTTTGGATGAAAATACGATATGAGCCTATTATAATTAATCTTTAAATCTTTAAAAACAATGTTGGAATTAAAGCTGTAGCAAGGCTCCATGTCCTTTTGTTCTGAAGTCACTATATACACGGTGTTTTCTTTTATAGCCGCAAGGTCATTTGCCTTAATGGAAAGTACTCGTTCTATGCCCCCATGTAAATATACTTGGTCTATTATAAAAACAATCTTCATGATAGCTTATCTTTCATTAATTGTTTAAAAAGACCATCCCATTGTTTTATGATTTTCTCGGGTAAGTAGCGCGCGCTATTTTTTTTAGCTTTATTTCCCATGTCACGTCTTAAAGTATCATTTTCAATTAAAGCATTTAGTTTTTCACCCAACGCCTTGGTGTCTCCGTTAGGAACCAAAAATCCATCGATGTTATTCGTTATAATATCACTAGGACCATAAGGGCAATCAAAGGACACACAGGGCACGCCATAAGCCATGGCTTCCGTTAATACCATCCCAAAACCCTCATAGCGTGATGACATGACGTAAATAGAGGCGTCTCGGTATTTTTCAGCAATGTTTTTTACAGGGTCATAAAAATGCACCGTATTGGAAATACCTAAATTTTTAGCCAAGTCTTCCAGTTTTTCAGAGTTGTCTTTTGTGCCATAAATATCCAATTCCCAATCGGGATTTTTTTCATGGACCAGTTTCCAGCTTTTTAACAAGCGATCATAGCCTTTTTGGTAGCTTTGTTTACCAACTGCCAACACCCTTTTATTTTTTAAGTCGCTTTGCTCTATAGGATAAAAAGATAAAGGATTGGGGATCACTTCCATATTTTTTAAATACCATTCTTTGGTGTTCCCCTTAGTTAGTACAATAAATTTATCATAAAATTGTCCTCCAAAATCCATTATTTTGAATAGGACCTGTTTTTTGATTTTGTTTATGACTGTTTTTTTGTTTTTAATTGAAATGTTTTTGGAAACATGGCGCTCATAAACCATGGGGCAGGGCTTTTTAATAAGTAAGGGTAAAAACAATCCCTTTAAGCCATCATCACAAACCAAAACAATATCTGGTGCCACTTCTTTTATTACTTTTTTTATACCTTTTCTATATGTTCTTAAATACTGAATGGGGTTTCCTTTTACCGAAATATCATGATATACAATGTGTTTGCTAAATGTATAAAACACCTCTTTTTCACCCTGATTTAATGTAAGAATGTGTATTTTGTAATCATACTTATCGGCTAAATAAGAAGCCTTGATAGACAATACACGCTCTAAACCTCCAGGGCCACATATTTGATTTGTTATGTATAGTAACTTAACAGATTTAACCATTGTTTTTTAAGATTTTAAAGAATAAATGACTTATAATTATATATTTATTCTTTAACTAAATAGTCCATAACTTCCATATTTTTGAGCTTATTTAAAGTATGCATTCCAATAAAACCTTTCTGAGGTAAAATTTCACTTGTTTTTTCTTCATAATAGTCTTCCTTAGTTAACAATTTAACTTCATTTATAACTATATTTTGTCCATATCCTTTCATACAATTTTGTGACACTCTTTTTAGTTTTCCGTTTTCTATAATAAACCCTCCAGCATTCCTTGCTAAACTAGCATCAGTTATTATCGGGTTTTTAATATGTGGTTTCCAATCATTTGAAAATAAATTTTTTGAGTAATAGAGGTATAGCTTCTCATTATTATCATGTTCAAAGTCTTCTATTTTATTAGCAAAAATCCAATATAAATCATTATGATAAATCCATACTGCGTCTAATAATTTTATGTTTTCCATCAAGTTCGTTTTAAAATCCCATTTAAATGGAAATTGATTACATTCAAAAAGCTGTAACGTATTGTTTTGACTGCTTTCTGGAATCATATAATAATTATCTTCTTTAAAAAAAATGTTTGGAAAAGACAAATGGTAGTCAGTATTAATAATATCTTCTTTTCTGACAATCTCTAGATTAGAGTTTAGTTCAACACAAGATATTTTTCCTAAATTATTGCTTTTTAATTCTTCAAAATAAACAAAGAAATTTTCGTTATTTGCTTTAATTATAAAAGGATCTGCCCAAAATGATTTTTTAGGCTGCTTTAAAAGAGTTGTTTTACCATCCTTTTTAATTCCTATTTTCCAATTTAACTGTTCTTTTTTTATCTTCCTAATGAAGATTTTAAACACCAATTTTATGTAATAAATTATAATACTAAATTTTGAAATATTTAGGTTTTCAAAAATTTTAGTATTTGGGACCGGTTCTAATTCAAAATTAGTTGCATTTTTTAAAAATTTAACTAAATAAATAGAATAGTTATGCAATATTTTATAGGTATTATTCTTTAAACCTAATTCATTTTTTAGAGCTATTCCCGAAATTTTTTGCCACTTCTCCGATTCTAAATTATTATATGCTATGCTTAATGTTACTAAGGGTTTATGTAATACTTCAGTGATAAGCTTATCCTGACTTAGTTCTAAAAGTAAAACCCCATTTTTGACATATTCTTTTAAAGAAGTATAGTCATAATTTTTATCTTCACAAATAACCCAATCACTAAATTCCAACCCATCAACCGTATTTATTATTTTAATATTCGTGTTAATAAAGATTGTGTTTATGTCTATTAAATCTAAAGGGTTGTTTTTTAGATTACTGAATTTGCTGTCTACGTAATTAACAATAGGATTAAATAAGCAATTATTTAGTGTTTTAACCTTTTTGTCTATTAAAATAATGATACTAACATTATCAATTTCATTGTTTATACGTTCAATGCATTTCCATATGTATAAATGAATTTTATTTGAATTTACTATAAAAATTATTTTATTCATAACTTGTTATCATTTATTGATTTAAATGAAAACCAATAGGTGTTTTTATTTTGCAAACTTTACATTCTGTAATTTGACATTCCACAAGCATCAAAATGAAATATTTAAATTGTTTTTAAAAGATTTATTCTGCAACAAATTTCCTGCATTTTTCTTTTAAAGGTTCTGCCAGTTTATGGTGCAAACCTAGATTTTTTACCATAGTATTTTTATTTATTTTACCTTCTAAGTTAAAATTAGCAGTATATTCTCCTGTCTCACTATTAACATCGAGGCGATTGAATAATTCTAAAATACCATCAAACCTGCATGAATCTACAAATTTATCGAAACCATTTATAAAAATAACAGGTGTTCCCATAGCCAAACAAGGTAAAGCACAATGAATTCTTGAGGTAATTACCAATTTAGCTTTTGCATATTTTTTTAATACACTTTCTGCCATCTCAAATTTTTCAGCATCAGAAATTGTATTTAAAGGTTCTTGATCTATATATATGGCACTTTTCAACAAATCTTCACTAATAAAGTTTTTAAGATGTTTGTTTTTTTTATTCAATTTAAAAGCTTTTCCGTTTAAAACACTTTTTATAGTTGACCGTAAACTGTAAAAAAGTCTTTGATTACTAGGATAGCTATACAAAGGGTCTACAATATAAATATCGTCTCCTCTTTCAGAATCATCAACTTTATAAGAGTCTAACGTTAAAGTTAAACAACCTGTAAAGTAAGCTTCAATTCCTTTGGAATTTAGGGTATCGGCTGTGAATTGATCTCTACAGCCTATTGGCGCATACTTTTTTAGGTAAGCAATTCCTTTTTCGCTTAGCATTGCTGGTGCTGCTGTATTATTCATGTGGAAGGAAACAAATAATGGTTTGATTTTTTCTGAAGGCACCCAATTTTGAGTGTTATGTATAAACCAACCGTTCATTATTAGTTTAACAGGTTCTTCATCATAGTCAGCTAAAGATTCTCGATCTACATATTTATCAACTTTAGGTAAAAATTGTTTAGCTGCTAAACTTTGAATATTATCACCAACATTGAAATATTTTTGATTTTCTATGTAGTTAAGTAAACCGTATTTCATAATTTTATTTTTTTATATAATGTAGTTAACCAAGGATATTTGTTTCTTAAAACAAATTTAAATTTTTCAGTGAATCTCTTTGGACTGTTTATTTTACTTTGCATAAGCTTATCCAGTTCGCTATTTCTTATTCTATCTAGTTGTTTGTTTTCTATTTCTTTGTTTTCAAAAACAAAAAAATTATTTGTGGCTTTGGCCTTTTCCATTAATTCTTGCCAAAAATATTGCATACCAGTACTAGCTCCGTACTGATTTAATATTTTAAAAATATTCTCGTATATATTTTTGTCGACAGAAAACCCATAATTATTAGGGTTTTCACCATTCAAAATAATTCCTAATATGGTCCTGAAACATTTTTCACAATTGCTACAATTAAATCCACTTCTTAGTTCAGAATAACATACTCGTAAATTAAATTGATTGTTTGTATCAATAGAAAACTTAGTAATTAAATCGACTTTGTCTTGTCGTTTAAGTTCATAGCCGTCATGATGCACCTGAATACCTGCCCAACTAATTTTTTCATCTATTTGCGGAGTTGAACCCCATGCTATATCTATTTCTTTGGTATATGAAGAAGCGATGTAGATGTTTTTATATGAATTTAGATAAGAAATTGGAGCGATAGAACCAATTAAGGAAAATCCGTGTTGCACAATTCCCCACCAGCCAATGTCTTTAAGCAATAATTCTACTTGATAAGTATAAAACTCTCTTACATTGGTTTCTATGTATTCTTTTTTGTTTTCCTTTAAAAGCGATTCGTTTTCTATAAAAGACGTAAAACTTTTCCATTGCGATTCATCTTTTATTTCTATATCAGCACCTAAGATAGTGATCAAATCCGGTGTTTGCTCATGGGTTCTGATGTAGGTAGCATATGCGTCCACACCACCACTGAACAACATGGCTGTTTTATTTCCCTCAATATGATTGGATACTAATTTTTGGGAATGTAAATTGCCTAACAACTCATAATCTGAAAATTGTTTTTGAAATTCAGCTTTGACTTTTATGACCGCATTATAAAAATCGTCATCCAACTCTGGCACTTCAATATCAAAATTAGCAAACCAAGAAATAGGTAATACATTTGAAAGGAAGGGAATTATTAAGATACTTAAAGGCACCTGACTGACATCAACATTGTATTTTGCGTAAAGCAGATGTTCTTTGCTGAAATATTTTTTTATAGTATCATGAACAGAATAATCATATATGACTTTCCTTCCGTTATCAGTAAATTTTATTTTATTTAATGTTAGCATTATAATTTAAATTTTTTTAGAACTGGTGCTATTGAACTTTTGAACAATTCTTTTTCAAAATTGATAAGACCAAAGTTATACATTAAAAGCGCATACATGACGGAATAACATATAGCTTTAACAGCGAAACTAATCCAACCAGCGCCAGGTATTAAATTTATTAAATAGCCTAAACTAATTATTATTATGACCATGAGTATGGTTTTGTGAAATAATTCTTTAAAAAATCGAATAATATTAAGTCCTATTACTTTATGGTAATAAAAATTCATAACATTTTGCACGATAAACCAACCTGTAACCGTACCCGTAATCATGCCTAGAGCTCCATAGGTTTTTGCTAAAAAAGCCCCTAAAACAACCCCTAAAAACAAAAACGACAGGTACAAAATAGCTTTAAATGACAATTTATTTTTGGCTTCTAGAATTGAATTTCCGAACCCTTGAACCAAAGGTAGGGTATAGGCTATCATTATCAATAAGGCTATTAACCACGTTTCGTGGCTACCTTCAACACCTAATTCCTTACCAACCCATAAATAGACAAATTGATTTCCAAATAGTAAAAATGCACCAAAAATGTACATGAGTACTATAAATGATATGCGGCCAATTTTAATCATCATGGATGTTAATTCTTCGCCAGTGGCATTGCCCACGGTCATTTTGGTGGCACGGGGTAAAAACACGCTGGATATGGCAGTTGAAAACGACCCATAATAGGTGCCCAGTACAATGCCAATACCGTATATGGTAAGCACTTCAGGTAAAGCGATGCTTCCTAAAATCCAGTGACCTGCTTTCCATTGGAACATGCTTACCAGTGCGAATACAAAAATCCAAAGGGAATAGCCAAAAATTTGCTTTACATATTTTAGTTTAAACTCATGTAATTTGAATCGAACCTTTAGATGAAAAAATACAAAATATATTTCGACTATTAAAAAAAGCACATTAAATACCGTATCGATTACTACAAGTGCAATGGCTTTTCCTCCTAATGTTAATACAGCCACGACCGTTATGGTTCGTAAAATATAGCGGATGATATTAACTGTTTTGGGAAATACAAAAACTTCATAGCCATAGCAAATACCTGTAAAACTGCCTCCCGGTAAGCCAATGGCTAAATTGCAAATAAGGAGTATAAAAATGGTTTTGGCAATGCGGAGCTCCTCGGCATTCATTTTTGTAAAGTAGGTATCTATATGGCCATAAAATAGAACCCCAATAAGCACCACTGTTAATGAAATGGCCCCATAAATAAGCATGGTGGTTGCCAAAAAGTTTTCTTCGCCTTTTCTGTCTTTCTCGGCTTTGTATTTAGCTACAAACCGAACGATGGTATTGTTAAGCCCTAAGTCCAATACCGAAATGGTACCAACAAGTGCCCCAATAGCGGTATAAATTCCATACTCGGCTTTGCCGATATGGTTTAAAATAAATGGTGTGATAAAAAGCCCTACTACATTGGTTAAAAATATAGTGGTGTAATTTAATAAGGCTCCTTTTTTTATTTGACTCACAGTATGGCGATTTGGTTTTTATTTGTGTTGCTTAAAGCCTTCCGCTTACCGCTTCGGTTAAAACCCCTTTCACATCGTATAGGATGCCGTTGGGGGTCAAGAGGTCTTTAAGGTTGATGCTTAAAAATTCTTGATGTGCTACGGTTAGGATGATGGCATCGTATTGGGTATTGGGTAACTGGGTTTTGGTTTCAAGGTTGTATTCATGCATGACTTCTTCGGGGTTTGCCCAAGGGTCATAAATGGTTAGGTTGGTGCTATAACTCTTAAGTTCGTGAATGACATCGACAACTTTGGTGTTTCGCACGTCGGGGCAGTTTTCCTTAAAGGTGATGCCCAACACCAATATGTTGGCGCCTTTGATGCGGATATCGTTTTGTAGCATGAGTTTTATAACTTGCCCGGCTACATATTGTCCCATACCATCATTAACGCGTCGCCCTGCCAAAATAATCTCTGAGTGGTATCCCACTTCCTGGGCTTTTTGTGCTAAATAATAAGGATCGACCCCAATGCAATGTCCGCCTACCAAACCTGGTTTGAATGGTAAAAAGTTCCATTTGGTGCCTGCGGCTTCCAATACGGCATGGGTATCGATATCCATGAGATTGAAAATTTTTGCCAATTCGTTTACAAAGGCGATGTTTATATCACGCTGTGAATTTTCAATGACTTTTGCTGCTTCTGCCACCTTGATAGTAGGGGCTAAGTGGGTGCCTGCCGTAATAACGGAAGCGTATAGGGTGTCTACTTTTTTACCAATTTCCGGGGTGGAACCCGCCGTGACTTTTAATATTTTATCGACGGTATGTAGTTTATCGCCCGGATTGATACGCTCGGGGGAATAGCCTGCAAAAAAATCGACGTTAAATGTTAAACCGCTTACTTTTTCCAGTATTGGCACGCATTCATCTTCTGTAGCCCCAGGGAATACAGTGGATTCATAAATTACAATATCACCTTGTTTAAGGACTTTGCCCACGGTTTCGCTGGATTTGTATAGGGGTGTTAAATCGGGGCGGTTGTTTTTATCAATGGGGGTGGGCACTGTTACCACATAGTAGTTGCAGTCTTTAATAGCGTTTATATCTGTTGAACAAAATAGACCGTTTTCGTTATTGTTTGTGTTTTTTATAACTGCTTTAAGGATATCTTGTTCTACTTCTAGGGTGACGTCGTTGCCTTCTTGTAGTTGGTCAATTCTTTTTTGATTGATGTCGAAACCTACTACATTGTATTTTGTGGCAAAGAGTCTTGCAAGTGGTAAGCCCACGTAGCCTAAGCCTATGATTGCGATTTTGATAGTTTTCATTTCTTGGTTATGGGTTTTTGGTTCTAGGTTTAAGGTTCTCGATACGATTTTCTCATACTTCGAAAATCACTCGAACTGACATTTGTTATTGATTATTTACTATTGATTATTGTTTATTGTTTATTCGGTTATTAACAACTAACTGTTGGCTACTAGCCATTTACTGTTTTTATTGATTATTGATTATTGATTATTTTTTATTGTTTATTTGTTAACTTTTGAACAACTTCTGATTCATAATTCTTAATTTGAATTGTCTACTGCTTACTGCCTATTTTATAATGTTTATTCGTTGATTCGTTTATTTGTTAACCTTTGAACAACTTCTAATTCTTAATCCATAATTCATAATTCTTAATTTGAATTGCCTACTGCTTATTTACTAGGTCTTCGACTTTAGTTTATCTTGAGCGCAGTCGAAAGGCTCAGACTGACATTTGTTATTGATTATTTTCTATTTACTATTGATTTGTCTATTTGTTTGACCATCAACTAACAACTAACCCCCAACACCTACTTCAAATGTTCCCAGTACCAAGTAACGGCTTCCTTGAGTCCGTTTTTGATATCGTATTTGGGGTTGTAATTTAGTAAGTTTTTGGCTTTGTCTATAGAGGCTAACGAGTGGGGGATGTCTCCCATTCTGTTATCTCGATGTTTTATTTCAATAGTACTTATAGCGTTATCGAAGTTCGATAAATACGTTTTTAATAGGGTCGCTAATTCCAAAAGTGTGGTGCGCTCTCCATAGGCTACATTATATACGGTATTTAAAGCGTCTTTATTGGTGGTCGTTAAGGCATTCAGATTCATTTGTACGACATTATCAATATAGGTAAAATCCCTGGAATAGCTTCCATCGCCATTGATAATGGGGGATTCATGGTTTATAAATTGCTGTACAAATTTTGGTATGACCGCCGCATAGGCGCCATCGGGGTCTTGTCTTTTTCCAAAAACATTAAAATATCTTAAACCAATGGTATCGAAATTATAGGTGGTGTGGAAAATATCGGCATATAATTCGTTTACATATTTGGTTATGGCGTAAGGGGAAAGTGGCTTTCCTATAGTGTCTTCTACTTTTGGCAAGGCTTCATGATCGCCATAGGTTGATGAACTTGCTGCATAAACAAAGCGTTTAACGCCTGCATCCCTAGCTGCGACCAGCATATTTAAAAACCCAGATACGTTCACATCGTTGGTTGTGATAGGATCGTTAATGGATCGTGGTACTGAACCTAAGGCTGCTTGGTGTAACACATAATCTACCTGGGTACAGGCTTTTTTGCAATCTTCTAGATTTCTTATGTCGCCTTCCATCAATTGGAAAAGACTGTTTTGGAGAAAGGGTTTGATGTTGTCTAATTTTCCTGTTGAAAAATTATCCAGACAAACGACTTCTATCTTGTGTTTAAGTAGGGTTTCACATAGATTGGACCCTATAAAACCTGCTCCGCCAGTAATAAGAACACGTTTATTACTTAGTATTTTTAATTGTTGTTCGGTCATTTTTAGATTTGGAATGATTAATAGCTGGGCAAAGATTGTAAAAATATATTTAGATATGTTAACTATTATATCAATGTTATGATTTTTCCGATGAAATTCAGATTTTGGTTGTTGGATGGCTTTTGGTGGTGGGGTTTTGTTGTTTAATCGTTGAATTGGTTAATTGGGTGTTGACCATTCACTATTCACTATTGACTATTTATTATTGGCTATTGTTTATTGGTTAGGTCTTGAATCTTGTGTCTTGGGTCTTGGGCGTACTCTTAACTCATAACTCATAACTTTTAACTTCTGGCTTATTTACTTTTAGGTACGGTTCTCGATACGCTGCGCACTCGAACTGACAAGCTGGGTCTTGGATTTTTGATTAACGATTAACGATTGATGATTTTTGAATTTTAGACTTTTTTAAATTGGCTGTTGACCACTAAACTATTGGCTATTGTTTATTGATTAGGTCTTCGACTGCGCTCAGACTGACATGGAGGTTGTTATTGTTGAATCGTTGAATTGTTTAATTGGTTGTTCACTACTAACTATTGTTTATTGACTAATGACTAATGACTATTGTTTATTGGTTAGGTCTTGTATCTTGTATCTTGGGTCTTGGGCGTACTCTTAACTCATAACTCATAACTTTTAACTTCTGGCTTATTTACTTTTAGGTACGGTTCTCGATACGCTGCGCACTCGAACTGACAAGCTGGGTCTTGGATTTTTGATTAACGATTAACGATTGATGATTTTTGAATTTTAGACTTTTTTAAATTGGCTGTTGACCACTAAACTATTGGCTATTGTTTATTGGTTAGGTCTTGTATCTTGTGTCTTGGGTCTTGGGCGTACTCTTAACTCATAACTTTTAACTTCTGGTTTATTTACTTTTAGGTACGGTTCTCGATACGCTGCGCACTCGAACTGACAAGCTGGTTGGGGGTTTTGTTTTGTGAAAGTCGTTTTACCCTTCCGTCTTTGATTTCTTTTCGGGAAATCAAATCCACCTTCCCTTAAAAAAGGAGAAGGAGTTGTTTGTTGCTTCGATTTAAAGGTAGGCATCATCATGATATTTACCTGCCCTTTAAACTCTCCTCCTTTAAAAGGAGGAGTGGATTCGGTTTCACTAAAAGAAACCGGAGACGAGGTGGTTTTGGTATATAAAATATTTAACCCTTCCGTCTTTGATTTCTTTCTGGGAAATCAAATCCACCTTCCCTTGAAAAAAAGGGAAGGAGTTGTTTACTGCTTTAATTTCAATAATAGGTATAAATATAGTTATGAGGTTAGGGGGTTAATTATTAGCTTCTGGGTTTTTGATGTTCTTAACTCATAACTTTTAACTTTTAATTCATAGCTACATCAATCGACGAGTGACCTAGTTTTTCTATAAACTTAAAGTTGCCATGTCGTTAACCGATTATAACTACTCTTTTAGCGAATTAACTTCATTCTTGGTTTTTTGATTGAAAACAATCACTAAATTTACACCACAAAATACAAAATTGAATTGATTAATAGCATCATTAATTTAATTGTATAAATGTTTATAATCTATTTTTAGACTCTCAATTTTAATCTATCATTAGACATATGTTAGATTATTAAAAAACATTTAGAGACAGTTATTGTTAAGCTAATAATTAAATTTTGTTTTATGTACCATCAAAAAGAGAGTAATCAAAAAAAATGCACACCTTCTATTTACCTTGGGTTGATACCTAAGGCGGAATATTATATGCTAAATTTTGGTATTCTTTATTTAATTAAATTTAAAAATGTTGACTAAAACTAAAATATACTTATCATCACCTCATATGGGTGGCTCGGAACAAAAATTTGTTAACGAAGCCTTTGAGACTAATTGGATCGCTCCATTAGGCCCCAACGTAGATGGTTTCGAAAATGATATACAGCATTATTTGGGAAATAATTCCCAAGTTGCTGTACTAAGCTCCGGGACTGCAGCGATACACATCGCGCTTCAGTTATTAGGCGTATCAAAAGGGGACGAGGTATTGTGCCAGAGTTTTACTTTTTCGGCTTCTGCAAATCCCATTCTTTATCAAGGGGCTACGCCTGTTTTTATTGATAGTGAAAAGGATACTTGGAATATGTCTCCGGAATTGCTTGAGATCGCTATTAGGGACCGTATTGAAAAATATAAAAAGCCAAAAGCTATTATTGCGGTTCATTTATATGGTATGCCTTATAAGGCCGATGACATAAATGCTATTGCAAGAAAATACGAAATTCCCGTAGTGGAAGATAGTGCTGAGGCTTTAGGCAGTACGTACCACAATCAAGCATGTGGAACACTTTCGGATATGGGCATTTTATCTTTTAACGGAAATAAAATCATTACCACTTCTGGTGGCGGTGCCCTCATCACCAAAAGTTTGGAGCAGAAAAACAAAGCCGTCTTTTTGTCGACACAGGCAAGGGACCATGCGCCTCACTACGAACATTCATCCGTTGGATTTAACTACAGAATGAGTAATGTTTTGGCGGGTATCGGTAGAGGCCAAATGGAAGTACTGGACGCGCGTGTAGCGGCTAGAAGACATAATTATAATTTTTATAAAGCGCATTTGTCTAAATACGACGCCATCTCATTTTTGGATGAACCGGAAGGTTTTTATTCCAATAGATGGTTGACCTGTGTTATAACAGAGTCGTTTGAATTACGAGAACACATAAGGCTTACGCTTTTAGAAGAAGGTATTGAGTCAAGACCGTTATGGAAACCTATGCACATGCAGCCTGTTTTTAAAGACTGTCTGCACTTTACAGATGGTACATCGGAAGCACTTTTTGACAAAGGGCTTTGTTTACCTAGCGGATCTAATTTAAGTCAAGACAATTTAGAAAGCATTTTACACATCATATTAAAATCCCTCAAATATCATGATAAACAGTTATTTTAACTACCTCTCGCAAAAATACGCTTCAAAATGGCTGGTATTTGCAATTGATTTAACAATCGTTTTAATTACATTTTGCACGTCATATTTTATAAGGTTTAATTTTACTTTAAATTTTGATTTCACTCAATTTTTATTTCAAATACCTGTTGTTTTATTTCTTGCTGCTATAAGTTTCCTATTTATAGGTTCTTTTAAAAGTGTTATTAGACATACTGGATTTACCGATGTTGTTAACTTATTTAAGTCGGTATCATTAATGTCTATGTTATCTGTGTTATTTGTTTTAATAAATAGAGAATTAAATCTTATAGAAGGTTTTACCATACCATTATCTATATTGGTCATGCATACGTTATTGAGCTTTGTATTATTAAGTTCCAGTAGATTGCTTTTTAAAATGGCTTATAATTATTTAAAATGTAAATACATATCGTCAAAACGTGTTTTAATTTATGGTGCAGGTGATTCTGGTATCGTGACTTACAATGCTTTAATTAGCAATGTTAGGGAAAAGTTTGAGATTGTAGCGTTTATTGATGATAATTCCCGTAAAAATGGAAAATCAATTAATGGTATTTTAATTCTTAGCAAAAATAAAATCGATCAAGATTATATTGATTCGCATCGCATTGACGAAATTATTGTAACGTCTGAAAATATTAATAAGGACAGCTTATTGAGTTTAGTTAGTTTACAAGTAAAAATAACTAAAGTTCCGCCTATAGAGAACTGGATGAACGGAGAGCTAAATGTTAAACAAATTAAACAGGTACAAATAGAAGATCTTTTAGGTCGTGCCCCAATAAAAATCGATAACCCAAATCTTATAAACGAATTTAAAGGAGAAACCATTTTAATTACCGGTGCAGCAGGCTCTATAGGCAGTGAGCTGGTTAAACAATTAGCAGGTTTTGATATTAAAGAACTTATATTAGTTGATCAAGCGGAGTCCGGTCTTTATGATATCCAACAAGATTTGATACGTGATGGCAAGCATCGTTTCACAGCTATTGTAGCCGACATAAGAGATGGTTTAAGAATTGACAGTATTTTTCAAGAATATAAGCCTACCATGGTGTTTCATGCAGCGGCTTATAAGCATGTGCCTTTAATGGAGAAATCGCCTTATGAGGCCATAAAAATTAATGTTAATGGCACCAAGTTGTTAGCAGACACGGCATCCCGCTATAATGTTAAGAAATTTGTTTTTATTTCTACCGACAAGGCAGTAAACCCAACCAGTGTTATGGGGGCTACCAAGCGCATGGCTGAAATGTATATTAGTTGTTTACAAAAAGAAAGTAAAACAAAGTTTATAACCACACGTTTTGGCAATGTATTGGGTTCTAATGGTTCTGTAATCCCTTTATTCAAGAAACAAATTGAGAATGGTGGTCCTTTAACCTTAACGCATAAAGAGATCACCAGATATTTTATGACCATTCCTGAAGCTGCGCAATTGGTTTTAGAAGCGGGCACTATGGGTAAAGGTGGCGAGATATTTATTTTCGATATGGGTGAATCGGTGAAAATATATGATTTAGCTAAAAACATGATTAAACTTTCAGGGTTGAGTTTTCCGGAAGACATCGATATTCAAATTACAGGGTTGCGTCCAGGTGAAAAACTATATGAAGAATTGTTGGCAAATGGCGAAAACACTTTGTCTACCTATCATAAAAAAATAATGATAAGCAAAACAAGGGAACTTGATTATGTTTCGGTAAAACATGAGATTGAAGAATTGTGTATTACCAATCGTTTCCAGAGTAATAACATTGTTATGAAAATGAAGCGTTTGATACCTGAATATAAATCTAACAACTCTGATTACGAACGTTTTGATAAAAAAGTTCAGATTTACAAAAAGGTAAAAGATATTTTGCATGACAAAACAGACAAAACATACAGTAATGCTTAAGTGAGCCAAAATTTTAGTATTTTCCCCAAATATTTTATTTCTATGATTGAATCCTTTTTATACAACAGGTTGGTTGTCTTGTTTTGTGGTGTTTTATTGTTATTGACATCCTGTTCAACTAAGCAAGACATTGTATATTTTCAAAATGCCAAAAATTTTGAGACTATAGTAGATACCGATACTTTTAAAGCGAAACTTAAAATTGGAGATGTGGTTAGTATTTATGTGTCTACTTTGGACCCAACTGTAACGCAACCCTACAATATAATAATTTCAAATGGCAATAGTGGCCAATTAATAGATTATCTAATAGATGTAGATGGTAATATTGATTATCCTGTTTTAGGAAAAGTTAAACTTGTTGGATTAACCATTGAGGAAGCTAAGGAACTTTTAAAAAGTAAATTTTCTGAGGGCCAATTGTTAAAAGATCCTGTTGTCATGATAAGGGTCTTAAATTTTAGGATTACGGTTGCTGGAGAGGTCAGATCACCTGGGGTTTATCCCGTTTCGGGTGAACGTGTTTCTATACTAGAAGCTTTGGGTATGGCAGGTGACTTAACCATTAAAGGTAGAAGGGATAATGTATTAGTCGTTAGGGATTTTAATGGCACCAAAACATATACCCGTATTGATTTAACCAATAAAGAGGTTTTTAATTCGCCTGTTTATTACTTGACACAAAATGATTATGTGTATGTAGAGCCTAATAATTCTGCTGTAAGTGGTGCTTCGGGTGATTCTAGGATAAGCACCATTATTAGCATCTCCTCATTTGTTTTAACAACCGCACTCATTTTTGTTACAAGAAATTAGTTCATTATGTCAGACTTAAATAATAGTTCTAAAATAGATTCAGCAAACCAGTTTAATTTTAAAAAAGCCGCTTCCATATATGTGAAACGCTGGTTTTGGTTTGTACTGAGCATTTCCATTTTTTTGGGCATCGCTTATTTTAATTTACGTTATACCGCTCCAGAATATTCAGCTACCGCTAAAATTATGTTAGTTGACGATGGCGAAGCAACAGGGGCGAGTGCTGTATTTAAGGATTTGCCATTTTTTGCCGAAAAGGAAGATGCGAAGGTTGAAGATGAAATGAGTGTGATTATGTCTAGAGCATTTTTTAGTAGCATCACTAAGGATTTACGTCTTAACATTAAACATTATTCAAAAGGACGGATTTATGATTCTGAAATCTATAAAAATGCACCAATAACCATTAGTTTTATAGCGTCAGATTCCATTATAGACCGAATAAATTTTAGTTTTTACATTAAAATTTTATCTGATAAAGAGTTTGAGTACCGCGTAAACGAGAATGACGATCCCAAGAACATTTCTTTTGGTGAAAAAATCCCAACGTCCTTTGGAGGCATGATTATAACCCCTAGTTCTTCTAAATTGGAGCGTAGCATTGTTGGCGCTGAGATTAGAACAGAAATATTGCCTGTTAAATCTATTGCTGAATCTTTGAGAAATAGAATCCAGACCTATCAAGAAAACAAATCCTCACGAATAATTAATATCTCCATACAAGATCCTATCATTGAAAGGGCAAAAGATATTATAAATACCTTAATAGCAAAATATAATGAGGCGACCATTAACCAAAAGAACATAAAAGCGACAAATACGGCCAAGTTTATTGATGAGCGTATTGAATTAATTGCAAAAGATTTACTTGGTGTAGATGATAGTATCGTCCGATTTAAAACAGGTAATAAAGTAATGGATGTTACTTCGGAAGCCGGTCAATTTTTAACGTCAAGTGTTCAAAACGAGCAAGACCTGGAGTTGTCCAGAATGCAATTGCGCCAGCTAAATTATATGGATTCTGCTTTAGGGGATACCGACTCTTATACACCCATTCCTTCTAACTTAGGTCTAGGAGATCCAACCATCGTTACATTATCTTCTAAATATAACGAGTTGATTGTAGAAAGGGAGCGTTTGTTAAAAAGTGCTGGGGAACGGAATTCGGTGGTTTTACAGTTAAACCAAAATTTAAGAAGTATTAAGGAAAATCTAAGCCGCAGTATTCAAAACTCAAAGAAGTCCTTGGGAATTCAAATTAGCAGTTTGGAAAATCAGTCCAACATACTTAATTCCAGAATCTTTTCAGTTCCGGGTCAAGAAAGTAAATTAAGAAGTATCGAAAGAAAGCAAGGTATTAAAGAGTCTTTATACCTTTACTTATTACAAAAGCGAGAAGAAGCTGCTATTACACTTACAGCTACTTCTCCTAGCTCAAAAGTTGTTGAATTAGCTTATAGTTCCGGTAGTCCAGTAGCTCCTAATAAAAAAATGATTTATATAGGTGCTTTATTTTTGGGATTTTTAATTCCATTTGGCTTTATTTATGTTGAAGACTTGTTGGATACTAAAATCCACAATAAAGAAGATTTAGAAAGCGAAATTAAGAACATCACTATATTAGGAGAAATACCTAAAGTTAAAAAGGTTCATAAAGAGGGTGAAGGCTTATTAGTAGAAAAAAATGACCGTTCTGTTTTATCGGAATCGTTTAGAATTATACGCACTAACTTTGACTATGTTAGACGTGGTAGAAACGTTGGGCAATATGACAATGTCGTGTTTGTTACTTCTACTATCAATGGCGAGGGAAAATCATTTTTCAGCTTAAATATGGCTCTTACCATGGCAAACACCAACAAACGTGTATTACTAATTGGTGCAGATATTAGAAATCCGAAAATACATAGCATCATAAAAAAACAAGTGAAAACCAATGCTCCTGATGTAGGACTAACAGAGTTTTTAGTAGATAAATCTATTTTAGCGGGTGAAACTATTAATACATTCACCGTTAATGATATTAAATTGGATATTTTGTTTTCTGGGAAAATACCACCTAACCCCGCTGAACTGTTAATGACAGAAAGGGTAAAAGAAATATTTGATTATGCGTCCACTCAATATGATATGGTTATTGTAGATACAGCTCCTGCCATGTTGGTTACCGACACGCTTTTACTTAGCGACTATGCAGGACATACTATTTATTTAACGAGAGCTGGTTATACCGAAAAGAAAATTTTAAGCTTTACAAAAGAACTTCACGCTACTAAAAAACTCAAAGGCATGATGTTGGTTGTAAACAATGTGAGCCAAGAAAATTTCGGGTATGGTGCCAGATATGGTTATTATAATGCTCCAGAAAAGAAAGGTTTTTTTAAGAGGATTTTTAGATAAACGTGAGTGTTGTTTATTTGTTCAGTTGGTTAATTGGTTGTTCTCCACAAACTATTACAAACTATTAACTCTTATTAGATCTTCGACAGGCTCAGACACTGACATGGAGATTGTTATTGTCTATTCGTTGAATT
>LLBY010001358.1_pt8 | contig 36053 bp, 26 predicted proteins | sample 1489401 | NCBI WGS metagenome assembly LLBY01 (sample SAMN04092656, study PRJNA295927) | soil metagenome | biome: Soil prokaryotic community; feature: Bulk soil; isolation source: soil from tomato rhizosphere | host: tomato cultivar Hawaii 7996 | place: South Korea | collected 2011-11-01 | reverse complement strand
TTTTTGACCCAGAGGTCAAAATGAAACAGGCAAAATACCTTTATGGCACTGCCTCTTTTAGGATAGACTGTTTCAAGAAATTTTTTATTTCTTAATTTTTTTTCAGTGTATTAAAAACCACTTAAACAATAAAAAAGAAACGCTTTATTTATGAAATTTATAGCAAAAATCTTGTGTATTTAGAATAATTTTATATTTTAGCATATTATAAAGTGTTTTTGCCCGAAGACATTTTATGTGGAGTACCCAAATCTAAATAACCCAACCTATGAACCACGCAGAAAAAATTCTTGTCGTAGAGGATGATGCTCTGACATTACGAATCTTAAATTTTATATTAAAGAAAGAAGGTTACGCTGTTTCTAGCTCCCAAAACGGACTGGATGCGATAGAGCGTATGCATGTTATTCAACCAGATTTAGTAATCACGGATGTGATGCTCCCACTAAAATCTGGGTTGGAAGTAACAAGTTATTGTAAGGACCATTTCCCACATGTACCAGTCATTGTTTTATCGTCATTGGGTGAGGAAGAAGGGACTGTTACCAAAGCCTTCAACCTTGGGGCTGATGATTTTGTTGCCAAACCATTTAATCCCAATGAGTTTTTACTTCGTGTGAGACGTTTTTTAACGAGAACGGAAGCGACTATTGCTATTTAAAGCACCATCATTGTTGTTGAGAGTTGTTTGTTATTATTTTGATAAAACACAAACCTTCTATTAACAAGGGATTGGAGGCACGATACGAATACAGCATATAAAACGATTGTGGCGCACTTGCAAAAAATGGTGAAATGAGCCACTGTAAACGAGAATTATTATCACTTATTAAGCATATTCAAGTTTAAGCCATGAAAAGGCTTTGCAATAATTTTGCTAGGCTCGCTTTTGTCTGACTTAGAGGAGCTACCTTATTCTTATTATCAAATATAATCTCGTTTTAGATTATTTATTTCTTTAAGGACAGGAGCTATATAATCGAGAAATACAAAAGACCCCGCTTTATTGGCATAAAACCTATTAGTTAACATCCTATTGATACTTAAAAGTACCTAGATTGGCTAGAGTGTCTTTTGTTGAAAATATATTGGTTGTTTCTTTTTTCTGCCATACCCGCAATTTATTATTTAATATGTAGAAATAATATAAAGCGTGTTAAATTAAACTTAGGTATAGTCATTATTAAAGGGATATTATTTAATTGCTTCATCAACAATCTTACTATCTACAAACTGTTCGAAACTTACAATTTTGCTGTCTTTTAGTTTCCATACGTGGGCCACTCTGGCAGTGAATGATTTGCCTGTAAGCTTGTATGTTCCAGTATAGGTGCCGTAAGTTACCACTTTATCATCGCTGGCAACATAATCTTCTGGAGTAAATTTATAGTCCATCCATTCACTTCCCAATCTGCTAAAAACATTTTTGGTTACGTTTTCCAATCCAATATAAGTGCCTGCATACGGAAATCCTTTGGCTTCTGTCCAGGAAATGTCATCAGCTACATATTTAGCTAAATTTTTACCGTTTTCTTCCGAAGTTTTTCCTTCGTAAGTACTTTTTATGATGTCAAGATTTGTCATTGCCTTTTTATTTAAAGAACAGCTTGACAACACAAAAAGCATTACCAAGCTGTAGAGGATTGATTTTACCACTTCATTTCTCCGGTGTTTACTTTTGCTCCAATTTGTAATGCTGTTTCAAAAGTAAGTGTTGGATATTTTGTCTTTAAAGCTGCAATTAAAGCTTCTGATGTTTTATTGGTTTTCAAAGCTTCTTCGTAGAATTGAATGTAGCTTTTGGTGTGATTTACAGCGGCTATATCGAATGGAGAATTTGAATTGGCGTGTGCAGGAATCACAATTTCAGGATTCAAAGCTATAATTTTATCTAAAACCGACATCCAGTTTTTACGGGCTTCAGCGGTTTGTGCATCTGCCATCCAAAGATGGAAAGTGGTTCCAAAAACATTGATGCCGCCCACCACTGTTTTTATTGAAGGAATCCATATAAATGTTTTGTTTGGGAATTCTTCCAAACCAATTATTTCTAATTTTTGGCCTTCCAATTCCATGCTATTTCCTTTTAAGACTTGAGGTAAAATCACGTTTGACGTAATATTTTTACCCAATCTTTCACCCCAAACTTCTAGTTTCTTTTGAGCTGTAGCTTTGATATGTTCTACTGTTTCAGGAGAAGCATAAGCGGTAACTTCAGGGAAATGTTTTTTGAAGATTTCCAGTCCGAAGTAAAAATCAGGATCACCGTGGGAAACAAAAATAGTAGTTAGTTTTTTGCCACTTGCTTTAATTTCCTGTGCTACTTTTTCGGCATCTGCCAAAGTAAATTGTGCATCAATTAAAACCGAATCTGTTTTTCCGGATATAATTACTGATGTTACTCCAAAACTGTTTTCTGATGCGTTATAAACTTGAAGTTTCAATTTTTTAGTTTCGATGGTTTTGAAACCTTGTGCTTGTGTTTCCATATTAAATAAATTTAATGTTATTAATAATACTGTTGCAATAAGATTTTTACTCATGGTTTTAATATTTGTTTTGTATTAAATGATGATGTAAAGATGCAAGCATTTGATACACAAAAACTTTAAACTAGTTTAATAAATGGAGTGCGTCAATCTGTTTTGTGATGATTTCAAAAGAGGCATATCCTTGTTTTAAGATATAGAGTTTACCTTCTTTTTCAGTCAGAAGCGTAGGGTAGGAACTGGCATATTGTTGTGCCAAAGCAAAGGTTTCCTGTGTTTCTTTTTTAATGGTTTCAGAATGAAATATTTTTAGAAATTCAGCTTTATCCAAGCCTAAATTTTCACAAATACTAACATAAGTTTCATCACTATTCAAGTCTTTTCCGTACCAATATCTTGCTTTTTGTACTTCAATGGCGAAAGGAATGGATTGTGATGCCCATAACTTTTTTACACTAACAATGGCTCTTGATGGCACTTCGCTATCCAGAACGATATTTTCATTTTCGATAAACTCAAAATAGGTTTTACCAAATTCTGTTCCTGTGGTTTGTTGTACTTGGATATCGTGTTTTTTGATGAATTGTGCCATTTGTTTCGATTGTTTACGAGCATTTGTGCCAATCCACATTCCAGCAGGTAAAATTTCAAAATCAAGCAGGTTTTTATATTTTTCGAATAGTTTTTGTGTATTGGTGCTGTTTCCATAACACCAGCCGCAAAGCGGATCCATGACGTAAATTAGTTTACTCATTGTTTTATTGATTGCTAATACTATGCAAAGATGCTACCAAATGAAGTGCGAAAACATTAAACTAGTTTAATAAATCAAAATGGAATCTTATTTTTTAAAGGCAATTTTCTTTCGAATATTACTCAAAAATACATTGGTAATACCCAGATAAGCAGCTACTTGAATGTTGGAAAGGCGTTGTATTAGTTGTGGATATTTGTCTGCAAATTCTAGATAACGAAGTTCAGCTGTTTTGCTCAAATTGTCTATCATTCTCCGTTGGAGAGCTACGTGCGTTTTTTGGGTCATTACTCGAAATAGCTTTTCGATTTTAGGTAAATTGGCATAAGCAAACTCCTTGTCTTTTTTAGAAATTAAAAGTACCTCACTATCTTCAAGGGCCTCTATAAAAAGTTGCGATGGTGTCTCATTGGTAAAGCTATCAATGTCGGTAACCCACCAATTTTCAATAGCAAAATAGAGTATTTGTTCGAATCCATTTTGGTCAATATGATAGACTCGAAAAAGCCCTTTAATGACAAAACCTTCAAATTTGCAAACGTCGCCTACTCGTAACAAAAAACTTTTTTTCTTAATTGTTTTATGTTGAAACAAATTGCAGAATGCCTCCATTTCAGTATCTGAAAGTGAAATGTGTGCTGCAATGTTCTGTTTAAGAAGTTCGGTCATAGGTTTCCTTAAAGCGTATAAATATAATCAATTTTGATATGGAGAGAACGAATCTTGGGTTTTGATATTCTGGTTTATATTTATTGTAAACGAAATTAAGATAGAATGAATAATTTGAAATGTATGCAAAAGAAAAAAAGCTAATAAATTATAGTTTTAAGGGTTTTAGTTCAATTTACTTCCCTTTGATTGGACTTTGGTTAGTATTAAAATACTATTAGTCAAATTTTATGACCCGTAATAAAATTATAAAAAAGAGCAATTGACTTTGAAGCGTTTACTGAAATATTCTTAGATACCTTTCTTCTAAAAGAGTTTTGTATTTTTCTTTGTACTCTTCTGATAAGAACGAATTATTGATCCATTGAATAGCAATGGGTTTGTTTTTTTTGAAGCGTTTTGCAATACCGGTAATTTGTTTCTCGTTTAGATCTAACATTTTACCTAATCGTTCAAAATGTTCCCATTTTAGTTTTTTCTTTTTTCCTTCCAAGGTTAAAGCGAGTTCTTCAGTGTCGTCGGGGTTTACTATGGCTACGTTTAAAAGGTCATATGCTGGGGATAAAACCCAGTATGCTCCAGTGTTTAGCATAGAGAAATTTTTTAGATGCATGTCGTTATTTCCTGTAAGAAAGCTAAAAATAGCTAACTCAAGAAAATTAAGTTTGTCTAACAAGGTGTTATCGGAATACTCGTTTAGGGTTTTGCCTATTTTTTCCATGGAGCTTTTGTATTTGTCAAAAGCTTCTGTAATTTGAAACATGTCGAGCATGTGTATTTTTTGTCCTGTTTCTGTTCTGTCGATACGTTTAGTAATATAAGACAGTTCACCAGATTGCAACCGTATTAAACTGGATTTTACGGTTTTAATTCCAAAAGCTTCAGCGATGCGCATGGACAGATGTTCATTTTCGGGCATTTGTTGAAATTGGTCGGAAGGTGGTTTGAAAATATAGTTTCCACCTAAAGCACCAACAACGGTCAAACGTCCTTTGTTTCCATCCTGAATCGTATCGGTTATTAATGATAAGGAAAGCTTGGGCTGCACGCCAGGAACGGCTATACTTCTTTCTACTACATTTTTTGCTAGTTCTGCCATTTGTTTCAATGAATGTTCAAACAAGGGCTGCTGTTTGGTTCCGAAAAAATCTAAACTGCATTTTTCGTGAAAATCGCCAATTGTATTTTTGTCCAATGTTTTGTAGCAATATAGGCACTTTTTATTATTCATTTTCTTGTGGTATTGGTTGAACACTTACAGCTCCGATACAATTTTGGCAACAAACTAAGAGTAAGCCCATGCGGTCATTTTGATTGATTTTCCAATTTTTGGAAGCAATGTCCAATAGCCATCCTTCGGGGATCAATCCTTCAAAAAAAGGAAAAAGCCTTTTGTCAACGTAAGGTTTGGGGTTTACTGGCATGGTAAAGGTGAGAAACTGTCTTGGATGTTGTTTGATATATTTTTCTTCATATTGGAAAATATATTCACCTTCATCTGTCTCTGTAAGTATTCCTGCTAAGCTATCTTTATAGTATACGGCTGCTTTTCTCATCATTTGTTTATTTTGGTTAATTCTCTGGCATTGACTGGTGCCAAAGTATGTCCAAACATTTTTAACACCTGATTTACCTTCTCCATATTCAGGTTTTCTTTGCCTTGCTCTATTTTTCGAATCACCGTAAGTGCTACTCCAGCCCGTTCGGCAAAAGCCTCTTGCGTTAGATTTACTTCGTTTCTTTTTTCTTTTACAAAATCTGCTAGTGTTGTCATAGGCTGAAATTTATTGATTTTTAAAGTCCCTATGCAATCGCCATTTTAAGGATTTCAACTTTATTGTTGACGATGCCATGATTATATGCTTTTACAACGAATCTAAGCAAATATACTTTTATTATATGTTTTTGCATATAACATTAATGATTTATTTTGTTTTATATGTTTTTGCATATACTTAAATCGTAATGATTAACCAAGAAAGCGGCTAATATACCTGTCTTAATTGCCATTTTTAGCCTTTTATACCATTTGGAAACTTTGGTAAAATAGCATTATTTTTTGCCAAAGTTATATTGTTTGGTATTGTCCTAAATTTTGTTGATAATTGGGACAAGGTTTTGATTTCTATTTGCGATTCATTACAGATGATGTAGTATATAGTGAATAGAATATTTGTTAAGTTTTGGCAATATAAAGTTTATTGTCAAAACTTAATCGCATTTAAAGATGTCGAAAAAAACTTTTAAACTTCTTATGTATGAAATGCTTTTTCCATCAATTCTTGTTCGCTTCGGGGAATTCCTATTTCATTTGCAAACGTTTTCCATTTACTTATTACTTCTAACACTTCTTGTATAATGACCTCCATTTGGCTATTGTTTAAACGAAAATATTCACCCACACTTTTTGCTAAATCAAAATCTAAGGCATTGTTATCGGTATCAATGTTTAGTGCTAGACCATCTTTATCAATAGATGGATTAAGGTCATAAGCCGGAGATAAAATCCAACCTTCTTTGGTTAGTATAAAACCGTGGTTTCTTAAATGGTCATCGGTATTGGAAATGGCAATATTGAAGATGATTCTTCGCCATAGTTGGTGTAGATTGGCTTCTATGTTTACACCATAATTACTGATAAATTCGGCTATGTCTAGATAGCTTGCTTGATTGTCTCGAATGGTGTCTTCGTTATTTCCTGTCATTGTCATTGCGGAAGCAAAATGGATGCGTTCACCGTCTTCACGGTCGAAGCGTTTTGTAAAAAAGGTATGGTGTTTACCTAAAATTCTTTCCATGCGACATGGTGCCATTTCAATTCTTGCTTTAATAGCTAACTGATATGCTAAAAATTCCCATGCAGCTTTGTCGGTGGTGTCTGTCTTGGATGGAAATTTGGCAATCCAAAGACTTTTATCTGAGTTTAAAATATTGGCTTTAGGTCTAGCACCACCTAATGATGAGCCTGGTGCCATCAATACGGATAACCATCGATTTACTTCTTCATTATCCGTGTTATTTTCGAAGATATGCGCTGCGTTCTGTAATTCTCTAATGGATGACCAAGGAGGAGTGGAAGCGGTTTTATTATTGTCTAAGAAGTTTCCATCTGGATCTGTTTTAAAACGCAATGCTCCCATACGGCTTTCGTCATATACTCCTAAAAGAAAATCAATATCGTAGAGTGTTTTAGGTTTTTCGTTTTTTTCTTTTGCTTGTTGTGCTTCTCTTCGTTTCATTAATGTGCGTCCCCAGGTGTCGGGCATACTGTCTAGAAATATTCCGAAGTTTTCTTTTTGGTTTGGATATTGTGGACCCCCATAGAGTTGGATATCTGGGTCTAGCAAAAATTTTTGTTCTGATTTGAGCCACTCCTTATCATACTCAAAGCTGAATGCTTTCTTGCCTTTGGCTTGCTGAGCTGACAGGATACCGATATTTTTTGGTCCCTGCATACCCTTCCAGTGGGCATATACGTATATGTTGGTTTTTGTAGACATCTTTATTGCTAGAATATTACACCTAATTAAATTATATAATTGTTTAATTGTTCTCGATGTTTCGAGAATGTTTTCTGCCGCAAACCTTCTCTCAACTCGAACTGACGAGTTACTTATTATTTAAGGAGGTCTAGGTCTTGGAGCTTTCTTCCTAGTTCATCGTCTGCTGCTAATTTCAGGAAATCATCTTGTAATCCTAATACACGTAGCACATTGAAATAGGCACCCATAGCTACGCTTGTATTTCCTAACTCAATGAGATACAATGTTGACCTTGCAATATCTGCTCTTTCGGCTACTTGAACCATGGTGAGTTTTCGCCTTTTACGAGCCATTTTTATATTTTCTCCCATTTGTTCCAAAATCTTATTATATTTTGGAAAAACGGATTGCTTTTTGCTAATTGCCATATTAAATGTTTGTTATTATGAACAAATATAGCTTTTTTGTTTTAAATAACAAACATATTAATTTTTTAGTTTTGATATAACTTTGGCAAAAAGCATAATTTATTGCCAAAATTATATGGTGGTTGTTTTTGTGAAGAATAATTAAAGGCTCTGCCCCAAGGGTATTTATTTTATAAGGTTTTTAATATAAATAACAGCGCTTTTATAAATAAGTAACCTAATTAAAGCAACAAAATACAACTTGAACCGTTTTTTTAGATTAAAAAGAGGTACTAATATTATATTTTCTTAAGTTTATTCTACCAACACCCATGAGAATGGCACACACACGAGGATGATTAGGGTGTTCCATCTGAACAAATTAAAATAATAAAAATAAACAGATGAAATCTCCCAAACATAGAATTACTTTTAAAGTTCTAATAGGCTATTTTATTCTTGGGGTTTTAGCAACCATCTCGGGTATTTTGGTACTTTCTGAAATCAAAACGTTTACCAAATTGCAAAGGGAAGATATCTCAGACCGAAATAAAATTGTAAAAATTGGTAGCTTAATTGCCGATATTTACGAAAAGGAAAGTTTGGCAAGAGCTGCTATCCAACTAAATTCCACAAAAAAATTTAATGAATACGTTCGTGAAAATGAGCAATTATTATTAAAAATAGATTCATTAAGCTTTATTGTTGACAATACGTCACAGGCATCTATTTTAGATAGTGTTAAGTTGGTTATTGATATAAAACAAAAAAACATCACCGATTTAAAAAATCTAAAACTTAAGGACAATTCTGCAGAATCTATAAGTACAGCCATCAATAAGTTAAGCTCTATTGACCCACTTTTAGGTAAAATTTCTATTAAAGACTTTGTTGAAAATCCTGAATATTTGGATAAAGAAACGCATCAAAACTTTGAAGAATATGTTAAAATACTTAATAAATACAACCCTAAAGATTCGATTAATAGAATTGATCAAAAACAAATAGATTCGTTATTGTCCATTTCCAAAAAGATGCTATTGGAAGTTCAAAAGGAAACCAGCATCCAACGTAAATCTTTACAGAGAAAAGAACGTCAACTGATTGAAAATGATTTAACTATTTCTAGAAAATTACGGGAATTGCTAAGCAATCTAGAAAAGGATATTATTCTTTACGCCAGCAGCATTAATAACCAAAGAGAAAAAACCTTAAATCATAGTAAAAATATTATTCTGTTTGCGGCTGGTATTAGTTTTATCATCATCATTGTTTTTTCCATTATATTTTTAAATGATTTTTGGAAAAGTCAGCGCTATCGTAAACAGTTAGAGCTTGCAAATAAAACCACGTCTTCACTTTTAAAAAGCAGGGAACAGCTAATTTCTATGGTAAGCCATGATTTAAGAACACCTTTAAGCACTATTGTGGGCTTTAGTGAATTGCTTCAAAAGTCAACTTACGGCACTAAAGAAACAAATTATGTTGACCATATTCGCAATGCCTCAACATATATGGGACAGTTAGTTGATGATCTTTTAGAATTTTCAAAATTGGAAAACGATACCATATCTATTGAATCCATTCCTTTTAATTTGGAAAACCTTGTAAACGAAATTATTCAAAACGTAAAAAACCTTTCCCAAAGTAAACCAATAAATTATGAAATAAAATTTGACAGAGCCATAGATCGCCACATTATTAGCGATCCATTTAGGATAAAACAAATTCTAAATAATTTGGTAACAAACGCCTATAAATTTACCAATGAAGGCACAATAACCGTTAAAACCCTTTTAATAAAAGACCATAATAAAAATATACTACAAATTTCTATAAAAGACACAGGCATAGGTATTAGTAAAGAACAACAGCAAAACATTTTTAAAGCATTTACGCAAGCCAATGATCACACAGAAAATAAACAACATGGGTTTGGATTAGGATTGACTATTTCTAAGAAACTTGCTGAGTTATTGGGCGGCACAATAACTTTAGATAGCGAATTAGGAAAAGGAAGTACTTTTATTTTAAGAATTCCAATAACTTTTTCTGATAAGATTTTAAGTAAAAATAAACTTCCTAAAGCAGATACTACTTTTAATATTAAAGCAATAATTGTTGAAGACGATGCTTCCATACAGCAACTGTTAAGTGATCTTTTGAAGCAATACCATATAGAGGCTTATGTTTTTGATAATGCCCAAAAAGCTTTAGATGCTATTGAAAACATTCCGTATGATGTCGTTTTGACGGACATTCAGCTTCCAAAAATGAATGGCATCCATTTTATGGAGATTCTTAAGAAACACAGTTCATACAAGAATCAACCTATAATAGCTATGACCGGAAGAACAAATCTATCAATTGAAGATTATATTAACAGTGGTTTTTCAGATGTATTAATTAAACCATTTAATCCCAATAAACTCCAAAGTATTTTGCAGTATTATTTTTATTCAATTTTGTTGAAGAGCCATAGTAAACCTGTGAACGAAGATGCTAAAGAAACCAATGGGTTCAGTATTGCATCCTTAGGTTCTTTTTTAAATAATGATGCTATGGCAATAAAAAAAACTTTGCGTATTTTTTTAGAAGACACGAAAAAAAATAAGCTATTGTTACAACAGGCCAAAAAAAATAATGACGTGAAAAGTATTAAAAATATTAGTCATAAAATGCTTAGTATGCTTAAACAATTGGATGTAAAAATTCTCATTCCTTATTTAGAAGCATTTGAAACCAGCACGACTATTGAAGATAAACTTTTTGTTGATTTTGAAAACAAATTAAGCAGCTTGATAGCATCTTTGGAAGATTATATTAATTAAGGCTGTATTCCTTCATTTTATTATAAAGGGTTTTTCTAGTGATGTTTAATAATTTGGCCGCTTGCGTTTTATTATTGTCAACTTCCTGCAAAGCACTTATAATAAGCTCTTTTTCATTTTCTTTAGTAGAAAATTTATTCAATAGCACATTGCTTTTTTTTATGTGAATCAATTCGACAGGTAAAACACTTTTATCAATAATGTCTGTCTGTGTTAACAATGTAGCTCTTTTTATGGTATTTGATAATTCTCTTAAATTGCCCGGCCAATGATAACTTTGGAAAAGTGTTAACACATCTTTTGAAAATCCTACGACTGACTTATTTAACTGTTTGTTTGCCATTTCCAAAAAGAAATCAGCATACAAAATCAAGTCGTCATGTCTATCTTTTAAACTAGGCACTCTTATAGAAAACTCATTTAAACGGTGGTACAAATCTTCACGAAAATCTCCTTTTTCAACAGCCTCTAGTAGATCTTCATTGGTTGCAGTAACCAAGCGTATATCAACAAAAATTTCCTCACTACTTCCTATGGGCTTAACCTTTCTTTCCTGTAGTGCACGCAGCAGTTGTATTTGATTTTCATAAGATAAATTACCAACTTCATCTAAAAAAAGCGTACCACCATTAGCCGCTTCAAAATGGCCTATTTTATCATTTATAGCACCGGTAAAAGAACCTTTTTTGTGTCCAAAAAATTCACTTGAAGCAAGCTCTTTTGGTATGGCTCCACAATCAACCGCTACAAAGGGCTTATCACCACGTAAACTTTTTAAATGAATATTTTTAGCAACCACTTCTTTTCCGGTACCGCTTTCACCTGTTATTAATACCGACATATTAGTAGGCGCCACCAAATGGATGTATTCACTTAAGGTTTTTGAAGCTGAACTGATGCCCGTAACAAAATCAGCATTGGAATTACTGTTATTCTTTTGTGGGGTATGTTCTGAAGCAATAGTATCTGCTTTTTTTACTTCTAAAGCATTACTAATAACCTCCAAAACTTCACTTGGGTTGAAAGGTTTTGAAATATAATCGAATGCACCCTGTTTCATTGCCTGTACCGCTGTAGATACCTCGGCATAACTCGTCATTAAGACCACAGGAATATCATTATTATTCTTTATTTGCTTTAATAGGCTAATACCATCGCCATCAGGAAGACGTAAATCGGTAAAAACCAAATCGTAATTTTGTTTTTTTAATAAAAGAGAGGCATTATGAATATTATAACTTAGATCAACTACATATTTATGACGTTCAAGGAAATGCTTTAACATTTCAGAAAATGTCACATCATCTTCTATTAATAAAATATGTTTCATAAAATCGAGACTATTTTGTAAAAGTAGTAAGATAATATAACATACACCTTTAAAAAAAACATAAAAAAAAAGACGTTTTTAGTTAAAAAAACGCCCTTTTCAATGGATTAATGGATGTAATATATGCTGCTATTATTCAGTAACGGTGCTTTCTTCTAACCAGTTTCCATCTTTATCGGCATAAACTGTGCTAGTGCTTCCATCAATGGTAAGCTCTAATTTGTATTGCTCGCTCTCATTAACATAAGCCTTGCTTATTGTAGCCGATGCAAAATCTTTCGTTACAGCATCGGTAACGGCAGCTGGTAACTTATCAACAGCAATTTCTTTGAACTTGTCATTCATTACCACGTTTATAACTTCATCAACTGGTGAGATACTGTTGGATAATGCAAATATTGAAACTCCACTTGCTAAAATTGCTACGGTTAAAATTAATTTTTTCATGATTTTTAAGATTTAAGATTTTAATTATTAATTATTTTATTAATTTATTTACGATTAGTATAAAGAAATAAATATGCCATGAGTAATAATTAAAAACAAAATACGCGTAAAATATTGATTTTAAGTACTTTGTGATATTTTCACGATTTGGGAACCAAATCGTTGATGTGTAAAAAGTGTGTAATTCCAGCATGGGGCGTGTAAAAATTACACTATTGTTTTTCCGGTAAAATAAATAATACCATTCATGCTAAACTTTACTGTATTTATTCCTACATTATATTCTATAGGAGTTAAAGTTGTTATTTTAAAAATATTGCGAAATTGTAAGTGGGTATAATTTGAAGATTCATATAAACTTGCTCTTAGTAAACTAATTGTATTAAAATTTGATTAGTTTTACTATTTAGAACTTGTTTAAACTTTTCACAATTGTCTAAAAATTAGTCAAAAAAGTTTAAACGAGTTCTTATACTGATTTGTAAATTTCAAAAACTATGTCACCAATAAAACATTGTAATAGTTTACTTTTCCTTTGTCTTTTACTAATTTCTCAAGTATCGATAGCCCAATTTACACCCTTTTTTCAAAATTACTCTTTATCGGAATATAATGCAGGGAATCAAAATTGGGGTGTTTCCAGAGCAGAAAATGGTATGCTATATGTCGCTAATAATAACGGTTTGTTAGAATATGATGGCATTAAATGGGACTTTATGGAGCTGCCAAACAAAACCACCATTCGATCTGTTTTAGCTTATAAAGAATTAATATATACAGGATCCTATGAAGAGTTCGGGTATTGGAAAAAGAATTCTAAAGGCGTATTAATTTATAGTTCTCTAAGCAATTCAATAAAAGAAAAAATTTCACCTAATGAAGAAATTTGGCAAATTTTACCCTTTAAAGAAGGCATTGCTTTTAGGTCTTTTCTAAATATATACATATATAAATTTAATGGTGAAATAACGAAGATAAAACCAAAATCTATAATTATTTCGTGTAGTGTCGTTGATAATATATTGTATGTAGCGACACTTAATGATGGCATTTATGAATTTAAGAATAATGAGTTAATATCAAAAATTGAGGATAAGACTATAGATAATACTAAAGTCTTATTTATTACTAAGTACAAAGGAAAATTACTTTTAATAACATCACTTAAAGGATGTTTAATTTATGAAAACAACACTCTAAAACCCGCAGATTTTGAAATTAATGATATCATAAAGCAACATTTGCTAAATGGGTTCTCTTTATTGAATAAAGGAAATATGGCTTTTGGAACTATAAAGGATGGTATCTATTTCACAAATAATGAAGGAAAAGTAATTTTTCACATCAATAAAGAAAACGGGTTAATAAACAATACTGTTTTAAGTCAATATTTAGATAGTGATAATAAATTATGGTTGGGCTTAGACAATGGAATAGCATGCGTTGATTTAAATAACAATAATTCCTTTTTTAACGATGTCTCTGGCCGATTAGGGGCGGTCTATGATGTTATTAAGTTTAAAGATGTCATTTATCTAGGCAGTAATACAGGCTTGTTTTATTTAGATAAAGAAAATAGTTTGCAATTTATAAAAGGTTCTCAAGGACAAGTGTGGAATTTAAAGGAAATTGAGGGAGAATTATTTTGCGGGCATAATGAGGGGACATTTTTAGTAGAAGATTATGCACTTAAACTAGTGTCACCGGTTACAGGAGGTTGGGTTATAAAAAAAGCTCCAGAACAAAACAGTACATATATTGAAGGCACCTATACAGGATTGGTTAGATTAAAAAAGGAAAACAATATTTGGTCGGCGAAACATCTTGGAAAAACCACCATGCCCATTAAATATTTGGTTTTTGAAAATCAAAATACAGCTTGGGCTGCACACGCCTATAAAGGCTTATATAAAATTAAGTTTGATAAAAACTACGATACCATTATAAGTATTGAAAATTATAATACTAAAGGTGTTTTTCCAGATTTTAATATTAGGGTTTATAAAATTAAAAGCGATATCTGTTTTAAAACAAATGATGGTTGGTTAAGATATGAATCAATTTTAGATAGTATTGTTCCATATGATGTATTAAACAAAAGTTTTGGAAGGGATTCTTATGTAATATCTGAAGAAAATATTAATCAATTAGTTTTAAAAACCAATAATGATGCTATTCGTTTTAAATCCTTACTAAATAACGAAAAAGAAATATCACTATCTAATAACTATTTTGAAAATAGATTAATTGTTGGTAACGAAAATGTTTCCAGTATAAATGATTCCATATTTGCATTGAATCTAAACAATGGTTTTATGCTTATCGATAGCAGGTCAGATTCCCAAGCAAAACTATATAAACCAACTATTGATAATATTGAAATTGATAAAGTACTAATAGATTTTAATTTAAATAAAAAGACATCTATAAAGTTGAACAGTAGTTTTGGTGTTTCAATATCATCACCAAAATCAAGTAATCATTTTTTTGAGTATTCTATAGTAGAGTTAGATCCTAATAAATGGAAAAGATTAGAAAAAAACAAATTAGAGCTATCAGGTCTAAAAGATGGAACATACACCATACTATTCCGAACCAGAAATTATCTAGATAAGCCTTCCGAAACATCTAAAATTCAAATAAATGTGTTACCACCTTGGTATAAAGATACTATCGGAATTGTTCTTTATTTTGTACTTATTGCACTTGGTATTGGCACATTCTATTATTATAATAAGCAAAAGATAAAAAGAGAGCAACGGTTATTAAAGATTAAATATGCCAAAGAACAGCAAGAAATTGTTAGAGAGAAAAATTTAGAGAATGAAAAGAGAATCGTCCAATTAAGGAACGAGTCTCTTAAAAATGAAGTTAAATTAAAAAGCAAACAGCTGGCTAATACAGCTTTGGCATTAGTTAAGAAAAATGAAACCTTACAGGACATCAAAAAAGAGTTAGCCAGTAACAAAGATAGTTTCGATAATCAATATGCTTTTAAGAAGATATTGAATAAAGTAGATAGTTCTATTGCACATAAGGATGAATGGAAAGTTTTTGAGTATAACTTTAATCAGGTCCATGAAGATTTTTTCAAGAGTTTAAAATCAAAACACGCCAACTTAACCCCAAAAGATTTAAGGATTTGTGCTTACATCAAAATGAATTTATTGAATAAAGAAATTGCACCTTTAATGAACATATCTGTAAGAGGTTTAGAAACACATAGATACAGATTAAAAAAGAAACTGAATTTAGAAAATGATATTTCTGTATCACATTATTTAATAAATCTCGAATAATCTATTGTTAAAAATACGTTATTCGTAATTTTTTTTACGTCATTACTACGTCATATAACGTTTTCTGTTTGCATTTTACTCACTTTATTATTAAATTAACATACTTCAATTAAAGGTATTTAAGCCTTTCCGCCTTCAATGGCGTATTTAAAGTGTAAACACTTTTGCTTCAAAAAAATTAATAGGTTTTATCTTGTACCTAACTAAAATATTAAACTAAAACTATATGAAAGCAAAAATTATTTTATTATTATTTTTTCTATTTTCAGTCAGTGGCTTCGCTCAAGATCTAACTGTTTCGGGTGTCGTTACAAGTTCTGAAGATAATATGCCAGTGCCTGGTGTTAATGTCATTGTTAAGGGAACAACTAGAGGCGTTAGTACCGATTTTGATGGTAACTATACTATAGAAGTTAAAACTGGTGAAGTTCTTGAGTTTAGCGCTGTTGGGCTTAAAACGGTTGCTATTACCATATCAAACCAAACTACAGTTAATGTAATAATGGAAACAGACATTGCTTCACTAGATGAGGTGGTGGTGGTTGGGTATGGTACTCAGAAAAAAGCCGATTTAACAGGATCTATAACAACCATCAAGTCCGAAGATATTACTAGAACACCTTCTGGTGCTGCGATGCAATCTCTTCAAGGTAAAGTAGCAGGTTTACAAGTGGTTAGTAGTGGTGCCCCTGGTACAGCGCCTACGATTCGAGTGCGAGGTATTGGGTCTTATACAGGAGATGGAGCTTCCGATCCGCTCTATGTGGTAGATGGTATCTTTTACGATGATATTAATTTTTTAAATAGCGAAGACATTGAAACTATTTCGATACTTAAAGATGCATCGGCATCTGCTATTTATGGAGTAAGGGCTGCAAACGGTGTGGTACTTATTCAAACAAAATCGGGAAAAGCGAACCAGCTACCTCAAATAACCTATAGTGGTTATCAAGGTGTTCAGGTTGCCCAAAATGTGGTCAAATTGTCGAATTCTGAACAGTTTTCCACTTTAGCTAGAGAATCTGGCTCTGCTGCAGAAGCTAGTTTTATAGAAAACGCTATGCAACGCTATGGGCGTAGTAGAATTAACCCTAATATACCTAATGTGAATACAGATTGGTATGATTTAATATTACGCCATGCGACTATACAAAACCATAGTTTGGGTATTACAGGGGGTACTAGTGGCACTACCTATTCACTCGGGCTAAGTCAATTTGAACAGGAAGGTATTCTTAGAATGAAAAATGACTACGAGCGTTTTAATGTTAGATCTAAACTGGATGTTGAAATAAGCGACAGGTTGGAGGTAGGAGTTTCTACGCTCTTTAGTAATGCTACTAGATATCGCCCAGAAGAAGGGGCTTTTAGTTCGGCATATTTTGCGGTGCCAATAATGCCTGTATTAGACCCGTCTAAAACAGATGCTTTTCCTAAACCGTATGCTAATGCGCAAGATTTAGGGTATAGAGGTCCTCAAAACCCATTTCCTTTAATGGATAATACCGAAAATAGGAATAAAATACGAAATACCTTATTGAGTTTTAATTTGCAATATCAAGTAATCCCTGATAAATTAACTTTTAAAACATCATATTCCCATAATTTTGAAACCCTCGAAACTAGAGAGGTAAGGCTTCCTTATTTTTATGGTATTGGAAATGCTTTTAGAGAAAATGCGGAGCTCATCAAAAGAAATGAAACGTTTTCTGAGCAAACATGGGACAATACTTTAACATATAATGATGATTTTGGAAAGCATAATTTAACCTTGTTGGCAGGTTCATCCTTTAGAGATAGGTCTTTCGAACAACTGGAGGCCAAAGGTTTGAATTTTCCGAATGGTACTGGAATAGGTGATGAATCTTATTTTTTAGATTTGGCAAAAACTATTGATTTGGATGGCGTTGGAGATGACGGGGAGAGACAATATTTTTTCTCTTATTTTGGACGTGTCGCTTATAATTTTGATGACAAATATTTACTTTATGGTACGTTCCGTGCAGATGGAACTAGCAAATATCAAGAAAAATGGGGTTATTTCCCAACTATTGGAGCTGGTTGGGTAATTTCAAGCGAACCGTTTATGGAAAATAACGGTGTTTTCGATTTCTTGAAAATAAGAGCTAGTTGGGGAGAATTAGGAAATGCCAACGTAAATTCAAGCACTGGTGGCATAACTTCAACTGAGGTTGACGCTGCTTTTGGCGATGTTCGTTATCCAGGGTTAGTTACCAGCAGTGATTTTGAAGCTTTAAAGTGGGAGGTTACTGCTGAGACAAACGTGGGAATCACTGCAAAACTATTCGATAATAGTTTATCTGTCGAGTCTGACTACTTTAGTAGAGAAACCAGGGATGCCATAATTCCGGTATCAAGACTTTTAGTGCCTGGCGAAACCAGACAGAATATTGGGAGAATTAAAAACTCTGGTTTTGAAATTGCTCTCGATTGGAATAAAAGAGTGTCTGAAAATTTTAGCTACAATATAGGCGCAAATTTTTCAACCTTAAAAAATGAAATTTTAGATTTAGCTGGACAAGAAAATTTAACATCTGGAGGAGATACCGCACAACGATCTGTAGTAGGGGGCGCTATAAATTCTTTCTTTGGACTTGAGGTTGCTGGTATATATCAAACACCTGAAGAAATTCAAGCAGATCCAGCAGCTCAAACAGCCATAGCTAATGGATTGGTTGTGGAACCAGGTGATTTCAGGTTTGTTGACCACAATGGCGATACGATGATAGATGCACAAGACAGAGTTGATTTAGGATCATATTTACCATCGTACTACTTTGGTTTTAACTTGGGTCTTAACTATAAAGCCTTCGATTTTTCTTTAAATGTTATTGGGCAAGGAGGCAATGTCATAGCAAACATAAAACGTTTTTCAATTAGACAAACACCAGACCCTAATATAGACAGGGATTTTGCCATCAATAGATGGAATGGTCCTGACACTTCCAATAGCTATCCATCGGCCAGAGGTATAAGAAACCCTTGGAGCAATCAATTTCTTAATAGCTTTTTTGTTGAAAAAGGAGATTTTGTTCGATTGCAAAATGTTACGTTGGGGTACACGTTGCCACAGTTAAAAGGAAAATTCGATCCTAAAATAAGATTATATATAACTGCTGAGAGACCATTAACAATATTTAAATACAATGGATTTACTCCAGAAGTTGCAGATGGTAGAGATAATCAAACATATCCTATTCCTGGGGTATATACTTTAGGTGTGAACATTAAAATTTAAAAAAATAGCTATGATACATATTAAAACAAACAAATTGCATATGCTTTTAATCTTGTTGGTTGTTATGCTTACAGGATGCTCGAACGAGTTGGATCAACCCGAGCTTAATAATAACTTTGCTGGGGGTACAGATTTTTCAAAGACTGATGATATGATTTTTTTACTTATTGGTGTTTATCAATCAGTTGCAGATAGAGGTTGGGAGCAACCATTGGTGGTTTCTACCAGAGGCGATGATGTTAATGCCGCAGGAGATCAGCAAGGGCTTAAAAATCAAGATCGCTATGTATACGACAACTCCTTTTTTGGTTCAAGAACTTTGTGGGAAACATATTATGGCGATATTATTCGTGCACACACCGGCATGGAGCAAATTGGTAGATATATGGAGTTGGCAGATGAAGATGGGGTGGCTTTAGGGAATCAGTATATTGCTGAAGCAAAAGTGCTAAGGGCTATACTGCTTTTTCAACTGTCACAAGTTTATGGTGCAGTCTTTATTCCAGAATCTTCAAATCTTAGTGATTTTGCCAATGTAACTTCTGTGCCTTCAAAAGATGAGGTGATGCAGCATATTTCTGATCAGATGGATGAAGCCATTCCATTTCTTTTGGATATGCGACCAAATGAACGTACCGATTTGCCTGGGGCAGCCACTAAATATACTGCTTTGCATATTAAGGCCTTAGCGAATCAGGAGCTGAAAAACTATCAGGCGGTAGCAGATGCAGCGGGACAAATTATAAGTTCAGGGAAATTTAGCTTAATGGATGATTATTACGAATTATTTAAAACACCCGGAAAATTAAGCAATGAAAACCTCTTCGAATTTCAGTATTCCGATTTTGGAGTTGGACAAGGTGATAGGGTAAGCCATCTTTATAATCCTTATGGGCCAAATGGTTGGACGCCTGCAGTAGCTGGTGCTGGAGCAGGATGGGGCTTTTTTGAGCCTAGTATGAAGTATGTTAAATTTATGTTGGACCGAGGAGAAAATAAACGCTTGGAAACTACTGTATTATTTACCCAACAAGGTATTGACAGTATCATTGCGACTACCAGTTATACGGCAGGTACATTGCCATCTTTTGTTTCCCCAACCACTAGAGATGGCGATTTTTTAAAAGATAATGCAAGAGCTATATTTTGTAGCGGGAAGCATTATTTACCAAGTAACCAGTTGATTCCTGGTCGTACTGCGTATGGAAGTAATAAAAACTATATTGTTTATCGTTATGCAGAAACGCTTTTAATTTATGCGGAAGCATTATTGCAAGGGGCTTCAAATTCTGCTATGACAGCCGATCAAGCAGTAAATCTTGTTAGGGCAAGAGCCGATCTTACGCCAATAAGTGGAGTGACTTTAGATCAGCTTGTTGATGAAAAATATGCTGAACTAGCAATGGAATGGGGTAAACGATTTTTCGACATGGTAAGGCTAGAAAGATATGGAGAACTGAGTTATGAAGGTAGGACTTTCACTAAGGATAAAGCTTTTGTAACCTATCATCAAGATCAAATTGATGAATTCCCTATTTTGGCTGATGTACCTAGATAATAACTATAATAAATAAAAAAATGAAAACATTTAAAAAATATTTTATTGGGGTTCTTATATTGCTTTTTGCGTTTTCTGCATGTGACAATGGGATTGACCCAATAACAGCAGTAGATCCAGGTGCTGATGCCACTGCACCAGTAGTAACCATTAAAGCACCATTAAATGGTGCTAAGTTCAAGGTAAACGATCCTTTAATTTCTGTTAATATTGAGTTTGAAGTAACCGATGATATTGAAGTAGGTTCTATTTCGGTATTTATGGATGGTTCACAAATAGCTACTTTTACTAATTTTATAGACTACCGTCGTGTATTGGAATCTTTAACAGCCAATAATATTGCTACGGGAGTTCACGAGCTAAAAATAACCGCTATAGATCTTGATGGTAAATCAACTACTTCAACTGTTAGTTTCGAAAAAGAACCACCGTATATACCATTGTTTGCAAATGAGATTTTATATATGGCTTTTGATAATGATTATACCGAATTAATTAGTGTTGTTCCTGCAACAAAAGTAGGTTCACCTGGTTTTGCCGGAACTGCAGTTGTAGGTACAAACGCTTACAAAGGAGCCACCGATGCTTATTTAACATTTCCAACAGTAGGATTAAATTTAGGGTCGGAATTATCAGCATCATTTTGGTATAAGGTTAACGCCTCTCCAGATAGGGCTGGTATTTTAGTTATAGGACCACCTGATGATGGAAAAGCTGCAGATATGCAAAATAATAGAAAAAACGGTTTCCGTTTCTTTAGGGAAAATGCTGGAGGTAATCAAAGATTTAAATTGAATGTTGGTAACGGTACAGCTGATACTTGGGTTGATGGTGGTACGGCTGCCGATGTAGCTCCTGGTGCAGATTGGGTACATATGGCATTTACAATTTCTGCAACAACAGCCAGAGTTTATATTGGAGGTCAGTTAGTAAAAGAAAGTACCTTTACAGGTATCGATTGGACAGGGTGTGATGTGTTATCCATTATGTCAGGTTACCCTAGGTTTACAGAATGGGGACATAAGTCCGATAATAGCTTTATGGATGATTTACGTTTGTTTAGTAAAGCACTAACGGAATCTGAAATTCAAAATATCATAGAAGTTACAAATCCTTATGTACCTACAACTGGAGAAACCTTATATATGCCTTTTAATGGTAATTATAATAACTTATTGAATGGCGCTTCGGCAAATGAAGTAGGTACTCCAGGTTTTTCGGATGATAGTTTTGCTGGTAGTAAAGCATTTCAATCTGCTACAGATTCCTATTTAGAAATGCCAATTGATGGCCTTTTTGGTACAGAAGAGTTTACTGCTGCTTTCTGGTATAAAGTCAATTCAACTCCCGATAGATCGGGAATATTAGTTGTTGGTACGCCAGATATTGCTGAAAACCGCAATCAAGGCTTTAGAATTTTTAGAGAAGGTAATGCTACAGAACAACGTATCAAATTAAACCTTGGTATTAATAGTGGTGAAAGTTGGAACGATGGTGGCGTTATTGATGTTACAGCTGGTGAATGGGTTCATATAGCCGTTACCGTATCGGCAACTGAAAGCAATATTTATTTTAATGGAGAACCTTCATTGACATCAACATTTGGATCCACAGTGGATTGGACTGGTTGTGATAATTTAACCATTGGTGCTGGTGGTCCAACATTTAGTTATTGGGGTCATTTATCAGATTTAAGCATCATTGATGAACTAAGAATTTTTAACAGAGCATTGACTCAAGAGGAAATCCAAAGCTTACAATAATTGTATGCTATCTAAAAAATATTTGAATTAACCTATGTACTTTTTAGCTGCATTTATGTTGAGTAGATGCAGCTAAAATTTCAAAAACATTTATAATGAAATTTCTATCCAACAAAATCACTTACATTTTGTTAGCCAATATGTTGTTGTTTTTTAACTGCAATTCTGATAAAAAAAGCAAACAAATTACCAGTGAAACACCACAAGCAAAAGAATTGACAGATGACCAACTTTTGGATTCCATTCAAAAGCAAACCTTCAATTATTTTTGGGAAGGTGCCGAACCTAATTCAGGCATGGCAAGAGAACGCTTGCATTTAGATAATGTCTATCCTCAAAATGATCAATATGTGGTCACAACAGGCGGAACTGGTTTTGGTTTGATGGCCATTTTGGTAGGTGTAGAACGAGAATTTATCACCCGTGAACAAGCGTTAGAACGTTTTGAACGCATTGTCAATTTCTTAGAAAAAGCTGATAGATTTCATGGTGTTTGGTCACATTGGATTGATGGAAAAACAGGTAAGGTGAAACCTTTTAGCAAGAAGGATACTGGTGGCGACTTGGTTGAAACCGCTTTTTTAGTCCAAGGCCTATTGACAGTAGGTGAATATTATAAAAATGGCAATGACAGAGAACAACAATTGGTAGCTAAAATAGACCAACTATGGCGTGAGGTAGAGTGGAACTGGCACACCAAAAATGGTGAAGACGTTTTATACTGGCATTGGTCACCAACAGATGGTTGGGATATGAACTTCCCGGTTGGTGGTTATAATGAATGTTTAATTATGTATGTTCTTGCGGCAGCTTCTCCAACGTATCCAATTGAAAAATCGGTCTATGACAAAGGTTGGGCAAAAAGTGGCGCCATTGTTTCTAAGGATTCGCTTTATGGTGAAGCATTGGTATTAAATTATTATGAACATGATGATGCAGCAATAGGCCCCTTATTTTGGGCGCATTATTCGTATTTAGGATTAAACCCTAACGGATTAAAAGATCAATATGCGGATTATTGGAAACTCACCCAAAACCATGCGAAAATTCATTACAAATATGCTGTTGATAACCCTGAAAACTACAAAGGTTATGGCGATAGTTTATGGGGATTAACCTCAAGTTATTCCATTAAAGGGTATGTTGGTCACAGACCTGGTAATGACCATGGTGTGATTTCACCAACAGCAGCCTTGTCGTCCTTCCCATACACCCCAAAAGAAAGTATGCAGATGCTTAAAAAAATGTATAAAGACCACGATACCTTAATTGGCAAGTACGGTCCTTACGATGCGTTTAGTTTACAAGATAATTGGTTTTTACCAAGATATTTAGCTATAGATCAAGGGCCTATTCCTGTCATGATTGAAAACTACCGCTCAGGTTTGTTGTGGAACTTATTCATGAAAAATCAAGATGTTCAAAATGGTTTGGAAAAATTAGGGTTTACAATTGAAACAGTTAATTAAAAAGGAATTCATGTCAAAATTATATTACACCATATGTCTTGTATTTGTTCTAATTTCGTGTAGTTCAGATAAGGGACCTGGATACCAAGAACCTTATGTTCCAGAACCTAATGAACCCACAATTGATCCATTAACTGATACAGAAATGATGGATTTGACACAAAGGGAAACCTTTAAATATTTCTGGGATTTTGCCAATACAAATTCTGGTGCAGCAAAAGAACGCTACCATCCTAAAAATCCAAATTTAAATCAGAATGTGGTAACTACAGGAGGAACAGGATTTGGTTTAATGGCCATATTGGTAGGCATTGAAAGAGGATATGTAACTAGAGAAGAAGGTGTAGCACGTTTAAATAAAATTTTAGTTTTTTTAGAGAATGCCAATCGTTTTCATGGTGCATGGTCACATTGGGTTGATGGTGGTAGCGGTAATGTGATTCCCTTTAGTACAAAAGACAATGGCGGTGACTTGGTTGAAACGGCCTTTTTATCACAAGGCCTTATTTGCGTTAAGGAATATTTGAAGAATGGTAACGATAGCGAAAAAGCTTTAGCAAACAAAGCCGATGCATTATGGAAAGGTGTTGAATGGAACTGGTACACCCAAAACCAAAACGCGTTGTTCTGGCATTGGAGTCCTGATTATGGCTTTGAAATCAATCTTAAATTAAGAGGTTATAACGAAACCATGATTGCCTATGTTTTAGCAGCAGCATCACCTGATTATTCCATATCAAAAGCAGTTTACGAAGAAGGATGGGCAAATAATGGTGCTATTGTATCTTCGGCTTCGCAATATGGTTTTCCATTAGTGTTAAAGCATGCTGGAGGATCAAATTTTGGAGGGCCGCTGTTTTTTAGCCATTATTCGTTTTTAGGCTTGAATCCTAAGAATTTAACCGATCAGTATGGCAACTATTGGAATCTCGCGGTTAACCATACCAAAATAAACCGTCAATATTGTATTGCTAATCCTAAAGGCTATGTGGATTATGGAGAAGATTGCTGGGGATTGACCGCCAGTTATTCAAGAAACACAGATGGTTCTATAGGGTATTCGGCGCACAGCCCTTCAAATGATATTGGTGTTATATCGCCAACGGCAGCAATAAGCTCCATCCCGTATACACCTTCAGAATCCTTGAAAGTCATGCATTTTCTATATCAGAAAAAGGATAAATTATTAGGTGTTGCTGGTTTTTATGATGCTTTTAGCCCTCAAAACAACTATTGGGTTGCAGATGCCTATTTAGCAATAGACCAAGGGCCACAAATTATTATGATTGAAAACCATAGAACAGGATTGCTTTGGAATTTATTTATGCAAAATACCGATGTGAAAAACGGCTTAAATAAATTAGGGTTTAATTATTAAAATATGAAACACCAAAAAAAATCACATTGTCATACGAGGATGATTATTCAAGGTGTTCCATCTGACAATTAAAAATAATGAATATAACCAGATGAAATTATTAAAGTATATAGTTGCTTTCATCTTTTTCACTCATTTAACGAGTGGAGCTCAAGATAGTTTTGAGTTTGTTGTCGTGCCTGATACTCAAACCTATGTGGAGGAATTCCCAGAAGTGTATATGAAACAAATGGCATGGATAGCTAATGAAAGAAAACGTTTTGCCTTTATGTTGCATGTTGGTGACATTACTCAAAATAATTCTGATGTTGAATGGACTTTGGCACAAAAAGGAATATCTCTTTTAAACGGAAAGATCCCTTACATGTTGGCACTTGGTAATCATGACATGGGTAGTAAAGCAGGTGCTTTTGCTGATACCAGAAATACAGCATTGGCAAATAGGTATTTCCCATTAAATGACTATATAAAAAACTCAAATACCATAGCTGTTTTTCCTGAAAATACTATTGATAATAGCTGCTCTGAATTTAAACTTTTGAATGACAATTGGCTGGTATTTTCTTTGGAATTTGGTCCGCGTAACAAAACCATCGATTGGGTGGAATCTATCGTCAAGCAACATCCAAATCATAAAATCATCATCAATACCCATGCTTATTTGTTTCATGATAATACACATTTAGATGGAAATGATTGGTCGTTACCTCAAAATTATGGTGTTGGTAAATTAACTGGTGATGATGCGGTAAATGATGGTGGACAACTTTGGGGAAAACTCGTAAAAAAGCATAAAAACATACTGATGGTATTTACTGGTCACATCACTGGAAGTGGTGTTGGAACTTTGGTTAGTGAAGGTGAACATGGGAATAAAGTTCATCAAATGTTGGCAAATTATCAAAAAGGTGTGAAAACGGTGGAAAAAGGTGATTCCGGTTATTTGAGGATTATTAAAGTTGATAAAAAAGCAAAAACCATTTCCGTAAAAACCTATTCACCTTGGTTAAATCAATACAAAACAGAACCTGACCAAGAGTTTACTTTTGAAAACGTCACATTTTAAATAGATACTTATGAATCGAATTGGAAATTATATAAAATTGGTTGTTGGAATCATTCTTTTGATGTCCAATAGCGTAATTGCTCAACAAGAGTTGTATGAAGCTCAAGCATTTATAAACAATGTGGATACATTGAACTATCGCATCATGTATCCTAAAGATTTTTCTGAAGATAAACAGTATCCATTGGTATTGTTCCTTCATGGCGCTGGCGAACGAGGTAGCAATAATGCCTCACAATTAGTTCATGGCAGTAACTTATTTGCCAATGAAAAACATAGAGATAGTTTTCCTGCTATTGTCATTTTTCCGCAATGTCCGCAAGATGATTATTGGGCAAATGCCTCTGTTGACAGAACAACACGGCCTTTAACATTAAAGTTTCCTAGTGGTGGCGAACCTACTAAAGCATTGAGCTTGGTTATGAAATTAATGGATGATATGGTTGCAAAATCATTTGTAACTAATCAACAAGTGTATGTTGGTGGTTTGTCAATGGGTGGCATGGGTACTTTTGAAATGTTATATAGAAAACCCGATATGTTTGCAGCCGCTTTTGCTATTTGTGGTGGTGGAAATACTGAAGCCGCCGAAGCTTATGCTACGACTGTTGACCTTTGGATTTTTCATGGTGCTAAAGATGATGTGGTTGTTCCACAACTTTCTATTGATATGGTTTCTGCTATTTTAAAGTATGGTGGCACCCCTAATTTTACACTTTACGCGGATGACAATCACAACAGTTGGGATTCCACTTTTGCAGAACCGAAACTTTTACCTTGGCTCTTTTCAAAATCAAAAAACTAAAAAAAATGAGATACCTAACGAACATAAAATATGCTTTATGGGGCATTACCGCAATATTCATTATAGCATGCAATTCAAACCAAAATAAATCGAACACACTTTCGGGTGATCATCCATTTGAAGGAAAAGTAGATTCTATTTTAAGTTTAATGACCGTTGAAGAGAAAATAGGTCAGTTAAACCTACCATCATCAGGTGATATTACAACGGGACAAGCAAAAAGTTCCAATATTGCTAAAAAAATAGAAGAAGGCAAGGTTGGTGGCCTTTTCAATATAAAATCTGCAGCAAAAATTCGAGATGTTCAAAGAATTGCTGTCGAAAAAAGCCGATTAAAAATTCCGTTACTTTTTGGAATGGATGTCATACATGGTTATGAAACCACCTTTCCAATTCCGTTAGGTTTATCATGTTCTTGGGATATGGAAATGATTAAAAAAACGGCACAAATAGCTGCAAAAGAAGCTACTGCCGATGGGATTAACTGGACGTTTTCACCCATGGTTGATATTTCTAGAGATCCAAGATGGGGACGTGTTTCAGAAGGTTCTGGTGAAGACCCGTATCTAGGAAGTGAAATAGCAAAAGCCATGGTACAGGGTTATCAAGGTGACGATTTAACTAAAAACAACACCATGATAGCGTGTGTTAAACATTTTGCACTTTATGGTGCCCCAGAAGCAGGTAGGGACTACAACACGGTCGATATGAGTAAAATACGCATGTATAACGAGTATTTACCGCCATACAAAGCTGCTGTGGATGCTGGTGTTGGCTCCGTTATGGCCTCCTTTAATGAAATTGATGGGATTCCTGCAACTGGAAATAAGTGGTTACTGACCGATTTATTGAGAAACGATTGGGGTTTCAATGGTTTTGTGGTAACCGATTATACAGGAATTGAAGAGATGGAGTATCATGGCGTAGGTGACTTTCAACAAGTGTCTGCTCAAGCTTTAAAAGCAGGGATTGATATGGATATGGTATCCGATGGGTTTTTATCGACACTAAAAAAATCTTTGGATGAAGGTAAAATATCCATGAATGATATTGACGTGGCAGTAAAACGCATTTTAACCGCTAAGTTTGAGTTGGGTTTATTTGACGATCCCTACAAGTATTGTGATGAAACTAGGGCAAAAACGGAAGTTTACACAAAAGAACATAGGAATTTTGCCCGTAAGGTAGCGTCAGAATCTATGGTGCTTTTGAAAAATGATAACCAAATTTTACCATTAAAAAAGTCGGGAACGATTGCGCTTATTGGACCATTGGCAAATTCAAAGGAAAATATGCCCGGTACTTGGAGTGTTGCAACAAAGCTAGAAAAGGCTAGTGCGTTCCTAGATGGCATAAAATCCGTTGCAGGAGATCATGTTACTGTATTACATGCCAAAGGAAGTAACCTGGATTATGATTTGGAGTTTGAAAAGCGCGCCACCATGTTTGGAAGAACTATACCAAGGGATGGAAGAACCGACAAACAATTATTGGATGAAGCTTTGGCCATTGCTTCAAGATCGGATGTTATTGTAGCTGCATTGGGCGAATCTTCCGAAATGAGCGGCGAAAGCAGTAGTAGAACAAATTTACAAATCCCCCAAGTACAGAAAGAATTGTTAAACGCCTTGTTAAAAACAGGAAAACCAGTAGTTCTGGTTTTGTTTACGGGAAGACCTTTGGCCATTGTTGAAGAAAACAAAAATGTTCCGGCCATATTGAATGTTTGGTTTCCGGGTAGCGAAGCAGGTTTAGCTATTTCAGATGTGTTGTTTGGTGACGTCAACCCTTCAGGGAAGTTAACAGCCACGTTTCCAATGAATGTTGGTCAAGTACCAATTTTCTATAACCATAAAAACACAGGAAGGCCTTTAGGTAATACTGAAGGCAAGTTTGAAAAATTTAAATCAAATTATTTAGATGTCCGTAACGAACCCCTGTATCCATTTGGGTATGGATTGAGTTACACCACTTTTAAATACGATAACTTACAATTAGACACAACAAAAATAGATGCTAATGGAAGCGTGAACATTTCTGTTGAAGTTACAAATACAGGAAATTTTGATGGCAAGGAAGTCGTTCAATTGTATATCCGCGATGTAGTAGGTTCTGTAACCAGACCAGTAAAAGAATTAAAAGGCTTCCAGAAAGTAGAAATCAAAAAAGGAGAAACCAAAACCGTCACTTTTAAAATATCTGAAGAAGATTTAAAATTTTATAACTCCAATTTGGATTTCGTGGCAGAAGCAGGTGTTTTTCAAGTGTTTGTTGGTACAGATTCCAATGCAAGTTTATCATCTCAATTTGAATTGACTAAATAAGTTTACATGAAACGTTTTATTATTTTTATAGCCCTATGTTTTGTGTTCACAATAACTGGTTATACGCAACAAAAAACGTACTGTAACCCCATTAATATTGATTATGGTTATACACCTTTCAAATCGTTTTCAAGTCAGGGTAAACATCGTGCTACGGCCGACCCCGTGATTGTCAATTTTAAAGAAAAACTCTTTCTGTTTTCAACAAACCAAGAAGGTTATTGGTGGAGTGATGACATGCTCAACTGGAAGTTTGTGTATCGTAAATTCCTTTTGGATGACACCTACACACATGATTTAAACGCACCAGCTGCGTGGGCTATGAAAGATACACTTTATGTGTATGGCTCCACTTGGAAATCTGATTTTCCGATTTGGAAAAGTACCAACCCCACCGTTGATGACTGGGAAATTGCCCTTGACACGCTAAAAGTTGGTGCCTGGGATCCTGCATTCCATTATGAAGAAGAAAAGGATAAACTGTATTTGTATTGGGGTTCGAGTAATGTATGGCCCATTTTAGGTACAGAAATCAATACCAAAACCATGCAATCTGAAGGGTATACCGTGCCAATTGTGAGGTTATTTCCAGAAGACCATGGATGGGAGCGTTTTGGTGAGTATAACGATAATGTGTTTTTACAACCTTTTATTGAAGGTGCGTGGATGACCAAACACAACGGAAAATATTATATGCAATATGGTGCGCCTGCGACAGAATTTAGTGGTTATGCCGATGGCGTTTACGTGAGTAAAGACCCATTAGATAGATTTGAATACCAACAGCACAATCCATTTTCATACAAGCCTGGAGGTTTTGCCCGGGGTGCAGGTCATGGTGCAACATTTCAAGATAATTTTGATAACTATTGGCATGTATCGACCATTTTTATTTCTACAAAAAATAATTTTGAACGACGATTGGGTATCTGGCCAGCAGGATTTGATGCCGATGATGTCATGTATTGCAATACGGCTTACGGCGATTATCCGACGCTATTACCAGAATTTGCTAAAGGTAAAGATTTTTCAAAAGGTTTGTTTACTGGTTGGATGCTACTCAATTATCAAAAGCCCGTACAAGTATCTTCAACGTTGGGAGGTTACCAAGCCAATTTTGCGGTTGATGAGGATATAAAAACCTATTGGAGTGCAAAATCGGGGGATAAAGGCGAATGGTTTCAAACCGATTTAGGCGACGTATCAACCATACATGCCATTCAAATTAATTATGCCGATCAGGATGTTGAGTTTTTAGGTAAAACGGTAGGCAAGTGTCATCAATACATTATCTATGGTTCTAATGATGGTAAAAAATGGCAGGTAATTGTTGATAAAAGTAAGAATGATACCGATGTGCCACATGATTATATTGAGTTTGAAAAGCCAGTTAAAGCACGTTATATAAAAATGGAAAATGGACACATGCCTACCGGAAAATTTGCGTTGAGTGGGTTTCGGGTTTTTGGAAAAGGAAATGGAACAAAACCAAATACGGTTGAGAATTTCACAGTGTTACGTTCAAGCCCGAAGAAGTATGGCGAACGCCGAAGCATTTGGTTTAAATGGCAGCAAAATCAATTGGCCGATGGCTACGTAATTTATTGGGGCAAATCGCCCGATAAACTCTACGGAAGTATCATGGTTTACGGAAAAAACGAGTATTTTTTTACGGGAGCCGATAGAACGGATGCATATTATTTTCAAATTGAAGCATTTAATGCCAATGGTATGAGCGAACGTAGCACTATTGTAAAATCTGAGTAAAATAGAAATGATGACATTGAAAACTAAACTTACATATAGTATAATTTTTGTTTTTGGACATGTTGCCCTAGCACAAAATTATGAAGCCAAAGTCGATTCTTTAATGAAGCTCATGACGCTTCAGGAGAAAATTGGGCAAACCGTGATGTACAGTGGTAGTTGGGATCAAACAGGGCCAATTGTTGGTACAGATAACGCTAAGTATATTAGAGAAGGTAACATGGGGGCTATGCTAAACGCGTTTACGGTAAAGGGCACTTATGATTTGCAAAAAGTAGCAGTTGAAGAAACACGTTTGGGCATTCCGTTGTTGTTTGGATATGATGTCATTCATGGGCATCGTACTATTTTCCCAATTAACTTAGGAATGGCTGCCAGTTGGGATTTAAAAATGATTGAAGAAAGTTCACGTATTTCTGCCGAAGAGGCTTCAGCAGAAGGTTTGCATTGGACGTTTTCCCCTATGGTCGATATTGCCCGCGACCCTCGTTGGGGACGTATTTCCGAAGGTTCAGGTGAAGATGTGTATTTAGCCAGCCAAATAGCGAAGGCCTATGTTAAAGGCTATCAAGGGGATGATTTATCAAAGCACAACACCATTTTAGCTTGTGCTAAACATTTTGTGGGCTATGGTGCAGCCCAAGCAGGTCGCGATTATCACACCGTTAATATGGGTGAAGGTGAATTGCGGAATGTGTATTTACCGCCTTTTAAAGCTGCTGTTGATGCTGGAGTGGAAACGTTTATGTCAGCTTTCAATGAATTAAACGGTGTGCCTACTTCTGGAAACAAGTTTACGCTACGGGATATTTTACAGGAAGAATGGGGTTTTAAAGGCTTTGTAGTTTCAGATTATACATCTATTAATGAAATGATTCTTCACGGTTTTGCAAAAGACAGTACAGATGCTGCTAGAATTGGTATGAATGCAGGTGTCGATATGGACATGATGGGAAGTGTTTACCGAAAACATTTAAAAGAATTGGTTGAAGAAGGCAAAGTTGATGAAGCTATTGTTAATGATGCTTGTCGCAGAATTTTATTGGCGAAATTCAAGTTAGGTCTATTTGATGATCCCTACAGATATATTGATGAAAAACGTGAAGCAGAAACCAAATATAAGCCTGAGTTTTTATCAAAAGCCAGAGAAATTGCAGCAGCTTCATCGGTATTGTTACAGAATAAAAATAACGTTTTACCACTTTCAAAAGAAACAAAATCAATTGCGTTTATAGGCCCATTGGTAAAAGATGAATACGATATTTTAGGTAATTGGGCAGCCAAGGGCGATCGAAAAGGAAAAGCGGTGAGTGTATTTGAAGGTGTTTTGGAATATCTAAAACCAAATCAAATAATGTATGCCAAGGGTTGTGATATTTTGAAGGATGATGAATCTGGCTTTTCGGAAGCTATCACTATTTCAAAAAAAGCAGACGTTATTGTTTTGGTTATGGGCGAAGGCCACCATATGAGTGGTGAAGCGGCATCAAGAACCAATTTGAAAATCCCTGGTATTCAGCCTAAATTAATACAGAAAATTCGTGAAGCCAATCCAGATAAAAAAATCATTTTGGTTTTAATGAATGGGCGCCCCATAAATTTGTCAGACGAAGTAAATTTAGTAGACGCTATTTTAGAAGTTTGGTTTCCAGGAACAATGGGAGGTGCTGCAACTGCCGATATTCTTTTTGGTGCGTATAATCCATCGGGAAAACTAACTGTAACTTTTCCTAGAAATGTGGGTCAAGTACCTATTTATTACAACATGAAAAATACGGGAAGACCCATTCCTGATAATAATCCCACCGAAGATTATAAAAGTAATTACATCGATTCTCCAAATTCGCCATTATTTGTTTTTGGACATGGGTTGAGTTATACCACTTTTAAATATGCTGACTTCACATTATCGTCTCATACACTGTCTTTTTCAGACACATTAAAAGCCAGCGTAGTTGTTTCAAATACAGGGGGTTTTGATGGTTATGAAGTGGTACAATTATATATTCATGATAAAGTAGGGAGTGTAACAAGACCCGTTAAGGAACTAAAGGGTTTTCAAAAAATATTTTTAAAAAAGGGAGAAAGCAAAACAGTCACTTTTATATTAACTGCCGAAGATTTAAAGTTTTATAATAGTGAGATGAACTATACGGTTGAGCATGGAGAATTTGAAATTGCCATTGCCCCAAGTTCCGATTTTAAGTTTAAAAATAGTTTTATATTAGAGTGACTATCAATAATTAACCTGTGTGATTATGTCATCTTACAGGTTAATTTTAAAACCAAATATTTTGAAGTTTAGAAATACATTTAAAACAAATTATATTGCTCTTATTTTTATTTGGGTAATCTCTTGTGGACCAGTACTATTAGCCCAAAACAGCATGATCAATTCTGGATGGCAATTTTCAGAGGATCATACACAATGGGAAGCCGTAAACCTTCCGCATACATGGAATATAAACGATGCTTTTGATGACCAACCGGGTTACAGACGCGGATTGGGATATTACAAAAAGCAAGTTTTTATTTCTTCCGAAGAAAAAGACAAGAAACATTATCTTAAATTTAATGGGGTTGTCCAAGAAGCAACCGTTTTTGTAAATGGCAAACAGATTGGAAACCACAAAGGTGGTTACACTGCTTTCAATTTTGATATTAGTGCTGTTGTTAATTTTGATACCTATAATCTCATAGAGGTTACGGTTGATAATTCATATAATAAAAACATCCCGCCTATAGATGCCGATTTTACTTTCTATGGAGGTATATATAGAGACGTCGAATTAATAGCGCTTCCTAAACAGCACCTTAGTTTAGATGATTTTGCTTCCGATGGGTTTTATGTAAACTATTATGATGTTTCTGAAGAAAAAGCAGGTGTTGAGGTAACAAGTATTATAAACAATAGAGCCGTAACCAACTCCAAAGTTAAGTTACGTTTAGACATATTGGACGCAGATGGAACTGTTGTAAAAACGAGAACGGAATCATTAAAATTACCAGCAGAGACATCTAATGAATTTAAGATAAAGCTCCCTGAAATTTACAACCCTAAATTATGGTCGCCCGAAACGCCCTATTTGTATCAACTAAAAATAATCTTAACAGACGAAAAAGGACTTGTTTTAGATAGGAGACATACAAATATTGGTTTCCGTTGGGTACGTGTAGATGCTGAAAAAGGATTCTTTTTAAATGGTAAACCATTAAAACTTGTTGGAGTAAATAGACATCAGGATTTTAAAGGTTTGGGTAATACCGTTCCTATTGAACTTCAAAAAAAAGATATAGAAATTATAAAAAACATGGGTGGAAACTTTTTAAGGTTTGCCCATTATCCGCACGCTCGGGAGTTGTATGATATGTGCGATAAATTAGGAATTGTAGTTTGGACAGAAATACCAATTGTTAATGTAGTAACCAATTCTGAAGCTTTTTTTAATACGAGTTTAGAGATGCAAAAGGAGCATATCAAGCAATATTATAACCATCCGTCTGTGGTGATGATAGGGTATATGAATGAAATACTTTTACGTTTGTCTTTCGATAACAAATCATCTGAAAGTGATAAAGAAACCCTAAAAACAGTATCTGTTAAATTAGCAACCCAACTTGAAGATGTAACCAGAAAATTGGCGCCAAACCATATCACTGTGATGGCGTTGCATTTTAGTGAATTGTACAACGAAACAGGTATTGCAGACATTCCGATGTTGATTGGTTGGAACTTATATTTTGGATGGTACCATGACAAAATTCAAGATTTAGGTGTGTTTTTGGATGAACAACACAAACGATATCCAAAGCGACCTATTTTAGTTTCAGAGTATGGTCCAGGTGCCGATGCACGGATTTTTACCCCAACCCCAAAGAAATATGATTTTTCCTTAGATTATCAGCTGCTATTGCATCAAGGGTATTACAATCAAGTTGCGACACGTGATTTTGTAGTGGGTATGTCCGCATGGAACTATGCTGATTTTGGTTCAGAATTTAGGGGTGATGCCATTCCGCATGTTAACCAAAAAGGTTTGTTGCAATATGACAGGACACCCAAAGAAGTATATTATTGGTACAAAGCAGTGTTGAACAAAAGTATGCCGTTTGTACACATTGCTGCCGATTATTTGTCAGGAATGACCTTGTTTGGAAATGAAACGTATCCTGTTCAAATATATTCAAATCAAGATATGGTTTCAGTTTATTTGAATGATAAAAAATTAAAAGAGCTCACTATTAAAGATGGTTTTTCAACGATAGATATCCCTTTCGAAAATGGGTTAAATAGAATAAAAGTAGTTTCTGAAAACACGTCTGATGAGCAAACCGTTGAGGTTTTAAGGGTGAATTCTTTAGATTTTGAAAATTTTAATCGTTTCGGTATCAATATAGGCTCACATTTTTATTTCACAGATGAAGCTCAGCATATCACGTTTGTCCCAGACCAGAAATATAAAAGTGGATGGTTTGGTTATTTGGATGGAGACATTTTCAATATAAATGAAGAGAAGCATCAAGGGATTCCTTATGATATAAAAAACACCACTTCAGAACCTTTGTACCAAACCATGCTAGAAGGTTGTACAACGTATAAGGCAGATATTCCTAACGGAAACTATAAAGTATCGCTGTTCTTTGTTGAACCACAAATAAAGCCAACTTCAGATTTATATAGTTTAAAGGCAGCCAAAAATAATTCCGAAGTAAAAAAACAACGCATTTTCGACGTGTATTTGAATAAACAGTTGGTTGAGAAACAATTCAATATGGCTCATGCATATCCAGAAAAATATGGCATTACAAATACCGCTGTTGTAACGGTTGATACTAATGAAGGCTTAACAATTTCTTTAAAGCCTATTGAAGGAACCCCTGTAATTAGCGGTGTTTTAATAGAGAAATTGGATTAAATGAAAAGTATCTCTGAAACTCTGAAACTTTGCAGCTTTG
>LLBY010000595.1_pt8 | contig 36174 bp, 22 predicted proteins | sample 1489401 | NCBI WGS metagenome assembly LLBY01 (sample SAMN04092656, study PRJNA295927) | soil metagenome | biome: Soil prokaryotic community; feature: Bulk soil; isolation source: soil from tomato rhizosphere | host: tomato cultivar Hawaii 7996 | place: South Korea | collected 2011-11-01 | reverse complement strand
AAAAAATACCCTATAAAACATTCCAAAAACAAAATTTAAATAGTCTCTAAATTATAATCAAAATTCGTTAAAATTAAATTTTCTTAATTTCATCCAACGGGTTAATTTAATAAACCATCTGGCCATTCGTAACTCCCTGGTTTGATGGTAATGTGTTTTTTGGGATCATTATCATAATGCATACGCACGACACCTGAGGCTAATTCAGCAATTGGCGTGAATGAATGCCAGTTTAATTTATCGAGCAAATCGTAGGCCGTTGCGCCTCCTTCAATAAAAATTTCATCAATTTTACAATGCTCAAAAAGATGCTTTACAACAAAACTCATTCGGGTTTTAAGCACTTTTGAGCTATTGGTAAATTCAATTATTTCATTTGAAATTCTTAAAACCACCTTTTTGGTTATTTGGTAGCTTTTGGCAACTTTTAGTATCCATTCATTTAAAACTGATTCCTCTACATTTTCAAACAGAAGGTGTTCAGGAAACGTAAAAACAGTACAATTACTTTTTTCAAGCCTTTTTGTGAATGCTATGCTTTTTGGATGTGTACTTCCTGAAACCAATAAGTAATCTTTTGAAAAATTAAGTTTCACAGAATCTTTTTTTGTTGAAACCACTTTTAATTTAATCAAAAATTGCTCAAAAAAAGCGGCGCTTCCGCCAATAATCATGTCTTCATTATATAGCTTCACATTATTTATTAAATCAGATCCATGACTGCAATCTGGAATATATAATCCTTTTGAATTGGTTTCATGAATCATTCCTGCATAAACTTGAATGCTATCTTTTTTTGAACTTCGGCCTAAAAGCAAATTCTTAACCAAGGATGTTTTCGCAGGAAAATCAGGATCTGTGGCAAAGCCTGTATTTTCAATCTTAACATCATTTACATAATAAATACCATCACTAATACAACGATTCCCCAATGGATTTGCTGGCTGTAACAAAACAATACTTTTACTTGTAATAGCTATCAACGCTAAAATTTCAGTTAAAACATGACCTCGTAAAACGGAATCGCATTTTTTAAAAATAATTTGATTCGGGTTATTTTTAATGATGTCACCAGCTAATTGTAGATGCACTTTATAGGCTTGTTCTTCTGATAGTGAACGGGAATCCGTTGCAATTATAACTACTTGAGCTGGCTTTTCAGGAATAGCATCTATGCCAAAAACCACATCTATACCGTAGCGAAGACAAATACCTGCAATTTCTGCCGCTCCAGTTAAATCGTCTGCTATAACCGTAATCATTATTTTTTATGTTTAGCCATAACAATCGCATAATCAATGGCGACCAGCATAGCATCCGCCGAAGCAATACCTTGTCCTGCAATTTCAAAAGCAGTTCCATGATCAACAGACGTACGTATAATTGGCAGTCCTAAAGTGATGTTAACACCTTTTACACTTTTCATGGTTTCCTTTTCGTTGTCCCATTTAAAACCTTCCAATTTAAAAGGAATATGACCTTGATCGTGGTACATCGCAATACACCCATCAAATTTTCCCTGCACTGCTTTTACAAACATAGTGTCTGGAGGAAAGGGGCCTTCCACTGTATAACCTAATTTATTGGCTTCTTCAATAGCTGGAATAATTTCAGTCACTTCTTCATCTCCAAATAATTGATTTTCGCCCGCATGCGGATTTAAGCCTGCTACGGCAATTCTAGGATTTTCAATTCCGAATTTTTTACAAGCATCATCTAACAAGGTAATGACTTCAAACACACGATCTTTTTTACATAAATCGCAGGCTTGGCGCAACGACACATGCGTGCTTACGTGAATGACTCTAAAATTTTCATCAGCCAAAAGCATAGCGAATTTCTTCGTACCCGTATAATCTGCATAAATCTCGGTATGTCCCGAATACTTATGTCCTGCTTTGTGAATCGATTCCTTATTAATTGGCGCTGTGACCGTTGCATCAATCTGATTTGCTAATGCTAATTCTATATTTTTTATAACCGCTTCAAAAGCTGCTTTCCCGGCCATAGCCGTAACAATTCCAGGTTTTAATTCGGCAGTTACTACGTTTTTTAAATCGAACACATCAATAGTTCCATATTCAAATTTGGCATCATTTACATTTTGAATGGCATGTATTTTTAACGACGATTTTAATGCATTCACTTCGTTTTGCATAGTTTGGGCATCACCAACAACTAAAGGGCTACAACGGTTGTAAACATCTTTTAATGCCAACGTTTTTATGATTATTTCTGGACCAATTCCCGCAGGATCACCCATTGAGATTCCTATTTTTGGTTTCATCTGTTTATATCTATTGTTTTTTAATATGGTCAGATGTTACACCCATAATCATGTTCTTGTGTGTTAAAGGTGCTTTTAGCATGGGTGTTTCATCTGTTTATGTTGAGGTTATAAGGTTATGGGGTTATGAGTTGCAAAGCTCCTCTTTTTTTCTATCATCTATTTTCTATCATCTATCCTCTTTTTATTGGTCAGATGGTGCATCCATAATCATGCTCCTGTGTGTTAAAAATGTTTTTATCATGGATGGTGCATCATTTTAATTTTTATAGTAATCTTTTATAAATCCCAATGGCATCTTCTCTAGTCACCTCTCTTGGATTATTTTTTAATAATCGAGTGACTTTCATGGCGATATCTGCTAATTCTGGCAACACATCTTCTGTCACACCAATCTCTATTAGTCGTTGTGGAATGTTACATGCTTTTGATATGGCTTCAATCTTTTCTATGCCTGCTAAAGCGATCTCTTCATCACTTCCTTCAAGTGTTATCCCTAAAGCTCGTGCCACATCGGCATGTCTTTTTGGATTTGCCGAAAGATTAAATCGTAAAACCTCAGGCATTAAAATAGCATTTGAAAGTCCATGGGGAACATGAAACTTACCACCCAAGCCATAAGACAGTGCGTGAACCGCCGATGTATTTACCGGTCCCAAACACAAACCGCCGTACATAGAACCTAGTAAAAGTGCCGAACGTGCTTCGATATTACTGCCATTTTCACAAGCTTCCTGAATGTTTTCAGCTATAAGTTGAATTCCTTTTAAAGCATAGACATCTACCGTTGGATGCGCAAACTTATTGGTGTAAGCTTCAATACAATGCGACAAGGCGTCAATACCTGTTTCCGCTGTTAATTTAGAAGGGAGACTAACCGTTAAAACAGGATCCAAATAACAGGCGTCTGGGACTAAATATGGACTAATTATGCCACTTTTCGCTTGGGTGTCTTCATTTAACAAAATGGCATTTGGAGATACTTCACTTCCTGTTCCCGATGTTGTTGGAATACAAATTAATTTTATGGAGCAACCATTTAAAAGCCCAATACCAACAACATCTTCTAATTTTTGCGAATTATTAATGAGTGCTGCTAACAATTTGGCGCAATCTAAAACACTGCCGCCGCCAATGCCTATAACGCAATCTGGATTAAATCCTTGATTCTCATTTAACAATATATTGAATTGTGAAAATGTGGGTTCACCTAAAAATTTATATTCAACAAGTTGAACCTGTTTGTTTTTAGATTTAAGACTTTTAACTATCTCTTCAACAGCCTGCAACAACGGTGTTGCCACTAGCAGTAATATACTGTTTGAACCTTCTAAAATAGTATCGTTTGAAAGTTCTTTTAAGGAACCTTCTCCAAATACAATTTTTCCCGGTTGTAATAAAGTAATTGAATTCATTATCAATAAAGCGTTAAGCGTTCTTTTCTTTTAATTTAAAATAACCGTAAATAGTTAATTCATCTTTAGCATTTTCTGACTTGAATAAAAAACTAGCAAAATAACCAACTATCAAGACAATGAGATGACTATAAACACCTAGCATATATTTATGATGCGGAAAATTATAGTTTCCTAAATCCCAAATAACGTCACCATCACCTATTTTTGTAGTTGTTAAAACAGCATAAGCTGTAAAAGCAATACAAGCAGCAATCCCTATATGCAACCCCTGTTTATTAGCTCGCCTTGAAAACAATCCCAAAATAAAGATACCAACAATACCTGCTGAAAATATAGCATAAAGTTCGAAAACCACACCAAGAACACCCTCGCCATCCCAAGCAGCGTATAGAAGTGCCACTACCGACATGGCTATTCCCGAAAGCAAGACCAATAAGCGCCCCACAACCAATCTGTCTTTATCGGTACAATTTGGTTTGAATCGTTGGTAGAAATCTTCAACGCCAATAGCTGCCAAACAGTTCATATCGGAATCTAAACTGGAAACAGCCGCTGCAATTAATGCTGCCAGTACCAAACCAACAGCTCCTACCGGTAATTCGGTGCCTATAAAATAAGTAAAAGCTTGGTCTGCATTTATACCTTCGGGCAATATAGCAGCTCCAGAGTTATAAAACACAAACAATAACGAGCCTATTAGCATAAACAATGCCCAAACTGGCACACTAGCGAACACCCCGATGTAGGCTGCTTTTTTAGCGTCTTTATCGCTTTTGGCTGCTAAATATCTTTGTACAATAGTTTGGTCGGTACCGTATTTCTGTAACGCGTAAAAAGCACCGTTGATAACCAATACCCAAAATGTCAATTCCGTAAAGCTAAAATTATAAGGTCCGAAATCTATTTTTTTCATGGTAACAGCTTCACTTAACATCTGTCCTGGGCCACCTTCATAATTAAACAACAAAATGCCTGCACATAATAATCCGCCACCAATTAGTAAAAAACCTTGGATGACATCCATCCAAATAACAGCTTCAATACCTCCAAGTAAGGTTAGAAAAATAATAACGACACTAAGCATTAAAATATAGGTTGTTACATCCAATCCCGTTAGGGTTGCTAATGCTAAACTAACCAAATACAGCACCGTTCCCATTTTAGAGAAATGTGTTAATATAAATGCTATGGAACTGTACATACGTGCAAACACTCCAAAACGACGTTCGAAATATTCATACGTACTTAAACGAATCACTTTACGAAATAAAGGAATAATCACCCAAATTAATCCGACCAACACAATGGGGACCATTAAACCTTGTACTAACAAAATCCAATTGGATTTATAGGCTGCCGCTGGATATGCTAAAAAGGTGACACTACTAATTAAGGTTGCAAATATGGAAATACCAATAGCCCAAGCTGGGATGGTTTTACTTCCTGAAAAATAGTGATCGGAACTTTTTTGTCTTCGGGCAAAATAAAACCCTGCACCAAGTGTGAATAATACAGATATGATTACAATAGTGACATCAATCCAATGAATATTTAGCATAATAGTTTGGTTTTTTGTTGGTTTAGTTTATTCCACCTCGGTTAATGGTGGCATCATGGTTTTATTACATAATTTTTTTTTATACATCAGTGCTTTTAGAACCGCTAACGATTCGCCTAACGTTTTATCTTTTTGGTATTGTTGAGCTACGATATCGGTTTCATTTTGCCATGTATCACAAACTTCCCAATCTTGATTAATGGCAGCTTCATATAAGTTTTTATACATTTCCGGCACATAATTACCTGTACTGGGCACAATACCATCAGCTCCTAATTTTAAGCTCCCCGCACTTTGTGCTCCCCAACCACAGAAATATGAGAAATCTGGATTGCTTTTATATGTTTTTATGAGCAATTCCATACGTTCCACATCACGTTCAGAATCTTTTAAACCCCAAATATTTGGATGTGAAGACAACTCGGTAACCACTTCTAAAGGAATGGACATTTGTGTAGTCGCTTTGATGTTATACATCATTAATGGTCCATAAATTTCATCTGCCAAGGTTTTGTAAAATAGCGTCATTTGATTTGGAGTAAGTCCATAATAAGATGGCAATGTAGCCACCACACAATCGGCACCAGAGCTTATGTATAAATTGCCTCGATGTATCAAATCGTCAACCTGATTTCCAACCAGTCCCACATAAATACACTGATTTTTTGCTTTTGTTTTAACCGCAGCCTCCACCAACCGAAAACTTTCCAATTCGCCAATAGAACTCGATTCTCCGGTGGTACCTAGCACTAATGGATGAATACCATTTTCAGCAAAAAGCGTTACAATACGTTCAACAGCAACAACATCTACAGTAAAATCTTTATTGAGCGGTGTTATCATGGGTACTACAACTCCTGAAAAACGTTTTTGCATAAGTTCTTAATTGCATATCATGTTTATATGGCTAATATTAACAAATTAGCAATAATGAGGTGCTATTTTTGAACGCTGACCAATTATATAAATTAGTCTAGAGAAAGTATTAAGCAAAAAAAAAAGAAGGATGTACATTTCATTGCATATCCTTCTTTTGAAAAAAGTTATTATTTATAAATTAATTCAATAATAATTTTACAGATTTCTGACCCTCTAAAGTTTTAATAGTAGCTATATATAACCCAGATTTGAAAGCAAAATTAGTATCGCTATTCGTTTTAAATGATTTCACTAATGCACCTGTAATACTGTAAATAGATATTTCAGAACTAGATTTTACGTTTGATACATACACTCTGCTTCCAACAGCTTGAACATTTGTTGAAACCGATGATATTTTAGCATCTAAACCAAGTGTACCAACGGGTCCTACTTGAATTTTCATATAGTTAACTGAAGCACTTGAGGATATATAAATAGTACCTGCTCCCCCAGTATAAGTACCGAGCATAATAAGACCGTCTGTAGTTAATTCACTGGTTGCTGATGCTAATGTATTTGTACCATCACCTATGTAACCGGTACGACCTCCAGTACCATTTACTCTAAACCAAACTTTTACATCTACATCTCCACTTACAGGAAATGAGAAATAGCGTCTAGCAGGTAGAGCACTAGTACCTTGACTACTACCTTGACTTTGCCATTCTTGAACAGGGGTATAACCATCTGCAAATGTTGCTGTAGCACCAACATTCCGCATACCTCCAAAAGCAGCAGTGCCTGCAACGAAAGTTAACCCATCTATGGTTTGATCTGGTGAATTAGCTGCCATTTGAGGAAGGTCCAACCAAAATCCACCACTGTTAAGCCCAAAATCCCAAGTATGAGTTTGGGCTTGCATAGTTGCAGTTAAAAGCAACATTGGTAAAATAAATAAAAGTAATTGTTTTTTCATATTCTATATAGTTTTAGTTTTATACGACCACAATACCGTAATCGATTGCCTAATATAAATATTTTTTTTTAAAACACTGATAAGTCTTACACACTTTTATTTTTTAAACATAATTATTTCGTTTATTTGCAATTTTAATCGATATAATGTGAATTTCGATATGCTTTTTATTGATATTTATACAAAAAAAGAGAATGCCTATTAAGGCATTCTCTTTAAAACTTTTTATAGTGAACTTGTTAAAAAAAGAACTAGTTCAATAATAATTTAACAGATTTTTGACCTTCAGCGGTTTTAACCGTAGCTATATAAAGACCGGATTTGAAACTGAAATCCACATCGCTACTTGTTTTAAACTCTTTTACTAAAGCACCAGTAATGGCATATATTTTAACTTCAGTACTGGATTTTACGTTAGAAACATATATTCTGTTACCAACTGCTTGAACATCTGTTGATACACGGATATTATTTTCTGTAGAAAGCGTTTTACTGTAAACACCGTTTTCATAAATTTTTGTTTCAAGACCTGCTCCTAGTGATACATCTACTTTTCCTAAATAAATTCTATAAATACGTATTTTATAACCTCTATTGGCTATTTTGTAAACTCCTGCATCAACAGCCTGAAACTGCATAACTCTAACAGCTTCATCGCCTTGATCTGTACCATCAATAGGCCCTGTATTGCTGCCTTGACCTTCACCATCATCTTCTATCTTAACATTAACTGTTTTTGCCCCAACACTTTCAAAACTAAAATAACCTGTACCAAAACCATATCTAACTGGATCTCCCTCATCATCTTTATTACCATATTCTCCTGAACCAACAACGGTTATCCATTGCCCTGTTTCTAAATTAAAACCGAAACCTCTTGATCGACCAGTTGATTGATAACGCTTATCGCCTGCGGTTGTAAATTGAACGCACCCTGGAAATAAATTTGGATCCATACCATCAGGCATATCATCACGCTCATCATAACGCGTTAATGCTTTGTTTGTTGTTACTAGACGATCACTATTACTATCGTCTAAAAAAGAAAAATCAACTCCACCATCTATATCTGGCAACATCTTAGGTTTCGTAAAAGAACTATCCCCACTAAGGTGAACACCTCCAGTTGCACTATCTGTATCTTGAGAAGTAATTTGGAAATTATCCATTGTACCCCCTAAAGATTTAGGATAATACAATTCATTTCCCGTTGTTAAAAAAACTGATTCTACAGAATGCCCATTTTCATTTTCATATCCAGATTTAGCAGCATAGCCTACACCATCAGCATAATTTGTTACTATGTTGCCACCCGCATCAACCCAATCGATTTGGCGTAGTTTAGCCGATAAAGCATTTAGATATTCAACAGGAAGCATGTTTTCATAGCCAGCGCCCAATTCTTTGGCGCCAAAATCCCAATATTTAATTTGGGCTTGTAACGTTGCTGTTAAAAGCAACAATGGTATTGTAAATAAAAGTAATTGTTTTTTCATTTTTAAGTAGTTTTAAATATTAATAACTTAGTTGAGAGTGTATTGTAATCAATATTTTAGAATTAATCACTAAATACAATTTTAGAATTTAGATGCTGCAATATCAGCAAATTAACAGTTTTGGATATGTAGTTTTGAACTACGGTCAATTTTATAAATCGAAAATAGCTCATTTGTATTTTCGTTTTTTCAGACAAATAAAACTAAAAAATCGTTATAAAATATAGTTCTTTTTTTATAAAATCACAAATATTTAACACTTTGTATTTTTATAGTACATGATAAAAATTGAAGCGTGTCACATTGAGCATTATCGAAAATGAAAATATATTTTATTTGAAGATAAAAGCGCAGCTTCCGAAAGGCTCAGACTGGCATCTGGATATATTTGGATTTTTGTCATGCACTAAATTTGCATTTATTAAAAAATTTTGTCTTAGACAATAGTCGTTAATTAATCATGTGAACCAAAGGTTGAAAAGAGCCTTGCGTCTGGGAAATAGCTTTTCCAAAGTTCAAAAATTCAGGAAAAGCTTAGACCTTGACTTACTGAATATTCATATGCTTTAAAACCCAACTCTTGGTTCATATTAATCGTTATTATATAGTAATAGGCATAGAATAAATCCGATAAAAGTAATGTTTATCAGAAGCAAAAATATGCTTAAAAAGCATATTTATAAAAGCACAATGCAATCTATTATAAAGACGAACAAATTTTGAACAGTAAAAAATTAAAATGTTTTTTTAATCAAGATTTCAAAAAATATTTATGTTAATTTTTTCTAAAAATTTGCTTTATGCTAAATATTATTTATATTTGGGCAATCGATTACATGATAAATATCCAACTCTCATATAGCTAAGTTATTCAAATTGAGTTTAAAAAAGGGATGAAAAGCAGTGTTTTTTCATTAAATTTAAAGAGTATAGTTTTAAGCAACCACATTATGTAATCGAATTCATTAAATTGTAATTTTAACAACAGTAATATACCAACAACAAAAATTAACAATTAAACAAACTTTTTATGACAAACCATTCCTTATTTGATTATCTTTTTTTCTTGCCTAAGGTTAGAGAAAAAAAATCACGCTGTAATAAGGCTTTCTCAGCTTTATTTATTGGAGTATTTTTACTTTGTGCAGGCAATGTATTTGCACAAAGCCAACTAACAATTAGTGGATTAGTAACAGATGGTGGCGAATTAGGCGGCCCCCTTCCTGGTGTTACAGTTCTGGTTAAAGGAACTTCTAATGGTACTTCTACTGATTTTGACGGACAGTTTACGCTTAACAATGTAGCCCCAAACGCAACCATTGTATTCTCTTATATTGGTTATAAAACCCAAGAGGTAGCCGTAAACAACAGAACATCTATTAATGTCACTTTAGCGACCGATGTAAGCCAATTAGACGAAATTGTTATTGTAGATTATGGTTATGGCAAAGTTAGAAAAGCTGACATGACAGGTTCTAGTGCAAGTATTAGCAGCAAAGAACTTTCAACCATTCCTATTTCTAGTGCTGCCGAAGCACTTTCAGGAAGGTTGCCAGGTGTTAATGTAACTTCTTCCGATGGTGAACCTGGTGCTGAGATTAGAATTAGAGTTAGGGGTGGTACATCCTTATCACAAGATAATAGCCCTTTATTTGTAGTAGATGGGTTTATTGTTGGAGGTATTGACAACATACCTGTTAATGATATTGCTAGTATTGATGTTTTAAAAGATGCGGCGGCTACTGCTATTTATGGTGCACAGGCATCTAATGGTGTCATTGTTGTTACCACTAAATCTCCTGTTGCTGGAAAAACGTCGGTAAGCTATAACAACTTTTACCAATTCAGCGAATTACCTCAAGATAGAAAATTTGACGTGTTAAGTCCATATGAATTTGTTTTGGCTAACTATGAATACCAAGCATTAAGAGGTCAAACAGCTATTGAAGGCTTTGAAAAATTCTTCGGAAAATATGACGATTTAGAGCTATATAAAAACAGAAGGCCAACCGATTGGCAAGATGAATTATTTGGAGGCTCAAGACTTTCGCAATATCACAATCTATCTATTGGTGGTGGTACTGAAATGACCAAAATGAATTTAAGTTTGTCACACAATGCCGATGAAGGTTTATTAACTGGGTCTGCTTATGAAAGAACGGCGATTAACTTTAAATTAAACCAAAAAATATCAGACAGGCTTACATTTGATGCTCAAGCTCGAATAACAAACACCATAAAAGATGGTGCAGGAACATCAAGTGGTCAATTAAGCATCAAAGATGCTGTTCAAACAAGACCCGTTAATGGTATTGCTGATGAATTGGATATTGATTTAAATCAAGTAACTGAGGATGATGATTTCCAACAGTTTTTACTAGGCTTGATTAATCCTAATGAATTAGTGAAACAAGATTGGAGAAAAAGAACTGATCACGATTATGTCTTTAATGCGGCATTGACTTGGTCTATTACAGATGAAATTACTGCAAAATCATCCTTTTCACGATCTAAAGGGTTTCAAGAAGATTTAAGATTCTACGGGCCATTAACAAGCGAATCATTTAATAACGGTGGTAGCTTACCTCTAGGACAAAGAACCAACAGAGATGACCATTCATATCGTTGGATTAACACTTTAAATTATAAAAAAGACTGGGGAGAATCTAGATTAGACGTTTTAGTTGGGCATGAAGTATCTTCTAGCGGTGGTAAATCTAATTTTATTAGAGCTGAAAACTTCCGTTTATCGGTTACACCAGAAGAGTTGTTTGCAAACATGCAATTTGGGGATGTTGACAGAATTGATGGTGGCGTATTTACAGATACAAATAGAAAATCTTTATTTGGTCGATTTGATTTCCAATTACAAGACAAATATATCTTTACGCTTACTGCTAGGGCAGATCAATCAAGTAAATTTGCTAAAGAAAACTCTTTAGGTATTTTCCCTGCATTGGCTTTTGCTTGGAAACTAGACCAAGAAAATTTCATGAAAGATGTAGATTTTGTTGATGAACTAAAATTAAGAATAAGTTATGGTGAAACAGGTAACGACAGAATTGGTTCTGGCTTAACACAATTTCTATTTCAAGGAACAACACTTAGAGGCCCTGGTTTTGGTAATATAGATAATGTTTATTATACTCCTGATAGTAGCTCCCTATATAACCCAGATTTAATTTGGGAAACCACAGTAACAAGTAACTATGGTTTGGATTTCACCATGTTTAAGAGACGTTTAAATGGTAGCTTCGACTATTATAGAAACGAAACCCGAGACTTACTTTATACTAGGGCAATTCCAACCTCTACTGGTTTTAATGAAGAATACGCCAATATTGGTAGTACGGCAAACGAAGGGGTTGAACTAGGGCTTACTGGTTATATTATAGACACTAAAGATTTTACCTTATCGGCTAACCTTAACATTGGTCACAACGTACTTACCATTGAAAAACTGGATGGTACGCAATCAAGATTTGCACAGTCAAACTGGGCAAGTACAGACCTTAGAAACAGAAATGACTACATCCTTGAATTGGGAGGTAAAATTGGTAACATGTATGGATTTGTTACTGATGGCTACTATACGGTAGATGATTTTGAAAGCTATGACGAAGTAACTAGTACTTATATTTTAAAAGATGGTGTTGCTAATTCTTCTGGTACTGTGGGCAATACTTTAAGACCTGGCGTTCTAAAATTAAAGGACTTAAATGGCGATGGTATTATTGATGATGATAATGACAGAAAGGTTATTGGAAATGCACTTCCAGATTTTCAAGGTGGTTTCGGTGTCAATGTAAGATATAAAGGCTTTGATTTAGCAACATTCTTTAATTACCAAGTAGGAAACGACGTTTATAATACTGGTAAAATTCAATTTAATCAATTTAGAAGAATTAACAATGGTAACTTGTTAAGCACTATGAGCCTAGAAAATAGATTCACCTATCTTGATATTGATGGTTCTTATACAGGTACTCCTGGTGGTATTGTTACAGATTTGGAACAATTAAGAGAACTAAATCAAGGTAAAAATATTTGGTCTCATGCTAGCCATGGTGTTGCTGCCGCTGTTATTCACGATTGGGCTATAGAAGATGGTTCTTTCTTAAGATTAAATAACGTAACTTTAGGCTATAGTTTACCTGAAAAATTAATATCTAAAATTGGTTTATCTAAATTTAGAGTGTTTGCAACAGGAAGAAACTTGGCTATTTGGACAAAATATTCAGGATACGATCCAGAGGTTAACTCAAGTAGTAACCCTTTCACTCCAGGTTTGGATAGATCATCTTTCCCTAGAGCACGCTCTTATACATTCGGTATTAATGCAACATTTTAATTTATGAAAAAGAAATTTATCAATATGAAACTTAAACTAATATTAGCTATTATACCAATAGTTTTAATAGCTACATCGTGCGACAAAGATTTTTTAGAGCCTGACTCTATTTCAACGTTCGACCTTAACTATATTTACTCTAATGTTGATGATGCTAGAAATGGGGTAAATGCGGTTTATTCTTATTTTAACCAAGATGCTTTTAGATCCAGATTATCTAATAACTTCACTGGTTGCACCGATATTGAAATTGGATATCATAATGCAGAATACGACAATGGTCGACGCGAAATATGGAATTTAGATGCAACAAATTCTAATGGCGATTTAAACATTGTTTGGACTTATGCCTATAGAGCTATTAGAGATGCCAATATCGCCATTGAAGGGTTAACCAACAGTGGAAATCTGGATTCTGAAGATGCAACGGTAAAAAACACTTTCAGACAATTATTAGGAGAAGCCCATACCTTAAGGGCTTACTGGTATAGTATGTTGGCTTATTATTTTGGTGATGTACCATACATTACTGAAGCTCCTGTTGCTGGTGCAAATTTCTTTATCCCAAAAACACATAGAAATATAATTCTGGCAAGTGAAATCCAACACTTAATAGACGTCGAAGAAGGTATGCAATGGGGCGATGCTTTACCTTATGGTATTGAGCAGGTAAACCGCGAATACACCTTGGGCATGATTGCTCGTTTAGCATTACAACGTGGTGGCTATTACTTAACACCCGAACTTAATATGGTTCGTGATAGCGACTATTTAGAATATTATGCCATTGCTAAACAATACAGCAAAAAATTAATAGATTTAAAAGACAGACCATTACCAACAGACTTTAGACAAGTATTTTTAAACGAAAATCTATTCATAACACCTATAAACGAAGAAATATTATTTGAAGTACCTTTTGCTAAAGGTGGTGGTGATGTAGGTTGGAATATAGGTATCCGTGTTGATGGTGGTACAGAGGCAAAACATGCTTATGGATCTGGCAGCAACTATATGGCAATGCCCGCTACGTATTACATGTCTTTTGATGGTAAGGACAAACGTAGGGAAGTTACTTGTGGGTTATTTAAAGTTACTGTGGAGGACACCTTGCAACATGTAGGCGTAAGCAATATTTCACAAGGCAAATGGAACAGACGCTTATTGCCGGAACCTCCGGGAAGAGAGTCAGCAAAAGGAACTGGTATAAACTGGCCGATGATGCGTTATGCTGATGTATTATTAATGTTTGCTGAAGCAGAAAACGAGTTAAATGGTCCTACAACGGAAGCTCAAGACGCTTTTAAAAGAGTACGCCAGCGTGCGTTCGATCCTGCCGATTGGAGTACCAAAGTAGATGCATACTTAGCTCAAATTTCTGTATCTAAACAAACATTTTTTGATGCCATTGTTGATGAGCGTGCTTGGGAATTTGGTGGTGAAATGATTCGTAAATATGAGCTGATTCGTTGGAACCTCTATTCTGAAAAGGCACAAGAAACAGTTGAAGGCCTTATGGAACTGGCTGACGCTGCCTTTAACGGAACAGGTACTGGTCCAGACTACATGTACTGGAAAACTGATGACGATGGGAATTTTGCTGTATTAAACCCAGACAACAAAGTTTTGGCCGCACCTGATGACACTTGGATGAGACAATCCTTTTTAATTGGTCTGCACAACGATACAACGACCTATTCAGAATTTATTTTAAATGACTGGAACAATTATATTAACGGTCCAAAACCTGGTGTAGTGAGATATATATTCCCAATACCTGTTACAGCCATTGATAATAGTCAAGGTACATTAAAAAATGACGGATACGGCTTTTAATAAAAAATTAATATGATTATGAAAACAAATAATAACTTATTTAATATAAAGACTATACTGTTTTTATGTTTGATCGTTACCATGTTTAATGCATGTGATAAAGACGACGACAAAATATACGATAAAACGCGATTGTTCCGCCCAGTTCTTAACCAGAACTTGTTTAGCGAAGGCAACACCATCGTTGTTAACATGGGTAAACTTAAAGGAGCAGTTGGATACACTATTGAAGTAAGTAGAGATACATTTGCCACCATAGAATACACCATTTTATCTGATACTAATTATGTAGAAGTAAATGAAAACACTGTTGGTGAAGAATTATTTTGGAATACCATTTACCAAGTAAGAGCAACCGCTCATGAAGCAGACGCACAATTCGACAGTAAAATTTCAGATTTCGGATCTGTTAGAACCGAACGTTTCCCTTCAATTCTTAACGTACCTAAGTCTTACGATGTTATCGATGTCGCTGCCAGAGTAAGTTGGGAACCTCTTGGCGATGCCATTACTGGAATAAAAGTATTTGCACCAGATGATTTAAGACTAACCACACCTTTATTCCCTGAAACCCCAGTAACATCAGAAGAATTCTTGGCAGGAGAAGCTATTGTTGAAGGTTTGGATCCAGAAACAAGCTATCAAATAGCAATTTATAGTGGTACAGAACTAAGAGGTTGGGTGAATTACACTACATTGATTGAAGAGTTAGATTATACAACGGTTACTAACTTGATTGACCTTAGAGACAATCTGGATAGGGGAGCTATAACAAGTGCTTTACAGTCAGCCCCAGATGGTGCGACAATATTAGTTTCAAGAGGTTCAGAGTACGATGCGCCGGGAAAACGCTTAACAAATTCCGTTACCATAAGAGCAGCCTATGGCTTTGGAGAAAAACGAGCTTTACTTTGGTTTCCAAGCAATTTTGATCTAGAAGACGGTGCTAATATAGATCATCTACGCTTTATAGACCTAGAATGCCGTGGCACAGATTGGGGAGGCAAATATGTTATAAATATTGGTAGAGTTGGTACTCTAAATGAACTTAGTTTTGAAAATTGTTATATTACCAACTTTAGGGGTATTATGAGACAAAAAGATGTAGCTTCAACAGTCAACACCTATATAATTAATAATAGTATTGTAGATAGCATTAATGGTTATGGTATTGTTTCTGTTGATAATGATAATGCCAAATTAAACAACATCAAATTAACAAACAGCACATTTAATCACCTTATTTATTTTTTAGTCTCAAAAAATAATTCTGAATCCGTTCTTATTGATGGATGTACTATTGCAAATGCTCCAGAGAAGGGACGCCAATTATTTAGATGGAGAAATAGTAGTCAAAATAACGTTACACAAGGAATTACAATATCTAATACTATTTTTGGTCATGGTTGGAACCAAGTTGAAGGAGAAGAAGACTACGCCTACAAAGGCAAAGAAGGGCTAGACAATACAAATTTCACAGTCAATAATACCTTTACTGTAACTGACTTCTCATTCTCAAGCAATGAAATTGGAGAAATCACTGTAGGCAATGCAGGTAGTACTCAAAATGCTTTATGGGTTGACCCAGAAAACAATAACTTTAATTTCTTAGCTACCGGATTTTTAGGCCAATACACAGCTGGAGATCCAAGATGGCGTACTAAGTTATAATTAAACAAGGTTAAGTTTTCTTAACCATTAAAAAATGGATATCTAAAAGGCTATTAAAAACTTATTTAGATATCCATTTTTATTAATATAAAAAAAATATGAAACACCCATGGGAATTATATTCTCACACACGAATATGATTATAAAGGGTGTTCCATCTGACAATTAAAAAAACAAAAATATAAACAGATGAAACTATATTTAAAAACACTCATTGTTTTCTTATCCTTGTTCTATTCATGTAGTAGTTCATCAACAGATGACAACTCTGGTAATGAAAATATAGAGGAAGAGGAAGAAATCATAGAAGATAAACCTGTTGCTGTAGAAGAAGAAGCATTTGCTTTTCCTGGTGCAGAAGGTTTTGGAATGAACACCACCGGAGGTCGTGGTGGTAAAGTATTATTTGTAACAAATCTTAACGATACAGGAACTGGAAGTTTAAGAACAGCTATAAACACTTCTGGTGCGCGTTATATTCTATTTAAGGTCTCTGGGACTATTGAACTTAAATCTGAATTAAAAATAAACTATGGTAACGTTACCATTGCAGGTCAAACAGCACCAGGTGATGGTATTTGCTTAAAAAACTACCCGGTTTCAATAAATGCTGATAATGTTATTATTAGATTTTTAAGATTCAGGATGGGAGACGAAGCACAACAAGAAGGCGATGCTATAGGAAGCCGTTTCCACAAAAACATTATTATTGACCATTGTTCAATGAGTTGGTCTACCGATGAAACCGTTTCTATATACAATAACGAAAACACAACCCTTCAATGGTGTTTTATTACAGAAAGTTTGCGCAATTCTGTTCACGGTAAAGGAGCACATGGTTATGGTGGCATTTGGGGTGGAAAACATGCATCGTTCCATCATAATTTATTAGCACATCATGACAGTAGAAACCCACGACTGGGCGAATCTGCAGGCTCTTCATTTGCCCTTACAGATTTAGTAGATGTTAGAAACAATGTCATTTATAATTGGGGTAACAATAGCACCTATGGAGGTGAAGCCATGAATGTAAATATTGTTAACAATTATTATAAACCAGGACCTGTAACTATATCAAATAATGGAAGCACAAAACAAGGCCGTATTTTTTCCATAGATAAAAACAAAATTAAAGGCACCCAAGTTTACGATACTTGGGGTAAGTTTTATATCGACGGTAATTATGTAGAAGGTAATACAAATTCAACAAATGATAATTGGTCTTATGGTGTTTACAATCAATTTCATAGTTCATATACTTCTTATACTGGTTCCTGTACCGATGCAAATGGTAATTCTATTCCATGTGAATATTCCATTCCTGTTACAGACGCCGATAAAGCAACCATGAAAATGTCCGAACCTCATAACATAAATAATAATGTTACCACGCATACCGCTTTAGTAGCTTACGATAAAGTGCTCGCTTATGGTGGTGCATCTTTTAAACGTGATGCAATTGATTCAAGAATTGTTGATGAAGTTACCAACAAGACCTATACTTACGAAGGGTCAAATGGTAGCACAAAAGGTATTATCGATACACAAAGTGATGTTGGTGGATGGCCTGTTCTAAATTCCGAAACACCGCCTACAGATACCTCTGGCGATGGCATGCCCGATGCTTGGAAGCTTGATAAAAAACTTAAAGTCGCTGATAAAAACCCTAACGGACATGATTTAAGTACTGGCTATGAAAATATAGAAGTATATATCAATAGTTTAGTGGCATCAATCACTGAAAATCAAAAATAAAAACATAACTATACAAAATAATGTTCAAAAAAATCCACTTTTTAGTAGCTGCCCTAATTTTAGTTTGTAATACCAACTACGCCCAACAATTAGCATTCCCAACTGCCGAAGGTTTTGGGCAATATACAACTGGTGGCAGAGGCGGTTTGGTATATAAAGTAACCAATTTAAATGATGATGGTGAAGGTAGCCTAAGAAAAGGCATACTAAAAAGTGGTGCTAGAACTATTGTATTTGAAGTTTCCGGTACTATTGAGCTTCAAAAAAAATTGGATATTAATAAAGGTGATTTAACCATTTTAGGGCAAACAGCCCCAGGCGAAGGCATTACCATTAAAGGCTACCCGGTAACCATAAAAGCCGATAATGTTATTGTGCGCTATTTAAGATTTCGAATGGGTGATGTTAATGGCATTGAAGGTGATGCTTTAGGTTGTAGAGATACCAATAACGTTATTATAGACCACTGTTCCATTAGTTGGGGCACCGACGAAAATGGATCCTTTTACAATAACAAAAACTTTACGCTACAATGGTGTATTATTTCCGAAGCTTTAAACAGGTCTGTCCATAAAAAAGGCGCTCATGGCTACGGTGGCATTTGGGGTGGTGTTAATGTATCCTTTCATCACAACTTAATAGCAAGCAATAATAGCCGCAACCCCAGATTTAGTGGTTCTTCAACCACCGAAAATTCCGAAAACGAATTTGTGGATTTTAGAAACAATGTTATTTATAACTGGGGAGACAATAGTATTTATGGGGGTGAAAAAGGCACGTATAATATCATAAATAATTATTTTAAATCAGGGCCTGCTACTCAAGATTCAAAACGAAATAGAATTGTAGAGCCCTATGAGCCCTACGGCAAATTTTATGTAGATGGTAATTTTGTAAATGGTAACGAAGCCATTACCAAAAACAATTGGAACGGCGGTGTACAATGTCAAAACCCAGAAGCAACAAAGCTAAATGCTGAAATTACTATTTCAGAAAACGTTAAAACCTTAAGTGCTATTGATGCTTTTGAAGCCGTTCTTAAAAATGCAGGCGCAAGCCTTTATAGAGATGCCGTAGATGCTAGAATGGTACACAACACCAAAGAAGGCAGCGCCAATTACAAAAGCGGCATCATAGATTCCCAAGAAAATGTGGGTGGTTGGCCTTTACTGAAATCTGAAAAATCAAAATTAGATTCAGATGAAGATGGCATGTCTGATGATTGGGAAATTCAAAATAAATTAGACCCCAAAACAAACGATGCTATCTTAAACACTTTAGATAAAAATTACACAAACATTGAAGTCTATAGCAACGCATTGGTTAATACGTCTCTAAAAAAAAAAGTAGTTAATGGCAAAACGTATGATTTTATTGTAGATTGTAAGGGACATGGTGATTTTTCATCGGTTCAAGAAGCTATTGATGCTGTCCCAGATTTTAGAAAAAATGAAACTAAAATTTTTATAAAAAATGGCATTTACAAAGAGAAACTAGTGCTTCCTACATCAAAAACCAACGTCACTTTTGTTGGTGAAGATAAAAACGAAACCATACTAACCTTTGATGATTTTGCTCAAAAACATAACCGTTTTGGCGAAGAAATGGGTACCACAGGTTCTACATCGTTTTTTGTATTTGGAGATGGATTTAAAGCAAAAAACATCACTTTCCAAAACAGCGCTGGTCCTATCGGACAAGCAGTAGCTGTTAGAGTGGACGGAGACAAGGTTATATTTGAAAATTGTAGATTTTTAGGAAATCAAGACACCCTCTATCTTCATGGAGACCAAAGCAGGCAATATTACAAAGGCTGTTATATTGAAGGCACTGTCGATTTTATTTTTGGCTGGTCAACAGGTTATTTCGAAAATTGCGAAATATTCTGTAAAAATACTGGATACATTACAGCTGCCTCAACAAATAAAAACACAGAACACGGGTTTGTTTTTAAAAATTGTAAAATAACAGGCAGCGCTTTAGAAAACACCTTTTACTTAGGACGTCCATGGCGCGACTATGCCAAAACCGTTTGGATAGATTGCTATATGGATACTCATATAAAACCAGAAGGTTGGCACAATTGGGGCAAACCTAATGCCGAAAACACCACGTTTTATGCCGAATATAACTCATCGGGACCTGGAACTTCCAATAAAAGGGTAAACTGGGCTAAAAAATTATCTAAAAAGGAAAGCAAAGCCTATACTTTAGAAAATGTACTAAAAGGTTCAGATAACTGGATTCCTTAATGATTTATTTAAACGAAGTATGCAGTAGACTGTGGGCTGTGGGCAGTTCTACAATTAAACGATTAAACGATTTAAATACTTTATAACCTCTTTAACGATTTATGATTAACGATTGACGATTAACGATATAACCATATAAACGATTGACGATTTATGATTGACGATTTATAATTAACAATATAACTTCATAAACGATTAACGATTGATGATTAACGATATAACCTCATAACCACATAACCTCATAACCTCATAACCACATAACCTCATAACCCCATAACCCCATAACCCCATAACCTCATAAACTCATAAACTCATAAACTCATAAACTCATATACAAATAACCTCATTTATTAAAATTAGTATAATATGCTATATAAATTATGCCAACAGTAACAACTTTAGTATTTTTATACAATCGATTACAACTAAATATAAACTCATGAAAATTACCACACCTTCTTTAGCATTTTCATTAATAGGCTTATTCCTATTCACCTTAACCCTTAATTCTTGTAAAACCAAAGGAAAGGAAAAGGAAAAAGTAGAAACCGACGTTTTCAGTGAAGCAGATAACATTATTAGTTCCATTAAGGTTTTAGAATTTCCGGACAAAGTTTTTAACATATTAGACTTTGGAGCTGTTGCCGACGGTGAAACAAATAATTCCGAAGCTATTAAAAAAGCTATTACTGCCTGTAATGAAGCTGGAGGTGGCAAAGTTATTATTCCTTCGGGCAAATTCTTAACAGGCCCCATTCACCTAAAAAGTAATGTGAATTTACACTTAGAAGCTGGTGCCGAAGTATTGTTCTCTAAAAACGCTAAGGATTATTTACCAGTTGTACATACCTCCTATGAAGGTCAGGAATTGATGAATTACTCCCCATTAATATATGCATACAAAGAAAAAAACATTGCTGTTACTGGTAAGGGAACCTTTAACGGACAAGCAAGTACCACCAATTGGTGGCCATGGTGTGGTGCCGAAAGATACGGTCATTTAAAAGATACACCTCAACAAAAAGACGCCCATAACCTACCTAGATTATGGGAAATGGCAGAAAACAACACGCCAGTTTCTGAACGTATTTTTGGTGAGGGGCATCAACTGCGTCCTTTATTTATCCAGCCTTTTGAATGTGAAAACGTATTGATTCAAGGTGTTACGTTTACCAATGCGCCGTTTTGGGTAATTCACCCTATCAAATGTAACTACGTTCGCGTTGAAGGCGTTACGGTAAACAGTCACGGTCCTAATAATGATGGGTGCGACCCCGAATATTCAAAAAATGTTCATATAAATAACTGTACTTTTAATACTGGAGATGACTGTATTGCTATTAAATCAGGTAGGAATAACGATGGTAGACGTGTAAACATTCCTAGCGAAAATATTGTTGTTGAAAATTGCGACATGAAAGATGGTCACGGTGGTGTCGTCATGGGAAGTGAAATATCTGCAGGCGTTAGAAATGTATATGTTAGAAATTGTAAAATGAACAGCCCAGAATTAGACCGTGCTATTCGTATAAAGACCAATACCCTAAGAGGTGGTTTTGTAGAAAATGTCTATGTTAAAAATATTGAAGTCGGCCAAGTAAAAGAAGCTGTTTTAAAAATCAATTTATATTATGCTATTTATGGACCACAGGAAGGTAGTTTTATGCCTGTTGTTAAAAATATTCATTTACAAGATATTAATGTTGAAAATGGCGGAAAATTCGGTGTACTAATAAAAGGCAGACCACAAAGTTTTGTGAAAAACGTAACCCTAACAAACGTTCACATTAAAAACGCTGAAACACCATTATCGGTTGAAAACTCAGAACCTATTATATTTAAAAACACCACAATAAATGGGAAGCAATATTAAATCAATGATTAAATTACCTTTTATGAAAAAAATAACAATGTTGTCAATGGCTCTTTTAGCCCTATTTGCATGTAAATCAAAACAGTCAGACGATAAATCCAATACAACAAATACGGTTGTTGAGGAAAAAATAACATCTAAAACATACGCTGAAATTTCTATTGCACAAGGTGGAGAATGGGTTGACGGTTCAAGAGGCCATAAAGAATATAATGCTGGAACTTCTTTTAAAAATATAAATTCGCTTCAAGTTCCAAAAGAACATACAGATCATTCGTGGTTCATTCGCTACGAAGGCCCAGGTTGGGAAAACAGTCAAATTGGGTATCGTTTATACTTAGATTGGAGAAATGCTATTGATATTTTCGGAAAAAAAGTAGATAGTATAGTCCTTCCTTTTGTAGGGCAAGATGGCTTTGATTCTTATCATGAACCAGCAGCTTGGGGACAAGATATTTTAAAAGCTGGAAAATCAATGGGTATTGGTGGTTATGGTCGTTTATTGAATGATACGGTTGCACATTTCCAAAGTGTAAAAAACACGTTTGCTAAAGTTGAAAATTTAGGAAAAAAATCATCTGTAAAGATTTCTTATGAAGATTGGAATACAGGAAATGAAACCATTAATTTAAATTCAGAACTTACTATTTATCAACAAGACCGATTTACAAAAGCAGAATTAACACCTTCAAAAGAAATTACGGGCATTTGTACAGGTATTGTGAAATTTAAAAATATTCCTTTAATAAAAAAGGAAAGTGAAAAATGGGCGTATATTGCCACATATGGTACACAAACGGTAGTAAATGACACCGATAAATTAGGCTTGGCAATATTTTATAATTTGGATGAAGTTGCAGAGCAAAAAGAAGGAATCAACGATCACCTCGTTATATTTAAACCAACAACCAAACCATTAACCTATTACTTTTTAGGGGCTTGGGAACAAGAAGCCAATGGCATAAAAACCGAAGAAGCTTTTATTGCAGATTTAAATAAAAAATTAGAAAATCTAGAAAACACTAATTTCATAAACTAATTATAAAGTTATGAGTTATGAGTGATTAAATAATAATTACCCGATTAAACAATTAAACATATGAAACATACAACAAAATTTATAGCGCTATTTACTATTGCTTTAGGTTTATCCGCCACAGCTTGTAAAAATGCAAAAGAAAATCCTAAAGAAACTGCTACTGTTGAAAAAGTGGTTCCAGAAAACCTAAAATGGTCAGAACGTATGATGCTTTCTGAAATTGAACGTTTTCCAGAGGCAACCAAATTAGATTTTGCAACCAGAGCACGTTGGACCTATACCCCAGGATTGGTTTTATCGGCTTGTATTAAAGTTTATGAGCAAACTAACAACCAAAAATATTACGATTATATATACGGTTACGCCAACGATTTAATTGATAGTACAGGTACCATAGCCACCTATTCGCTTGAAAAGCAAAATCTAGACATGATTAAGTCTGGCGACGTCCTATTATATCTTTACCCTAAAACAAAAGAAGAACGTTTTTTAAAGGCCATACATACTCTAAACGAACAAATGGAGTCTCAACCAAAAACGTCTGATGGTGGGTATTGGCATAAAAAAGTATATCCACACCAAATGTGGTTGGATGGCTTATATATGGCAGAACCATTTCACACGCGATATGCCAAAGAGTATGTAGAAGATGAAGCAAAAAAACAAAAAATATACAACGATGTTGTTTTACAATTTGACCTTATACAAAAACACAGTCGCGATGAAAAGTCAGGTTTATTATACCATGGCTGGGATGAAAGTAAAGAACAAAAATGGGCAAATAAAGAAACAGGAAATTCTCAGCACTTTTGGTCTAGAGGCATGGGCTGGTACGGTATGGCCATGGTAGATGTCTTAGATTTTTTACCAGAAAACCATCCAGGAAGAGAGCGCATCATAACCTATTTAAACCAATATGCCGAAGCTATAACCAACGTACAAGACAAATCGGGGTTATGGTGGCAAGTTTTAGATCAAGGCGATAGAGAAGGCAATTATTTGGAGGCGACTGGCACTTCTATGTTTACCTACACGTTTGCTAAAGGTGTTCGTAAAGGATATTTGCCGGAAAAATACTTAGACGTTGCAAAAAAAGCTTATGATGGCCTTTTAGAAAATTTAATTACAGTGGAAGAGAACGGTATTGTAAACCTAAATCAATGTTGTGCAGTAGCAGGATTAGGCGGAAACCCTTACAGAGATGGCTCTTATGAATATTACATTAATGAAACCATCCGTTCTAACGATCCTAAAGGAACAGGGCCATTCATTATGGCTAGTTTAGAATTAAACAAATAAAAAACACTATATAAATACAAGATTAATGAAACATCCATTCTAAAAGTCTTTTTTACGTACAGAAATAGGACTATGGATGTAACATCCGACCGATAAAAAACCAATAAATACAACAGATGAAATTTTATTCTATTTTATTTTCACTTTTAAGTACCACACTCGTATTTGCACAAGCAAACAAACCTTATGTCTCTGAAGTTTGGGTAGCCGATAATGGTGATGGCACATACAAAAACCCAATAATATATGCCGATTATTCAGATCCCGATGTGGTAAGAGTTGGAGACGACTATTACATGACGGCTTCTAGTTTTAATTCGGCTCCTGCCCTACCCATATTACATTCAAAAGATATGGTAAACTGGAAATTAATTAACCATGCTTTGCCTTTACAAGTCCCTTTTGAAACCTTTAACATTCCCCAACATGGTAATGGTGTTTGGGCACCGAGTATTCGTTACCATAACAATGAAATTTACATTTATTGGGGCGACCCAGACTTTGGTATTTACATGGTGAAAACAAAAGATCCTTACGGTAAATGGGACGACCCTATTTTGGTCATGGAAGGTAAAGGGCTTATTGATGCGTGTCCACTTTTTGACGATAATGGTGAAGCCTACTTAGTACATGCCTATGCAGGAAGTCGTGCCGGAGTTAAAAGTTTGTTATCTGTCAACAAAATGAATCCTGAAGGTACTAAAGTTTTAGATCCAGGCATTCATGTATTTGATGGTCATGAAAATCACGAAACCGTTGAAGGATCTAAATTCTACAAACGCAATGGCTACTATTACATCTTTGCTCCTGCTGGTGGTGTAGCAACAGGGTGGCAATTAATTTTACGCTCTAAAAACATTTATGGTCCTTACGAAGAAAAAGTGGTTTTAGAACAAGGAAAAACAAAAATCAATGGCCCTCATCAAGGGGCTTGGGTAGATACTCCTAATGGCGAATCGTGGTTTTACCATTTTCAAGATGTTGATGCTTATGGTCGTATCGTACATTTACAACCAATGACTTGGAAAAATGATTGGCCAATAATGGGCAAAGATTTAGATGGTAATGGTATTGGCGAACCAGTAATGTCGCATAAAAAACCCAACGTTGGAAAAACATACCCCATAGAAACTCCCGCAGAGACTGATAATTTTGATGGCTTTAATATAGGGCTTCAATGGCAATGGAATGCCAATAACAATGTTGTGTGGCACGCCAAATTACCAGGAAATGACTATTTAAGATTGTTCTCTATAAAAGTTCCAGAAGGTTCAAAAAACCTTTGGATGGTTCCTAACCTATTGCTTCAAAAATTTCCGGCACCTAACTTTTCAGCAACCACAAAAATTTCATTGGTGCCTGAAGAAGCTAAAAGCGGAAAAACAGCAGGCTTAATTATTATGGGAATGGATTATGCTACGTTAAGCATTAGTCATGATGAAAATGGTTTTTATATTCAACAAACCGAAGCCATAAAGGCTATTGACGGAGTCGAAGAAAAAATCATTGAAAAAGAACGGTTAAAATCAAACGCCGCTTATTTTAAAGTTGAAGTTTCTGCTCCAGATGCTATGTGCCAATTTAGCTATTCTGAAAACGGTAAAAAATTCAAGAAAATTGGCAAACCCTTTAAAGCACAGCCAGGTAAATGGGTTGGTGCTAAAGTGGGCGTGTTTAGTGTAAGTACCCAAGAAGCCAAACGCGGCGGCTATGCTGATGTAGATTGGTTTAGAATTACTAAGTAATAAACATAATCAAGATAAAGCGACTCAATGGTAATCTTATGAAAAAATGGCATGTTTTTTTAGTTTTATTACTGGTATTAGAAATTAGCTACGGACAGAACACATTTCCTTTCCAAAATCCAGAATTATCTCAAGAAGAAAGAGCTAACGACTTAATTTCTCGATTAACTCTTGAAGAAAAAATCGAACAGCTAATGTCGGATGCTCCAGCCATTGATTGCTTAGGTATTCCTAAATATGACTGGTGGAATGAAGCATTACATGGTGTTGCAAGATCTGGTTATGCAACAGTTTTCCCTCAATCCATAACAATTGCCGCCTCTTGGAATACGGATTTGTTATATAATGTAGCATCCGTGATTTCAGATGAAGCAAGAGCGAAATATCACGAATATGTTAGGCGTGGTCAACATGATATTTATCAAGGACTTACTTTCTGGTCACCTAACATTAACATTTTCAGAGACCCAAGATGGGGAAGAGGTCATGAAACTTATGGTGAAGATCCCTATTTAACCAGCCAATTAGGTCTACAATTTGTGAATGGATTACAAGGAAATGATTCAACATACTTAAAAACTGTTGCCACAGCAAAACACTTCGCTGTACATTCGGGACCAGAAGCTTTGCGCCACGAGTTTAATGTATCAACAGATATGAAGGATTTTTGGGAAACCTATTTACCTGCATTTAGGACTTTAGTCAAGGATGGCCATGTATATTCTGTGATGACTGCCTACAATCGTGTAAATAATAAAGCAGCGAGCGCTAGTGACGAATTGTACGATATCTTAAGGAATAAATGGGGTTTTAAAGGATATGTTGTTTCAGATTGTGGAGCTATAGAGGATATTTGGAAAACACATAAATTGACCAACAATGCCGCCTCTGCTTCTGCCCTAGCCTTAAAAGCAGGCTGTGATTTAAATTGTGGGAGTTCATATGAGTTTTTAAGCGCCGCTATAAAAGAAGGTTTAATAAGTGAAAATGACTTGAATATTGCAGTTAAACGACTTTTTTTAGCTCGAATAAAACTAGGCATGTTCGATGGCAATCTAAAAACACCTTATTCAGAAATACCTTTTGCTGTTAATGATAATTCAGCCCACTCCTCTTTGGCCAGAAAAGCTGCCCAAGAAAGCATTGTATTATTAAAAAATAAAGAACAGCTTTTACCGCTTTCAAAAGATATAAAAACAATAGCCGTTATTGGTCCAAATGCAGATAATGTTGAGTCATTATGGGGCAATTACAGTGGAATTCCAAGTAAACCTGTTACTATTCTCCAAGGAATAAAAAACAAATTAAGTCCAGAAGTTGAGGTGCTATATTCAGAAGGCAGTACCTTAGCAGAGGGAATCCCTACTATGGAAGTTATTCCCTCAATTTATCTCCGCACTAATAACAATATTCAAGGACTAACAGGACAGTATTATAATAATGTAAATTGGGAAGGAAAACCTTTATTCGAAAGAATTGACGATAATATTTCTTTCCAATGGGATATTGATACACCTGATCCTCGCTTGAAGATGGGAAATTATTCTATCAAATGGACAGGATATTTATTACCACCAAAAACAGGCATCTATTCTTTCAGTGATTGGGGAAAACCATTCATGGAGTTTTCTATAGAAGGCATACAGGGAGGAGGAAAACATAAACATCATGCTTCTATAAACCCAAAAGAAGTTCAGCTTGAAGCAGGTAAAAAGTATAAAATTGAAGTAAAATATAAGAATTACTATGGTGATGCAACCGCAAAAATGTTGTGGGGCATACCAACAAACAACCAAAAAGAAAAAGCTGTAGAAATAGCAAAAAAGGCAGATGTTATAATCTTAGCCTTAGGTTTGAATGAGCGACTTGAAGGTGAAGAAATGAGTATAAAAGTTGATGGATTCGAAAGAGGAGATCGCACAAAACTAGATTTGCCTAAAACGCAAGAAGATCTTATGAAAGCCATAGCTGCAACAGGCAAACCGGTTGTGTTAGTTTTGGTTAATGGTGGCGCTTTAGCCATTAATTGGGCGTCAGATAACTTGTCAGCAATAGTATCTGCAGGTTATCCTGGGCAGCAAGGTGGAAATGCTATTGCGGATGTATTGTTTGGTGATTATAATCCTGCAGGAAGATTACCCATTACCTATTATAAATCCATTGATCAATTACCTCCTTTTGAAGATTATAATATGAAAGGAAGAACTTATCGCTATTTCGATCAAGAACCATTATTCCCATTTGGATTTGGGTTAAGTTACACCAAATTTGCTTACACTAATTTCAAAATGCCATCTAAAATAGAAATTAATAAACCTATAGAAGTTTCTGTAACAGTCTCTAATATTGGTGATTTTGATGGAGATGAAGTCGTTGAACTATATCTTAAAGATGAAAAAGCTACCACACCTAGACCAAAGCATCAATTAATTGGTTTTAAAAGAGTTAATATTAAAAAGGCCGAACAAAAGGAAGTCAAATTTACTATTTTGCCAAGACAACTTTCCATGATTAATAATAAAAATGAATTGGTAATAGAACCTGGTTGGTTCACGGTTTCCGTGGGAGGTGGGCAACCAAATTTAATAGAGGAAAATCGAGCAATCTCAACCGAATGTATTTCTAAACGTATAAAGGTAATAGGTAAAACTAGCCTTATAGAATTTTAAAAAACTTATGAAAACGAAACAATCTCAGTCACTTTTAGCACTTTTCATCTTTACAATCACATGTCATATTAGTGCCCAAAAAACAGTTCAAATTAATGAGCAAAATATTTATGAAAATATTGAGTTCAACATGCCCAAAGTAAACACCACCAGTTTTCCAGACTATCAAGTTAGTATTACAGACTTTGGAGGCATAACGGGTGGAATCGTTAAAAATACCGATGCCTTTGCAAAAGCAATTAATGATGTATCAACTAAAGGTGGCGGTAAAGTTATAGTACCTCGTGGTGTTTGGCTTACGGGTCCTATTTCTTTTAAAAGCAATATAAATCTTCATTTAGAAGATGGCGCTTTAATTGTTTTTAGTGATGATTTTGATGATTACCCCTTGGTAAAAACCAGTTTTGAAGGTTTAAACACCGTAAGATGTGTATCTCCAATAAATGCTAACAACGTTGAAAACATTGCCATAACCGGCAATGGTATTATCGATGGCAGTGGCGATGCATGGCGACCTGTAAAAGTTAGTAAAATGACCGATGGCCAATGGAAAAAACTGGTAAATTCTGGCGGCGTGCTTTCTAAAGACAAAAAAATATGGTTTCCATCAGAAGGCTCTAAAAAAGGTTATGAAAGTAGTACCAATTTCAACGTACCCGATTTAATAAATGAAGCCGAATTACAATCGGTAAAAGATTTTCTACGTCCAGTAATGGTAAGCATCGTAAACAGTAAACGCATCCTTTTAGATGGTCCTACATTTCAAAATTCACCAGCATGGAATATTCATCCATTAATGTGTGAAGATCTTATTATACGAAATCTTAAGGTTAGAAATCCTTGGTATTCTCAAAATGGCGATGGCCTGGATTTGGAATCCTGTAAAAATGCACTGGTTTACAATAACACGTTTGATGTTGGTGATGATGCGATTTGCTTTAAATCTGGTAAAGATAAAGATGGTAGAGACCGTGGCATACCTACTGAGAATGTCATCGTAAAAAACAACATCGTTTATCATGCCCATGGAGGCTTTGTTATTGGAAGTGAAATGTCTGGTGGCGTTAAAAATATACATATTTCGAACTGCACATTTATTGGTACCGATGTGGGTTTGCGTTTTAAAAGCACCAGAGGAAGAGGCGGTATTGTTGAGAACATTTATATTTCTAATATAGACATGATACATATTCCAACGGAAGCTATCCGTTTCAATTTATACTATTCAGGTAAATCACCTGTTTTAGAAGAAGGAGAAGCATCTGATAATAAAATACAAGAAGAGAAACTGGTTGAAGTCACCGAGGAAACCCCTTCGTTTAGAAATATCTTTATGAAAAATATTCATGTAGCAGATTCTGAAACAGCTATATTTTTTATGGGATTACCAGAAATGAACCTAAAAAATATTTCTATTGAAGATTCTTTTTTTGAAACTAAAAAAGGCATTACAGCTATTGATGCCGATGGTATTACCCTAAAAAATGTTAAAATAAAAGCTTCAGATGATTTTGCCCTAACCGTATATAATAGCAAAAACATTAAAGCCAGTAATTTTAACTTCAAAGGAAGTAAATCTGCTATCAAAGTTTTAGGTTCGAAAACCAGCAATGTTCAGTTTGATAAAAAAGATATTTCAAATGAAAAGGAACAAATCCAACAAGGCATGGGATTAAACAAAAACGCTATAAAAATTAAATAATAGATGACAAAAAAAGCACTGATAGTGTTTAGCTTCTTTTTTTCCCTGACACTTTCTGCACAAGATATTATCCCTTTGTGGCCAAAAGGAAAAATGCCTAACTCTAAAGGCATGAACCTAGAGCATATTGAAGAACGCGAACGCATCACTCAGGTTTCAGAACCTAAAATGCTAGGTTTCTTTCCTCCTAAAGAAGAACAAAACGGCAGTAGCGTTTTAATAATGCCTTCGGGTGGCTATGCAAAACTAACTTACAATTTAGGCGGTATTCAATTAGCAAAATGGTTTAATACGCAAGGCATTACAGCATTTGTTCTTATTTACCGTTTGCCTAATTCACCAGACTTGTTAGTTAGTGAAAACGGTCCTATACAAGATGCCCAACGTGCCTTAAAACTAATACGCCATCATGCCGATACATGGCACCTAGATATAAATAAAGTAGGTCTTTTTGGAGCTTCGGCGGGTGGACATTTAGCTTCTACTATAGCAACCCATAAAACGGATGTTTCAAAAATCAATGATGCCGTTGACCACCAAATATTTACCCCAAATTTCATGATTTTAGTATCTCCTGTAATTAGTTTAGGCGAATACACACATAAAGGCAGTCTTAAGAATCTTTTAGGGGATCATGCCACTTCAGAAACTATTCATGAATACTCAAATGAATTTCATGTTACTGAAAATACGCCACCAACAATTTTATTTCATGCACAAAATGACCCTGCTGTAAATGTTATGAACAGCCTTTTGTTTTATAAGGAAATGATAAAGCATGATGTTAAAGGGTCACTTCATATTTTCCCAAAAGGGGAACATAACATTGGGATCTATAATGCATCTTCTTTAACTGACGAATGGAAAAATTTATGCTCAAAATGGTTAAAAGAAATAGAAATAACAAAATGAACCATCCATATTAAAAACACTTTTAACACACAGAGGCATGATTATGGATGTAACATCTGACGGAAGAGTTATGAGTTAAGAGTTAAGTCTAACCAAGGTAAAGATTAACAATTAACCGATAACCAGAATTAAGAATTAAAGAACCCTTAGAACCAGCATGAGTCCCCTTCGGGGTTAGGGAGCTAAATATAAATAGATGAAAAACAGTTTAAAAAATTACAAAATCTTATTCTTTTTAATCTTAACTACCGCCTATTCCAAGGCACAAAATAATAATTTACTATGGTATGAACATGCTGCAAGTAATTGGAATGAAGCTTTACCTATAGGAAACGGTCGTATTGGAGGCATGCTTTTTGGAGGCACTGAACATGATAAAATTCAGTTAAATGAAGAAACCGTTTGGGCTGGTGAACCTGGAAACAATATTCAAAAAGATTATTACCAAGACATTCAAAAGATTAGGGAATTGCTATTTAGTGGCAAACATGAAGAAGCTCAAAAAATGGCTCTTGAGGTATTTCCTAAGGATACTCCAAAAAACACCAATTATGGTGTGCCCTATCAAACTGTTGGGAACTTAAATCTGCATTTTCCTAATCATAACAATCCATCCGATTATAGAAGGGAATTAAATATTGAAAATGCGATTTCAACGGTTAGCTATACCAAAAATGGTATTCACTACAAACGTGAATACTTTGTGTCTTTTCCGGATCAAGTTATGGTGATTCATCTTACGGCCGATAAACCTAAAAGTTTGAGTTTTGAAATTTCAATGGATAGTCCACAGATAAACCATACTATCTCGACAAAAAAAGGATGGATTCAATTAAGTGGCACAGGTGGTGACCATGAGAACAAAAAAGGAAAAATCAATTTCACTACCTTGGTTTACCCTAAATTAATTGGCGGAAAACTTTCCAAAAATAACCAAACCATCTCTATTAAAAATGCCGACGACGTTATTTTGTTTGTAAGCATTGGGACCAACTTTAAAAACTATAAAGATTTAAGCCATTCAGCTGATAAAATTGCCAAAGAATTTCTTCAAAAAAGCAGTTCTAAACCTTTTAATGATTTAAAAACGGCTCATGTAAAAGATTACCAATTCTTATTTAACCGAGTCTCTTTAGATTTAGGAAAAAATCTTTATAACGATTCACCTACCAATAAACGTTTAGAGAGCTTTGTAACTACCGAAGACTTATCGTTAGTATCGCTTTACTTTCAATTTGGACGCTATTTACTTATTTCGAGCTCAAGACCAGGTGGGCAACCAGCCAACTTACAAGGTATTTGGAACGATAAATTGTCACCACCTTGGGATAGCAAATACACGGTAAACATCAATACAGAGATGAATTATTGGCCTGCTGAAGTTACTAACCTATCTGAACTTCATCAACCACTATTTTCTATGTTAGTTGCTTTATCTGAAACAGGTAAACTAAGTGCTCAAAACATGTATCATGCACGTGGTTGGAACATACATCATAATACCGACATTTGGCGCATTGCAGGCATTGTTGATGGTGGTTTTTACGGACTTTGGCCTATGGGCGGTGCTTGGTTAAGTCAGCATTTGTGGCAACATTATTTGTTTACAGGCGATAAAGCCTTTTTAAATAAATACTACCCCATTTTAAAAACTACTGCACAATTTTATGCAGATGTACTTCAAGAAGAACCTAAAAACAAATGGTTAGTTGTGGCACCTTCAATGTCGCCAGAAAACAAATATAAAGGAAGTGTTGGTGTTACTTACGGAACCACTATGGACAACCAATTGGTCTTTGATGTGTTTAGCAATTTTATTAATGCATCTAACATATTAGAAATAGATGCAGAATTCGCAGACTCTGTTGAAACATTGAAGAAAAGATTACCACCTATGCAAATAGGCAAGCACAACCAATTACAGGAATGGATCGAAGACTGGGATAAAACAGATGACAAACACCGTCATGTTTCACATCTTTATGGCTTGTATCCATCGGCACAAATTTCGCCTTTTAAAAACCCTGATTTATTTAAAGCCGCAGAACAAACCCTCGAATATAGAGGTGATGTTTCAACAGGTTGGTCTATGGGTTGGAAAGTTAATTTTTGGGCACGAATGCTTAACGGAAATAGAGCGTATAAGCTAATTAAAACACAGCTAACTTTAGTAGAAGATGGCACAGAATCGGGTGGCACGTATCCAAATTTATTCGATGCACATCCTCCTTTTCAAATTGATGGCAACTTTGGTTGTACTGCTGGCATTGCCGAAATGCTCATACAATCGCATGATGAAGCCTTACAATTATTACCAGCATTACCAGACACTTGGAAAGAAGGTTCGGTAAAAGGCTTAAAAGCCAGAGGTGGTTTTGAAGTTGATTTGGATTGGTCCGAAAACAAGCTAAAAACCTTTAAAATAAAGTCTGATTTAGGTGGAAATTTAAGAATTAGAACTACCGAAATATTATTGGATAAAAATGGAAAGGAACTCACTAAAGCTTCTGGGAAAAATAGGAATCCGCTTTACCAAACTCCTCAAATAAAAGACCCTTTGATTTCTAAAGAAGCGCAGGTAGAAGCTTTAAATCTTCCAAAATATAACCTTTATGATATTGAAACGCAAAAGGGAGATGTTTATGAATTTAAAGCCATAGAACAAAAAACCACCACCATCTATTTAATTGGTGATTCCACCATGGCCGATTACACAGGCGATTACGATCCCGAAAAAGATTATATGAAAACCAGGTATCCTGTGACTGGCTGGGGGCAAGTGTTTCAACCCTTTTTAGTTTCTGATAGTTTAAACAAAGTAAAAAATCTTATCAAAACCGATAGTGTTTTAGTTGATGACCGTGCCAGAGGCGGACGCAGTACACGCACCTTTTTTCAAGAAGGCAGATGGCGTTCTGTTTATGAAAACCTTAAAAAAGATGATATGGTGATCATGCAATTCGGTCATAATGATGCGGCAAAAGAGAAAACAGAACGTTATGTTGATATTGAAGGCTACAAAGAGTTTTTGAGACTATTTGTTAGCCAAACCAGAGAAAAAGGAGCTATCCCCATTATTTTAACACCTGTAGCCAGAAACTACCCTTGGAAAGATGGTGTTTTATATGACGTACATGGTGATTATGACCAAGCTCCTAAAGACGTAGCAGCCGAATTACAAGTGAGGCTTATAGATTTAAACAAAAAATCACGAGACTTCTTTACCAAAAAAGGACAAGATTTTGTTACCGATAACTACTTTATGAATCTACCTAAAGGCAAGTACGAAGCATACCCTAAAGGGCAAAAAGACAACACACATTTTCAACCAAAAGGAGCTACCGAAGTTGCAAGACTTGTATTTGAGGGATTGCAAGAGTTAAGCAGTGAAATTAAAAAATAAATCAATGACTGTAAACGTAAAAATCACATCAATATGTTTGCTAATAGCAAGTTTAGCTTTTTCACAAAAAAAAGAAGATTACAAACCATATACCATAGAAAGTGCGTTTACAAGCTTAAAAAAACAGTATCCAAGCATTACTCCTATTAAACCACTGGACTCTAAAACTATTACGTTTAAAGAAAATATAACCTATAAAAAGACTAAAGAAACTAATTTAAAATTAGACGCTTATTTACCAAAAGAAAAAGGGAAAAAAACGTATCCAACCGTACTTTTAATTCATGGTGGTGGTTGGCTAACGGGTAGTAAAGAAAACCAACGCATTATGGCGCAACATCTTGCCTCAAAAGGCTATGTTGCCATTACAGCCTCTTACCGCTTAGGGTTTGAAGCGGTATATCCAGCAGGCGTGATAGACTTAAAAGATGCTATCAGATGGATGCGAAAACATTCAAAAAAGTATCATATCAATCCAGATAAAATAGCAGTATTAGGTGCTTCGGCAGGTGCACAATTAGCCGGATTATTAGCCGTAACTCCAAACGCATCTTTGTATAAACCAGATTCAAAAATATCTGATGCTGTACAAGCGTATGTAAATGTAGATGGTATTGTATCATTTATTCACCCAGAAGCTGCTGCAGAATCAAAAAGCGGTAAAGCATCTATGGCTGGTATTTGGCTTGATGGTGAAAAAGAAGAAAATTTCAAAAATTGGAAAGAGGCTTCACCATTAGAGTATGTTGGAAAACATACACCGCCCACTCTTTTTATAAATAGTGCACAACCACGTTTTCATGCAGGTCGTGATGATATGATTGACATTTTAAATAAATACGACATTTATAGCGAAGTGCATACCATTCCAGATAGTCCACATTCTTTTTGGATGGCAAATCCTTGGTTTGAAACAACCCTTAATTATACCGTTAACTTTTTAGATAAAGTATTAAAAGATGAAACATCCTTGCTAAAATACGATTAACACGGAGAAGCATGGTTATGGATGTAACATCTGACGGATAAATAGAGGAAAGATGATAGAAGAGGTGCTTTGCAACTCATAAC
>LLBY010002475.1_pt2 | contig 36882 bp, 42 predicted proteins | sample 1489401 | NCBI WGS metagenome assembly LLBY01 (sample SAMN04092656, study PRJNA295927) | soil metagenome | biome: Soil prokaryotic community; feature: Bulk soil; isolation source: soil from tomato rhizosphere | host: tomato cultivar Hawaii 7996 | place: South Korea | collected 2011-11-01 | reverse complement strand
AATTACGATGCCGCTAGTAAAGGCGCTACCAATTACTTAAGTTTAGCAAAAGAAATTATCAATAAAAACGCTTAATTATGGCTAAGGCAATAAAAAAACAAGCTTTAGGAAGAGGTTTATCGGCACTTTTAAAAGATCCAAGTAACGACATACAATCGGCACAAGATAAAAATGCGGATAAAGTTGTTGGTAATATTATTGAGTTAGATATTGCCTTTATAGAAGTCAATCCCTTTCAACCGCGTACCAATTTTAGCGAAGAATCGCTGCGTGAATTAGCATCATCTATAAAAGAATTAGGCATCATTCAGCCTATTACCGTTAGAAAACTAGGTTTTAACCAATACCAGTTGGTATCTGGTGAACGTCGTTTTAGAGCCTCAAAATTAATAGGTTTAGAAACCATTCCTGCATACATACGTATTGCAAACGATCAAGAATCGTTAGAAATGGCTTTGGTTGAAAACATTCAACGTCAAGATTTAGATCCTATTGAAATTGCTTTATCTTATCAACGTTTAATTGATGAAATCAACTTAACACAAGAACAAATGAGCGAGCGCGTTGGTAAAAAACGTTCTACCATTACCAACTACTTGCGTCTTTTAAAATTAGATCCTATTATTCAAACAGGGATGCGTGATGGGTTCATTTCTATGGGACATGGCCGTGCTTTAATTACGGTTGAAGACCCAAGCACCCAGTTAGATATTTACGAAAAAGTACTTTCAAACGAACTGTCGGTACGGGATACAGAAAATCTGGTTCGCAACTACAATACCACCCAAGAAGTAAAAGTAGCACCTAAAAAAGAAGAAAGCGAAGAAACCCCAAAACATATTAAAGAGGGAATTAAAGCCATTTCAGAATACTTTGGGCATAAAATAGACGTTAAAGTCTCTAAGAATGGAAAAGGAAAAATTACGATTCCGTTTCATTCTGAAGAAGATTTTAATCGTATTAAAAAATTAGTTGAAGGTGCCAAATAAACTCTTTATAGCTAGCGTATTCTCACTATTATTTTGCTGCTTTCTATCAGCACAAGAAAAAAACAACAAAAAAAAAGAGTTACCTGCAACTATTACTGTTGATTCTATTATAGAAATCAAAAAACCCTATAATCCGCTTTCTCCCGCAAAAGCTGCTTTTTATTCGGCAGTTTTGCCCGGTTTGGGGCAAGCCTACAACAAAAGATATTGGAAAATCCCCATCGTTTATGGTGGATTAGCCACAGGCATTTATTTTTACACAAACAACAATAAAGAATACCATCGCTACCGAGATGCCTACAAAAGCAGACTGGCAGGTTTTAAAACCGATGAGTTTTATTTTGATTCTCAAGGCAACCCATTAACGACACCTCGCGTTACAACCGATGGTTTAGAACGAGGCCAAAAGTTTTACCGAAAAAACAAAGAAATTTCACTTTTGGTAACATTGGGTATTTATGCCTTAAACATTATTGATGCCAATGTAGATGCACATTTAATGCAATATAATGTAGATGAAAACCTATCTTTGGCACCACATTTTAAAATCAATGAGATTGATGCAACAAGCAATCTTGGATTAACTTTAAATTTTAAATTTTAGCCCATAATGGGCATTTGACAAATTAAAACTATAAATAAATGAAAATAGCTTTACTTGGATATGGGAAAATGGGAAAAACCATTGAGCAAATTGCCATTAAACGCGGACATACCATTGTTTTAACCGTTGATAAAGATGATGAAGGTTACGATATAACAAAAGCCGATGTTGCTATAGATTTCAGTATTCCAACCGTGGCTTTTAATAACATTTCCAATTGTTTAAATAACGGTGTTCCTGTAATTTCCGGAACTACCGGTTGGTTGGATAATTATGATAATGCGGTCGCTTTATGTAAAGAAAAGAAAGGCGCTTTTATTTATGCTTCAAATTACAGCTTAGGGGTTAACATCTTTTTCGAGCTCAATAAAACACTGGCTAAAATGATGAGTACTCTAAAACAGTATAATGTGTCTATGGAAGAAATTCATCACACACAAAAATTGGATGCACCTAGCGGAACAGCTATTTCTTTGGCTAATGATATTATTGCTAACAATGCCAATTTTGATGCTTGGAAATTAGACGAAACTGCTGACAGAACCATTCCTATTATTGCCAAACGTATTGAAGATGTTCCGGGGACGCATACAGTAAATTACGAAAGTGACGTAGATACCATTACTATAGAGCACGTGGCACATACCAGACAAGGGTTTGCCTTAGGTGCTGTCATTGCTGCCGAATGGCTTGCAGGAAAAACAGGTGTTTTCACTATGAACGATGTGTTAAATATTGGTTAATAGATTCAAAAACACGTAACAACATAAGTAAGTTTAGCTACTAAAAAAAATAAAAAACTACGATTATGACATTGATGCAATGGTTTATTTTCATTTTAATTATTCAAGTAATACATGGTTTAGGAACTTGGAAATTATACATTAAAGCAGGAAGACACCCATGGGAAGCTTTCGTGCCTGTATATAATGCGGTTGTTTTAATGAAAATTATTAATCGTCCGTGGTGGTGGGTCATTCTTTTATTTTTACCTATAGTAAACCTTATTATGCTTGCCGTAGTTTGGGTAGAAACCGCTAGAAGTTTTGGAAAAAACAGCAATTTAGACACGTTTTTAGCAGTAATCACTTTAGGTTTTTACAATTATTATTTAAATTATGTTTCCGATGTTAAATACGTAGAAGACAGAAGCTTGCATCCTAAATCTGGTGCAGGCGATTGGGTAAGCTCTATTTTATTTGCCATAGTTGCTGCAACCATAGTGCACACCTATTTTATTCAACCGTTTACCATTCCTTCTTCATCTTTAGAAAAATCGTTATTAGTTGGCGACTTTCTTTTTGTAAGCAAGTTTCATTACGGTGCCAGAGTGCCCATGACAACGGTGGCCGCCCCTATGGTACATGATACCATTCCTCTATTAAATACGAAATCGTATTTGTTTGATGACCACAAAGGGAGCAATTCTTGGAAAAACAAATTACAATTACCATACCTTAGAATTCCAGGTTTTGAAGATATAGAACGAAATGATATTGTAGTTTTTAACCAACCGGCGGATACCTTGTTGGATATGAATGATTTTCATCCAGACAGAAACTATTATAAACCCATAGACAAAAAAACCAATTTAGTAAAACGCTGTGTTGGTGTTGCAGGCGATTCCTTAGAAATTCGCAACGGTTTTGTTTATATTAACGGAAAGAAGAATGAGCTGCCAGATAGAGCCCATTTACAGTTTAGTTATAAGGTTGATGTAAAACCTGGTCAAGGGTTTGATAATAACATATTGAGTTATCTTAAAACAAGATATGATATTACAGACGGCATCTACCGTGATAATAATGGTGATATTATTGTTCCTGCTGCAACAGATTTTGCTGCTGATCAATTTAAAAACCATCCTAGTGTTGCTAATATTACACGTCAAATTGCAGAAAAAGGCGTTAGAGATCCTAAAATTTTTCCACACGATCCCGACTATAAATGGAACTTAGACTTTTTTGGTCCACTATACATTCCTGAAGCTGGAAAAACAATAGATATAAACCTAAAAGTATTACCTCTTTACAAACGTGTTATCACAGAGTACGAAGGCAATTCGTTGCAAGTAAAAGGCAACCAAATTTTAATTAATGGTGAAGTAGCAACTACTTATACCTTCAAACAAAATTATTATTGGATGATGGGTGATAACCGACACAATTCTATTGATGCCCGCTCTTGGGGCTTTGTGCCTTTTGACCATGTGGTTGGGAAACCCGTATTTATTTGGATGAGTTGGGATGGTAAAAAGCCACGCTGGGAACGTTTCTTTACGACCGTTAACGGCACAGGTAAAGCAACCTCTTATCTTATTCCTTTCCTTATTTTATTATTTGGATGGATTGGTTTTAACAAATGGAGAGCGAGAAAGAAAAAAGAATAGTTGATTCGTTTTTTGTTGATTTGATGATTAAAAAACATAATAGAATTCCTTATAATACAGAAATCTATTTTATAATCATTCATGTCCAATGAAATCACCTTTAACCACGAATTTGTTTAAACAATCATCAATAGAAATGAAGCGATAGCTCGTGTTTTTCTTTAAAAGTCAATAAATATTTCTATATGAAAAAGATTCCTGCCTTCGCAGGAATTAGCGCATCAACAAATGAACATCATCATACACCCAACATATTTCCCTAACATCGCCCATTTTGTAGCCATAGCAAATGCTAAAGATGTTATGTTTGAAGTTGATGATAATTTTTTAAAACAAACCTACCGAAACCGTGCTTATATTTATGGCGCAAACGGCAAACTTGCTTTAAACATTCCTGTTATTCATACCCAAAAAAACAGGCAGAAGTATCGGGATGTTAAAATTTTCAATGAAACCAAATGGCAAGATTTACATTGGAAATCTTTACTTTCGGCCTATAGAACCTCGCCTTTTTTTGAGTTTTATGAAGATGAATTACAGCCCTTATTCAACTTAAAAGCTGATTATATTTTAGATTATAATTTGAAATGCTTTGAGGTGATTTGTGATTGCTTACAATTGGATTTGCATACTTCAAAATCGGAAGCTTATCAAAAAACCATCGAAAACACAAGTGATTTTAGGTTCTTGGTAAACGCAAAAAAAGAACAACCACAGGCATTTGATCGTTACACCCAAGTCTTTAGCGACAAACATGGTTTCATTCCAAACTTAAGTATTTTGGATTTGTTATTTAACGAAGGTCCGAACGCTCTAAATTATTTAGAATCCCAAACTATAATCCCTCAATAATGTTACAAACAGTAGCACATTACGGTTGTCATTTTCTAATACCGTTAGTGGTGGCTTTGTTTTTCTATAAATCGAATTGGAAATTCGCCTATTTAATCATGATTTTAGGCATGTTCATAGATTTAGACCACCTGCTAGCAAACCCAATTTTCGACCCCAACAGATGCAGTATAAACTTCCACCCACTACACTCCTACTATGCCATTGGTGTCTATCTATTGCTTTTTATTCCGAAGAAAACAAGACTGATTGGTTTAGGTTTGGTCATACATATTTTTGCTGATCTGGTAGATTGTGAGTTGATGTGATTTTTTTGAAGTTGCAAAGTCTCAAAGCTACAAAGTTTCAAAGCTACAAAGTTTCAAAGATGCAAAGTTTCAAAGCTACAGAGTTGCAAAGCTGCAAAGAATCAAAGTCTTGGAATTAAAGATTAACGAGTAACGATTTTTGATTTCTGAATAAAATTGAGACTGTGACTGCAACTGCGACTGCAACTGCGACTAAAACTACTCCTCCAAACTCAAAGTGGCCATAATAGGATAATGATCGGAATAATGTTCATTGTACGCCTTAAACCCATTTACCGTAAAGGCTTCATCTGAAAAGCGATATGTTTTATTTTGAAGTCTCAAAGGTGCAAAGTTTCAAAGCTACAGAGTTGCAAAGCTGCAAAGAATCAAAGTCTTGGAATTAAAGATTAACGAATAACGATTTTTGATTTCTGAACAAAACTGCGACTGTGACTGCGACTGTAACTGCGACTGCGACTAAAAACTACTCCTCTAAACTCAAAGTAGCCATAATAGGATAATGATCGGAATAATGTTCATTATACGCCTTAAACCCATTTACCGTAAAGGCTTCATCTGAAAAAATATAATCAATCCGTACTGGAAAGAATTTAAACTCGTAAGTGCGTCCGAACCCATTGCCTGCTTCTTTAAAGGTATCGTTTAAATCACCTTTAATTTTTCTATATACATACGAATAGGCCGTATTATTAAAATCACCACAAATAATCATCTTATAATGGCATTGTTTTTTATGTTCTAAAAATATTTCCGATTGGAACTGTTGTCTTTTAAAGGTGTTCTCAACTTGCTTAAAAATGCGCGATGTACTTTCTTGTTTCAGTTTTTCTACATCAGTATCAATTTTTAAGGATTGCAGATGAATATTGTAAACCCGAATGGTATCTTTTCCTTTAACAATGTCAACAAAAATGGCATTATTATTCGTATTTGGAAATTCTAAAGAGCCTGAATTTACTATTGGAAACTTAGATAAAATAATTTGCCCGGTATGGATTTTTTTTCCTGAAATTTTTTCAAATTTATGTTTAAAAAAGGTCAAATCAACTTGTGAACTTGGTCGATAATCTTGAATACATAAGACATCGGGAGCTTCAGTTTTTATAAAATCGACTATTTTGGTGTCAATATCTTTTTCGGGAATCCATTTATACAAATTAAATAATCGCACGTTATAATTCATAACTTTGATGTTATTGGGATTTTCTACCTTTTTTGAAGATGAGAATCTATACAACGACCCAAACACTATTTGTCCTACTAAAAGCACCACTAACGATATAATAAGCTGCTTTCTAACTCTAAGCAACCAATATAAAAAAAACAGTACATTACATAAAATCAAGAAAGGCACTCCTAAACTAAGTACAGACAATACAGAAAACGCTTTTGGAGGTAAAAAAGGTAAGGCATAAGCTAGTAATAGAACAGCTGCTACCAATACATTGATAACGTAGATGATTTTATTTATACCTTTAAGTTTTTTCATGTTCTTATTAATGACGGCTGACTGATGACGGTTGACCGACAACTATGGACCACATAAAAATCTTATTTTAAATTGTTCCTAAATAGCACCATCCTATTCATTATAATAATTTTCAAATCGTTATATAGACATATAATTTCTTCTACTTGTTTTTATGTAAACACATTACAACTTCCGCTAGATGACAAATAGGAAATCCAATGAATTTTCTTTATTCTAGATTAGGTTGATCCATAGAGTCTTTTGGTACATTAGCTATAGAATCAGAAACTCTTAATTGATGGCATCAATCATCTGTTTCTTTTTTTTAACTGCTACTTCCCTGACCTAAATAAAAACTCCTTTTCTTCTGCCGTTAAACTATCGTAACCGCTTTTGCTTATTTTATCTAAAATAACATCTATTTTCTTTTGAGTATTAAACTCATTAAAATCAGCTTTAGTATATCCGCCAACTTTACTTTTATCTTTATATACCGTTTTTAATGGTCCCTTTTTTGACGTTTTAAACATATTGACAACAAAATCCATAAAACGTTCAAATCCTTTACCTATATCATCGCCTTTTAATAATTGCTTTGCGTAAAAATAACCCAATAACGCGCCACCTAAATGCGCTAAATTCCCTCCAGCATTACCTGTTTCGAGATTGCTTATTCCTGTAAAAACGCCTAAGACATCTAAAATTACAATAGCTAAACCAATATACCAAAGTTTAATATTGAAGGCAAAAAAACGTATCTCTTGATTGGGCATATAAGCACACAGAAAAATTAACAATGCCCTTACCGCTGCCGATGCCCCAACTAAATTAGAATTAGTACCAAACACACTTGGAAACAAGGTGTAGCATAACATAAATAACAATCCCCCAAACATGGCCCCAAGAAAGTAAATATTTAAAGCCATTTTAGCGCTAAATAAATTTAAGAACATACGCCCAATAACATACAGCCAAAGCATATTAAAAAGAATATGCCAAAAGTCATAATGCACAAAAGCATAAGTAATAAGTGCCCAAGGCTTTACTATAAAATCACCTAAACTACTGGGTAATTCAAACCAATTCAGTTTAAAAAAAAATGTTAGAATGTATATAACTAGATTAACAGCTATAATTTTTTCTAAAACATTAAGACGAGATAATTTATATTTTATGTCGTTAGTCAAACTCATTAATACCAACGGTTTTTGTTAAACTGATTTTTTTTCCAATACCACATAATGAGAAACCCAGTGAGTGCTCCCCCAACGTGTGCCATGTATGCTGTATTACTCGGACTGAAAAATGATTGTCCCGTAATGCCCGATATTAAATCTAAAATAATAATACCAGGTATAAAATATTTAGCCTTTATAGGAATGGGCAAAAATATAAGCATCAATTCTGCATTCGGGTTCATCATCCCAAAAGCTGCCATAATACCCATTAAACATCCCGATGCTCCTACCATAGACGCATTAAACACTTGGAATATACCTTGTAATTCTAAAAATTGAGTTTGCGTTACCCCTTCTAAAACTTTACTGGTAGTAAGCATATAATGGATTTGATCTGAATTCAACCCCGAAACTATTAAAGAATTATAGCTGGGTATGTATTGAAAATAATAATACCCCAATTGCAACGCAACAGCCCCTAAGCCGGCAGAAAAATAAATAAACAAAAAGCGTTTGGAACCTAAAACATGTTCTACGGGAGAACCGAACATCCACAAAGCAAACATGTTAAAGAATAAATGCATCCCCCCACCGTGCATAAACATGTGCGTAATTATTTGCCAATATTGAAACGATTCGTTTTTTGGAAAATGCAACGCAAACCAATCATAAAACAACACGCCACCACCAATGGTTAACGTACCGACAAACATAATCACGTTAATAATTATTAAATGCTTAACGGTTTCAGAAATTCGCATCATAGTTTTAATCTTTCTTATAAAGTAAAAAAGTAATTTTAAAAAACCTTTCGATTTTAGTTTATCTTGAGCGTAGTCGAAAGGCTCAAGGTGATAATAATTACCTGCTTCTTTGTTTTATATAAATTTTTTATCTAACTCGTCAACACTCATCGTTATAAATGTTGTTCGGTTAGTAGGTGACACATTGGGTTCTTTACATGCAAATAGTTTATTTACCAAATGCTCTTGCTCATCTTTTTGTAACGATTGTCCTCTTTTAATCGCTAAACTTTTCGCCATCGATTTTGCCAATAAATCAGTCGCGCTAAAATGAGTATCGGGTACTTCATTTTCAACATCACCAATTAATTGTTCCAAAATAATGGACACTTCACTTTCTGGAACCGATACGGGAACACCTGTGATTTCAATCGTTTCATTAGTAACGTTTGAAAACACAAAACCTGTATGTTCTAAGTCTTCTTTTAATTGGCTGATAATTTGAATCTCCTGTGAAGAAAAATGCAACTCCAAAGGAAATAATAATTGTTGACTCACCCCTTCCTTAATAGTTAAATTATTAAGAAAATCTTCATATAGAATGCGTTGGTGCGCCCGGTGCTGGTCGATAACCAACATACCCGATTTTATGGTGCTTACGATGTACTTATTATGAAGTTGGTAGGTGGTTTTTGTTTGCTCAATTTTATTCTCGTCACTAAACGCCGACATGGTCGTTTCTTCGCTTTCAAAATGTACTTCGCTAAAATCATGATCGGTTTTGGTGCCTTTAGACTCTAATCCTACATACAAACTTTCCCAATGGCTTGGAGCTTGCTTTTTAAAAGCTGTTGTTTGCTTTCCAGATGCATAGCTTTCCTTGAATGGATTAAAACTCCTATCTACTTCAATTATAGGCGTGCTTGTCTCTTTATTGTTGTAATGATATGGTGTATCTAAGCTGGCATCACGTTCAAAATCAAGCACCGGTGCAATATTAAACTGTCCCAAACTGTGTTTTACCGCCGAACGCAATAAGGCATAAAGCGTATGCTCATCATCAAACTTAATCTCTGTTTTTGTAGGATGTATATTGATATCAATAGTTTGCGGATTAACCGTTAAGTTTAAAAAATAACTAGGATGGTTACCACTTTTTAACAACCCTTCGAACGCCGATGAGATGGCGTGGTTTAAATAGGGACTTTTTATAAATCTATCATTTACAAAAAAATACTGCTCGCCCCTGGTTTTCTTTGCATACTCTGGTTTTCCAACAAAACCCGAGATTTTCAGAACCTCGGTTTCTTCTTCAACAGGGACTAATTTTTCATTCGTTTTATTTCCGAAGATATTGACAATACGCTGTCTGTAATTACTAATTGGCAAATTAAACGTTTCGCTTCCGTTGTTATATAAAGCAAAGCTAATATTAGGATGCGCCAAAGCAACACGATGAAACTCATCAATAACATGACGCAGTTCTACAGCATTCGACTTTAAAAAATTACGTCGCGCCGGAATATTAAAAAAAAGATTCTTTACGGAAATTGAGGTGCCCTTTGGTGTCACTACAACTTCTTGGGACACAACGCTACTGCCTTCTATAACAATGCTATTTCCAACCTCGTCTTGTTCTTGTTTGGTTTTTAATTCTACATGTGCAATAGCCGCAATACTTGCCAAGGCTTCTCCACGAAACCCTTTTGTGTGTAAACGAAATAAATCGTCGGCAGTACGAATCTTGGAAGTAGCATGACGCTCGAAACTCAATCGGGCATCGGTAGTACTCATGCCCTTACCGTTATCAATAACTTGAACTAGGGTTTTTCCAGCGTCTTTTATAATAAGCTTAATAACTGTCGCATTGGCATCAATAGCATTTTCTAATAATTCTTTAACTACCGAAGCAGGACGTTGTACAACTTCTCCAGCTGCTATTTGATTTGCTACATGATCTGGTAATAGCTGTATAATGTCTGCCATGTACTTATTTGGAAAAGAAGATGGATAAATCGAATTCGATGATCGCTAAAAATATAAAAACCAGTACAGCAACAATAATTAAAATACGTTTATCGACTTGTTTATCTGGATTATTCTTTAAATCATCTAAAGCGTTGTTCAATTTTGCTTTAAAGCCTACATTACCGCCAACGGTTTTTCTATGTTCATCAAATTTATGTTTAATTTCAAATGGATTCCCTTCACCTTTATCATCAAAATAACGTGGTGTATAACTAAATTTTTTATTTTTTCTCAGTTTTAAAATTCCCATAATCTCTAAGTTTTTGGTTACATATATTTCTTCTCTAACAAATACATGCAAATCAATAATAATACCAAAACTATGATGAGTGTTCGCATTGGCATAGCGCCTTTTGCTTTTCGGCTTCTTTCGCTATTACGTTTCCATTTAGAAACAAAATCCATCTTCTTAGAATCTTCTAAGTCGTTATCTAATTCCTTTCCTTTCGAAAAAGGAGATTGGTAACTAAAGGCTTTATGTTTGCGCTGTTTCAACAAAGTGAATACGTTCTTATCCCTCAAAAATACTTAAAAATAGGCAGAAACTAAGAATAGAATTGCTAAAAAATGTTAACAGTTGGTTGGGAAGTTATAAAGTGGAAAGGTTATGAGGCTATATGGTTATTAGGTTATATAGTTACAGAGGTGCAAAGTTGTAAAGTGGCAAAGACGCAAAGTTACAAAGTCAAATCTCATAAACTTTTAAACTCTGTAACTCAGAAACTCCCAACCTTTGAAACTCTCAATCTCTGAAACTTTGAAGCTCTGAAACTTTGAAACTTTGAAACTCTGAAACTCGTTTAACTATTTTTCCGTAACTCAGCCATTTTAATAGCGGCAATGGCGGCTTCCGTACCTTTGTTACCGTGTTTCCCTCCTGAACGATCGATAGATTGTTGCATGGTATTATCGGTAAGTACACAGAAAATTACAGGTGTTTCGTGTAATACGTTAAGGTCTTTAATACCTTGTGTTACGCCTTCGCAAACAAAATCGAAATGTTTGGTTTCACCTTGAATAACGCAACCAATGGCAATAACAGCATTAACCATTTGTTGCTGCATTTTTTTACTGCCATAAATAAGTTCGAAGCTTCCAGGAACGTCCCAACGGATAATATTACTTGGCAACGCACCATTTTCAATAAGCGCATCATAAGCACCTTGGAACAAACCTTCGGTAATTGTATCGTTCCATTCTGAAACAACAATCCCAAACCGAAACTTGCTCGCATTTGGGATTGTTGTCTTATCGTAATCGGATAAATTTTTGTTTGCCGTAGCCATATTATTTATTTGCCAATACTTGAGCTTTGCCAATAAACACATCGATTGTTCCAGCTTCAGATGAGCTTGGATACTCTTCTTTTATTCTGTTGAAATAAGTAAGTGCCTTATCAGCTTTACCTAACTCTAAAGCAGTAATACCTGCTTTATATAAATACATAGGTGTTGTGTATTCATTATTACGTAATTCTGCAGCTTGCTCATAATAATCCAAAGCATCTTCTGATTGGTTTAACTGTGCGAACGCATCACCAATATTTCCTTTAGCTAAAGGCGCTAATATTTCATCATCACTTTTAAAATTACTTAAATGTTCTATGGCTTTTTTATAATCCTTTAAATGCAAATAAGCAGTTCCCGCATAATAATTAGCTAAGTTGGCAGATGGTGTACCACTGTGTTCCTCAATAATATCCAGCATCCCAAATTTTCCTTCACCACCTTTTAACGCTAAAGTGTAAAGTGAATCTTTTGCAGTACCATTTACAGCGTCGTTAAAATATTTCTGTGCTTGAAACATATCGTTCATTGCTGTTGCTTGCTTCGGTTTTGCAATAAATTCGTTATAACCTAAATATCCTAACACTACTGCAGCAGCGATACCTATAATAATAAAAATATATTTTTGATTCTTTTCTACAAAAGCTTCAGTTTTTGATGCCGACTCATCAAGTGTATTAAAAACTTCGGCAGTCGTAGAATGTTGTTCTAATTCCTCTACCTTTTCTTCTTTTGTTTTAGGTTTGTATCCTCTTTTATTATAAGTTGCCATCTATCTAGTCTAAAATTAATGCGCCGCAAAAATATAATTTTTCTTCATAACTAAAAGGGTATTTATTTGATATTTTTCAATAATTTGCACTTCCTTTTAAAGAGTCGCGCCTTCTGTGTACCATTTAAGTTAACTTTTTTATGATTTTAAAATCACTTTCATTACTAAATTACAAGAATTTCGATAGTAAATCATTCATTTTCAATGATAAGATTAATTGTATTGTTGGCAATAATGGTATGGGAAAAACAAATGTTTTAGATGCTATTTATCATTTATCCTTTGGGAAAAGTTATTTTAACCCGGTTGCGACTCAAAATATAAAGCATGATGAAGACTTTTTTGTGATTCATGGTGATTACGAAAAAGACCAAAAAATTGAAAAAGTGGTTATTAGCTTAAAACGCGGACAAACCAAAGTGATTAAACGCAATGGCAAACCCTATGAAAAGTTTAGTGAACATATAGGTTTCTTGCCCTTAGTTATTATTTCGCCAGCCGATAGGGATTTAATTATTGAAGGTAGCGAAACCCGTCGGAAGTTCATTGATAGCGTCATTTCACAAAGTGATAAAAACTACTTAAGCAATCTAATAAGTTACAATAAAATACTGGCACAACGCAACGCACTACTAAAGTATTTCGCATTAAACCACACCTTTAACAAAGACACTTTAGACGTTTACAACAACCAATTAAACGATTTTGGTACCGTGATTTTTGAAAAACGTGACGCTTTTTTAAAAACATTCATCCCCATTTTTAAAGCGCGTTACGAAGCTATAAGCAATGGCAACGAAGCGGTTGAATTAAATTACCACAGCGATTTGTTTGAAGACAACCTAAATACGCTTCTGCAAAAAAACATTAACAAAGACAAAGCCTTACAATATACAGGTGTTGGCATCCACAAAGACGATTTACATTTTAATATCGAAAGCCATCCTATTAAAAAGTTCGGAAGTCAAGGACAGCAAAAATCGTTTTTAATAGCTTTAAAATTGGCACAGTTCGATTTTATAAAAACACACAGTAATATAAACCCCATTTTATTGCTTGACGATATTTTTGATAAATTAGATGAAAATCGTGTGGCCCAAATCATTAAATTAGTGGATAATGAAAATTTTGGACAACTTTTTATAAGTGATACACATGCCGAACGAACGGAGAATGCCGTGAAGCAAGTACACCAAAGCTATGAGATTTTCAAATTATAAAATAGAAAAGACCATCAACCAGTAACCATCATCCAACAATGGCAAAACGCAACAACGAACATATAAGTATATCCGATGCCCTTAAAGAATTTGTTGAAACCAATAAATTGGAAAAAGGCCTAAATAAAGTAAATGTAGCCGATGCTTGGGCAAACCTTATGGGCAATGGCGTTAACAACTACACCACATCTGTAAATTTAGAACGCGACACCCTTTACATACAACTTAGTTCGAGTGTTTTAAGAGAAGAATTAAGTTATGGCAAAGAAAAAATTATTAAGATGCTCAATGAAGAATTGGGAAAGGAAATTATTAAAAAATTGATTTTAAGATAATTAGATGATTGCGTATAAAATAAAAAAACCAATAAAAAGCATCAGCTTACAAAAAATTATACTACCTTTGTTCCTTTAATTTTTATAAATAAACATAATGAGTAAAGGTACCGTAAAATTCTTCAATGATTCTAAAGGTTTTGGATTTATCACTGAAGATGACAACAACAAAGAACATTTCGTACACATTTCAGGACTTATCGATGAAATTCGTGAAGGTGATGCCGTAGAATTCGATCTACAAGAAGGTAGAAAGGGATTAAACGCCGTAAACGTAAAAGTAATCTAATACATATACTTTAACAATTACAATTAAAAGTCTATCAATCAATTTGATAGACTTTTTTGTTTGATTTCACTTCAAAAATAAATTAATTGAAAAATATAGGGTATATGATGATATTTAGCAGTACTTTTGAAGTAATTAATAATTAATATTTACAACATGAGTAAAGGCAACGTAAAATTCTTCAATGATTCTAAAGGTTTTGGATTCATCACTGAAGATGACAACAACAAAGAACATTTCGTACACATTTCAGGACTTATCGATGAAATTCGTGAAGGTGATGCCGTAGAATTCGATCTACAAGAAGGTAGAAAGGGATTAAACGCCGTAAACGTAAAAGTAATCTAATACATATACTTTAACAATTACAATTAAAAGTCTATCAATCAATTTGATAGACTTTTTTGTTTGATTTCACTTCAAAAATAAATTAATTGAAAAATATAGGGTATATGATGATATTTAGCAGTACTTTTGAAGTAATTAATAATTAATATTTACAACATGAGTAAAGGCAACGTAAAATTCTTCAATGATTCTAAAGGTTTTGGATTCATCACTGAAGATGACAACAACAAAGAACATTTCGTACACATTTCAGGACTTATCGATGAAATTCGTGAAGGTGATGCCGTAGAATTCGATCTACAAGAAGGCAAAAAAGGTTTAAACGCCGTAAACGTAAAAGTAATCTAATACATATACTTTAACAGTTACAATTAAAAGTCTATCAATCATTTTGATAGACTTTTTTGTTTTTGAACTCATCTTGGCTTTTTTGATTGAAGCGAAAAACATCCTTTACGCAAGCTGACCCGTTCGCTAAAATAACCCATCGGGTTATTTTTATACGCTCCGTCCTTCAGATGTTAGCTTTTTAGCACTTCATAGCATCGCTACTGAGTAAAAAAATAGGTGAAATATGAGACAAAAAGATCATTTTGCAGCCAATTGAAAAAAGTCAAAATGAGTTCTTTATAAGCTTTCTGAAAAAACATTTTTTTTTTAATAATTTTTTACATTACATTTATATTATTAATTTAATAATTTAAAGTATGAGTAAAGGAACAGTTAAATTCTTCAACGATGCCAAAGGATTTGGTTTTATAGTTGAAGACGGTTCGAAAAAAGAGCATTTTGTTCACATTTCAGGTTTAATTGACGAAGTTCGCGAGGGCGACGAAGTTGAATTTGAATTAAAAGAAGGTAAAAAAGGATTAAACGCGGTAAATGTAAAAGTAATTTAATAAATACTATTTAATTTTTTTTAAGACACAAAAAATCCCGTAACCATGTTGCGGGATTTTCTATTTATAAACTGAGAGACTGTTTAAACGAGTTCACTCAAAAAGTTTTAAAACATCTCTCTTCCAGAAAAATGAAAAGCACTTTCAATAGCAGCATTTTCATCACTATCACTTCCGTGTACTGCATTTTCACTTATAGAATCTGCAAACAATTTTCTAATGGTACCTTCGGCAGCATCAGCAGGATTTGTAGCACCAATTAAGGTTCTAAAATCTTCAACTGCATTGTCTTTTTCTAAAATTGCAGCTACTATTGGGCCGCGTGTCATATATTCAACCAACTCACCAAAAAACGGACGCTCATTATGTATAGCATAAAAAGTTTGCGCATCTTTAGTCGTCATTTGTGTTAATTTCATTGCAACAATTCTAAATCCTGAAGCTGAAATTTTTTCTAATATTGCTCCAATATGCCCTTTCTCTACAGCATCTGGCTTTAGCATTGTAAATGTTCTATTTGTTGCCATTGTTTTGTTTTAATTTTGTTCAGTTAAAATAATTTGATAAATAGGTCTTGAGTTACAAAAAACAATTTTTCAGAAAACAGACCAACTAATCTCATATGATTTTGCTGCAAAAGTAAGGTATTTATCAATAAAAACAAGTCTGTCAATTTTAAAAAAATTGTATCTTCGTCACCTATGAATAAGCAAGATATTTCGAATACAAAACAGTTATTATCAACCTCAAAAAAAATAGTAATTGTACCTCATAAAAACCCCGATGGTGATGCCATTGGTTCCATATTGGGACTCTACCATTATCTTTTAAAAAGCAATCATCAAGTACAAGTTATAACACCTAATGACTACCCAAACTTTTTAAAGTGGATTCCAGGTGAGCAAAACATTTTAAAACACGATTCGCAAACAAAAAAATGTGATGATATCATTAATGATGCTGATATTATATTTACTCTAGATTTCAATGCGCTTCATAGGACTGGGAGTATGGAAACGGTTTTAGAGGCAAGTAAAGCCATTAAAATAATGATTGACCATCACCAAGCACCAGATGATTATGCAACCTATATATTTAGTGATGTTAGCATGAGTTCTACTTGCGAAATGGTCTATCATTTTATTGATATGTTAGGCGATTTGAATGTTATCGACATTAATATTGCAACGTGTTTGTATGTAGGGATTATGACCGATACGGGCTCGTTTAGATTTTCTTCCACTAGCAGTAAAACCCATCGGGTTATAGCTGATTTAATTGACAAAGGCGCCAACAACTCCGAAATCCATAATAACGTTTACGATACCAATAGCTACAAAAGTTTACAATTATTGGGGTGTGCACTGACCAATTTAAAAGTCATTCCAGAATCCAAAACGGCTTACATAACCCTTTCCCAAGAAGAACTAAACCGATACGATTTCAAAAAAGGGGATACAGAAGGTATTGTAAATTATGGTTTGTCATTAGAAAATATAGTTTTGGCTGCTATCTTTATAGAAGACAAACAAGAAGGTATTGTAAAAATTTCATTGCGTTCTAAAGGCAGCTTTTCTGTAAATGACATGTCTAGAACACATTTTGATGGTGGTGGTCACATAAATGCCGCTGGCGGAAAAAGCAATTTATCTTTAAAAGATACCGTTGAAAAATTTATTAGTATATTGCCTAGTTATAATAAAGCCCTAAACAATGAATAAACCGTATTTAATAATCGTTATTTTACTAGCTTTTGTTAGCTGTAAACAACCAGAAGCCAGACGCCCGGTTTCTGTGAGTTCTGGTTCTTTTATTAATGCTTCGGTTGAACGAAATAAAAAACTATATGCCCACGAGCAATCTCTAATTGAAAAAATAATAAAGAAAGACAAAGAAAATAATTATATCGCTTCAGAAAGTGGTTTTTGGTATTACTACAATACAAAAGTTGAGATTGATTCTTTAGAAACCCCAAAATTTGGAGATATTGTTAACTACGATTACAATGTAAAAGCACTAAATGGCAGTGTGATATATTCCAAAGAAGAACTTAAAACCCAAAACTACGCTATGGATAGAGAAGAGCTATTTACAGGACTTCGTGAAGGCTTAAAACTTTTAAAAACAGGCGAAACGGCAACCTTTTTATTTCCATCCCAAAAAGCGTATGGCTATTATGGCGACGAACATAAAATAGGAAGCAACAAGCCTATAATTTGCGAAGTCACCATCAATTCTATTACCCAAAATCAAACAAATTAGCATGACCCCATTAAAAATTTCTTTTAAAATTTTATTTATTACTTTATTAATAACTATTACGTCTTGCAAAGCACAATACCCAGACCTAGAAGATGGTATGTATGCAGAGTTCGTTACTACGAAAGGCACTATGGTCGCTAAATTAGCTTTCGAGAAAACACCTATTACCGTTGCTAATTTTGTATCGCTTGCAGAAGGCACCAACACAATGGTTGATAGCGCTTATAAAGGAAAAAAGTTTTTTAACGGCACCATTTTCCACCGTGTTATTGATAGTTTTATGATTCAAGGTGGCGACCCAACAGGTACGGGTGCCGGAAGTCCTGGATATAAATTTTTAGATGAGTTTCACCCCGATTTAAAACATGATAAACCTGGTATGTTATCTATGGCGAATTCAGGTCCAAAAACCAATGGCAGTCAGTTTTTTATAACGGAAAAACCTACGCCGTTTTTAGATAACAAACATGCCGTTTTTGGCGAATTGGTTTTAGGTTTGGATGTACAAGATAGTATTTCAAATGTAAAAACAGATTCAAACGACAAACCTCTTGAAGCTGTTGTTATTAAAGAACTAAACATTATAAGAAAAGGAAAAGCAGCCAAAACGTTTGATGCTCCTAAAGTTTTTATTAATCATTTTGCTGAAGCTGAAAAACTGGAAAAAGAAAAAGCAGCCAAAGCCGAAGCGCTTTTAAACGCTACTAAAGATAAATTTAAAAAACAAAGGGAACAGGCTACCACCCTAGCTTCCGGTTTAAAATATACCATTACCGAAAAAGGCACTGGTGCCAATTTAAAAGAGACTAGCAAGGTTTTAACGAACTACACCTTATTTCTTGAAGACGGCAAAATACTTGACACTAACAAACTAGAAATAGCTGAAACGTTTGGCATTGTTAATGAGCACCGAAAAGCGGCCAATCAATACCAGCCCATCGTGGCCAATTTAAGTCCTAATGCACAAATGATTGCTGGATTTAAGGAAGGCTTACAACAATTGCAGGTAGGCGACAAAGCAACTCTATTCATTCCGTATCATCTGGCATACGGTGAAACAGGAAACAGAGCGATTCCTCCAAAAACCAATTTAATTTTTGAAGTTGAAATTTTAGAACTTCAAAAGTAATTTCGAAAAAAGCATAAAGCATATTAATAAAACGCTGAAAATTATAAATCTATGTACCTATTAAAATTTGACTGGAATCCCATAACAGGTATCGACATTATTGGAAATTTTAAATTACACTTTTACAGCCTTATGTGGGTGGTTGCCTTTGTTTTGGGCTGGTACATTATGAAGCGTATTTTTACAAAAGAAAAAGTATCCTTAGAATATCTAGACCCTTTATTTATATACACCGTTTTAGCGACTATGATTGGTGCACGTTTAGGGCATGTATTATTTTATCAATCGGAGTTAATTTCTCAAGATTTTTTCAGCATCTTTCTACCTTTTAAATTTAAAGGTGGTTTTGAATTCACAGGTTTCCAAGGACTTGCAAGCCACGGTGCTGCTATCGGTATTATTATTGGCATGTATTTATACCGTAAAAAATACAACTACAAATCGTTACTTTGGATTTTAGACCGTGTCGTTATTTCGGTAGCTTCGGGTGCTATTTTTATCCGTATTGGCAACTTTATAAATTCTGAAATTATTGGAAAAGTTACCGATTCTTCTTTTGGTGTTCGGTTTATTCAAGATGAATACTATAAAAACCAAATCGTGCAATTAACGGGGATCAACGATGTCCAGAAAGCATATAATGCCGTTACCGATAACCCTCAGTTTGTTGAGCTATTAAATGCAGTTCCATACCGTCACCCTGCGCAATTATACGAATCGTTTTGTTATATTTTTGTATTTTTAATTTTATGGTATTTCTACTCTAAAACAACAAAAAGAGACCAAACCGGATTCCTTTTTGGCTTGTTTTTAATTTTATTATGGACGGTACGTTTCTTTGTAGAGTTTGTAAAAGAACCACAAGGTGATGAATATATAGATTGGTTTGGATTAAATACCGGGCAATGGTTAAGCATTCCGTTTATAGGTATTGGTCTGTATTTTATGTTTGTTTACAAACCCAAAACCGCCGTTAAATAAGATGTTTTTTAAACACGTTACATTCATTTCAATCATCCTTTTAAGTGTTTTTGCCTGTAAAGAAGACAAAAAAACAGTCACGCAAACAGACATTTCATTTAAAAAAGAAGGTGATCTTACTATTTTTAAGTCGGCTGATTCTACTAAAATACATTTAGATATTGAAATAGCCGATACCGATTTTGATATCCAAACGGGATTAATGTACCGTGATGCCATGGAAAAAAACCAAGGCATGTTGTTTGTCTTTGATGATGCAACCGAACGTTATTTTTACATGAAAAACACCAAAATACCTTTGGATATTATTTACATAAGCGACACTAAAAAAATTGTAAGCTTTCAAAAAAATGCCCAACCTTTCGATGAAAGCTCGTTGCCATCACATGTTCCTGCAAAATATGTATTAGAAATTAATGCGGGTTTATCAGACGCTTGGTCGCTTGCTGTTGGTGACAGTATTAGTTTTAGGCAATAAGCTACACATTACATTGAAAACAACAGAAATATTCGGTATTTACAGAATATGTTGGGACATAGTTCGCCAAAAACAACAGAAATTTATACCAAACCCTTTGAAATTAACAATAAGACCATTATAAGCCCATTGGATACCTTATAAAAAGTAATATATTGCAGACATAAACGATATGACTACAATGGTATAGCTGTTTATTGTGGTTATATTATTGTTACCTGTTATTTTATGACCGACCATTCAACAACTAAATGACCGACCAAATATTACTTGACAAAACTGCTTCTATTCTATTAATTGAACAAAGAGACAACAACGAAGTTGTTATTGGAGCACCACACCATACATTAGGTGGCGTGAAAACTATGCCTTGTCCAGAGCATACCGACGGAGATGAAAACACAGGATTTATTGCACGACGAGTTGCGGAACAAATAAAATCTTCTTCGGTCATTGCTTGCAATTATCGGGTTGACCCAAACAAGAATTTAAGCACAGACTATTCATCTCAAATTGCAAAATGGAAACCCAAGTATTTAATTGAAATTCACGGACACGGTGCAAGAAAAATAGACAATTTTTGCATTGAGGTTTCATCAGGAAAAATTGAACGGAATGAAATCTCAAAACTGTTTGCGACAACTTTAAAAAATAAATTTCAAGACAACAAAACATTAAAAGACTATAAAGTTTGTGGCGACTTCAATAATATATATTTTAAAGCCGCCAAGACAGCGACTATTATTGATGACAGGTGGACACCAATTCACATTGAACTTCCACCATCAATACGGCTAGACAAGACAATAACTTGCCAATTTTTACAGATGAATTCATTAAATACTTAATTGAAACAATTTCTGAAATTTGTAAATAACAAACGTGGCAAAACAAAACGGCAGGTAACATCGGTTTGGCAATATGGAGGCAGAAGTGTTTCTATGAAAAATTTGCATAAGGTTCAACATTAGGAATTCTATTGAGCTTTGGTGCTAAAAATCCGCTACATCGCCAAGCCAAAAAACGTTATGTGCAATTTGAGTTATCGTAAAAATTAAAATTATGAACATCAAAGAAATTTTAAAAGAACATGTGAAAAAGGATAACAGAGAACAAGTTTTTGATATTATTGATAATAAAATGACGGAAGGCGATGTAAAATTTGCCATCAGTTATATCGATAATTTAGATACCATTTCTAAACACGAAGTAACTAAAATTGAATATGCCGATAATGGCAACTTTTGTATTCAATGCTCAACTGGAATAAATTATATAAAATAGTGTAATGAAAAAACTCATACTTACTTTCGTTATTGGACATTTTTTATTGGGATGTGGAATCTCAGAAGAAAAATACGAAGCTCTAAAAAAAGAAAATAAAGAATTAAAAACAGAGGTTTCAAGATTGAACAACTTATTATTCGACTTACAATTAAAAGAAAGTTTAAGAAATCAATTTAGCGAAGAAGATGTCTGTGGATTGACAAAGCAATATCTCGAAAAAGAATATGACTTTTGTATTGAATATGTGGTATTCGACAAAATTATTGCAGAAAAATTGACTAATGGAAATTGGTATGTTTATGTCAGCTTTACTGATAAATCTGGTGGCGTGAAATTTAAGGATGAATTTTTTAATAAAAAATCAACTAACAAATATTTATTTAAAACTGGAGAAAATCGTTCCTATAACATTGAATTAATTAAAGGAACAATTCCATTTTGTAGCTAATAAAAAAGACTACACACAACAACTAACCGTTGCACAAGCCCATAATTTTATAAGAACAAGATATAAATGCGCCCTTTTAAGGGCGTTTGTTTTTTATGGAAGCTATTTATAATCTTAATTCAAGGTCATTATAACGCAGTAAAACACTAAGCACTGGGTTCGTATCGGGCAATCGACACAGACTTTCTTTGATGCCCGATATTCTTTCTTTTTGCTGTGGTTCTTGGTTTCGTGGGAATACTTTTTAAACAAAACAACCTACCTTGTGAACACACATAACGATCTTCAAATTGTGTTCAGACAAATACTTAACTGAAACTGACTGAACAGCTTCTTTTAGTATCGTTTTTTGCCTTGCATGCTTAAAAATAAGAAGTTTCATGCAAATATTAGAATTTTAAATTATGTTTGAAGAGTTGTGTAACGGGCACACCGTATAAAATTAATTGTTAGTGCAAGCTACTTACGAAAATCCTTGCGGATTTTCTATCCAGTTTTTATTTGGTTAATTAGGTGCCTGACCACACAATAAACCATATGCAGGCAGTTGCGTGAAATTTGGAAGTTTGGTACATTATTTGTACATTTAATTTATATTATGTAATTAAATAAGCAATGGGAAAAGTTAGACTAGAAAATATCAATAAAAAGTATTTATCAGGAAAGGATAAATCTGAATCTGAAAAAGCAGTAGCTGAATTTAGAGTTATTGAGGATAGAAGTGACTTATCCTTATTGGGATGGATTGCAGCAGAAGGCACAAAAAAAGGATTTGAAAGAGCAAAAAAAGTTGCTCACGAAATAATTATTGTTCAAAACGGAAAACTTATCCGTAAAAGACCTGGTAAACCTAACCAAGTTATTTCTAAATTAGAAGAAAGACAGGTTGTTGTTGGAAAAACTACTTCTCTTTAAAAATTTAGAATGAAATAAATGCAAAATAAAAGATTAAGAATGTTTGCTGGACCAAATGGTTCTGGAAAAAGCACAGTCTTCAATGAAATTAAGGCCGAGTACGATTTAGATTTAGGCATTTATTTGAACGCAGATGAAATTGAAAAAAAACTAAAGAAAAAAAATTCAATTGATATTTTGGATTATAATCTTTCAGTAAATATTGGAAACAAATTTAATGACTTTATTTCTTCCCATTCCCTTTTTAAAAAAGCAGAAAATGATGGATATAAGATTGACTTAACTTTCAAAAATGGTTTGATTCTAAATCCAAATTCGCAAACTCATTCTTATGAAGCATCAATTTTAACTGACTTTTTACGACAAGAATTAATTAAATCAGGACAAAAACTATCTTTTGAAACGGTAATGTCTCATCCATCCAAAATAGAAACTCTTAAATTCTCCAGAGAAAATAATTATAAGAATTACTTGTATTTTATATCAACTGAAAGTGTCGAAATTAATAAATCACGAGTAATAGAAAGAGTTATGAACGGAGGTCATCCAGTTCCTCCAAAAAAAATAGAGGAAAGATATTACAGAAGTTTAGAGATGTTGCAAGAAGCTATAAAATCGACCTATAGAACATTTATTTTTGATAATAGCGAGAGTAAATCAAGATTAATTCTTGATATTCACAAAGCTAAAACAGTAACATATCGGAGTGAAAGAATTCCAAAATGGGTAGATAAATATTGTTTAGGTATTCATTAAAAAACTGCACACACCGGTAGCTGTTGCACAAGCCCATAATTTTATAAAACAAGATATAAATGCGCCTTTTTAAGGGCGTTTGTTTTTATGGAAGTATTTACAATTAAATTCAAGGTAATTATAACGCTGCAAAACACTAAGCACAGGGTTCGTATCGGGGGATCGACACAGGCTTTCTTTGATGCCCGACATTCTTTCTTTTTGGTGTGGTTCTTCGTTTCGTAGAATACTTTTTTGAGCGGAACAACCTTATCTTGTGGACGTAAATAGTGATCTTCAAATTGTATTCAGACAAATACTTAACTGAAATTGACTGAACAGCTTCTCTTGGTATTATTTTTGCCTTGCATGCTTAAAAATAAGAAGTTTCATGCAAGTATTAAAATTTTAAATTATATTTGAAGAGTTGTGCAACAGGCATAACGTGTAAAAATAATTACTTGGTTCTCACCTACTCGGAAAATCCTGCGGATTTCCCAAAGCCAGTTTTTATTTGGAAAGGTTCGTGACTAGATACGCCACAACTCATATACAAGAACGTTGGCATCGATATAAGAAACCGGCAGCAATTGAAACTTACAAAGAAAAAAATAAAAGATTGAATGTTTTACAACGGAGCAAATTGTGATATTTATATCGGAAAAGGTGCAGGAAAAAAGCTCCTAAATGATATTCGGAATGCAAAAAAGTCAATAAAAATTGTTTCTCCATATCTTTCTCCATTTTTAATCTCCGAGTTAATAAGCTTAAGAAAACAAAATTTAGATGTTGTATTGATTACTACAGACAACATTGAAGATTTTTATGGAAACTACGAAAGAAATATTCATCAACTCATCATACAAAATAGGGAAACGGACAAAAAAGCATTTGAAAAGCGAGAAAAATGGAAAGATGTTTCAAAAATTCTAACATACATAACCTTTGGACTTTTAGCAATATTAATTGGAATATCATATTTATTCAGAGACATAAAAGTTGCTTTCGGACTAATTCCTATTGTTATAATATTTATTATCATAAAGTTTTATAAAAACAAAATCAAGAACAAAAGAATTTACTCATATTGGTATTCACAACTTTTTCCTTTCAAAGTATATATGTCACCAGATACGACAGATTTGAGCGACACTTTTATTCACGCAAAAATTTATTTGATAGATGACCAAATTGCTTATTTAGGTTCATTAAACTTTACAGCAAGCGGAACAAAACACAACTATGAAACAAGAATAAGAACAACCGACCCAAATGCAATAAAAGAAATTAAAGAAGAGCTTTACCAACTGTTGAATCATTCAAATTTACCTGAAAGAGATATTCAGTATTGGGGAAAGGAATTATATAAAGAACCTATTAATTAAAAAATGCTACTGCCAATAACTAGACACCGGCAACTGTTTCACAAGCCCGTAATTTCATAAAAATAAGATATAAATACGTCCTTTTAAGGGCGTTCATTTTTTATGGAAGTTGTTTACAATCTAAATTCAAGGTCATTATAACACAGTAAAACATACCTATAAAAATTCTTTATACTGCATCACCCTGAAATCGAAAGTGGTAAATTTCGGGTTTTCAGCCTTTAACTGTTTGTATGATGGCAGCTTACTTATTGAAATATTGGCAGCACCAGAACCCGAAGTCAGTGATACCGTTTTAATGGTTCTTGTGGAAGCTCCAACTGCATTCAAGCCATTTGGTAATTCAAATTGATGAATTCGAGGCACTTCAGACGAAACAACTTCTAACTTTAAACCAAAGTCTTTAAGATGCTTTCTAAAGAAATATTCAGGGCCATTTTTACTGTTTCCACCCGTAAATAAAAGCGTATCAATGTTTGGAAATGTTTTTAAATACCCTATTAAATTTCTTAGTTTTATGTTTTTCATCCCCAAATCGGATGCATCAATTTTATCGCGTTCGCAACTTTCAACAATATCACAAACACCAATTTTATGGGCCATTAGAAATGCTTTGCGTTCATCTATTGCTTCTTGGGAATTGTTATATTTTAAATTGAGATTGTAAATTTTATCAATATACAACCATAGTGAATTATAATAACTTCCATAACAAAAATCGACATCCTTTTCTAAAAGTTCACCCATTGAAAAACGTGGAGGCGGCAGTGTACCTACAATTAATTTGGTAGTATCTGTTTGTATAAATGGTTGATATGGATGCTTATGTTTAAACAGCTTTACTTTGATTTTATTATGAAATTTTGTATTTTACCTAGAACTGTCTTTTCGGGCAGTTCTGACCGCTCCAAAGGAACGGTGAATTGGATGCCCCGAGGCAGAGCCTTCGGGGAATTATTTAGATTAAAAATACATAGAATTATGGGAAAAGGAGATAAAAAAACAAAACGGGGTAAAATAAACAGAGGCACTTTTGGCGTTAGACGCCCTAGAATAAAAAAGAAACCATCCGTTGAAACCAAAATCAGCATTGATAAAAAAGCCATTGCAAGATAATGACTATTGATTAAGTTCTCCCAAGAGTTTTTCAACCTCTTCTATAGTGGCTCGGTAAATGCGTTTATTGGGACGCGTCATGTTTTGGGATTCAATCCTTATTTCTTCTAGTATCTCTTTAGCATCGGGCGTTTTATCTCTGCTTATTAAAAATTTTGCGAGTGTTAAACGTTCATTATAAAAGGAATAACGAACATCAATTTGCCTTAAATTTGACTCTGCCTCTTCAAAATTATCTAACTTTTCTAAAGCCAATCCATATAAAAATTGCGCTCTCGATTTTTTAAACTCAAATTGATTTTGAATTTTTTCTGCATATAGAATGACGCTACTATAATCTTCAATACCATAATATGCTTCTATTAATTTATTAGTAACATAAAAATCATTCTGGGAACTGTCTTCTAAGGCCTCTAAATAATGTGGTATTGCATTTTTATAATCCTTAAGATCCCATAAAGCATCGGCTAAATTAACCCTGTTTTGATAAGTCTCTGTAAATTGAAGGCGTTTTTCCAAATCCTTAATTTTTTTTGTTGGATTGATAACCGATACGATCTCCTCTTGAATTTTTTCTGCATCACGTTTATTATAAACTTGGGTTATTAAGTAAATAATACAGCCTATAACGGGGATAAACATGATTAAAAAATACCAGTAGTATGGGCTTCTGTGTTTATACGCGTGATAAATACAGTAACCTTGAAGTAATAGAATTAAATAGTATGGCATAACTTATCTTATAAAAACCAATTCTGTGTCGGTTGACATAGGTTCACTGAAATTATACCCTTCATAATTAAAAGCCTTAATAGCATCAACTGTTTTTGCATTGGTATCTATAACGTATCTCGCCATGAAGCCTCGGGCTTGTTTAGCAAACGTCATAATCATTTTATATTCGCCATTTTTAAAATCTTTAAAATTTGCAGTAATTACGGGTACTTTTAACGCTTTAGCATCGATGGCTTTAAAGTATTCGTTGCTGGCTAAGTTTAAGAATAACTCACCGTCTTCCAATTCTTCATTTAAAGCTTTAGCAATGGTTTTCTGCCAAAAGGCATATAGGTTTTTGTTTTTTCCAACAGGGAATTTGGTTCCCATTTCCAATCGGTAAGGTTGAATTAAGTCCAAAGGCCTAAGCAAACCGTATAAACCTGAAATAATACGCACTGTATCCTGTACCGTTTCTATTTTTTCTTTTGAAATGGTATAGGCGTCCAATCCTCTGTAAACCTCGCCACTAAAGGCATACATGGCAGGTCTTGCATTGTCTGGTGTAAAAGGTAATTGCCACTCTTGGTTACGCTGATAATTTAACTGTCCCAAAGTATCGGAAATACCCATAAGTTTCGATAAACTTTTGGCCGATTTCTTTTTAAGCAATTTATTTATACGTTCCGATTGGTCTAAAAACTGCGGCTCGGTATATTGTGTTGTGGGTAACTTAGTTTCAAAATCGAGTGACTTTGCTGGTGACAATACTAGTTTCATGTGCTTATATCTATTATTTTTTCAATGGTCACATGGAACATCCTGTTTAATCATTCCCTTGGGAGGTAAAATTTTTCCACGGATGTTTCATGTACTTGTATCTATTGTTTTTTCAATGGTCACGGAACATCCTATATAATCATTCCCTTTTTGTATCGAGACCTCATTATGGAAGTTTCACTATCTCATTTTATAATCTCAAAGTTACAACTACTAAGCAATAATTAAAACTTAGATAGCAAGTATTTGTTAATAGTTCAATCATCATGTAGCTTCAAAAACATAAAGCCCTTCTTCTACCCCATTATTATATAAACATTTTTTACGTTGAAAACCGTTTTTCACATAAAAGGCATCTAATTTTAAATCTTCAATAGTTAGCCAATAGTTTTGTTTTGGATGCATCGCTTTTAATTCACTTAACCAAAGTGAGCCCAAATTTTGTTGCCTTCTTTCTTCTATAACAAAAATAAAACCTAAATATTGATAGCCTTTATGAAGCCAAGTGTTCGATTCAGCTTCAGCATACAACATATCGGGAGGGCAGGTTGAAAACACCAAACCACCAGCAATGATTTGGTTACTATCTAAAAACACATAACATTTAGTGGTTTCTTTATAACGTTCCCAAAAAGGCACGATGCCATCTTGCCAATCCTCGGGCAGTATTTTAAAAAATTCGGAAATATCTGTACAGACTTTAAAAATCATTTATGAATATATTAAAAATGAATTGGATGAAAAACAAGTACCTTTCGACTGCGCTCAAGGTGACACAGTTACAGTAAACCCCACGACCAAAGTTTATCGGAATCTTCAGTCCAACGATCGCCAATATCAGTTCTGTAATACCCGTTATTGATGATCACGTTACTAATTCTATTATACATCATCTTTTGGGCATCTTTCATGGTATTTCCAACACCCGTAACTAAAACGGCAATGCCTGTATTACCTGTAATTAACCATTCATCGTTCACTTTTTTTAAATGCATGGGGTGCACACCTTCTTTTCCGTTTTTCTTAAATACGACCACGGCATCTTTGGAAAATAGGTTGAATGTTTTTTTGTCGTCATACGGAAACGGCGGCACAACAATAAAAGCACCTACCTGAAACCCTTTTTTTACATTGATTTTGAATTGCTTTTTTGCTGCCAATTTTAAAAATAATTCGCCCATAGGTTCGTTAATTCCCGCACGTTGAATAAAGATTTGCGGATATCCAAACCGAGATGTAAACTCTAACGGATAAATACCATTACCGTTTACAATACAGTTAATATCGATATGCCCTATAAAGTGATGTTTAGCGAGTGTACTTTGAAACTTCAATAAAGTGGCTTCAAAAATTGGTGAATCTTTGGTCCAAAACATACTGGTTCCCATTTCACCCGTTGAAACACCTAGTTCTTTTGGGAATAGTTTTTTATGTTCGAAAGTGATGTTAATAGGATAAATAAACTCGTTTCCATTAAAAAATGCAGCAATAGATACTTCAACACCTTTTACCCTTCGTTGCAATTGAAAATTCCCAAAATCGTTACCCCATGATTTTTCATAAGCTTTTAAAACCCGAATGGCATCCAAACCTTCATCATCACTCCCTACAAACAAGAGTTGTTTAAGCTCTTGGGTTTCGCCACAAGGCTTAATGACATAAGTATTTGGGTTGGCTTCAATATACTTGATAGCATCGTTAAAAGATGTAAACTCTTTAGACGGAATGACCTTAATTTTATGTTTTTGTAATTCAGCCTGTCCAAAATTTCTATCCAACTCTAACTTATCGGTGTATTCGGTACCACCAATCACCAATTTTCCTGCTGCTCTTAATTCACTTGCCATTTTACCATAGCCGGTATAATCGAAAACAATAATATCAGCCCAATCGATGTGTTTCTTCCACTGCGTTACTTTGTTAACAAAGCCATAGCCAATTTCTTTAGAGCCCTTGTCTTCAATAAACATTTTAACATCGTGGCCTTCTAATTTAATTGTATTTATAATATCTAAAGATTCGCCCCAGCGCGATACAAAAAGAAACTTTTTGCTCAAGGGTTGTTGTGTTTTCACAGGAAATACATATGATTTTGAATGATTAAAATCTTTACCAAAAGTATATAATTTAGTTGTTTGTTGTATATACGATTATAAGCAAAATATGGCTTATTTAAAACTAACAAAAAAAAGCCTACCAACATAATGCTGATAGGCTTTTTCGAGAAATTATTTTATTAAGTTATTCTTTTACTTTCTTTTTGTCTTCACCTCTTTTTATGGTATCGTACATTAAAGGTGTTGCAATAAATAACGATGAGTAAGTACCTACTACAATACCCACTATTAAGGCGAACATAAAGCCTCTTATGGAATCCCCACCAAAAGTAAAGATGGCTAATAATACTACCAATGTGGTCAATGATGTATTTAAAGTTCTTCCTAAGGTACTGCTTAACGACACATCTACAATTTTATCGAAATTCCATGTAGTGTGCTCGTTTACATATTCCCTAATTCTATCGAACACAATTACGGTATCGTTTAACGAATAACCAATAACCGTTAATATCGCCGCAATAAATGCTTGGTCTATTTCCATACTGAATGGCATAAACTTGTATGTTAATGAGAACACACCTAACACAATTAGCACATCATGGAATACTGCCGCAACAGCACCTAACGAGAATTGCCATTTCTTGAAACGCAATAAAATATAAAGGAACACTACAATTAAAGAGCCTAAAATTGCCCAAAAAGATGCTTGCTTAATATCATCAGCAATGGTTGGACTTACTTTGTAGTATTTCATTAAACCAACTGACTTACCTTCAGATTCGTTAATAAAATCATCATAAGACTGACCTTCCAAATGTGGTTGTAATGTGGTATAAAGCGTTTTTCTGATCGCTTCATCAACTTCAGAACCAGATTCATTTACTTTATATTTAGTTGTGATTTTTAACTGATTTGCATCACCAAATGTTTTAGCATCGGCACTACCAAAAGCACCTACTAAAGTAGCGGTGATTTCCGAAGCACTAACGTCTTGTGGGAAACGTACTTGATATGTTCTACCTCCAACAAAATCAACACCTTGATCTAAACTATTTGTAAATAAAGAGCCTAAACTTACTAAAATAAATGCACCAGAAATAATGTAAGCAATTTTACGTTTCTTTAAGAATTCGATACTTAAATTTCTGAATAGATTTTTTGTAAGAGGTGTAGAGAACTCTAACTTACCACCTTTGTTTACATACCAATCAACTAACAATCTGGTAATAAAAATAGCCGTAAATAAAGAGGTGCCAATACCAATTAATAAGGTCGTAGCAAATCCTTTAATTGGGCCAGTACCGAAAATAAACAAAATTAAAGCGGTTAGACCTGTCGTTATGTTGGCATCTATAATAGATGAAAGCGCATTACTAAATCCGTCTTGAATAGCTTCTTTTTGTCCTTTACCTTTGGCTATTTCCTCACGTATACGCTCAAAAATAATAACGTTCGCATCCACCGACATACCTATGGTAAGTACGATACCCGCAATACCTGGCAAGGTTAATACGGCTCCTAAGCCCGATAAAATACCAAAGATTAATAAGATATTTAAAATCATGGCAACATCGGCAAAACCACCTGCTTTTCCGTAATAAAGCACCATCCAAACCAATACTAATACTAAAGCAATCATGAAAGACATGCTACCACTATCAATAGCTTCCTGTCCTAATGATGGCCCTACAACTTCACTTTGAATAATATCTGCAGATGCCGGTAATTTACCCGCACGTAGTACGTTGGCTAAATCGACAGCTTCGTTTAATGTAAAGTTTCCTGAAATTTCTGAACTTCCACCAGAAATGGGCCCTGTAGTTACACCTGGGGCAGAATACACAACGTTATCCAAAACAATGGCTATTTGACTACCTTGAGCATATGCTTTACCAGTCATTTCTTCCCAAATTTTAGCACCTTTTGCATTCATTTGCATAGATACCGTTGGCTTATTCGTTTGACTAAAATCGTTTCGTGCATCTGTTACAACAGCACCACTTAATTGTGGTATGTTATCTCTATTACCCACTAAAGCATATAGATCTACTATTTCGCTATCTTTTTCTGGTTTCCCGAAAGCAAATTTGGCATAACGCATTTCGGCAGGAAGTAACGCACGTACTTTTGGTGAGTTTAAATAGTTAAGAACTTTTTCTTTATCCTTAATTTCAAACCGTGCAATAACTGGTCCACCTTGGTAACCATAACCACGAATTAAACTAATAAGTGGCTCAACTGTTTTTACAGCTGTAGAATCGGTAGCAGCTTCTCCTAAAAGGGCATCGATCGTTGATTCCGTTGCATTTTCTTCATCTTGAGGTTCCGTATCAAGCGTGTCTTTTTCAACCTCAGCAGTTTCTTTTAAAACCTCGTTAGCTTGTGCTAAAAATTCGAAAAATAGCTCACCTTTATAAGCATCCCAAAACTCTAATTGCGCTGTACTTTGAAGTAAACTTGTAGCACGTTCAATATCTTTAACACCTGGTAATTCTACTAAAATACGACCAGAAGATCCTAAACGCTGAATGTTTGGTGATGTTACACCAAACTCATCAATACGTTTACGTAATACTTCGAAAGCAGAAACGATAGATTCGTCTATTTTTGTACTGATGACTTTTTTAACTTCATCGTCAGACATGTTTCCTTCAATCTCGCCATCTAAAGCTTTGGTATAAAATATATCTGGAGACGCTAATTTGGTGTCGCCTTTAATTTTATCAAATGCAATGAAAAAATCTTCTAAATAGGTATTTTGACTATTTTTTTGAAGCGTTTCGGCATCATTCAAGGCCTTATTGAATACAGGATTTTTAGTATTATTAGCCAATCCTTTTAAGATGTCTTTTACAGAAACCTGAAGAATAACGTTAATACCACCTTTTAAATCAAGGCCTAAATTCATGGCTTTTTCTTTCACATCATTGTATGTGAATTTTGCAATACCAATATTAAATACAGTATCTGTAGCTATAGATTGCAAGTAATTCGCTTCTTCGATACTTCGCTTTGCGCGATAATCTGGCTCAGATTCTGGAATTTTGTTAATGGCTACTTCTTGAGCAGTTTTTTCTATTTGATTTGCCTTGAATGTGAATGATAATTGGTAAATACTTACCAAACCAAACAAAACGGCAAATAATTTTACGAGTCCTTTGTTTTGCATTGTAATTTTTTTGGGTCTAATTTTTTAAACAGGCAAATATAGAATTTACCGCTAATTTGACAGTTATTTTTTATGATAATAAATGTGAATGGATATAGTTTAAAACTATATTTTTTTAAGACCTCACAGGTTTTAAAAACCTGTGAGGTTTATTTTTTGGAGAATATTCCTTAACAGTTCGGTCCTGCCCTAACTTCGGGTATTTTATAAGAAGTATTATCTATTGCAAGTGCAACATTTTTTTGAAATTTATAGGCTCCTTTCTCAAGATCCTCTATATTTTTCATTGCTATTTCCTGTGTTGGCACAGAGACAATAGGAATAAAGAATCGGTTGTAATCGTATTTTAGTTCTAAAGCACATTTACCACCAAAACCTGTGTTTGCGTCGTGTTTTTGTATTTCAAATACATCTAAATTGTATGCAGTAGCTTGCTTTTCAGAAGGTGATTTAGCTGGTTTCTCATGTTCATTAGAGGAGACTTTACCTAACGCTAATTCTTTTTCTTCAGAAAGTATTTTTTTTACGTGAGCTACATCGGTATTGCTATAATATGAGATTTTATAGCTTCCTGCTGCTTGCTCTTCTACTTGAATATTATTAACACCTATAATTTGCAATTGTTTTTTAACAATAGCGATCGTGTTTTTGGCTTGGTTTGATGAGCCTTCTAGTTGGGCAAACTGCAATACAATTTCCTGATTGGGTACAGGAGCTTGTTGATGACTTGCAACACCCAATAAAGTAAAAATAAAAATTAAAGTACTAATGCACCATTTTGCCTTCATGCGCCAAATATATGATTTTAGCTTATAATTTGACAGTTTTTATATTTTAATTTTGAAGTATAACTTATAAATTGAAAGTTATAAATACTTAAAATGCCTAAAGTAGCGTTTTAACACTCCACTTTAGGCACTCATAACTTTAGTACACTTATAACTTTAGCGCACTTTAAGTATTTATATACTACAATAAATCGTTAACAGCTTTTACTCCTTGTGCACTTTCTACCATAGTTGCTTTTTCAGCATCATTTAAAACGATATTAACAATTTCCTCAATACCATTTTTCCCTAAAACTACTGGTACACCAAGACAAATATCATTAAAACCATATTCACCTTCCAACAACGTTGAACAAGGAAATACTTTTTTAGTATCGCAAGCAATCGCATGAACCATTCCAGATACAGCAGCTCCCGGTGCATACCATGCAGAAGTACCTAACAATTTAGTAAGTGTAGCACCACCAACTTTAGTTTCTTCTTTTACTTGGTCTAATCTATCTTCACTTAAAAATTCTGAAACAGGTACGCCATTTCTAGTAGCTAAACGCGTTAAAGGAATCATCCCTGTATCACTATGTCCACCAATCACCATACCATCTACATCGCTAATTGGACCACCTAAAGCTTCTGCCAATCTGTATTTAAAACGTGCAGAATCTAAAGCACCACCCATACCAATAATTTTGTTTTTTGGTAAGTTGGTAGATTTGTGTACCAAATAAGTCATAGTATCCATTGGGTTACTCACCACAATAATGATTGTTTTTGGAGAAAATTCAATTAAGCTTGAAGAAACAGTTTTAACAATTCCTGCATTGATACCAATTAATTCTTCGCGTGTCATTCCCGGTTTACGTGGAATACCAGAAGTTATTACACAAACATCACTATTTGCTGTTTTGCTATAATCGTTTGTGATACCCGTTATTTTGGTATCGAAACCATTTAATGAAGCTGTTTGCATTAAATCCATAGCTTTACCTTCGGCATAGCCTTCTTTAATGTCTAATAAAACAACTTCTGAAGCGAAATTTTTAATGGCAATATACTCTGCACAACTTGCGCCTACTGCTCCTGCACCTACTACTGTTACTTTCATTTTTTAGATTTTAATAATTTTTTAGATAATTGTGATATTTTTTTCCTCTTGTAATGAACTCATTTAAACTTTTTTGATTGAAGCGAAAATTTAACCCTGCACCAGCTGGCTCGTTCGCTAAAATAACCCACAGGGTTATTTTTTACGCTCCGCCCTATGCTCGACAGAAGGCTTTTTCGAGTTGCATAGCAGGGCTACGGAAAGAGAAAAAGACAAAAACCGAGTGTAAAAGGACAATTTTTTAGCCAATTATGAAAAGTTTAAACGGGTTCAATATGAAAATTATGTATTCACGTGCCACAAAAGGTTAATTTTTATGCTTTTAAGCACGCTAAATTACGAATTAAAATACACTAAATAAAAAAAGTGCAAGATTAAATCTTCCACTTTTTAATTAACTAATCATTATTAAAATAACTTAAGCTAAACAATTATATAATTCGAATTCATTAAAAATTTTCTTGAAAATTTAAGGATTATCTAAACCCAAAATTTATACCAACAGAAAAGGCATTGAATTCAGATAAATGATATTCGGCATTCAATCTAAAAAACCCTAATTTCAACTTGGTTCCCAGAGTACCTCTAACTGAAGACACTTCACTTGAAACAGAGAATGGGTCGGTAATTGTTTGAGAAAACAAAGGGCCGTCGGAAACAATGTATGTTCCTAATAAATCGGATTCAGACTTTCCTTTGATATAACCAATACCTCCATAAAAATTAATAACAGGCAATTTTGTTGAAGCTATAAGTTGAAACAACCAAGTGTTCGTACCATTTTCAAGTCTTTGATTATCACCGTTTATCCCCGAAGAATCCGTTAAATCGTAACTGCCATCTAAATGCGTATAAGCAACCAATCCTGAAACAGCCACTGGTAATACTTTATCGGCAGGCAACCATTTAGTAAATTCTACTTGCAAACCTGCACCGTACATGCTTAAAGCGACATCTTCTGTATCAATTTTAGGAACAAATCGTGCCTTTATTTCTATCCCTTTGCTTAACCCTAGCGCTCCTTGTATAAAAGCTGTAGGCAACAAATTAGCACTGGCAGAACCAATCCCACTAGGCAAGGTTATTCTTTCTTCTTGCTCTCCTAAGATTTCATCTTCATACCTAACAATAATATCTATGTCAGGATTATTTTCTCCCAATGCTGAAGCTACTTTTTTTGAAGCGACCCCATCGGCAAATTCTACAGTAAAATCTTGATCTGGATCACTGTTATAATCTGCTATATTCATTAAAAATGATTTATGCTCATCCTTTACGGCTGCCGCATTAGCTATAATCGAAATCTCAAAACCTCCCAATGGCTTTACATCGGCTGTATTAAACCAGTTGGCATTCATACTGTGCATTAAACCATTGGTTCCTGGCGCTAAATAATCGTTTGCAAAACGCTCAGCATTTTTTACTCCTGCAGCTAAAAGTGCATCTATATCTTGAGCTCTTGAAGAAATTGTTGCTAGACACAACAATATAAGTAGGCAAATTTTTCTCATTCTTTTTAAATTTAAGTTACACAAATATATATAAAAAACTACATAAATAAACATTTTATCGAAAAAAAACAGCGTTTAAACGATGTTTTGTTTTAAAAATTAACTCTAAAGCTCACGTTCGGGGTTAGGCTTAAGGAAGCATTATTTATTTGAATGGTAGCATTAGAATCGTTTGGGTTTACTTTATAATAACGATTTATTATGTTTTTAGTATCAGTGATATTAATTACACCAATCTTTAAAGAGGCATTAGTTGATTGGTAAATATTAAACTTATAACTTAAAGACGCATCCAATCGTTTAAACTC
>LLBY010027662.1_pt3 | contig 36951 bp, 26 predicted proteins | sample 1489401 | NCBI WGS metagenome assembly LLBY01 (sample SAMN04092656, study PRJNA295927) | soil metagenome | biome: Soil prokaryotic community; feature: Bulk soil; isolation source: soil from tomato rhizosphere | host: tomato cultivar Hawaii 7996 | place: South Korea | collected 2011-11-01 | reverse complement strand
TCCTCCACGGCGGCGGCCGCGTCGATGGCCTGCGCGCGCGAACGCGCCGTGGCGTCGGGCAGCGCCAGCCGGCCCAGCTCGCCCTCCAGCGAGGCGATCTCGACCTCGCGCCCCTCCACCCCGGAGGCCAGCAAATCGCGGGCGACGCGCGCCCGCTCCAGCTCCACCTCGGGCAGGATGCCCCGGCTCTTCAGGCGCTCGGCGCGCACGAGGTCGAGGCGCGCCTGCTCGAGCTGGATCTTGTCGCGCGCCTGGTCGAGGCGACGGTTGGCGAGCTCCACGCGCAGCCGCTCGTAGTCGAGGTCGGCGCGCTGCCGGGCAAGCATGGGGTCCAGATTCGTCGCCAACAACTCGAGCTCGGCCCGGATGACCGCCACCGAGGCCGCGAGCGCGGCGGGATCGGAGCGCGTCACGACGGCGACGACCTGGCCGGCCTCCACCCGCTGAAATGGCTCGACCTCCAGGCGGGTGAGGATGCCCGGCTCCATCAACGTGATGTCGGCCTTCACCCGCTCCGCCTCGCCGACCACCGAGGCGGGCGACACCTCCTCGCGCCAGAGCAGCGCGATAAGCGACCAGACGAGCACGAAGACCGCCACCGGCACGAGCCGCTCCCGGAGGATGCGCAGGCGGCGCGAGCGCGGGATGGGGATGGGCGGGAGCTGGACGGGTTTCATGCCTCGGTTTCGTCCTCCGCCTTGATGCCCGCCAGGCGCGAGACGCCCTGGAGCTGCCCGACCTCGGCCAGGAGTTCGCCGCTGCGCGCCGGATCGCGCAGCAGCAGCCGGTAGGAAAGATCGCTGCCCGGCGCGGCGGTCTGGCGCTGGCTGGCCAGCACCACGCCCGTGCCGTGGCGTCGCAGCACCCGCTCCAATCCCGACAGCTCCGTTTCGGGCGAGGCCCAGTGCAAATTCAGGATGAGGTCGTAACGACGCCGGGCGCCATAGGACGTCCACCACAGGAAGAGAAAGATCACCGTCGCCACCCCGCAGCCCAGCAGCGCGGTGGTGAGCTTCTGGGTGCCGCAGGCCATGCCCACCACGATGCCGCACAGGATGTGCGTGGTATCGAGCGTGTCGCGCAGGATGTTGCGGAAGCGCACGATGGCGAAGACCGCCATCAGGCCGAACGCGGTCACGAGGTTGTTCGCCATCACCATCATCACGAGCGCGACGAGCACGGGCAGGACGACCAACGCGTTCACAAACGAACGCGAGTAGGACAGCCCGCTGTGGGTGAACATGTAGATAAACGAAAGCAGCAGGCCGCAGCCAAAGGCCAACAACAGCGAGAGGACCATCAGCCCCATCGGCAGGGACGACGCGCTGGAATAGTCGCCGGTGAGCAGATTCATGCGCGGGAAAACGGGGCGACGGAGGCGGGGTGGAGGCGGCGGCACGCGTCGAGCGGGCGCAGCCCCGACGCGTCGAGTACGTCGATGCCGTCCGCGTATTTGGCGGCGGACATCTGCGGCAGGTGGAAGGTCCGCACCAGCGTGCGCATCCAGTCGGGAAAACGGTCGGTAAACTTCAGCTCCAGGATCACCTGATCGCCAAAGACGGACCGGAGCGCGTCGTGCCCCACCGGCAGGCGCGCCTCCCGATCGGGCTCGGTGCCGACGCACCGGTCGAAGGTGACCCGCACCGCGTTGTCCAGCGCGGGCAGCCACGCCTCGCGGCGGTAGAAAATCCGCGTCTGCGGACGCGCCTGCAACGCGCGGTGGAGTTCGCAGAATCGCGCCAGATCGGCGTAGTCCTTCGGCCCCGGATCCACCAGATCCTCCGGCGCGGGCTGGTCGCCGTCCAGCAGGCGCATGAGCGAGGCGCGCCGCACCTTGGCGCGGCGCTTGGAGATGATGTTGTCGCGCCGGCTCTTGATCTCGAAAAACAGCGGCGAGTCGCCCTCCGTGTCATAATACCGGATGCGCAACTTGTAGCGGTTTTTGTCCCCGTTGACCGTGCTCTGGTAGAGCTGCAGATCGTCGGAATCTAGGTAGAGGCTGTTGACCGAGTAGGAACAGTCCTCGTGCCGGGCTCCGTAGGAATCGAGTTCGAGGTAGGTCGCCACGAAGTCCCTCACCCTCGGGGCCAGGGCCTCCGGGATGACGTATTTGTACTCGAACCGTTGCTGTTGGTAATCGCTCACGGGCGGATGTGAAAAAGGCCCGGAATCGCCGCCTCCGGCCGCCACGCCGCGTCACGGCCGGGGCCGCCCGTCGGCTCGGAGCGAGCCCGGGCTCCGAAATTGACCGGCACTCCGTAAGCGCCGCCCGCACGGGCGGGACCGTGCGGTGACGCGCTGCAAGGGGGTAAGCGCATACGTCCACATCTGCGCGTTTTGTTACAATTTCGAAACAAAAAAGCCCTCCCGACCCCGAAAAGAAGTCTAACTGGTTAAGTATTTCACCCATGCTCACGTCCGCGGCAAGCCGCGCACCGGAGCAAACACCGGAAACCGGCCCCGAAACTCGCGATGGCCCCGCCGCCGCCGCCCCCCGCGCCCTCCAGCCCCGGCATGGTGTAAAATCAATCACCCCAAGTGTTCAGACGTTGACCACGGATCGCACGGATGGGCACGGATCGGTTTGTATCCGTGATTATCCGTGAAATTCGTGGTCAAAACCCCGGCCATGAAAGGCCAAAAGCGTCCGGGCACGGTGTAACCAATTTGGTTACACCGTGCCGATTCGCCGGACAGTTTTCTCCCCGTCGCGTTCCGTCGGACCTTTCGCCCTGTCGCATCCTCGCGCTTGCACCCCGCCCGCCTCGCGCCGACGGTCACGCCCCGCCCCCGATGCTCAGCCGCGCCAGCGAATATTTAAGCGTTTTCAAGACCACCACGCGTTCGCGCTGGGACCCTTGGTCGCCGCTCGCGATCATCGCCCTCAGCCTCATCGGAGTCGCCTTCATCTACTCCGCGCAATACTCCACCGCCCTGTCCAATTGGATGAACCAGATCGTCTGGCTCACCGGCGGCACGATGGTCTATCTCGCAGTCTCGCTGGTCGATTACCGCCTCTGGCTGAGCGTCTGGCATTGGTTCTATCTCGCTAGCGTCCTGCTTCTTGTGCTCGTGCTTCTCCCCGGCGTGGGCGACGCGCGCTACGGCGCCCAGCGCTGGCTCGATTTTGGGTTTTTCACCCTTCAACCCAGCGAACCGGCCAAGGCCGCCGTGCTCTTCGCCACCGCCTCCGTGCTGGTCGGCGCCCGCCTCGGGACCATTCGCCAATCTCTCGGCTCCTTGGGCAAGTTGGCCCTTGCGGCAGGGGGACCCATGTTCCTCATTTTGCTCCAGCCCGACCTCAAGTCGGCCATCGTTCTGCCCCCCATGGTGTTCTCCATGCTCTACGTTTCGCGCCTCTCAACCCGCTTTTTCGCGGGTGCGCTCGGCGCGTTTCTCGTCCTCGTGACGATCGTGACGTGGGACACCATCGGCTACGTCAACTACATGCGGGAGAACAAGCTGGACTTCATGCACGACAAGGGCCGCTACCAGGAAACCTCCTGGGTCCCGTTCAAGGACTACCAGCGCAACCGCATCCTCACCTTCGCCGCCCCGGACATCATCGACCCGACCGGCATGAAGGACGCATGGAACCTCAACCAGTCCCTCATCTCCGTCGGCTCCGGCGGCTTCACGGGCAAGGGCTGGAACGAGGGAACGCAAGCCCAGCTGGGCTACCTGCCGCGCGCCGTCGCGCACAACGATTTTATCTTCTCCGTCATCGCCGAGGAGAAGGGATTTTTGGGAAGTCTCACCGTGCTAGGTCTTTTTGGCATCGTCCTGTTCAACGGCATCCGCATCGCCGGACTCGCCCGCGACCGCTTCGGCACTCTGCTTGCCGTCGGGGTCACGGTCCTGTTCGCCGTGCATGTGTTCGTGAACATCGCGATGACGATAGGCCTCGTGCCCATCACGGGCATACCGCTTCCCTTCATTAGCTACGGTGGCTCCTTCGTGCTCAGTTGCTGCTTGCTGCAAGGACTCGTCCAGAGCGTCTATCGCTTCAGAAAGGATTTCACGTGAAACTGAACCTTTCCCGCGCCCACGACCTCCCGACCGGAATTTCCTGCGCCGCGACTCGCGCACCGGGGTGCCCCGTCCACCAACAACACCAGGACCACACCCGCCATGAACGACCGCACCCCGCACTCGTCACCCGATCGCGAGCCTAACGACGGCTCCGACTCCGACATTCCGCCCCCCGCCGACCCGCAATCCCAACTCGACGAAGAACTCACCCACCCGCCCGCCGAGACCAACGAGGAACCCGTTGATCGCGCCGAGCTGAAAGCCGGCGCCGTCGAGCGCTCCAAACAGCGCCCGCTGCTGCAAAAGATCCTCGCCGTTTTTAAGAAGGAAAAAACCTCCTTCCGCGAACTCATCATCAACAGCGAACCGCTCGAGAAACGCGTCGCCCTCCTGCTCGACGGCGTGCTGGAAAAGTTCGAGATCGAGCGCCACGACGCCGACCGCATGGTCGGCGGCATCTTCAAGGGCCGGGTCAAGAACCTCGACCCCGGCCTCAAGGCCGCTTTCGTGGACATCGGCTACAGCAAAAACGCGTTTCTCCACTACTGGGACATGCTCCCCGCCGCCGCCGACTCCTCCATCGAGGTCGTGCGCGTGAACAAGAAAAAGAACGCCCGCCCCGCCGGCGAGGCGCCCACCGTCAAAGACATCCCCCAGCTCTACCCGCCCGGCTCCGAGATCGTCATCCAGGTCACCAAGGGCCCCATCGGCACCAAGGGCCCCCGCACCACCACCAACCTCTCCCTGCCCGGCCGCTACCTGGTGCTCACCCCCTTCTCCGACTCCTGCGGCATCTCCCGCAAGATCGAGGACAACAAGGAACGCGCCCGCCTCCGCCAGCTGGTCAACGAGCTCACCATCCCCGAAGGCATGGGCGTCATCGTGCGCACCGCCGGCGAGGGCAAAAAAGCCCGCTACTTCGTCCGCGACCTCCACCTGTTGCTCAAGACCTGGTCCGACATCCAGGCCAAGCTCAACACCCAGCGCGCCCCGCTCTCCCTCTATCAGGAGCCCGACATCGTCGAGCGCACCGTGCGCGACTTCCTCACCGAGGAGGTGGACCGCGTGCTCATCGACAACGCCGAGGACCACGCCCGCTGCCAGGCCTCCGTCGCCCAGATCAGCCAGCGCTCCAAGGGCAAGATCGCCCTCTACTCCAACAGCATCCCGATCTTCGAGCGCTTCAACATCGAGCGCCAGATCGAGCAGACCTACCAGCGCAAGGTCGGCCTGCCCTCCGGCGGCGAGATCATCATCGACGAGACCGAGGCCCTCATCGCCATCGACGTGAACACCGGCTCGCACAAAAACAAGGCGAGCGACGAGAAGAACGTCATCTACTCCGTCAACCTCGAGGCCGCCGTCGAGGCCGCCCGTCAGATCCGCCTGCGCAACCTCGGCGGATTAATCATCATCGACTTCATCGACATGAAGGAGCGCCGCCACCGCAACGGCGTTTACGAGAAGCTCTGCGAGGCCATGGCCGAGGACAAAGCCAAGAACCACATCCTCCCGATCTCGCAGCTCGGCATCCTCCAGATGACACGCCAGCGCCAGCAGGAGAGCCTCACGAGCAACCTCTACGTGGACTGCCCCTACTGCCGCGGCCGCGGCATCGTGAAGAGCGCGACGACCATGAGCGTCGAGCTCCAGCGCAAGCTCAGCTCCATCATCCGCCGCCTCGTCGCTCGCAAGGACGGCAAGGAGTACAACCTGCGCGTCATGGTCCACCCCGGCATCCTGGAGCGCCTGCGCAGCGAGGACGCCAACCTGCTCGTGCGCATGGAGCGCGAGTATGGCGTGAAGCTGGCCTTCCGCGCCGACCCGGGCTACCACGTCGAAAACTTCAAGATCATCAACGCCCTCACCGGCGAAGAGTATCGCTAACCCCAAAGTGTCGCCGGCGCCCCCGCCGGCGTTCCGAAAACCCACCGCAAACCCGCGCCGCGCCCCCCCAAAAGGGCGCGGCGTTTTCGTCGCCAAGTCCAGCCAGCCGCCCCCGGGAACAGTTTACCCCGACCCGTCGGGGCCGAGCCCCGGCTCGGCATCGGGTTTTAATCCTTCGCGTCCCTCGCGTCTCCCGAGCCCTTCGCCGCCGCGCCCGACTCACCCCAAGCCCAGTTGCTTCGCCCGGATCAGCAGATCCGTGGGGCTCGGCGAACCGAGCTTCGCCATGAGATTCGCCCGGTGAAACTCCACCGTGCGCGCGCTCAGGCCGATCAGTTCGCCGATTTCGCGACTCGTCTTGCCCGTCAACACATGCGCCAGCACCTGCTGCTCGCGCCGCGACAAGATCTTACCCACCGCCAGCGGCTTGCCGCCCTCGCGCCGGATCGCGTCGCGAAAGCGCGGCGAAAAATCCCCCCGCCCCGCCGCCGCCGCCCGCACCGCCTCCGCCAGCTCCTCCGGCGTGCAATCCTTCTCCAGATAACCCTCGACGCCGCTCTCGCGGATGCGCGTCACCGCCAGCGGATCGGTCAGCGACGTGAGGATCAACGACCTCACCTCCGGTCGCGTCTGCCGCACCGCGCGCACCAACGCCAGCCCGTCCATCCCCGGCAGGTGCATGTCCACCACCAGAAAGTTCGGCTGGAGCTCCTGCGCCAGCCGCAGGCCCTCCTCCGCCGAGGCCGCCGCGCCCACCACCTCGAATTTTTCCTGCCCGCGAAACCACTCTCCCAGGAACGCGCGGAAAATCCCCTGATCCTCCACGATCAGCGTGCGCACCTTGTCGTCGAAACACGGCGCGCTCATGCGCCCGCCTCCCCGGCCGCGCGGCCCGTCGCCGGCAGGATCACGCTCATCTCCGTGCCGCCCCCGGCCCGCTCCGCCGCCTCGATCATCGCGCCCAGCGCCGCTCCGATTTCCTGGCACAGCCGCAGCCCCATCCCGCCTCCCTCGCCTTCGTCGCCCGCCGCCGACGCCTCTCCGCGCAACCGCGCCAACACCGCCGCCGGCAGTCCCGGTCCGTCATCGCGCACCGTGATGCGCACCGTGTCCGCCTCCGCCCGCGCGACCACCTCGACGCGGCTGCGCGCAAACTTCACCGCGTTGCCCACCAGGTTGCGCACCATCGTCTGCGCCAGCACCAGATCGGTCCATGCCGCCAGCGCCCCCGGCACCTCGGCCGTCAGCGTCACGCCGCGCCGCTCCGCCAGCGGCCGGTGCAGGGTCGCCACCGGCTTCACCAGCCCGCCCACCAGATGCATCGCCGCAGCCGGCGGCGCCCCCGTCCGCAACCGCGCCCAGAGCACGATGTCCTCGATCAGAAGCAGCATCTGGCGCCCCTCCCCCGCCACCTCGCCGGAGAATTCTTTCAACACGTCCGTCGCCTCCACCTCCACCGGGCGGCCCGCCTCGCGCAACTGCTCCGCCCGCTGCGTCAGCGCCGCCAGCGGACTCCGCAGGTCGTGGCCCAGCGCGATCAACATCCGGTCCTTGTCCGTGTTGGCCGCCTCGAGTTCGCGCGTGCGCTCGCCCACTTCGATCGCGAGCTCGTCCGCATAGGCCGCCTCGATCACCCGCCGCTGCTCGGCCTCCTCGACGAGCAAGGCCTGCGCCGCCATCTTCTCCCGCTGCGCGGTCGCAAACCGGTCCGCCACCGCCAGCGAGAGCAACAGCATCTCCAGCGCCGACCCCACCATGAGCCCCATCAGCACCGCGTTTTTGGTGTCCAACATCCATAACCACACCGCCACCAAAGGCAGCGACCCGGCGAACAGACACCCGAACGACAACACGAAAAACCGCGCCTGCCTCGCCCCCGTCCGCCACGCCACCAGCGCCAGCACCAGCAAGCCCGCGTGGGTGACGCCCGTTCCGATCACCGCGACCCGCAGCCAGACCGCGCCTCGGATCCACGGCGAACTGAGCGCCGCCAGGGCCAGCACCAGCATCATCGCCGCCAGCACCCGCGCAACCGCGTCCCCCCGCCTCCACCGTTCCTTCAACTCCAAAAACGCCTGGGCAAACCGCACCAGGAAAAATCCGCCCAAGGCCATCGCCACCGTCAGCGCCGTTTCCAAACCGGGCGAACCCAGCGCCCCGCCCAGCTCCGGCCCCCACGCCCGCGCCAGCACCATGAACGCCGCCGCCATGCCCAGATAGGCCGCATAGTGGCCGATGTCGGCCAGCCGCAGCCGCACCCACAGGAGTACGTTGTAACCCAGCAGCGCGAACAGCCCGCCGAAATAAACCGCCTCCGCGATCAGCCGGCGCGTCTTCGCCGCGTGGTACGCCATCGTATCGGGCCACCATTCCAGCTGGAAAAACGGCTGATAAAAATCCTCCGCGCGCAAATACACGACTTGTTCGCCCCGCGCCGGCACCTCCACCCGAAACGCCACCTCGCGCCCCGGCACCGCTTTCTCCGCCGCCGCCACGCCTTCGCCGGACAACAGGTGGAGCGCGTCGTCCCCCGCGCGCGTTTCGACCTCCGCGTTCGCCAATACCCACGCATCCACCCGATCCGCGAAAAAATCCACGTCCGCCAGCACGCCCGACCGCGGCCACGGCTCCGCGTTGCGCAAGGTCGCGCGCGCCCACAGCACCGTGCCACGACCACCGGTGTAATAACCCGCCCCGCCCGGCCGCCGCCACGCCTCCGCCGGCAGCCGCTCCACCTCCGCCCGCGTCATCCGGACGTCTCCCCGCTCGACAAAGAACTCCAGCGTGGACCCCGCCCGCCCCGCGCCTGTCGCACCGGCCCACGGCTCGACCCCGCTCCGGTCTCCCGCGAAGACCAGCAACAGCCAGCCCAGCCCGCACGCCACGGCCACGAGCATGCCCGCGATAGGCAGCCGGGAAGAAAAGCAGGGGAGACTCACTCGTCCCATTTCCGTCCGCCTCCGCTCTCACGAGCAAGCCCCGCCTCCGCGCGAAACCCCGTAGGCCTACGAGGTTTTGCCGGTTTCTTTCGTTAGCGCCCGGGGCGGTGATGCGCGCCGCACCGCCATGCCAAAACCTTTTCACTCCGCCCTCGCCACTCCGCGCTCCGTTTTCGGCGGCCTGTTTTCCGCCGCGGCGCTGGCCATCGTGGTCTTCACGGGGGCAACCCGGCTCCACGCCTATCCCCCGAGCCCCTACTACACGATTCAGGGCATCGTCCGCGACCAGGTGGGCAACACCCTCGACGTGGACGGCGCCGAGATCGTCCTGCTCCGCGACGACGAGGAAATCGGCCGCGCCCCCGTCACCCGCGCCCTGCGCCCCGACTCGAACTACGAACTGCGCATCCGCATCGACCAGAACCGCTCCGCCACCCGCGCCTACTCGCCCAAGGCCGTCCCCGCCATCGGGCTCTACTCGCTCGCGGTGGACCTCGGCGGACAGCGCTACCACCCCATCGAGGTCGCCGGCGATCTCCGCGTCGGCCAGGGCGGCGAGCGGGTGAAGCTTGATCTCAACCTCGGCTCCGACACCGACGGCGACGGCCTGCCCGACGCCTGGGAGGAATGGCAGCTGTATCAACTCGGCGAATACCCGGGCTCCCCCGGCTGGAACCTCTCCCGCATCGACCGCGCGGGCGACCTCGACGGCGACGGCGTCTCCAACTTCCAGGAATACGTGGCCGGCACCTTCGCGGGCGACGCCACCGAGCGCTTCGAGTTAAAACTGCTCTCCATCGTCGGCGAGACCGCGTCCTTCGAGTTCTTCGCCATCACCGGCAAGGTTTACAAAATCGAGGCCTCCACCGACCTCGCGACCTGGGTCGAGATTCCCTTCTCCGTCACGCCCGGCGGCCCGCCCGCCCTTTTCCACCGCGCCGCCGACGTCGCCGTGCTCCCGGCCCATGCCGCCTACCCGGCCGGCGAAAAACGCTTCTACCGCCTCACCGTCCGATGAAAAAATCCGCCCTCGTCCTCGCCGCCGCGTTCGCCTGCCTCTCCGGCCTCGGCGCGTCGCGCGCCTTTGCGCAGTGGTTCTCCGTCCCCTACGCGCTGCGCGGCGGCTGGAACGCCGTCTATCTCCACGGCGAGGCCAGCCACGCCGATCTCGACACCCTGCTCGCCGCCCACCCCGAGGTCCTCTCCGTCTGGCGCTGGAACCCCAACCCCACCCAGACCGAGTTCTCCGCCTCGCCGCTCATCCCCAGCGCCGGCACCCCCGAGTGGAGCACTTGGAGGCGCGACAATGCCGCCGGCAGCACCCTCTCCACCCTCACCGGCCAGGCCGCCTACCTGATCGAGTGCTCCGGCGCCGCCACCGACACCTACAGCGTCCCCATCGTCCAAAAAGCCCTCCCGCCGCGCGCCACCTGGGTGCGCAACGGCGCCAATCTCCTCGGCTTCCCCACCCGGTTCCAGAGCGCCACCTACCCGCTTTTCTCCACCTACTTCGCCACCTTCCCGGTCGCCACCGCGCCAAGCTCGAAAATCTTCAAATACGCCGGCGGCCCGCTCGGCCCCGCCAACCCCGTCCAGGTCTTTTCCGTCGCCTCCGAGCGCCTCGACCGCAACCGCGCCTACTGGTTCGAGTCCGCCGTGGTGGGCAATTTCTACGCCCCGCTCGAGATCGCCCCGTCCAATCCCGAGGGCCTCGCCTTTGGACGCTCCGGCTCGCTCGTCACCGTGCGCGTGCGCAACCGCACCTCCGCCCCCGTCACCCTCACCGTCGCCCCGGCGGACTCCGCCGCCGCCCCCGCCGGCCAGGACCAGATCACCGGCCCCGTGCCGCTGAAACGCCGCAGCTTCGACGCCGGCACCGCGTCCTACATCGAGACGCCCGTGGCCACCGGGTTTGACCAGGTCATCCCCGCCCAGGCCTCCGTCGAGCTGAGCTTCACGCCCGACCGCGCCGCCCTCACCGGCGCGAGCGACACTTTCTACGCCTCGCTCCTGCGCTTCACCGACAGCGCCAACCTCATCGACGTCTCCCTCCCGGTCAGCGCCCGCGTGAGCTCCTTCGCCGGCCTCTGGGTGGGCGACATTTCCGTGAACCGCGTCGTCAGCCACGCCCCCGGCGCCACCGGCACCGGCGCGGTCGCCCGCCCCTTCCCGCTGCGCGTGCTGCTTCACGTGGACGACGCCGGCGTGGCCCGCCTGCTGCCCCAGGTTTTTCTGGGCAAACTCGCCGCCTCCCCCGCCACCACCGGCCTCGCCACCATCGAGTCCGCCTTGCTCGCCTCGGCCCTCGCCGACGCCACCCGGCTCGTCTCCGCCCATCTGCCGCTCGACGTGCCCATCACCGCCGGCTCCGGCTCGGTAGCCCTCGGCGCGACGCTCGTGCGCAACGTCGTCCTGCCTTTCGACGACCGCACCAATCCTTTCGTCCACCAGTATCACCCCGACCACGACAACAAGGACGCCCGCGGCGCCCCGCTCCCCGCCGGCAAGGAGAGCTACGAGGTCACCCGCGTTTGCTCCTTCACCTTCTCCCCGACCCCGGTCGGCGACGAGGACTCCCTCGGCTGGGGCAACACCGTCCTCGGCGGCGCCTACGCCGAAAACGTCAGCGGCCTGATGTCCTACACCGACCCCGACACCACCGCCCGCCGCGACGACATCGACCTCTCCGGCACCTTCATCCTCCGCCGCGTCCACGAAAGCGGCTCCCTCACGACCAACTAAAACGCTCCCGTCCCCTCCAGCTCCGCGTCCGCCCCTCACTCCCTCACTCCATTTCCCTCACTCCCTCTTCCCGTCATGAACCGCTCCCTCCTCGCCCTCTGCCTGCTCACCGTGCTCGGCCTGCCCGCCGCCGCTCTCGCCCAGTCCGCCGTGCCGCTCACCATCAGCTATCAAGGCCGGGTCACCAACGCCGCCGGCACCCCGATAGGCGAAGGCACCCCGGTCAATCGCCAGGTCATCTTCCGTCTCTACGACAGCCCCAACTCCACCACCGTCATCCACGCCGAGAAGCAGACCGTCACCATCTCCGAGGGCGAGTTCAGCGTGCTGCTCGGCGTCGGCGACCAAGTGGGGGTCGAGCCCAGGCTCGCCCTCGACGCCGCCTTCCTCGCCGCCCAGCGCTACCTCGGCGTCACGGTGGACAACGGCAACGACAACGACGCCACCAACGACGTCGAAATCTCCCCCCGCCAGCAGATCGTCGCCACCCCCTTCGCCTTCCGCGCCCGCGTCGCCGAGGGCCTCACCGACAACGCCATCTCCACCGCCAGCATGATCGCCAACAACGCGATCACCGGCGTGAAACTCGCCGAAAACACCATCGGCTCCTCCAAGATCACCGACCTCTCCATCACCGCCAGCGACCTCGCCGACAGCTCCGTCACCTCCGCCAAGATCGCCAACGGCTCCGTCGCCACCGTGGACATCGCCGACGACGCCGTCACCGCCGACAAACTCGCCAACGACATCGGCGTCTGGTCCGTCAGCGGCGGCAACGTCCACCGCAACTCCAACGTCGGCATCGGCAACACCTCCAACGCCATCGACCGCCTCACCGTCTCCGGCGGCAACATCCGCATGGATAGCGAGCGCTACCTCGCCTTCAGCTCGGGCGTGGACAACTTCACCCACGTCGGCAAATCCATGCCCCACTACGGCGTCGGCTCCTTCGTGGACTCCAACCTTGGGTCATCTCCCTCCCTTTGGCTCGCCGCCTTTCAAGGCATCAAACTTTTCACTTCAGGCCAGCCCCGCATGACCATCACCCACGGCGGTTGGGTCGGCATCGGCACCACCGGCCCCGACGATCAGCTCACCGTTTACTCGGCCAACACCGAGGCCGCCATCCGCGTGCAAAGCGGCAACACCGGCTTCGAGGCCCTGGACGGCGTCCGCCTCGGCACCAATGGCAACAACGCCTTCATCCACAGCTACGAACCCATCCCCGTCACCATCAGCACCGGCGCCGCCATCCCCCTCTACGTCCACCCGGAAAACCGCGTCGGCCTGGGCGGCCCCAACACCGACGTCAACTGCTCCGTCATGATCAAGACCACCGGCCACGGCTACCCCTTCATCATCGAGGCCGGCCAGTTCTTCTTCAACAACAGCGGCGGCGCCCACAAGCCCGGCGGCGGCAGCTGGGCCGTCTCCTCCGACATCCGCCTGAAGCACGACATCGCCGATCTCACCGGTTCCCTCGAAAAACTCCTCCAGCTCCACAGCGTCACCTTCCGCTACAAGGACGAGGCCAAGTATCCCGCCGGCGTGCAGACCGGCTTCGTCGCCCAGGAAGTGGAAAAGATCTTCCCGTCCTGGGTCGGCGAAGGACCCGACGGTTTCAAATCCGTCAGCATCTACGGCTTCGAGTCCCTCGCCGTCCAGGCCCTGCGCGAACTCCGCGCCGAGAAGGACGCCCAGATCGCCACCCTGACCGCCCGCGCCGAAAACGCCGAGGCCCGCCTCGCCGCCCTCGAAAAACAAGTCGCCGCCCTCGCCGCCGCCTCCTCCTCCCGCTGAGCCCCGCGTCTCGGCCCCGTCCCGCCATGTCCACGCGTCCCACGCCCTTCCTGCGAGCCTTGCTCGTCGCCGCCCTCGTCTGGGCCGGCGGCGGCCCGCTCGCCGCCCAATACGAGCTCAAAAGCCCCGAGCTGAACCCGCTCTTCAAATCGGGCTCCGGCACCGCCGGCACCGTGCCGGGCAACGTGCCCGTGGACCCCGACGGCACCCCCGCCGTCTCCTCCGGCAAGCCGCAGTTCGCCGGCGTGGGCTCCACCGCCTCCGTCGCCGGCCCGCGCGCCAACTCCGCCGATCTCACCGCCCGCTACCCGTCCAGCACCGGCGGCTCCGCCCCGGCCCTCGTCCTCCAGCGCGCCCACCTGGGCAACGCGTTCGCCGCCGGCGTGCCGCGCTACCTGCTGGGCGATGTCGTCACCCCGCCCGCCACCCAGATCGACGGCACCACCCCGGCCGACGCGCTCTACTGGCGTCCCTACCCGGTCCTTCCGGGCGAGGACTTCACCCACTCCACCGGCTCGCCCGAGATCGACGTCGTCCCCGCCGACGCCATCCCCGGCGTCTATTACAGCCCCCACGCCGAACGGGTTTTCGCCCACCAGGCGGGACGTGTCTCCGTCACCTGGGTCACCCGCGTCGAGGTCGCCCGCGCCGGCGATCCCAATCCCGGCCTGCGCTATCGCCACAAGACCGAAACCTTCTCCGTTTCCTCCGCCACCACCCGGCCCGTCCGCACCATCTTCTGGACGGAACGCAGCTTCAACGGCCCCTACGTCAACATCCCCTCGGGCAGCATCGAGACCGTCAACCCGGTCTATAACAATCTCTTCCCCGCCAACGTCGCCGCCGAATACGTGCCCGTCGGCATCTCCCAAAATCAAAACCCCAACGCCTCCGGCCCCGCGGAGACGCGCACCTTCTGGTTCGAAAAGCTCAACGGCATCGGCCAGCTGCGCGCCTACAACATCGAGGGCCGCGTCTTCGTGGAATACCTCGGCGCGCTCAAACCCGGCTCCGACGACACCCACCATTTTCTCGGCGCCGACATCGTCGAGGTCGTCCGCGTCGCCCCCGCCAACAACGTCACCGTGAAGCTCGGCGAACGCATCACGCCGCGCGACAACTTCAACAATCTCCTCCCGCTCGACGGCGGCGCCGAGTGGCTGGCCTCGCCCCTCCTCGACGCCGTCCCCGATCCCCAGCCCTACTACAGCAGCCACGCCCGCGCCGACGGCACCCTCGTCCACTACGCCGAGCGCGAAAACGAAAACCCCGACCGCGTGGTCTTCTACTGGCTGGAAAAAGCCGACGCCGCCATCCACTTCCTGCCCGCCCCCTCCCGGCCCGACCTCGGCATCCATTGGCCGGTAATGAAAAACCACTACGTTCAGGTCTGGCCCTCCGGCGTCGCCGACTACGCCCACTACACCGTCGCCACCGGCGGCAGCACCCCCGCCACCGGCGTCCAGTTCCCGGGCGGCATCCTGCCCCAGATCGTCTATCAGGACGACGGCGCCCAGACCCAGACCACCCTCGACTACACCGCCCAGCGCCTCGTCGTGAGCCTGGGCGAGGACGGCCTCAATCGCACCCTGCTCAAGTTCTCCAGCGGCTCCGAGGTCTGGTACGTCCGCCTCTACACCCAAGCCGAGGACTCCGGCGGCTTCCTCGAGGGCGACGGCGCGACCGCGCTCGCCGCCAACGTCTCCGTCGGCGACCGCGTCCCCTCGCCCGCCGGGTATCTGAAAGCCGGATACATCGCCTCCGGCTCCGGCTACCATCCGGGAGCCTACCGCGATCCCTTCTCCGTCGGCGCCCTCGCCGCCGAACAAGGGGCCATCATCCCGGTCAACGCCATCCCCGGCCAGAATCAGCTCACGGTCTGGTGGTTCAAGCGCATCGCCCCGCCGTCCGCCGCCTTCTCCGCCTTCTACGTGCCGGCCAAAATCGGCCGCTACACCGTCGGCTACCCCGCCTCGCCGGCCAAGATCGTCCTCGCCTCCAACTCCGGCAGCGGCGACCTCTCCGGCGTCCAGCTCGCGGGCAGTCTCTATGTGCAAAACGACCGCGCCCAGGTCGGCTTCAACCCCAACGAGGAACACGCCCTCATGCTGGGCGGCCGCATCTACGCCTTGCGCGACGACTTGAACAAGGTCTCCGCCGACGCCGCCACCTACACGTCCCGGCCCTTCGCCCTGCTCGACTACACCTCCGCCGAGGATGGCCGCCCCGCGATGAAGGCCTTCGAGATCGTCCGCGAGATCGACCTGCCGGGCACCGTCAACGACGTGCGTTTCGACTACCCGATCACCGCCGGCACCATCCTCCAGGGGCCCATGCCCCTGCCGCTCATGCCCCTGCCCGTCCTGCCGGACGGCCGCGTGGCCAACACCGAGATCCTGGGCATCCCCGACAGCGCCCACCAGGGCCCCGCGCTCTACGACCGCTACACCTTCAAGGACCGCAAGGGCTACGACTGGGTCTATCGCGGCGCGCACGATCCCTCCGTCGCCGCCCTCTCCTCCCCCTTGCCCGACGCCAACTTCAACGTCGCGGGCGACCGCGGTGTCTGGACCGGCTCCAACGACATCGGCTCCATCTCCATCTCCGGCGGCCTCTTCAACGCCGTGTCCACCGGCGCCGGCGACGCGGCCTTGATCGCCCCCGTCGTCAATTTCCCCGGCGACTCCGTCCCGACCGTCGTGGTGCGCCTGCGCGCCTCCGCCAACGCGACCGTCGAGCTGCGCTGGTCCAACGCCACCACCGGCGGCCACGCCGTCGCCGCCGCCTACACCGGCGACGGCGACTGGCAAACCCTGCGCTTCCCGACCTCCTCCTCCCCCGCCTGGGCCGGACAGACCATCACCTACATCCAGATCGACCCCGCCGTCGTCCCGGGCGTCACCTTCTCCATCGATTGGATCGGCACGCCGTCGAACAGCCTCGGCATGCAGTTCTACTACACGATGCGCGAGGGCTTCTTCATCCCCGGCCTCGCCACCCAGCCCGCCGTCGGCACGGTCCTGCCCTACCTGCGTCCGCTCGTCGGCGGCGCGCCCGTGGGCGACGCCGTCTCCGGCGCTCCCCTGACAATCAACTACCGCCCGGTCTGGCCCGCCCAGGCCCCCGAGCTGCGCGTCGGCGAGACGCTCACCCTCCCCAAATTCGGCCTGCCCCAGGTGCTCGGCCAGGCCAGCGCGAATGTGCTCTACCAGCAATCGGTCGCGGTCGATGGCGGCGCCAAACCCAGCGTCGTCCTGCACGATCCCATCCGCGAAAAAGTGTACGCGCTCGGCGCCCCCGGCGGCCTCTCCGCCCTCCCGGCCTCGCTGCGCACCACCACGTCCTCCGGCAAAACCTACTTTCAGGGTCTGCCGCCCCACCTCCAGGAGCGCTTCTACTTCGATCCGATGCGCGGCGCGAAGGGCTCGCTCGTTTTCAAGGGCGCCTTCGTCAACGCCATCGCGGGCGAGGATTATCTCAATCTCAACGTCCTCGGCGACGACGACCTCGCCCGCCTCGATTCCCTCGTCACCGGCGCGGACGCCGGCCCGTGGAGTTCCGCCGTCGCGGGCCTCGTCACCCAGGTCGAGACCTTCGTCGAGGACCCGCTCAAGGCCGGCGCCTTCAAGGTCGGCTCCACCGTCACGCGCCACGCCTTCGAGCTCACGCCCGTCACCGATTCCGACACCGCCGTGGTGGACTACGCGCTCACCGCCACCGGCGAGGGCAGCGGCTGGGTCACCATGATCTTCGGTAACGGCCGCGCCTTCACCCCCGCCGGCGATCCCGTCGCGGTCCAGGTCTTCAAGGTCGCCCCGCAGCTCTACACCGGCGACCTCAAGGCCAACCTCTCCCTCAACCCGCTCGACGAGCAGGTCACCCTGCGCCACAGCGGCGACTTCGCCGCCCGGCCCGACGACTACGAATTCGAGTGGCGCTACGCCATCCCGCAGGATGGCTCCGCCCCGCCCACCTACACCTACGCCATCACCGAGCGCAGCACCGCCGACTGGCAGCTCGCCATCAATCCCGGCGCCTTCCTGCCCGAGGGCGGCTACGGCGAGACCGTCACTCTTCCGCGCACGCTCGACATCAACGCCCACGGCGCGCCGTCCTCCTCCGACTTCCCCGGCACCGTGCTGCGCGCCATCGACGACATTGATTTCACCGTCGTGCCGGCCCGCATCGTCTTCAGCGCCGACCTCGGCGACTACACCGGCTTCGTCCTCTACGTGAACGGCATCCCCGCTGTCGCCTACAACGCGCCGTCGCTCTTCCCCGCCAGCGCCGCCTCCACCGGCCTCGCCGAGGGCGCCTTGAGCCGCCAGTTCAGCGTGGATCGCAGCTACTTCGTCTCGGGCTCCAACGAGCTCGAGGTCGCGCTCTACTCCACCGCCGACCTGGGCGCGTCCACCACGGTCAACTTCAAGCTCCACGCCTCCACCGAGACCGACCTCGTCGACGCCGTCGGCACCCCGTGGCTCCAGCCCACCGGCACCCTGCTCAACGAGATCGTGGTCGGCGGCGATCCCGCCGGCCCGCTGGGCAGCCCCCTGCTCGTCATGGCCGACAACTACTTCACCCTGCGCTACCGGCCGAAGCAGAACGACAACGTCGCCGGCACCGACTGGTCCCGCTGGATGGAGCCCGTCCTGGTCGAGGGTTGGATCAAGCGCGTGCTCGCCGCCATCAACCCGTTCAACCAGCGCATGAGCGACCTCGCGAACAACGCGGTCAACACCGACGTCTCCCTGCTCACCTCCGCCGGCAAACGCTGGGAGGGCGATGTCGCCCTCACCCTCGATAACATCGACGACGTCGGCCTGATCGAGATCTACGAGACCGTCCTGAATCGCGGTAAAACCATCTCGATCGACGCCGGCTACGACGCCCCCGCAGTCAACGACGCCCTCCTGCTCGCCGCCGGTTACCTCAACGATCTCTACACCATCCTGGGCAACGAGGCCTTCGCCGACGCCGCCAATCCCACCATCTCCATCGACGACGCCACCAGCGGCCAGACCGCCGCCGGCGGCGTCACCGTCACCGAGGTCAACACGTCCCGCTTCTCCTTCGAGGCCCAGGTCGCCTCCGTGCTCGACGAGGAGCTCGCCCTCCTGCGCGGTCGCGACGACTTCGCCAGCCCGTCCGTCACCACCGGCCCGGCCTACAATCGCCTCTACTGGAACTACACTCGCGGCATCAATTCCGGCGAAGCGCTCTACGCCGTTAACTACAACATCCGCGAAAAAGCCGGCTCCCCCGCCGCCGATGGCAAACTCGACGCCGCCGACGCCCAGCGCATGTTCCCGCAGGGCCACGGCGACGCCTACGGCCACTACCTCACCGCCCTCACCGGCTATTACAAGTTGCTTCAAAACGAGCACTTCACGTGGACCCCGCGCAGCGAGGCCGTGACCATCCTCGGCCAGGCCGTGCAGATCGACTACCAGGACGAGCGCAAGTTCGCCGCCGCCGCCGCCAACGTCGCCCGCACCGCCGAGCAGGTGCTCAGCCTCACCCATCGCGCCGTTTACCAGGACGACCCCGCCGCCGGCTGGTCCCACTACCGCGACGGCGAAGTCAACTCCCGCACCGGAAACACCCGTCAGTGGAGCCTCGACGAATGGGCCGCCCGCTCCACCCAGGGCGCCTACTTCCACTGGATCGTCGCCAATTCCCTCCTGCCCGAAGAGGACATCGATCCCACCCACTCCGGGGTCGAGCTCATCGACCGCACCACCGTGCCCGAGCTCGCCGAACTCGTCACCACCGCGACGAGTTTCCAGACCACGATGGACAACGCCAACGCCCGCCTGAATCCCCTCGGGCTCAGCCCCGGCGCCATCGCCTTCGACATCTCTCCGTCCGAACTCCAGGCCGGCAAGACCCACTACGAACAGATCCACGAGCGCGCCCTCCGCGCCGTGCTCAACGCCAAGGGCTCCTTCGACCAGGCCGCCAAGATGACGCGCCTGCTCCGCAACCAGGAAAACCAGCTCGACGACTACAACGCCGCCATCGAGGACCAGGAGCGCGCCTACGTTAAACGCCTGCTCGAGATCTACGGCTCGCCCTACACCGGCGACATCGGCGCCGGCAAGACCTACGCCCAGGACTACGCCGGCCCCGACCTCCTCAACTGGTTCGTCATCGACCGCCCCACCGACCTCGTGGACACGGTCAAGCCCGTCACCGTCAGCGTCCGCGTGCCCGTCGGGGTGAGCACCTTCACCGGCCAGGCCGGCAACGATATCCTCAACAGTTACCTGGACCACTACGAAACCGGCGAGACCGCCACCCGCACCTTTACCATCCAGCCGGACCGCTTCGTGCAATACGCCGACCTCTGGCCCGCCGGCGGCCCGGCCCTCGGCCAGCGCCGTCAGGTCGGCGCCATCCAGCAGTCCCTGCTCGACGTCCACCAAGCCCACCTCGCCCTCATCGCCGCCCACGCCGCACTCGCCGATCGCCAGGCCCTCTTCCTTCGCCGCCACGAGGTTTATATGGATCAGCTCAGCACTCACCTCAGCTCCGTTAACGCCGAGTCCGACTCCTTTGCCGAAATTCGCCGCCTGCGCGTCGCCCAAGGCAGCCTCATCGCCGCCGGCAATCTCCTCCGCACCCTCGGCGAGTCCCAGCAGCGCACCGACTACCACGAGGGCCTGCCCAAGATGGCCGGTCTCGCCAACGACTTCGCCGCCCCCGTGCGCGGCTTCCTCGTCGCCACCAACAGCGCCCTCGGCTACGTCGGCATCGTCGCCGGCGTGCTAGCCACCAACGCGGGCAACGCCCTCGCCACCCCGCAAGTCGATGAACAGCGCGATTTGAACAACCTCCTTATCAAGCTCGGCGCCGACCACGCCCTCCTCCAGTCGAGCTACGAGTTCGAGATACTCTATCGTGAGCTCCTGCGCGGCCACCACGAGTTCGCCGCCCTCGCCACCAACCTCCAGCGCGCCTCCGAACGCGTCCGCACCGTCGTCGCCGAGGGCGACCGCGTGCTCGCCGACCGCGAGATCTTCCGCCTGCGCGCCGCCGCCCTCATCCAGGGCTACCGGACGAAGGATCTCACTTTCCGCACCTTCCGGAACGAGGCGCTCGAGCAATACCGCTCCCTCTTCGATCTCGCCAGCCGCTACACCTACCTCGCGGCCAAGAGCTACGACTACGAGACCGGCCTGCTCGGCACCGAGGCCGGCGACGCCGTCGTCGCGGGCATCGTCTCCGCCCGCTCCCTCGGCGACCTCACCGGCGGCGTTCCCCAGGCCACCACCAGCACCCTCGGCGACTCCGGCCTCGCCGGCACCATGGCCCGCCTCCAGGCCGACTGGTCCGTCGCCAAGGGCCGCCTCGGCATCAACAACCCCGATCCCTACGGGACCGTCTTCTCCCTCCGCCGCGAGCTCTTCCGCCTGCGCGACGACGACGTCTCCACCACCGAGGACACCGCCTGGCGCCAGACCCTCGAACAGCACATCGTGAGCGACGTCCTCTCCGATTCCGACGTCGCCGAGGCCTGCCGCAACCTGCGCAAACCCGACGGCTCCGCCGTCCCCGGCATCGTCATCCCCTTCCGCACCACCATCGAGCCCGGCCTCAACTTCTTCGGCCTCCCGCTCGCCGCCGGCGACCACGCGTATTCGGTTACCAGCTACGCGACCAAGATCCACTCCGCCGGCCTCGTCCTGCGCGGCTACATCGGCATGAATCCCTACGCCGTCGGCACCCCCGGCGCCGGCACGGTCAACTCCACCGATCCCCAGGCCCTCAGCGCCACGCCCTATGTCTATCTCATCCCGACCGGCACCGACTACATGCTCGCCCCCCCGCTCGGCGACACCGGCGCCGTGCGCTCGTGGAACGTGAAGGACCAGGCCCTGCCCCTGCCCTTCAACCTCGGCGCGACAGCCTTTAACACGACCCAGTTCTTCAACGCCAACGGCACCTTGAGCGAGCAGCCCTGGATTTTGCGCAAGCACCAAGCCTTCCGCGCCGTCGATGATCCGGCGTTCTTCTACAACCTGCATTCCGCCGAGTTCACCAACACGCGCCTGGTCGGTCGCAGCGTCTGGAACGGCGGCTGGAAGATCGTCATCCCCGCCAACACCCTCCTGAGCAACGAGCAGGACGGCCTCAACCGTTTCGTCGCGAGCGTGAAGGACATCGAGCTCTTCCTCCGCACCTACTCCCACTCCGGCAACTAAGGAAAACAGGCATTCCTGCCTGTTCTCCGATTCCGCCGCCCCTTCACCCACGCGCCCGCCGCATGAACGTCCTCCCCGTCACCTCCGTGCCTCCGTGTCTCTGTGGTGAAATCTCCGCTCCGTCATCCGTGCCCATCCGTGCCCATCCGTGGTCAAAATGGCTCGCCTGCCTCGCCCTCCTCACCGCCGCCCCGCTCGCCCACGCCACCGTCCCCGACCTCGTCCACCATCAGGGCCGCGTCTCCATTTCCGGCATCCCCTTCGACGGCACGGCGTCCTTCAAGTTCGCTTTGGTCAGCGCTGACGGCTCCACCACCCACTGGAGCCACGACGGCTCCTCCGTCGCCGGCTCCGCCCCCGCCACCGCCCTCGCGCTGCCGGTCTCGCGCGGCCTCTACTCCCTCGCCCTCGGCGACACGAGCATCCCGGGTATGGACGCCCTGCCCGCCTCCGCCTTCGCCCACCCCGACGTCCGCCTGCGCGTCTGGTTCGACGACGGCGTCAACGGCTCGCAGCTCCTCAGTCCCGACCAAGCCCTCGCCTCCGCCCCCTACGCTCTCCACGCCGGCCAAGCCGCCACCCTGACCGACGGCGGCGCCGGCCTCACCACCCTTTCCCTCTCCGCTCTCCGCGGCGCGCCTTCCCAACCCGTCGTCGCCTGGGGCAACAACGACCACGCCGCCCTCGTCGCCCCCGCCTTCGCCACCACCGTCGTCCAGGTCGCCGCCGGCCAGGGCCACAACCTCGCCCGACTCGCCGACGGCTCCGTGCTCGCCTGGGGCCTCGCCACCTCCGGCCAGACCACCGTCCCGCCCGCCGCCGTCCCCGCCGCCGCCATCGCCGCCGGCTTCGAGCACAGCCTAGCCATCACGAGCGCCGGGGCCGTCGTCGCCTGGGGCCGCAACGATTCCGGCCAGGCCACCGTCCCCCTTCTCCCCCTCTCCGCGACCGCCGTCGCCGGCGGCGAACGCCACAGCCTCGCCCTCCTCGCCGACGGAACCGTGCGCGCTTGGGGCGACAACACCCACGGCCAGACCAACGTCCCCCCCGGCCTGACCAACGTCATCGCCATCGCCGCCGGAGCCGACCACAGCCTCGCCCTCCGCGCCGACGGCTCCGTCGTCGCCTGGGGCCGCGATGAGACCGACCAAAGCACCGTCCCGCCCACCCTTCCTCCCGCCACCGCCATCGCCGCCGGCGCGTTTCATTCTCTTGCCCTGCTCGCCGACGGCACCGTCGCCGCCTGGGGCTGGAACACCGCCGGCCAGTGCGATGTCCCCGCCACCTTGGCCAACGTCACCGCGCTCGACGCCGGCTACGCCCACTCCGTCGCCGTGACCACCGGCGGCACGCTGGTCGCCTGGGGCGACAACACCGTCAAGCAACTCTCCTTCCCCGTCACCCTGACCGACGTCGTCACCGTCAGCACCCAGGGCGGCCACACCCTCGCCCTCCGCGCCGCCAGCGTCACCGTCCCCCTCGCCCGACTCGATCGCGACAACACCTTCCAGGGCCGCCTCGGCGTCGGCCGCGCCCCCGCCAAAAACACCCTCGAGGTCGAGGGCCAGGCCTCCAAGACCACCGCCAGCGGCTGGGTCGCCAATTCCGACGCCCGCATCAAAACCGACATCCGTCCCATCCCGTCCGCCCTCGATCTTCTCGCCAACATACGTCCCGTCACCTTCCGCTACACCCCCGACTACCTCGCCGCGCACCCGTCCGTGCCCGACGAGCGTTACTACAACGTCATCGCCCAGGAATTCGCCCGCGCCTTCCCCGACGCCGTCACCGAGAGCGGCGAAACCCTGCCCGACGGCACGCCCATCCTCCAGGTGGACACTTATCCCGCGCTCATCACCGCCCTCGCCGCCATCCAGGAACTCGAGGCCAAAAACGCCGCCCTGGAAAAACGTCTCGAGGCCCTCGAGCAACGAGCCGCCCGCGATGTCCGCTAGCCCACAGTGGCATGGAGGTGCCGCCCCTGTGCTCGGCGCGTTCCTCCTGTCCCTAAGCTCCGTCTCCGCCGCCACGCTCGACGCCTCCGCCACCGGCCCATCCCTAGCCACCGCGTCCTCCGCCGCCTACGCCCTCACCGTCGCCACCACCGGCGAGCCCTTCCTCGCCGCGCCCGCCGACGTCTTCACGCCGTCCTTCGTCGCCCAGATCCACCACCCCGCCTCCTTCGTCCTGACCTCCGGCTCCGGCGACACCGCGATCACCTTTCCCACCGCCTCCCACGGCTCCCTCGCCACCGCCACCGCCGTTGTCCTGCGCCTCCACGATGCCTCCGGCCCGCTCACCGTCCAAGCCCCGGCGGGCTTTGAGATTTCCCTCACCGCCGGTTCCGGCTTCGCCGCCAACCTCACCTTCACGCCCGCCTCCGACGACCTCGTCCTCCACCTCCGTATCGCCGCCGCCACCTCCCCCGGCACGCACTCCGGCGACCTCGCCGTCTCCCTCGCCGACCACCCCATCGACGGCGCGCCCCTGCCCGTCTCCGCCCGGATAACAAGCCTCTCCGCCGTATCCGACAACGTGATACGCCCGCCCGGCCAGCCGCTCAAAATCTCCCTCGCCGGCCTCTTCGCCAACGACCTCCGCTCCGACGACGGCTCCCTCGCCCTCCACGCCTTCTCCGCCAACACCGCGCAAAACATCCCGCTCGCCCGCTCCGGCGCGTTCCTGCTCTACCCCGCCCCGCCCGAACTCTCGCTCGCCGATTCCTTCACCTACACCGTGATCGACACCTTCGGCGCCACCAGCACCGCCACCGTCGCCATCGCGATCGCCTCCCCCGAGCCCGCCCCCGCCGCCACCACCCTCTCCATCGCGCCCCGCGAGGGCGGCGGCGTCATCCTCCGTCTCCTCGGCGTGCCGGGTCGCCTCTACACCATCCAGGTCTCCACCGATCTCGCGACGTGGGACGAGCTCGCCACCGCCACCGCCGACCCCCTCGGCCTCTACACCATCGAGGATCCCATCCCGCCCGCCCCCGCGCGCTTCTACCGCGCCGTCCACAACCGCTGACCACCGAGGCCCCACCATGCGCCCCCCGTTTCCGCCTTTCGTGTCTTTCGTCTCTTTCGTGGTTAAAATCTTCGTCTCCGCCCTCCTCCTTCCCCTCCTTTCGTGGTCCGCCTCCGCCCGCGCCGACCTCACCCTCACCCGCGTCTTCACCGTCAACCAGCTCGTCCCCGACTTCGGCGAACTGGCCGACGCCCGCACCCTCTCCCTCGGCGGCGGCATCGTCACCGACGTGAACGTCGCCCTCTCCCTCGATTCCTCCCCGGACCACGACCCCGCCTGGGCCGGCGATTACTACGTCACCCTCGGCCACGGCTCCGGCCTCGCCGTCCTCCTCAACCGTATCGGCCGCACGGATACAGACGCCTTCGGTTCCTCCTCCGGCGGCCTCTCCGTCACGCTCGACGACGACGCCCCCGTCGGCGACATCCACGCCGCGCCCCACGACCCCGAGCCCCTCTCGCCCCCTCCCCTCGCCGGTGCCTGGGCGCCCGACGCCCGCAACGTCGATCCCGCCCTCGTCACCGCCGCGTCCCCCCGCACCGCCTTCCTCTCCGTCTTCAACGGCGGCCCCACCGACGGCGAATGGCGCCTCTTCGTCGCCGACGAGAGCCCCGGCGGCGTCGCGCGACTTTCCTCCTGGTCGCTCTCCCTCACCTTCACGCCCTCCGACTCCGCGCTCCACCTCACCCCGGCCGACACCCTCACCGTCGCCACCCCGCAAACCTTCGCGCCCGCCCTGATCAACCACGGCCTCGTCATCGCGCCATCCGCGCCCGACCACGCCCTCACCCTCACCGGCCCGCTCTCCGGCCCGGGGCATTTCCAGGGCAACCTCATCCTCCAAAATTCCTACTCTCCGGGCGACGGCCCCGCCGCCATCACCTTCGACGGCGATCTCCTCTTCGGCCCCGGCCACGTCCTCACCCTGGAGATCGGCGGCGCCGCCCCCGGCACGGACCACGACACCCTCGCCATCACCGGCTCGCTCACCCTCGGCGGCACCCTGAACGTCGTTTTTCTCAACGGCTTCGTCCCCGCGCCCACCGACTTTTTCCAGTTCTTCACCGCGTCCTCCTTCGGCGGCTCCTTCGCCCAAATAAATCTCCCCGCCGGCTTCACCCCCACCGGCAACCTCGCCAACGGCGACGGCTTCACCCTCACCGCCATCCCCGAGCCCGCCGCCTGCGCCACCTTGGCCGCTCTAGCCGCCCTTGGCCTCGCCGCCCGCCGTCGTCGTCGCGCCTGACCGGCCGCGTCGAGTCGCCCGATTTCAGAAGGAGCACAGACATTCCTGTCTGTGTTCGTAACAGGAACACAGGCAGGAATGCCTGTGCCACATGCCAGCAGCAGGCCAAGATTGATCTCGAACCAGAATCAATCGCGATGCCGTTGGATCACCCTTCGCATCAGCCCTGCCGACCTCCAAGCCATAGAAGTAAAGACAAAGACCGCCCCTCGCTCCTTGCGCCGCGCGAGCGGTCTCATCACAACCCTCTCCCGCATGGCCGCTACTGACACGAAGTCCGCTCCCGCTTCCGCCACGTTTGCCACGTCCGCCGCGCTTGGCTATGTTTCCATCGACGGCATTATGTCCTTCATCGCATGAACGCCTTGGGTGAAATCGAGATCAAGATCGAGGGAATGGTGGGGGCGCAGAAGCTCACCCCCGGCCTCGTCGATATTGAGGAAATCCGCGTCATCTTGGGCGAAGCTTCCGACCTCCTGTTCCCCACCGAAAAACGCTCCCAGCGTCCGCTTATCAGCTACGAAATCATAGAAGGTTCTGTACGGCACAAGTTCCGCACCCTGATGCAAACGGTCATCGGCTTTGGTGCCGTGATCGGCCAAGTCGGCGCCGTGGGAAACATTGATTTTCTTCATGAGCGCAGCGCGTCGGCCATAGAGACCCTGCAAAAGCTAGCGGTGGCGAAAAACTATGTGGTTACCCTCTCCGCGAACGAACAACGGCTTCGTATCGACCGCGACACCCATTTCGTGCGCCAAGAACAGGTCTGGGTGGACGCCGAATTTTATCTCTACGGCGAACTCACCAACGCCGGAGGCAAAAGCTCGCCCAACATCCATCTCGACACCGAAGAATACGGCACGCTGCGCATTGCGGTGGAGAAGGACTATCTCCGCTCAGGGGACAAAAACCTGCTCTACAAAAAATTCGGAGTGCGCGTGGCCGGGCGGCAAAACCTAAAAACTTTCGAGATGGACCCTCATTCCCTGCGGTTCATCGAACTCCTCGATTATGATGCCGCCTACTCCGAGTCTTATCTGGATGGCTTGATGGAGAAAGCGACTTCGGCGTGGTCGGGCGTCGATGCGGATGCATGGTTGCGGGAGCTAAGAGGAGGCGTCGATGCCTAGGTCCAAAGCGCTGCTTGGTGTACTTTGTGACACCGGGTTCCTGATACGGCTGAACAAGCCTGCTGATCCGCTCCACAGCCACGCCCGCGCCTATTTGAAGTATCTGCTCGACGGAGGCCATACCCCGCACGTGTCCACCGTGGCCTTGGCTGAATACGCGGTCGGCGATCGGCTCGCCAATCTTCCGCTAAAATATTTCCGCGTCGTGCCCTTCAACGCGGACCACGCGCAGAAAGCCGGGGATTTTGCCCGTTGTGTTTTTGATGCGCGAAAAACGCTTCCCACCGATTTCTCACAACGCGCGATCATTCCCAACGACACCAAAATGTTCGCCCAGGCCGAGGTGATTCCTGCAATCACGCATTACCTCACGGCGGATGCTGAATGCCAGAAGGTTTACGACCTGCTCAAAACCAAGTTCACGACGTCATTCCAGTTCCTCCACCTGAGCACCCCTTGCCCCCAAGCCTTTGGTGAATTCGACCTCGGACCACCGCTGTAGGACGACATGACTCGGCTTAGCTTCTTCTGCGGTCTCGCCAACCTTGCGCCTGTCATAAGCTTCCAATCCCACCAACAAGAAATAACGCCGTATGCATCGTATCATCGCTACACATCTCAAAAGCTTTTCGGTCGGTCACGGCTACGAACATGAGCCGGAAGAAACCCAATTCGAATTTTTCTCCAACTTTTCTATACTAGCATCGAAAACGGGAGTTGCATTCGACCTCGGAGACGTGACTACAGGAAACGGCGATGACGGCATGGACGGTGTCGCCATTCTCATAAACGAGGAAATAGTAGTTTCTCATGAAGATTGCCTAACTGTATTCAAAGGACCCAGAAAAAATCATGACGTAGAAATTATTTTTATTCAGAGTAAATCCAGCGAGTCATTCGATCTAGGTGATTTCCTTAAGTTCAAGGAATCAATTCTTCGTTTCTGCTCACAAGGAACATACGGCGCCAATGACGAAACGCAGATCGAAGCGCGGAGGGTGTTCGACATGGTATTGGAAAACGTTCCAAAAATCAGGAATGGCAAGCCCTCGCTATGCGCCCGCTTTGCATGCACAGGTTTATATAAAAGCCCCAGCGCTTTTGAAATCGCCAGGAGAGAATTCACACAGCAAGTAGAGGAAATAGGCATCTTCAGCGGGATTGATTTGAGGTTTATTGACCGCGATGAGCTAACACGGCTCTGGGTCGGCACTTACTCAGGGATTGCCGCGAAGATTGATATGTTCAGCCTCGCTCCTATGCCCGCTATATCAGGTGTTGAGGAGGCATACCTCGGGATCGTGCGCGCAAAGGAAATTGTAGAAAAACTTCTGCAGGGTGAGGATGGTGCCATTCGCACACAAGTATTTGAAGAGAACGTGCGTTCCTTTCTGGGTAGCGATAATCCTGTAAATACCGCAATCGCCGAAACACTCGATAGCGGCGCTGAATCCAGCCGATTTCCGGTCCTCAACAACGGCATCACTATTGTAAGTCCAGATGTACGCGTTCAGAACAACACCATCCATCTTCAGAACTTTCAGATAGTCAACGGGTGCCAAACATCACATGTCCTTTGGGAGAAACGCGACACACTTACAGACGGAATAATGGTCAGCCTTAAAGTGGTTGAGACAAAGAATGAGGATATATTTGCCGAGCTAGTCACGGCGACAAACAGTCAATCTAAGGTAGAGAAAAATCAATTCTACTCGTTACGCCCAATTATTAAACGTGTAGAAAGGTACTTTGACTCCTACGGTGACGATGATGGACGGCTCTACTTTGAGCGTCGTGATCGTCAGTTTGTCGGGCGGGACGTGCCTGCAATTCGTATATGCACCATGCATGCTGCGGCGAAATCTGTCTGTGCTATGTTCATGCAGCGTCCCGACCTATCTTTCAAATACCCAAAAACAATGTACGAGGAGAAGGGGGAGGAGATATTTTCCGAGGAGGTAAAGGAAGTGGTTTTCTATTCGGCTTGTCTGGCGCTCTATCGGCTTCACTTATTGTGCGCGTCCGGAACGATACCGCAGAACATAAAAAGATATAAATGGCACATGCTTCCTCTGATTCGCACGATAATCTGCAATACCAAGGAGTACAGGGCATTGCCCTCCAATAAGACCGAAAAACAAGCCGAGCAAATTGCAAAAGCCCTGAAATCACCAAGTGGTTCCGGCGTGGCTGCAATCAAGAAAGCCAGTGCAATAGTCCTTTCGCTTCCTGACCTTACAGTGGATAAACTGAAGCGGGTATCCACGATTAACGAGATGATTGATTTAGTCCAACTAGCTTAAGTAACAACAAACGCTCGTCGTTAAGGGACTACATCAGCGGGCCTTGAACGCAACTTTGCCTGACTATGCCAGAGAATCACTTTGCCATAGTAAAGTCATAAAAACGCTCGCAGACATGAACCCCGATCCCAATCAGCCATCCGCCCGAGTCGTCCTTTATCAAGGCGCCGGCGGCCAGGTGACGGTAAACGTGCTCTTCGCGCGGGATAATTTTTGGCTTACCCAAAAGGCCATGGCCGAGTTGTTCGGCGTCAAGCCGCCCGCGATCAGCAAGCACCTGAAAAACATCTTCGAGAGTGGCGAGCTGGTGGAACCGGCAGTTGTTTCCATTTTGGAAACAACTGCGGACGACGGCAAAAATTACGACGTGCAATACTACAACCTCGATGCCGTCATCGCGGTCGGTTACCGGGTGAATTCGCTCAAGGCCACGCACTTTCGCATCTGGGCGACCAATACCCTGCGCGAGTTCATCGTGAAGGGTTTTGTCATCAACGACACCCAGTTGAAGAACGGCCGCGCCTTCGGGCAGGATTATTTCGACGAATTACTGGAACGCATTCGCGAGATCCGCGCCAGCGAGCGCCGCGCCTACCAAAAGATCGCCGATGTCTTTGAGCAGTGCAGCAGCGACTACCGGAAGGACAGCGAGGAGACGCAGCTCTTTTATAAAATCGTCCAGAACCACCTGCACTTCGCCACCACCGGAAACACGGCGGCGGAGATCGTCCACGACCGAGCCGACGCCGAAAAGCCCTTCATGGGTCTCACGACTTGGAAAAACGCCCCGCATGGCAAGGTGCTGAAAAGCGATGTCACCATCGCGAAAAACTACCTCAACGCCACCGAGGTCGAAACGCTCAACCGACTCGTCGTCATGTTTATCGACTTCGCCGAACTGCGCGCCCGCTCCGGCCGGGTAATGACGATGGCGGATTGGCTGGAGCAGGTGCGGCGCTTCCTCGATTTCAACGAACAGCAGGTGCTGGAGAACGCGGGCCGCATCTCCCACGAAATGGCCGCGCTCAAAGCCCACGCGGAATATGAAAAATATCGGGTAAAACAGGACCGGGCCTATCTCTCCGATTTCGACCAAGCCTTCGCCCGCTACCTGAAAGGCGGCGAGTAAAGGACCCGGAGCCAAGCCACGCCAATTCTTCCGACAGAAGGGGACCGCGGCGGCATCCCAACCACCTCGTCGGTGCCCGCATCCGCCTTGACCGCTCTGCTCAAACCCCAGCCGGCCCACTACCCGCCCACATGACCTCCGAACTCACTCCCGGCACACCCTCACCTTTCGAACAAATCCGCCGCGTCAACGACGCGGGCAACGAATACTGGTCCAGCCGCGACTTCGCCCGCATCCTCGGCTACAGCGATTACCGCAACTTCGAATCAGTCGTGGAAAAGGCTCGCACGGCGTGTTTTAACAGCGGCCAGCGCGTGGATGACCATTTCGTTGAAATCACCGAAATGGTCACCATCTGGAGCGGTGCCCAACGCGCTACCAAGACCGTGCTCATGTCGCGGTACGCCTGCTACCTGGTCATCCAAAACGCCGATCCCGCCAAGGAAATCGTCGCCCTTGGCCAAACCTATTTCGCGATCCAAACCCGCCGCCAAGAACTGGCCGACGACGATCTTGAAGCGAGCCGCCGCCTGCTGCTCCGGCAGGAACCGAAAACACACAACGTCCAACTGGCCGACGCCGCCAAGCAGTGCGGGGTCATCGAGCCCATCGACTATGCGATCTTCCAGAACCACGGATACATGGGTTTGTATGGCGGGCTAAACGCGCAGGACATCCACCGCCACAAAGGCCTCAAAAGGGGACAGCAAATCCTCGACCACATGGGCAGCACCGAGCTGGCGGCCAACCTCTTCCGCGCCACGCAAGCGGAGGAGAAGCTGCGGCGCGAAAAAATCGTCGGCAAAGACAAGGACAACGCCGCCCACCGCGAAGTCGGCGCCAAAGTGCGGCAAACCATCCGCGAACTCGGCGGCACGATGCCCGAACACCTGCCCCCGGCCGAAAGCATCAAAAAGCTCGAATCCCGCCAGAAGCGACTCGGGAAAGGGAAACAGGAAATCGAATAATACCGGCGGCTGATTGCAGATGGACTTCACCGATGGGCGTCGTGGCGGGAGCATCTTGCTCCCGTGCCGACGGAAGGGAGTTGGAAGCTCCCTCCGCTTTGATCTTCCGTAGAGTCATTACCCGAAGGGTCGCGAATTTATCGTCACGCAGATTCGCGGTTGATTACATTCAGCCACGACCTCGACCGCTTGCCAAAACGCTTGCCCGACCCACCATCCGCTTCATGAGCACGCTAGCCAAAAAACCAGCTTCCGCGAAGAAGCCGGGCGCGAAGAAAGCCGCCAAAAAGATCGATCTCTTCAACGATCCCGCCCTCTTGGCCGCGAGAAAGAAGCTGTGGGTTGATCCGACCTACGACTTCACGAAACCCACGCTGCCGGTTGAATGAAATATCTGCTCGATACGCATGCCTTGATCTGGGGTGCGAAGTGGCCGGAAAAACTCGGGGCGACCGCCCGGCGCGTCCTTGAAAACGTCCCCGAAGAAGTCGCCGTATGTGACATCTCGTTTCAGGAAATTGGCCTTCTGCTCCATCTGAATAAGATCAATCTGGAGGGCCGCGCCACCGATGCGCTCGGTCGCTTGCTCTCACAGATCACGGTCATTCCGATCTCGCTTGATGCGGCCATCGCCGCGCCTGCTTCGGGTCTGCCGCATGGCGACCAATTCGACCGCGTCATCACGGCCATGGCCAAAACTCACGGCCAGAAGCCCACCACCAAGGACGGCAACATAACGGATTCCGGCATTGTTCGCGTAGTTTGGTGACACCCCGCCTCCTCAGAACCGCACCGTCGCCTTCACCCCGACCATGCGCGGCGCCGCCGGGATGAAGGTCGGCAGCCCGTAGTAGCCGCCGATATTTCCCGCGTCGAGCAGGTGGTCCTTGTCGAAGGCGTTGTTCACATAGGCCACGATTTCCCGGCGCGCGTCGCGCGTCCGGTAGCCAAGACGCAGATTCATCGTCCCGAAACCGCCCTGCCGCAGCGCGCCGCCATTCTGCGAATTGTCGTCCTCGAAATAATATTCGGAACGGTAGGTGTAGAGCGGCGTGAAAAACACCGTGCCCGCCCTCGGCCCCGGCAAGGACAGCGTCCCTCCCAGCGAAACCACATGGCGCGACGTGAGCCGGAACGAGTTGCCGGCAAAGGCCTGCTCCTCGCCGTCCTCGCTCCGCGCGGAAAATTTCGCGTCCGTGAAGCCATAGGTCGCGAACAAGACGAGTTCGCGCGCGAGGTCCGCCCTCACCGTCGTCTCGAAACCCCGTCCGCTCGCCCGTCCGCCGTCGAAGGGCTCGCTCACGCCCGAGGCGCCGATGCGCTCCGTCTGAAAATGGTCGAAGTAGTATTGGAAAACCGACGCATCGTAGCGCACACGGCCTCCGGGACTGGCCCCCTTGACCCCCGCCTCGTAATTCCAAACCCGTTCCTCGCCGACCCGGTGGCGCGCCAGCGTGACGTCGTTGAAATCCAGCACCGGCGGACGACGCCCGCGGGAGACTTTCGCGTATCCGCTCAATCGCGACGTGAACGCGTAGCCGACATCGAGGTCGCCCGCCCAGGATCGCACCTCCTCGGAGTTGTCAATCCACCCGTCCGTCACTTGTAGAATGCTGTTCCCGCCGCCCGAGCTCGGCAGCAGTGGCACCGGAAAACTGCCCGGCGTCGCCGCGGCGAAGGACCGGTAGCGCGACACGATCCGCTCCTGGGTGAGGCGCAGCCCGCCGCCCACCGTGAGGCGGTCGGTGAGCTCGTAATCCACCCGGCCGAACACGTCGCCCGACGTCGTCTCGGCCTCGTTCGTGTTGTGCTCCTCGTAGCGGGGGTTGAAGGCGAAGGGCGGAGCCGTGTTGGTGAAGAAAAACCAGAACAGGTTCTCGTCGGTGCGAATCGTCGTCGTCTGCACGTCCTTCGCCCAGCCGACGCCCACTCCCGTCGAGGCGGTCAACCGCCCGCCTCCATCATAGGCGAAACGCAATTCCTCGCTCAGCTGCCGCCCCCCGAAATCCTCGCCCAGCTCGAGCAGGTAGAGATAGGAGCCGTCGGCGTCGAACTCGTGGTCGCTCTCCACCTCGCGCCAGGCGCTGGTGGACGTGAGCGTCCACGCCTCGTTGAGTTCGTGCCGCACGATGCCGGTCAGGCCGAGGATCGTGCGCTCCACCCCCAGCTCCGCGCCGCGCGTCAGGTTGGCGGCCGTGTAGGGATCGGTGTCGGTGGATGTCGGCGAAACCGGGATGACCCCGCTCTTGAAATCCACGCCCGGCGCGTCGTCGCGCTGAAAGCTGAAAATCAAATCCGCCGTCGTCGCCGACGACGGCCGCCACCGCAGGCTCGTGCGCAGCGCAACCGTGTCCTCGCCCTGAAGATCGGAGCCGTCGGCGAGGTTTTTCACGTAACCCTCGTGCTCGCTCGCATGGAACGCGACGCGGGCGAAAAGCTTGTCCGCCACCACCGGCGCGTTGACCACCACCCCCGCCATGCGCGCGTCGTGGTCGCCCGCGCCCGCCGTGAACGATGCCGCCGCCACGGCATCCGGACGCCTGCCGGTCAGGGCGAGCGCGCCGCTCTCCACGCCCTCGCCAAAGCGCGTGGCCTGCGGGCCCTTGAAAACCGAGATCTCCTCCAGGTCGAACAAGGCGACGCCGTTGCCGTGGGAGTTCGTGAGCGCCACGCCGTCCTGAAACACGGACACGCGCGGCTGCACCCTCGGGTCGCTGGTGTCCGACGTGAGGCCGCGCAGGTTCAGGCTCACGTTCTCCGGCGACTGCGCCGAGACGAACAGCCCCGGCGTCAGCGGCGCGAGGGCCCCATAATCGACGACGCCGGTTTGAACCAGGAAATCTCCGCCGTAGGAGGTCACCGCCGCGGGCGCGTCCGTCCGCGTGTCCGACAGACGCGATCCGACGACGTTGACCGGATCCAAAACCACCGCCTCCTCCGCGCCCGAAGCGCGCCATGTCGTAGCCATCAACATCGCCGCCAGCGGACACGCGGCCCGGATCACCGGCGGATACGAAAAAAAGCGAGGCATGGAATTAGGGGGAAACTCCTAACGACGGCGGCGCTCGTTAATCAAGTGCGACCTCCCCGGGCGCGCGCCACCGCCTCGCCGGCCTCGACCCGACTTTTCGGCGGAGGCGCCGTCCGCTGCGGACAAACCCCGCCGGGATTTGAATTCCGGCGGGAACGGGCGATGGTAACGCCATGACCACCAAACCCCTGCCCGTGCTCTACATCAAACCCGGCTGCCCGTGGTGCGACGAAGTCGTCGCCTTCCTGAGCGAGCACGGCATCGCCTACCGCGAGCAAGACGTCGTCGCCGACGAGTCGGCGCTGGCCGCGCTGCTCCAAAAATCCGGCCAGACCAAGGCTCCGACCTTGGATTGGAACGGAAAAATCCTGGCCGACTTCGGCGTGGACGAGCTGGTGCCCTTCCTCCACGCGCAGGGCGTGGAGCTGGAGGAAAGCTGACCTCCCATCGGCGGCGCGCCAAAAAAGAACGCGCGGCCGTCGGCAAAGTTTGGGTAAACCCGCGCTTTTTGTCCGAACCGGCCCCGCCGCTTCGTTGACTCAATGCATCCACACCCACCCAAACCCATGAGCACGCCCACCACCGACTACCCCGCCCTCAGCCCCTACCTCACCGTTCGCGACGGCGCCCAGGCCATCGCGTTCTACAAGGCCGCCTTTGGCGCCACCGAACGCTTCCGCCTCGCCGACAAAAAATCCGGCAAGATCGGCCACGCCGAACTCCTCGTCGCGGGACAGCTGATCATGCTCTCCGAGGAAAACCCGCAGTGGGGCAACAAGGCCCCGCCCACCCTCGGCGGCTCCCCGGTCACCTTTTGCCTGATGGTGGAAAACACCGACGCCGCGCTCGAACGCGCCCTCGCGGCCGGAGCCACCGTGCTCAGCCCCGCCGCCGACCAGTTTTATGGCTTCCGCAGCGCCTGCGTGAGCGATCCCGCCGGCCACCAATGGATGCTCCAGCACCAAATCGAAAAGGTCTCCCCCGAGGAGCTGCAAAAGCGCTGGGACGCCATGGGCGGCGAATGCGGTGGCTCCGAGTCGGCGCAATAAGCCCCGTCAGACTGGCATAAGACCGCGCGGCGCAAAAAAGGCCGGACCGGGGAAACCCGGTCCGGCCTTCCGTTTGGTTTTTCGACGGCGATCCCGGATCAGGCGCGGCCCTGCCGACGGCGACGAAACGCGGCGCAGCCGAGGGCGGCGACCCCGCCGAGCGCGGCGAAGGCGGAGGGCTCGGGAATCGTGCTGGTGGTGATGCTGATGTTGTCGAAGGAGAGCGTGCCGCCGCTGCTGGCCAGGCCGGTGCGAAAGCCGATCTCGCCGGCGGAGGCCACGGTGAGGCCGGTCGCGGTGGCGCTGACGGACGTGAGCGCGCCGACGCCGGTGTAGGGGTCGCTGATCGTGTAGGTCACGTTCGCGGTGGTCCCGGTGACGTAATCGATCGTGAGCACGGCGTGGTAGGTCTTGCCGGTGGTCCAGCCGCCGGTGGCGAAGGTCTGGGTCAGGCCGGCCTGGACCGTGCCCGCGGCGCCGGTGTTCAGGTTGCCGCCGGTGAAGAAGCGCAGCTGGTCCTGCGCGCCGGAGTTGTTGATGTTGAAAAGGGCGAGATTGGCGCTGGTGCGGGTGTCGCCGCCGAAGAACACGCCGAAGGACACGTTGCTGATCGTGGTGGAGAAATCGAAGGACACCGTCACGTCGGTGAACGTGTTGGTCACGGTCCCGTCCGGCGCGGTGTCGTAAACGAACACCCCCGTGCCCGAGGCCGTGGAGCTGTGGGCGACCGTGCCGGCGCCGGCCGAGTGGCCGAGGGCGTTGCCCGACCCGATGGTCAGAAACGTGCGGTGGAAGTTGTCGCTGTAGTCGGTGGACTCGGTGAAATCGAAGGTGACGGCGCGGGCCTCCGCGGCGAGGGCTAGAGCGGTGATGGCCAGGGCCGCGACGGCGGGAAACAAACGGGGAAGGCGAATCGGGTTCATGATGGGGGGACTTGCGGGGTTGCGGGGAGTTGAGCGGAACACCCTAGCACGTCGCCGTCCCGGCGGGTGAATACAGGTCTGATCGCAGATGTGTCGTTTACCGATCAGGGACGGGCGCGTACCGACCGAAACGCCCCCGGCGCCGCCCGGTTCACGACGATCCGTGCTCATCGCCGACCGCGTTTCGCGGCGACCGGGGGCCGGCGGACGGGCGATTTCCTTGCATGCGGCCCGCCGGTGCTCAAAACCTCCCCTTTTCTCCATGAAAATCGTCCTCGCATACTCCGGTGGTCTCGACACCTCCGTCATCGTCAAGTGGCTCAAGGAAAAATACGACGCCGAGATCGTCACCTTCGCGGCCGACGTCGGCCAGGAGGAGGAGCTCAAGGGCCTCGACAAGAAGGCCAAGGCCACCGGCGCCTCCAAGCACTACACCCTCGATCTCGTCGAGGAGTTCGCGAAGGACTACATCTTCCCGATGGTCCGCGCCAACGCGATCTACGAGGGCCAATACTACCTCGGCACCTCCATCGCCCGC
>LLBY010002258.1_pt12 | contig 36988 bp, 31 predicted proteins | sample 1489401 | NCBI WGS metagenome assembly LLBY01 (sample SAMN04092656, study PRJNA295927) | soil metagenome | biome: Soil prokaryotic community; feature: Bulk soil; isolation source: soil from tomato rhizosphere | host: tomato cultivar Hawaii 7996 | place: South Korea | collected 2011-11-01 | reverse complement strand
TTACTGCGACTGCTTACTGCAACTCTTACTGCAACTGCTCACTGTGACTGTTCACTGCGACTATTTTGTGGCTCTGAGCATTTAACTCCAAAAACTATTTGAGTGGAGTCGTTGAATGCTTCGTTGCTCGAAGCATTTCACGTTTTCCGGGTGGGCCAGGGAGTTTTTCAACTTTAAAACCTACGGCTTGCATGGCACGACGTACACTTCCTTTAGCGGCATAGGTTACTAACACACCGTTTTCTTTTAAGGCATCATACATTTTTTTGAAGATGGTTTCTGTCCACAACTCGGGTTGTACACGCGCACCAAAGGCATCAAAATAAATAAGATCGTATAAATCTTTTTCGGTTATTTCTGAAAAAAAGCGGTTTTGTTTCGTTAGGGAAAAATTATTTGAAAACAAATGCTTTTCTTCCCAAGACACCTCATGCATCATTTTAAAAAGCGGCTCTTTATCTTCTGCTTTTAATTGAGCGGGGTAATTTAGCTGCATCATTTCATCGGTTAAAACCGGATAACCTTCAACTCCAACATAATCAATACCAATACCTATTTTTTCAGCTTCCAAAAGGGTTATAAAAGCGTTTAAACCCGTACCGAAACCTATTTCTAATATAGATATTTTATTATTGACTTCTCGACTGCGCTCGTGGGAACCATACGTGTTTAATTCTGAAACAACCCCGACTGCTCCCGAAGTGACTTCATTAGAGGTATTTTTTTCATTGTAAAAATGCTGTAACCCATGTTTTATAAACACATGGTAGGCCTCTTGTATGGCACCGTGTTTGGAGTGGTACTGTTCGTCCCATTCCGGTAAATGAATGGTTGATGAACCATCGGCGGTAATAACGACTTCTCTTTCCACACTTATTGTTGTATTAAAACGCCATCGGCTTCAAAAGAAAATGTTCGTTTTGGTTGGGTTATACTTGCTATGTCGCCAGCGGCTTTTCCTGCATCTTCGGCATAATGGCGTTGCTCTTCTACTGAAACTTCGTTAACAAAAGCGTTTCCATTTACAATAACTTCTTTTCCAGCAATGTCTTTTGGTACAAAAAATCCGTAATCTTTAAATTTCACCATCACTTCATTGCCATTTTCTAAATTTAAAATCATCCAGCAACCTTTTGCTTGACAAACATCCATCACTCTTGCTTTTATTTTAGCATGTATGCTATCTCCAGCTTGCAATGACTTATAATGCGATGCCATGACCGATAACTCCATAGTTTCTACTACGGTGATTTCTTTACCAAACGACTGGTATGCATCTTTATCTTTACATGAATAAACCAAAAACAAACAAAAACTGAGAATAACTAGGGGCTTCATGTAATAAAATTTAACTTTTGAATGATTTGTTGTAAATATACCGCTTTTTTAAAAACGTTTTTACTTAAATTTGTAACATAAAATAACAAGATTTATGAACCCTATAATCAATGACATCGAGATTATAAAAGCTAAAACTACCAAACTGAATGAGGTAGATTTTGATAATTTGGCTTTTGGAAGTGTTTTTTCTGATCATATGCTTGAGTGCAATTTTAAAGATGGTAAGTGGCAGGCACCAAAAGTGGTTCCTTACCAAGCCATTACTTTAGACCCTTCTGCTAAGATTTTCCACTATGGGCAATCGGTTTTTGAAGGTATGAAAGCATATAAAGACGCTCATGGAGATGTCTGGTTATTTCGTCCGTTAGAAAATTTTAAACGATTAAATATTTCGTCAAAACGTTTAGCTATTCCAGAATTGCCAGAAAGCTATTTTATGGATGGTTTAAAAGCGCTTTTAGAGGTTGACAAAGATTGGATTCCAACAAACGATGGAAGTTCTTTGTACATACGTCCGTTTGTGTTTGCCTCTGGAAACGGGTTTCATGCATCGCCTGCAAACGAATATAAATTTTTAATTTGTACTGCACCTTCTGGAGCTTATTTTTCTGGAAAAGTAAAAGTTTTAATTGAACAAACTTATTCACGTTCTGCTAATGGAGGTGTTGGTTTTGCTAAAGCCGGTGGTAACTATGCAGGACAGTTTTACCCAACGCAATTAGCAGTTGAAAAAGGCTATCAGCAGGTTATTTGGACCGATGATACAACCCATGAATATATTGAAGAAGCGGGTGCTATGAACATATTTGTGCGTATAAACGATACCCTTATTACTGGCCCAACAAGCGACCGTATTTTAGATGGTATTACCAGAAAGAGTATTATTGAACTCGCCAAAGCTGAAGGAATCGCTGTTGAAGTAAGAAAACTATCGGTGCACGAAGTTGTTGAAGCGGCTAAAAACGGAACTTTAAAAGAAATGTTTGGAGCAGGTACTGCAGCCGTTATTTCACCAATATCGGGATTTGGCTATAAAAACGAGGATTTCGATTTACCTGAATTGGATGAAACCTATGCCAGTTATTTAAAGAAACGCATAACGGATATCCAAACCAATAAAGCCGAAGACCCATTTGGGTGGCGTTATAAAGTTGATTAATATTTAACTTAAAATATGTAAAAAAAGAGAAGCCAAGCGCTTCTCTTTTTTTATGATCCTAAATTTGCTATTTGATTTCATTGTTGTCCGATACAACTTTTACAATTCTCTGCAAACACAGTGATAATGCTTTTTAAAGAGACTACTGATTCGTGGCCTTGCTTTTTGTAATAATTAATCTAAATAATTCCCCGAAGGCACTGTCTCCTTTAGTCTGTTTTCAAGAAACTTTTTATTTAAAACAGACATACAAATAGACATTTGAATATCAATTTGTTGTCATTTAGTCTATAGTCTATTTTCTTTTAGCAAAGCCTTGTTTCTTTAATCGGGCACTAATGGTTTGATTTTATAATTATTTATCTATAATAGAAGCGATGTTAGGTTTGAAGTAATTAGGACCTTTTAACACTTTGCCATCTTCTCTATAAATAGGCTGTCCGTCTGCACCCAATTTACTCATGTTACTCCGCTGTATTTCGTCAAAAACTTCTTCAATTTTATACTGCATACCATGTTCTATAATGGTACCGCATAAAATGTAAAGCATATCGCCCAAGGCATCGGCAACTTCAACCAAATCGTTATTATTGGCAGCTTCTAAATACTCTTCGTTTTCTTCCTTCATTAAATTAAAACGCAACTTGTTTTTATCAGCACCTAAATCGGCTTTAGGGGTTTCTCTGTGTCCAATTTTAAATGCCGTATGGAATGCTTTTACTGCTTCAATCTTATTTTTCATAAATAATAAATATTAATTTAGTCATTCCCGTAAAGATGGGAATCTCATCATTATTGATTAAATTTGCATAAAATTAGTCATATGTTTAGTAAAGGTCAAATCATTTTTGGTGTTTTATTTTTTATTGTGTTCGCCATCATTATTGGCTACACTTACCGAAAAGATTTAAAACTACATAAACGCTTTTATGCTGGCAGTATTTGGATATTGATTGCCTTTATAAGTTTTATAGCATTGATTGCTGCAATCAAGTTTATTTTTAAGTAATAAAATTTTATTAAAAAAATCATATTTCGTACTAGGAAAAAACACTTTTATCATGTTTTATAGTTAGTGAAGTTATTTAAACTTTTTCTTTTACCTGCAAAATTCACATTTTGCTCCCTAATTTTGGCTTTTTTAAGTCCCGTAGCACTGCTATGCGACATAAAAAAGACTTCATTATGAAGCTAAAGCCGAATTTTTCGCTTACAAACAAAAAATTTAAATCACTTCAGTTTAATAATTTGACGCAACCTTTTTTCAAATCGTGCATCTAAAAAGTAACTAACATAACTAAAATCATGAATATTATTCTTATTATCAGTGCTCTTATAGTTGTAAATCTTATTCTTTTGGTGTTTAGTGTCAATAAAAAAACAGAACCTTGATCAAGATTCTGTTTATATTTTATTAGCTATCCTAAAAAATTAGTCTTAGAACTCTTTTAAACTTTTCACAATTGGCTAAAAAATCGTCCTTTTGCACTCGCTTTTTGTCTTTTCTTCCTTCCGTAGCCCTGCTATGCAACTCATAAAAGCCTTCAACCGAGCATAAAATGACTGATTTTCGCTTCAATCAAAAAAGTTTAAATGAGTTCTTAGTTTACCTCTGGTAAGAAATTATATTTTTTACTATAATCAAGCATTTGTTCTACGAATGTTTGTGGTTGCATGACGTTAACCTCAATTATTTCACCTGCTTCGTTTGTTTTTGCAACCAATATAGGATTCACATAACCAGTATATGGTGCAGACTTGAATTGCTTATTACGATCTAATACTTCGGCGTGGATTTTTTGATCTACTTTTACACCATAACCTTCCACTAAAGCCTCGGCAGCTTTAAAATCGCCTTCAGATTTTATACGTTGTGTTTCGCGTAATAACTCCCCAAAAAGTGCTCGCAATTTTGAATAATCGGTTATATTATAATAAGTTTTTCCGTTGCGAATAATCTTTTCAATCACATTATTGGCTTTTCCTTTTTCAAAAACCCAAGCGGAAACCCATTGACGGTTTCTCATATGAGCTTCTTCAACATCATCACCTAAATTTAAACGGATTAATTGCATTAAAAGGCCATTTCTAATATAATCATTGTATGCTGCTTTGCCTGTTTTCTCCCAGTTGTCTGTCAACCCTAATTCTTGAATTTTACTATCATATAAATAATAGAGAGCTACCAAATCAGCACGACCTTCTTCAAGGGTTGACGCATAATTCTTTAATGTTTCTTTAGTTTCTCCAACGCCTGGATTTAATTGCCCCGATGCATGCCCTACCACTTCGTGTAAAGCCGTATGCAATTTATCGGCTAATTTACTATAGGTATCTTCCAATTCTAATTCCTCTTCATCATTTACAAATTCCTTCAGCCTGTCTGAACTCCCAGCATTATTACTAGCATCTACAATGTTCCCTAAAGACACCGATTTACTTCCAACCTCGGCACGAATCCAGTTGGCATTGGGTAAATTAACTCCAATAGGTGTACTTGGTGATGCATCCCCTGCTTCACCAGCCACATTGACGGTTTTATAGGAGACGCCTACCACATTTTTCTTTTTATGAGCCTCCATTAATGGCGAGTTGTCTTCAAACCATTGGGCGTTTTCAGAAAGTACTTCCATTTTTTTAGACATATCGAAATCCTTAATTTGTACAATAGTTTCATACGATCCTCGGTAACCTAATGGGTCATTATACACTTCAATAAAACTATTTATATAATCTATATTGCCTTCGGTAGCTGCCGTCCACGCTACATTGTAATCGTCCCAAGTTTGTAAATCGCCTGTTTTATAATAAGAGATTAACAAACCTAAAGCATTAGCTTGTGCCTCGTTTTCTGAAACACCTTTGGCTAATTCCAACCATTTAATTATTTCATCAATAGCAGCCCCATATAAACCTCCCGATTTATAAACGCGCTCTTTTAGCACACCGTTTTCTTTTATCAATTGCGAGTTTAAGCCAAATGACAATGGCTTGCTTGGGTCTGGCGATTTTTTAGAAGCGTAAAAGGTTTCAACATCTTTATTTGTAACACCATCTCCATAAAAATTAACTGCCGAAAGCGCTACATTATCAACTCCTTTGGCTTGATTCACTTTTTTAGCATCAACATCATTAAAAATAACCTCAAAAGCTTCACCCTCTAAAACCGTATGGGTTTCGGCTAGTAATTGTTTTAAATAGTCCGATGAAAACCCTGGTTTTATTTTATCTTTTGAATAGTGGTGATGAATGCCATTACTAAACCAAACACGCTTTAGATAAACCTCAAAAGCATTCCAATCTTCAGTGGTTTTATCACCTGTATAATTAGTATAAATACTTTCTAGAGCCTTTCTAATTTTAAGATTGTGTTTATAATTTTGATCCCAAATAATATCGCGTCCAGACAAACCTGCCTGCGTTAAGTAATACACCAATTTTTGTTCTTTCAAGGTTAAATTCTCCCAACCTGGAATTTGATAGCGTAACACTTTAATATCGGCAAACTGATCGACATGGTAATTAAACGCCGTGTCTTTTACTTTTAATTCTTCCTTATTCTCTTTGGATTTTTCATTTCCACAAGAAAATACCAGTGCACCCATGAGCACAAAACCTAGAATTGATTTTAATTTCATTTGTTTGTATTTGTTATTTTTATAAAAAAAGTTATAGATATTCCGTCTTAATTATTGATTACATTTATTTAAGTCTTTTTAATTATTAAATATTTATTTTTTAAAGTACAAATGTAATAATTTATTAACGAGAATTTTAAATTGTTTATCTTTGATTCTTATCTTTTCAAAAAAAGTAAAATGAAGGCTTTTAAGTACATCGCATTTTTATTATTGATAGCCATTATAGGCACCTCCATATACATTTCTGTGCAACCCAACACTTTTGAAGTTAGCAGAACACGAACCATAAAGGCACCTGCTGCTGTTATTTATAACAATGTCATTGATTTTAAAAATTGGAAAGATTGGTCATCTTGGGTGGAGGCAAATCCTAACAAGAAGATTACACTACCCAAGCAAACCAAAGATGTTGGAGGAAGCTATACTTGGGAAGACAAAGATGGTATGGGAACAATAAAAACAATTGAAGCTGTTGCCAATAAATACATTAAACAGCAGATGCAAATGGCAGAGTTTCCTACTTCTGAAATTATTTGGGATTTTAAACCAAATGCCAATGGCAGTACCAATGTTACTTGGACAATTTCCAGTAAGGATTTACCTTTTGGTTTTAAGGCCCGCACCGTTTTTACAGGGGGGATGGAAAAACAAATTGGCCTACATTACGAACGAAGTCTAGAAAAACTAGACAGCATTGTTGTTGCTGAAATGAAAAAATACAGCATAACCGTCAATGGCATTACAAACCATAGTGGTGGTTATTACTTGTACAATACCGCCTCTTGTAAAATAAGCGAATTAGAAAGCAAAATTCAAGAAATGCTTCCTAAAGTTGAAAACTATGCTTTAAAAAACCACATAACTGTAGCTGGTACACCATTTATAAATTATTTAAAATGGGACGATGACAACAACGCTGTTATATTTTCATGTTGCGTTCCTACGACAGAACAAGTTATAACTGCCGAAGGAGATGATATTCTTACTGGCAAATTTGATAGTTTTAAAGCTGTTAAAACAACACTAAAAGGAAATTACAGCCATTTAAGAGACGCTTGGGAAACCGCTATGGCATATATTCAAAAAAACGGTTTTGAATTGGCCGAAAATGGTCCAATGATTGAAACTTATTTAACAGAACCTACTAGTACACCAAACCCTGCCGACTTAGTTGCCGAAATTTATATTGCTATAAAAGATAAAGATATTGAAGAATAGATGGGTTATTTGTACTTAAATAAAAACTTGAAACAAATGCACCATCAGTCCTATAAAAAAGAAATAATATTTACTTGGTAAAAGTATCTTACTTGTTTTTTTAGAAGGTTAGATTGTTAGAAAAAAATGCTGAAAACTTATTTACATTCCATTCTGAATGTAAGGATTATAAATAATATAGCCAATAACAAAGCATAAAAACATACTATTCTAAGCTAAACTAAGAGACTGTCTAAAGGTTCTTGTATTTAATCAATGCTTCCCAAAAGCCTTTACCCCTGCTTCTATTCTGGTTTTTAAATAATTCTCACGTGGTACAATGGGGCAAGAATACTTGTCGTTATAAGCACAATATGGGTTGTAGGCCTTATTAAAATCAATTTCCATAGTATCGCCTTTAGGTATTCGGGCATCTATATAACGACCGCCACCATAACTTTCCAATCCGTTGGTTTCATCTGAAAAAGGCAGAAATAAATAATCTTCGTAACCTTCCTTTTCAATTAATCCTAAATTTTGATAGATATTTAGCTTATGACGTTTTCCTTTTAATTCAAATGAAAGCTCACCATACTTTACATAAATGGGGCGTCTTTCCGTTGAAGTTTTCATTTCAAAAGGTTTTTCATTTGGAAATCTTTCAAACTTAGCATTAACGACATAAGCGGCATCGAACTTAAAAAAATCTAAACCTTCAAAATGCTTTCTGTCTTTATCTTTTAAAGGCGATGTTGTGGCATCCTTATATTCGGCGTTTAGTTCGCGCTGAAACTCGGTGTCTCCTTTAATCATTTTTTTCTCTTGGGCACAACTTGTAAAAAAAGTTAAAAATACCAATAGGGCTATTAGTGGTTTCATTCAAATATAATTTAAATTCAAAAGTACAACTTATGATTATTTTCTATAAGTTTGTAACTCATAAAAAATAAAAATGCGTAACAACGTCACCATTTGTAAGATGCTATTCACTACTTCTCGTAAAAGAGGTCGGGCTTTTTATATATTTAGGTGATACGATTATAAATTATTACAATATGTAAAAGTCCGACTTCACAGTCGGACTTTTTATTTTTAGTCGATAATCGACTTTTAATCAAAAAAATTAACATGATTAAAAACTAACCAATGAAAACACTTTTTAATAACTATTTAAACACCTTTAGAGGCTTATCGGAAGAAATATGGTGGCTTGCTCTCATAACACTTATAAATAGGGCGGGCACTATGGTGATTCCATTTTTATCATTATACCTAAAGGAAGACCTGCATTTTACGGTAAGCCACGTAGGTTGGGTTATGAGTGCTTTCGGATTAGGTTCGGTAGCTGGTTCTTGGATTGGAGGTAAATTAACCGATAAAATTGGATATTATAAAGTAATGGTTAGAAGCCTACTATCGACTGGTGTTTTATTTATCGCTTTGCAATACTTAAATACGTTTGCATCTATTTGTATTGGTATTTTTATAGTCATGCTTGTTGCTGATGCTTTTAGACCTGCTATGTTTGTGGCGCTAAACGCTTATAGCAAACCCGAAAACAAAATACGATCGCTAACACTTATACGCTTAGCTATAAACTTAGGGTTTTCGGCAGGGCCTGCCATTGGCGGACTCATTATTACAGGACTTGGGTATGCTGGTTTGTTTTGGGTTGACGGCATTACATGTATTATTGCTACCTTTTTGATGATCAAAGTATTGCACCCTAAAAAAGCAAAAGTTTTGGATGTTATTGAAAATAATAATCCCGCTTCGGCATATGGCGATTATGCGTTTATGATTTTCCTTGTAGCCATGGCATTATTTGGGATAGTGTTCTTACAATATTTTTCAACCATAACTATTTACTATAAAGATGTTCATACACTAAGTGAACTTCAAATTGGGCTTATTTTAGGGCTAAACGGCTTTCTTATTTTCATATTTGAAATGCCTTTAATCAAGTGGTTGGAAAATACTACCTACACAAAACTAGGATTGATGTTTTTTGGTGCTATTTTAACGGGTTTAAGTTTGCTTATATTAAATTTTACCACTTGGTCTGGAGTTTTAGTTGTTGGCATGCTTTTAATGACCATAGGCGAAATGATTGCTTTCCCGTTCTCTAATGCCTTTGCGGTTGAAAGAGCTAAAAAAGGAAATCAAGGGGAATATATGGCACTGTATTCCATATCGTTTTCAATTGCACATATTTTTGGTCATAACGCTGGTTTGCAAATGACCGCTGCCCTTGGGTTTGATAATACCTGGTATATAGTATCTATAATTGCACTTATTAGCGCCATCATTTTATTTGTCCTAAACCGAAATTTAAACTTAAAACGATTGCTATAATGAATTTAAACCAAATAACCATTCCTTCTTTAGATGTTGAAAAGGCTGTAACATTTTACAAAATTTTGGGACTGCATCTCATTGTAAATGCACTTCCAAGGTATGTAAGGTTTGAATGCCCGGATGGGGATAGTACATTATCTATTCATAAAGTAGACGAACTACCAAGGGGTGTTGGCATATCGATTTATTTTGAAAATGAAAATATTGATGAAACTATTTTACTTTTAAAACAAAAAGGAATCATTTTTTTAAGCGAGCCAGAAGACAAACCTTGGCTTTGGCGGGAAGCACATTTAAATGATTTAGATGGCAACAGAATTATAATCTATCATGCTGGAAACAACAGAAAAAATCCGCCTTGGCGCGTAAAATAGCATATTAAAACCTATTTAGCAGGCTTCACTTCTTTGTAGCGTGTTACATGAGATAGTACTATTTGTGTCTTGGTTTCACCATAAATAATAAGCTGATCTATAAAGGTTTCCAAGTGCTTTTGGTTTTTTAAAAGCACTTCCATGACTATATTTTCGTTACCGGTAATTCTGTAGCAGTTTAAAACTTCGTCGAAGGTTTTAACTTTCTCTAAAAAAGGTTTCAACTTACCAATAAACGCATGTAAAGTTATAATGGCTTTTAGCTGATATCCCATATCTAATGGTGACACCACGGTTTTATAACCTAATATAATACCTGCATCTTCCATTCTTTTTATACGCTCTGAAACCGCTGGTGAGCTAATCCCCACTTGCCTACCAATTTCGGCATTGGATTGTCGCGCGTTTTCCTGCAAACACCTCAAAATCTTCCAGTTAAGATTATCTAAATTCATTTTAAAAGAAATTTAACTACAATAAATTAATATCTAAAGCAAATATACATTTTTACTTTAAAATGAAAAGCTGTTTGTTAATTCTTGTGAGTAATTTTGATAAAGTTGCTTAGAAAAAAAAATATGCTATCTAATACCCCATCAAATCTATCGGAATTACCGATATATAAAAAAGCTATTGAGATATTTACCTTATCCCAAAGTATTTCTATGTATTTAAATCATGATTTGTCTGCTTTAAAAAGTGATGGTACAGAGGATACTAACATTTATTTTTCGGGTGACATCGTTCAACAATCGGTTTCATTAGCTCCAGAAATTGTTAATGCCGAAATGGAACGCTATACAGATAGAAAGCATAAACATATTGCATCTTTAAGACGTCTTACAAATATGCTTTATAAAAATTCCTATCGCTTAGAACATTCTAACAGTAACGGAAAAGACTTCTTGCCTATTTTACGTAACGAATTAAAAAAGTTTAAACAATTGCAACGCAGTTGGATGTTAACTTTGTAACAAGATAAAAAAAATCCCTATATTATTTTAATACAAGGATTCTAAAAAAACAACTGAGAGTCTTGTTTTTTTAATCTAAAAACCGTGTGTTGTTATTACTTATTAAAGTAGCTTCTGTTTCAAAGTATCTTTCAGATTTGATAATGTTTATTAACCAATCTAAATGATTTTCGGATTGTCTCTTGAATTTGTATTTAAGTGTCGTTTCCATAGGTATAAATTTTAATTATTTGGGTAAATTGTGTCTAGTAATTAACTTAAACAGGATAAAATTACACTGGGAATTGATAATCGAAAAATTTCTTAAAGAATATTAGTTCAAGGGTTTACATACGTCCATGAGTGGTTTTAATTTGCAAAAAAAGGCGATGAAGAACGCTATTAAAAAGTTTGTTCATCGCCATATTAATTAGCTATTAATATTGAATTAGAGCATCCAATATATAGGACTCAATTTGATGGAAATAAAAATTTATTGAAACAGACTACCTAAAGGATGCAGAGCCATAGAGACATACTTCGACTAGGCTCAGTACAGGTTTCACCTGTTTGATTTTGACCTTCAGTGTCAAAAACGGAAATTTTGTTTTTCACCTCATCCTAAACCGCCTTTTCGGACAGTTCTGAACTCTCCATAGGAGAGGTGAATTGGGATACCCCGAGGCTGAGCCTTCAGGGAATTATTTAGATTAAATTATTAATGGCACATTTTACAGTCTTCTTTTTCTTTAATCTCTCCAACTAGATAGCCTGCATCATTCACTTTAAAATCGCAGCAAACTATAAAGCCTTGCGCGATTAATTTTCTACCGCGCTGTATTTGGGACTTTATGGTAGGTAACGGCAAATGCAACTGTTCTGATATTTGAGCTTGTTTTATTCCTTTAATATCAGATAAAAACAAAGGATCTCTATATTTCTTGGGCAAGCTTTTAATAATACCTTTTAAACAGTCTTCTTTAGTATGCTCTAACTTTTGGTCGTCAAAAACCATATCTGCTTCAGACATTTCGTAAGTTATATTATTATTTCTGAAATAATCTAGAACCGTATATCTAGCAATTGCAAACAACCACGACTTTAATTTATTACTATCTTTTAAAGTATCAAGCTTGGTGTGTACTTTTATAAAGGTTTCCTGAAGCAAATCGTCTGTAACAACCACATCTTTCACCTTACTTAATATAAAGTGTTTGATATCGTTTGAATAGGTGTTCCAAATGTCTTGGGTTTGCATAACTACAATTATAAAAACAGTGCTTACTTTAGCTTAAAATTACTAAAATAAACACTGCTTATATTCAATTTAAATTAAACTTAACAGTTGCAATCATTTAACAGTTACAATTACTACATGTACAGTTTTCGCATGTACAATTTTCACATGGACCGCTTTTACAGCTTTCGCAATTACAAGTGCATTCTTTATTTTTCATAATATCTATTTTTAAAGTTCATATAATAGACGAACAAACATTTAAAAAGATGCATTTGTTGCAAAGAATTTTCTCTTTTAATTGAAATTATTTGGCGCTGGTTTACATATTCCTTCTATACTGCCCACCCACTTCAAATAAAGCATTTGTGATTTGTCCTAATGAGCATACTTTACAAACTTCCATTAAAGCTTCAAAAATATTTTCGTTATGAATTGCTTTTTGCTGAAGGTCTTTTAAAAGAGCCTCAGTATCATGAGCACGGTGAAGGTTTTCTAATGTTTTTATTTGAAATTGCTTTTCTTCTTCGGTAGCACGAATAACTTCCACAGGTAAAATCGTTGGTGATCCTTTACTACTTAAAAAGGTATTCACGCCAATTATTGGAAACGCACCGTTGTGTTTCAATGTTTCATAATACAAGCTTTCTTCTTGTATTTTACTGCGTTGGTACATGGTTTCCATAGCACCCAAAACACCGCCGCGTTCGGTAATTCTATCGAATTCCAAAAGAACGGCTTCTTCTACCAAATCGGTTAATTCCTCAATAATAAACGAGCCTTGAATGGGGTTTTCGTTTTTTGCTAATCCTAATTCTTTATTTATTATTAGCTGAATAGCCATTGCTCGACGTACCGATTCTTCGGTTGGTGTGGTAATGGCTTCGTCATACGCATTGGTATGTAGCGAGTTACAATTATCATATATGGCATACAAAGCTTGTAGCGTAGTGCGAATATCGTTAAAATCGATTTCCTGTGCATGTAAACTTCTACCAGAGGTTTGAATATGGTATTTAAGCATTTGAGCACGTTCGTTAGCACCATACTTAAGCTTCATGGCTTTAGCCCAAATTTTTCGGGCTACACGACCTATTACAGCATATTCGGGATCGATGCCATTCGAGAAAAAGAACGATAAATTGGGTCCAAATTTATTAATATCCATGCCACGACTTAAATAATATTCCACGTAAGTGAAACCATTAGATAAGGTTAAAGCCAATTGTGTAATAGGGTTGGCACCCGCTTCGGCAATGTGGTACCCAGAAATAGACACCGAATAGAAATTACGAACATTGTTTTCAATAAAATACTCCTGCACATCGCCCATTAAGCGCAGTGCAAACTCCGTGGAGAAAATACAGGTATTTTGAGCTTGGTCTTCTTTTAAAATGTCGGCTTGCACTGTACCGCGAACTTGCGTAATCGTTTTTGTTTTTATATTTTCGTAAACCTCTTTTGGCAACACTTGATCTCCTGTAACTCCTAAAAGCATCAAGCCCAAACCATTATTTCCTGAGGGCAATTCACCATGATATTTAGGGCGTACCTTACCTTTATAAAGTTTCGCTATTTTGGTTTCAACCTCTGCTTCCAGTCCATTTTCACTGATGTAAATTTCACATTGCTGATCTATGGCTGCATTCATAAAATACCCTAAAAGCATCGGAGCAGGCCCATTAATAGTCATACTAACCGACGTCATGGCATCAAACAAATTAAAACCAGAATACAATTTCTTAGCATCATCCAAACAACAAATACTTACCCCGGCGTTACCTATTTTTCCATAGATATCGGGACGTAAATCGGGGTCACTTCCATAAAGCGTCACACTATCAAAAGCGGTAGACAAACGTTTTGCTGGCAAACCCGCACTTACATAATGAAAACGCTTATTGGTACGCTCTGGACTCCCTTCGCCTGCAAACATGCGCGCAGGGTCCTCTCCCATTCTTTTAAAAGAATATAAACCTGAAGTATATGGGAACGCTCCTGGTACATTTTCTTGCAATACCCATTTTAAAATATCGCCCCAAGCTTGATATTTAGGTAAGGCTACTTTGGGGATTTGTAAATGCGAAAGCGACTCTGAATGGGTGTCTATTTTTATGTCTCTTTCACGAACTTTAAATGTGTAAACAGGTTGCTTATATGTATTTACTTTTTCATCCCAACCAATGATAATTTCCCAATTATAGGGATCGAGATTTAGTTTTACTCGGTTGAATTCCTTAAACAATAGAGCTAAAAAGTTTTTATCATTGTCATCCTGAACTTGTTTCAGAACCCCATCATAATTTAAACCCAATTTATCTAAGAAAGACGTCTCGACTGCGCTCGACGGGACATTGACTACTGAACAAATAGTTTTATAAATACCGTAAAGCCTTTGTGCGACTTCAACTTGTTCGTTTGCTTTAGCATCATACGCCCGATTGTTCTCGGCGATTTCAGATAAATAACGCGTTCTTGACGGGGGAATAACAAAAATCTTTTCACTCATTTCATTTGAAATGGTGAAGGTTGACTGTAAATCTGCCGACGTTTTTTCAACCAACTTATCCATAACCGCTTTGTAAAGCGTATTCATTCCTGGGTCGTTAAATTGCGAAGCAATCGTACCAAAAACCGGTAACTGTTCTTGAGGCACATCCCAAAGATTGTGATTACGCATGTACTGTTTTTTCACATCACGCAACGCATCTAAAGCTCCGCGCTTATCAAATTTATTTATAGCTACTAAATCGGCAAAATCAAGCATATCAATTTTTTCCAACTGAGTTGCAGCACCAAATTCTGGCGTCATAACATATAATGACACATCGCTATGCTCTATGATTTCGGTATCCGATTGTCCAATTCCAGAAGTTTCTAAAACAATTAAATCATATTCGGCAGCTTTCAGTACTTCAATAGCCTCATGTACATATTTTGACAAAGCCAAATTAGATTGACGTGTCGCCAAACTACGCATATAAACGCGTGGATGGTTTATGGCATTCATACGAATCCTATCGCCTAAAAGCGCTCCACCTGTTTTTCGTTTTGAAGGGTCTACCGAAACAATTCCAACCGTTTTTTCAGGGAAATCAACTAAAAATCGTCTTACCAATTCATCTACCAAACTAGATTTTCCTGCACCTCCAGTTCCGGTTATTCCTAATACGACTCCACCTAACTTCTCCGAAGAAGAGGAACCTGTTGGTTTAAAAATTTCCGTAAACTCTTGATGTCTATTTTCAGCTAAACTGATTAATCTCGCAATGGTATTGACCTCTTTATTTTTTAAAGATGTTTCCATTCCTTTCCCTTTGGGAAGGATTAGGGATGGGATAGCACTATCCGATTGCTTCACCAAATCGTTAATCATACCTTGTAAGCCCAACTCACGACCATCATCTGGTGAATAAATTCGAGCTATGCCATATGCCATTAGCTCTTTAATCTCGGAAGGCAAGATAACACCACCACCACCACCAAAAATTTTTATATGCTCTGCACCCTTTTCCTTTAACAAATCAAACATGTATTTAAAATACTCCATGTGTCCGCCTTGATATGAGGTTAAGCAAATAGCATTAACATCCTCTTGAATGGCCGTATTTACCACTTCCTCCACGCTTCTATCATGCCCTAAATGAATCACTTCCACACCTGTCGCCTGAATAATACGACGCATAATATTTATGGATGCATCGTGTCCATCAAATAAAGATGCCGCTGTTACAATTCTAATTTTATGCTTGGGGTTATAAGCTGCTATCTGCATCATTTTTAAAAATATTGATATATACGGTTCAAATTTACGAAATATTCAAAAAAACACACCATTTACAGACGATTATCTAAAATTATAATCACTCATTATACGTATCTAATTTTTAGGTTAATTTTGGACTTAAATTATTTTAAACCAAATGCAAAAGATTACTATTTTAATTCATTGTAAAGACCGTCCGAATATCATTGCTTCCGTAACTAATTTTATTGCCGAAAAACAAGGTAATATTGTTTACATAGACCAGCATGTTGATAGAGAACAAAACATCTTTTTTATGCGTTTAGAAAGTGAATTTATTCATGAATCTTTTACTGCTGATGGTTTTAGAGAGGCATTTAAAAATACATTAGCTGATACTTTTGGAATGAAATGGCGTATTTACTCTTCGGCAAGAAAACCTAAAATGGCCTTGTTTATTTCTAAATACGATCATTGTTTATATGATTTATTGGGGCGTTACAATTCCGGAGAACTCAATTTGGAAATCCCTTTTATAATTAGTAATCATTTAGATTTAAAACCGATTGCCGATAGTTTTAAAATTCCTTTTTTCCATATTCCTGTTACCAAAGACACAAAGGAAGAAGCGGAGCAAAAGCAATTGGAAATATTAGAAAAATATCAAATTGATTTTATTGTTTTAGCAAGGTACATGCAAATTATTCCTGAAAAAATAATTGCTAGATATCCTAATAAAATAATCAACATTCACCATTCATTTTTACCTGCTTTTGTGGGTGCAAAACCATACCATTCGGCATTTAAACGCGGTGTAAAAATTATTGGTGCTACTAGCCATTATGTGACCGAAGAATTAGATGCGGGCCCTATTATCGACCAAGGCGTTACCCGTGTGTCGCATTCACATTCTATTGAAGACTTAATCGCCAAAGGGCGCGATTTGGAAAAAATAGTATTGGCCAACGCAGTTAAACTGCACACTAACAGGAAAGTCATGGTTTATAATAATAAGACTGTTATTTTCTCGTAATTACCTATATTTACCATCCTTACAAACCCCAAATTAAAAAACCATGATTCGTAAAATTTTAGTAGTCCTTTTAGTTTTAAATATTACTGCCTGTGCAGAATTACAACAAGTTGTTAATCAATTACCACAAGGTGTAGGTATAGGAAATGATGAAATTGCCGCGGGTTTAAGACAAGCCTTGGATTTTGGTATTGAAAAACAAGTTACAAAGCTGACTCAAACCGATGGGTTTTATAAAAATGACTTGGTTAAGATTTTATTACCCGAAGAATTACAAAAAGTCGATAAGGGTCTTAGAGATATTGGCTTAAGCAAATTAGCCGATGAAGGCTTAAAAGCACTAAACAGAGCTGCCGAAGATGCCGTTAAAGAAGCAACCCCCATCTTTGTTGACGCCGTGAAAGGCATAACTTTTGCCGACGCCAAAAACATATTATTAGGTAAAGACGATGCAGCAACCCAATATTTAAACAGTAAAACCCAAACCGCTTTATACGCAAAGTTCAATCCTGTAATAAAAAATTCGTTTAGTAAAGTGGGTGCCGATAAAATTTGGACCAATCTTATAAATAAGTATAACAGCATTCCTTTTACTGCGGATGTTAATCCTGACTTAACAGATTATGTTACTAATGAAGCTCTAAAAGGTGTTTATACCATGATTGCTGTTGAAGAGAAAGAAATTCGCAACAATATATCGTCTAGAACGACCGTTTTATTAAAGAAAGTGTTTGCACTGCAAGATTAAAAGGCATAAAAAACAGCCTTGTTTATTGATTTTTTTCTAGTGGTTGAAAAATAAATTAAATATTTTTTCTCATTTATGAATAAAAAATGTATATTTAATTAACTGTTATTCAGTAGTATATATGAGTACCAATGATATCATAAAAAATCGTCAAAAAAAACTCGATGAGCGATATAAAGAGCTGATGGAGCAGGCATACAATTTCCGTCAAACAGATTCAGAGCTTAGTGATCTTGCCGAATTCCGTGCCATGAGATTACTTAACAAGTTAAATACCCTTCGATATTTTTCAAGAAATCAAGTAAAATCTTAATCTAAAGAATTCCCAAGGGTTGTTCGTTTCAAGAAATTTGTTTATTTCCACTTTTTTATTAATTCTTTAACTTTTTAGTTACGTCTAAAACCCATAAACTTCCGTACTTTATATAAAAAAGAAGTATGAGTCCACATTTTTGTAAAGTTGGCAGAATTAAACCCAACCTAAACAAGCTAATTAGTCTAAAGGAATTTGAAAAAAAAATATCAAACTTTGTAGAAGACACCCATAAAGTTGATTACCCGAATTCCGTAAACGGATGATTACTGTTTAGATAAAATAGTTTGCATTTCTTGCTGAAGTTCTAATGCTTTAGCTGCTGCGACTTGCGCAAAATCTTCGTTGTTGGATGCATAAATAATACCTCTTGAAGAATTGATTAGCAAACCAACCTGGGCATTCATCCCATATTTGCAAACGTCTTGTAAATTACCACCTTGCGCCCCAACTCCGGGCACCAATAAAAAACTATCTGGAATAATGTTTCTAATAGCTGCTAAATATTCTGCCTTAGTAGCACCAACTACATACATTAAATTTTCAGCATTTTTCCAAGTTCTTGAGGTTTCTAAAACTTGTTTGTATAATTCCTTTCCATCAACCGTTTTCGTTTGAAAATTGAATGCCCCCTCGTTTGAGGTTAAAGCCAATAAAATAGTATGCTTGTTTTCAAACGCTAAAAAAGGCTCCACGGAATCTTTTCCCATATATGGCGCCACCGTAACCGAATCGAATGCTAGATCCTCAAAAAAAGCTTTAGCGTACATGGTACTGGTATTGCCAATATCGCCACGTTTAGCATCGGCAATGGTGAAAATATCTGGATGGTTTTCGTTTATATAATTGATGGTTTTTTCCAAGGCTTTCCATCCTTTTAAACCATAGGCTTCATAAAATGCCGTGTTTGGTTTATAAGCAACGCACAATTGATGGGTTGCATCTATAATCGCTTTATTGAAAGCAAAAATAGGGTCTTCTTCTTGTAATAAGTGCGGTGGGATTTTATCCAAATCAACATCCAGACCTATGCATAGAAAGGATTTCTTTTGTTTGATTTGGGTTGTTAATTGGTTTGTTGTCATTCCTCCTTAATCCTCCAAAGGAGGAAACTGTTATGTGCTTGCTACTACTTATTTTATTCTTCTGAGTGTCTTTCCCTTTGGGAAAGAGTCAGATAGGGACTAAATCACATCACTATTAGCTTTTAACTTTTCAGTGTTCTCGGCTAATTGTAATTCGTCAATAATTCTTTGGATGTCACCATTTACAATATTCGATAAATCGTAAAGTGTTAAGCCAATTCTATGGTCGGTTACACGCCCTTGCGGGTAATTATAGGTTCTAATCTTGGCACTTCTATCGCCTGAAGATACCATAGAACCACGTTTTACAGCGTCTGCTTCATTTTTCTTGGCCAGCTCCATTTCATATAAACGCGAACGTAATACCCTAAATGCTTTTTCTTTATTTTTATGTTGCGATTTTTGATCTTGACACTGCGCCACCAATCCGGTTGGTAAATGCGTTAAACGCACTGCCGAATAGGTTGTATTTACCGACTGACCACCAGGACCCGATGAACAGAAAAAATCAATTCTAACTTCCTTTGGATTAATCTCCACATCAAATTCCTCGGCTTCTGGAAACACCATAACAGTTGCAGCGCTGGTATGTACACGCCCTTGGGTTTCGGTTTGTGGCACACGTTGTACACGGTGTACGCCTGCTTCAAATTTTAAAGTGCCATATACATCTTCGCCCGTTACTTCAAATTGTATTTCTTTAAAACCACCGTTGGTGCCTTCGCTAAAATCTACCGTATCTACTTTCCAACCTTTACTTTCACAGTATTTGGTGTACATTCTAAACAAATCACCCGCAAAAATACTTGCTTCATCACCACCAGTTCCGGCGCGTAATTCTACCACGGCATTTTTAGTATCTTCGGGGTCTTTAGGTATTAAAAGGAATTTTATTTCGTCTTCCAGTTTAGGAATGCGGTCTTTGGCTTCTTCATACTGCATTTTAGCCATGTCAACCATTTCGGGATCGCCACCTTCAGAAAGAATAGCTTCAGCTTCAGCTAAATTATTGGTCACCTCAATGTACTCATCACGTTTGCCAATAAGTACTTTAAGGTCTTTATATTCTTTGTTTAATGCAATGTAACGCTTTTGATCAGTCATGATATCGGGTTGAATGATTAAATCACTCACCTCATCAAAACGTTGTTTTACTATTTGTAACTTGTCTAACATCTACCTATTTAAATTGTGGGGCAAAAATACGATAATTTATGAATTCTATATATTATAACTTTTATCTTATAATTGAATACTGAAAATATTCTTAATTTTAAGTCGTTATCTATATGCTATGCAACAATTAACTCCCATATTTCACTTCTACAAGCCCTTTTTATTTTGGTCGTTTGGATTAAGTATATTCCTGTTCGTACTTTTGGGTAATTATATGTCCTTAGTAATTATAGCAAAAATTTTCTTGATTCTATTCTTGGCATATTTTATTAATGAATCTTCTTTCAAACAAAAACTAATATTCTATAAAAATTTAGGCATTTCTACCTTCAAATTATTTTTTATATTTTTTATCATCGATGCTTTTTTAACCATTTCCCTACTTTCAACTATAAAGGCATTTATATGATTTTGGAGATAGATAACGTAGAACTGTATTTTAAAGAAAAACGCATTTTAAATGGTATTTATTTAAAAGCTGAAACGGGAAAAACAACAGGTATTTTAGGAGGTAACGGTTGCGGAAAAAGCTGCTTATTAAAAATTATTTTTGGGACATTAAACCCCAAATACAAATTAATAAGAATAAACAGCAAACCCATTTTAAAACCGCTTTATCAAACCAAATTAGTATCTTATTTACCTCAACATCATTTTATACCAAATAGTCTAAAGACAAAAACAGCTTTCAAACTCTTTAACGTAGATTGGATTGATTTTATCAATAGCTTTCCATCATTCGCTTTATTTGAAAACTTAAAGTTCAATAGACTTTCTGGTGGCGAACGTCGCGTTGTTGAAGTCTATTTAATATTAAAATCCTCAAGTAAAATCGTGTTGCTAGATGAACCCTTTTCCCATATAGCGCCTTTATATATTGAAAAAATAACCTCTTTAATTGAGATTGAAAACCATCAAAAAGCGATTATAATAACAGACCATATGTATCAACATATCGTTGGTGCCTCGAACTCCATTTACCTTATAAAAAATGGTTGTTCGAAATATATTGAAAACCTAAAAGAACTTGAGGATTATAAGTATGTAAGTATGGGGTCTATCGATTAAAAAATAATCTTTCACCACTATCGCGGGCGTCTCACTCGTGACGGCATAAAAAAGTAAAGAGAGTAAGCTATGAGAGTAAATTAAGTCCTTATTAACGTAAAAAAAGCCAATGTTAGCTTTTTAATGGCACAGTAAAATGCTTATGTTAGCGGGGAACTACGGGTTTCTGTAAAAACTGATTTTATCAATGAACAATCAATTTAATAATTAAAGAATGACAACATTCCCAGTTACAAATTCTATTCTTTCTGCAAAAGAATTAGGTGCATTTACAAAAGATAACTATCCATTGAATGGGAATTTCAATTGTGAACTATTTAGAACCGGAATGAATCACACTTATTTTCTTTCCGACAACGAAACAAAATATGTTTTAAGAGTTTACAGTCATAATTGGAGGTCAAAATCTGAAATTATTGAAGAAATAGAACTTTTAAATTTATTAAGAGAGAATAATTTAAGTGTTTCTTTTCCCATTCAAGATAAAAACGGAGAATTCATTCAAATAATAAATGCACCAGAAGGAATTAGATACGTCGTACTTTTTTCGTTTGCGCAAGGAGACAAAGTTAGATTTACTGATAAAGAGACTTGTTTTTCAATTGGCTCACTAACGGCTAAAATTCACAACCTTACTTCAAACAGAACCATCGACCGAATTTCTTATAACTACGAATCACTTTTAGAGTTACCTTATGAACATTTAAAAAAATTCTTTTCAGAGAAATTGCCAGAAATGGAATTCATCAGAGAGATTGGTGGGTTCTTTCAAAAAACTGATTTTGAAAACATTCAAAAGGGAGTTGTTCATATGGATGTTTGGTATGATAATATGGCGGTGACAAATGAAAAAGAAATTACAATTTTCGACTTTGATTTTTGTGGAAATGGCGCACAAATTTTAGACGTTGGCTATTTTTGCAAGCAATTATTTCACATTGAACCCGACAAGAAAGAATATGAACTGAAAATGAAACATTTTTTGGAAGGCTATCAAAGCATTAGACTTTTATCCGACAATGAATTGAAATTAATTCCTAAAGCAGGATTAGCTGTTTTTGTTTTTTATCTTGGTGTCCAAGCACAAAGGTTTGACTGGTCGAATATCTTTTTATCTGAAAATTATCTTAAAATGTTCTATGTAGGAAGACTAAAATCTTGGATTGAATACAATAATATCGAAAAAATAACTGCGGATAATTCCTTATAAATTAATTACTAATACAATTCTGTTTACGGAAGTACTCGCAGATCCCCTATTCGGTTTATATTACTGATTAGTTACTTAAGCTGCGAAAACGAGTCGATACACTATATCTTTAAACAAACATGCCAATATTCAAAAACCAAAAAGGAAGCCAATCATAAATCAACTTCCTTTTTCTAATCATTATTAAAAATATTATCCACACTTAGAAGACCCGCAATCCTTACAGGTTAAGCAGCCTTCTTGGTATATTAAATTCTCCGATTTACAAGTATCGCAGGTTTGTCCTTTTACTTGGGTGCCATCTTCAACATAACGTTTTAAAGCACGCACTACCCCATTTTTCCACGTGTTAATAGATTCGCTATCTAGTTGTAAACTATTGATTAAATCGACAATTTTATCGATGGGCATCCCGTGACGCAGGGTGCTTGAAATAAGCTTGGCATAGTTCCAGAACTCTGGGTTAAACTTATGCGATAAGCCTTCTATAGTGGTTTTATAGCCTCTTATGTTTTTATACTGAAAATCATAACGAGACGTACCATCTTCATTTCTATTTTTAATTATTAAGCCTTCGTTTACCCAACGTGGTATTAAAATACCATCTTCATCATCGGCTAAACCAGTGAAAATCTCATAAGGCCTGCCTTCTATCAACCCTATAAAGGCAATCCATTTTTCTTTGCTATTTTGAAAGCGAACGACATCAGCTTCTAAGATTTGCGGACGTTTTACAGGAAAAGGCGTTAAGGATTCTTGCTGCTTGTCTTCTTTCTCATCATTAGCAATTAGCACACCCGAACGCGAACCATCCCTATAAACGGTTACGCCTTTGCAACCTACTTCCCATGCTTTTAAATACAAGGCACCAACTAAATCTTCAGTTGCATCGTTAGGCAAATTAATGGTGACACTTATGGAGTGGTCTACCCATTTTTGTATAGCGCCCTGCATACTTACCTTGCTTAACCAATCCACATCGTTGGATGTTGCCTTATGATAAGGTGATTTTTTAATTAATTTATCAATCTCTTTTTGGGAATAATTTTTAGAAGTATCCATGCCGTTTATTTCCATCCATTGCTTGAAACGATGGTGGAATACCACATATTCTTCCCAAGAATCACCTACTTCATCAACAAAATCTATACGTGCTTCTTTATCGTTTGGATTTACTTTTCTTCTTCGTTTATAAACGGGCAAAAATACAGGTTCGATACCTGATGTGGTTTGCGTCATTAAACTAGTGGTTCCCGTTGGAGCAATGGTCAACAAGGCTATGTTGCGTCTGCCATATTCCAACATTTCATAATACAGTTGACTGTCGGCATCTTTTAAACGTTGAATAAACGGATTGTTTTTTTCGCGTTCTACATCAAAAACCAAAAACGCACCGCGCTGCTTAGCCAAATGTACCGAACCTCTATATGCTTCAATGGCAATGGTTTTATGAACTTCTAATGAAAAGGCGTTACCTGCTTCACTTCCATATTTAATTCCTAAAGCGGCTAACATATCACCTTCAGCAGTGATGCCAATACCGGTTCTTCTACCTTCTTGGGCTTTCTTTTTTATGTTAATCCATAAGTTACGCTCGATTGCTTTTACCTCGTCCGACTCTGGATCTTCATCTATTTTAAGAAGGATATTATCAATTTTCTCCAATTCCAAATCGATAATATCATCCATAATACGTTGTGCTGCCGCTATGTGTTTTTTAAATAAATCGAAATCAAAACTAGCCTCTTTTGTAAATGGATTTTCGACATAAGAAAATAAGTTAATGGCTAACAATCTACAAGAATCATAAGGGCACAGCGGAATTTCACCACATGGGTTTGTAGAGACCGTTTTATAACCTAAATCGGCATAACAATCGGGCACAGATTCATTAATGATCGTGTCCCAAAACAAAATACCGGGTTCGGCAGATTTCCAAGCATTATGTACAATTTTTTTCCATAAGGAATTAGCATCAATGGTTTTTGACACTTTTGGCTGACTACTAAAGATTGGATATTTTTGGGTATATTCAGTATCATTCTTAACCGCTTCCATAAAAGCATCGTCTATTCTAACCGATACATTGGCGCCCGTAACTTTGCCCTGCTCTAACTTGGCGTTTATAAAATCTTCTGAATCTGGATGATTAATGGAAACCGACAGCATAAGCGCACCTCGCCTACCATCTTGTGCAACTTCCCTAGTTGAATTTGAATAGCGTTCCATAAAAGGAACAATGCCCGTAGATGTCAATGCTGAATTGTTTACCGGAGAACCTTTAGGACGTATATGTGACAAATCGTGACCAACACCTCCACGACGTTTCATAAGTTGCACCTGTTCCTGGTCAATTTTCATGACGGCTCCATAAGAATCGGAATCCCCCACATTTCCAATAACAAAACAATTTGAAAGTGATGCGATTTGATATGGATTACCAATTCCTGCCATGGGGCTACCTTGGGGAACGATGTATTTAAAGTCCTTAATTAAATCGAAAATGGCCTCTTCAGATAGCGGGTTTGCATATTTTTTTTCAACTCTTGCTAATTCTTTAGCAATACGTTGATGCATGTCGTTTGGGGTTAACTCATAAATATTCCCTTCAGAATCTTTTAGGGCATATTTATTTAACCATACACGTGCAGCAAGATCATCTTGATTGAAATAACTTAAGGAAGCATTGAAAGCTTCATCTTGCGAATACGTTTTGGGTGGGGTTTTGGCGACTTCTTGATTCATTTTGTTTTATTTATGGAGATTAAATGTTATTACTAATAACAGCCATAAAGTAACAAAAAAAATAAAACTTAAAACATGATAAATGTCATAAAGTTTACAAAGCATTTATATTAAATAACTGATTATCAATTATTTAATTATTTATTAACATTAAAAAGTTAACAAATTTTCAAAGTCAGCATTAAACAAACAATTTAAAAATCAACTGCAAAACCAATACCTAGAAACTGTTTCCATTGCACTTTGGCCCCAGCCTCATCGGTCTCTCCTTCAATCTCCGATGGTATGATAGTTTTAATATCATCGTCATATCTTAAATGAGAACCAAGTGTTGCTTTTATAAAATGATTCACTTTAAAATCGAAGTCAATTCTCCAATCAACATCTACATTTCCAAAGTTATTTATGTAATCGGAATAAAGACTTACCTGCTGCTTTACCTTAATGTTTGTGGCGACTTCCATTTCGTAGCTATTATTTACCAAAACACCTACTTCTTTTCTAACACGTTTCCCTGGAACAATAACATTACCTTCACTATCTAAAACAGCAGGCGTAACACCAAACTTTCCTTCATTTGCCAAATTTTCATCTAATACAAATGTTGCTTTTAATGTTAGTGGCGAAAAGTAAAATGACAATTGCTCTATATTTTTACCATATTCCATTCCACCCCCAAAAAACAAATACCCCGGAGCCATCAATCTTGAAATCGGCATGTCTTTATCCGGATATCTATAACCGTTTGCCAATTGGGTTCTAAAATTAAGTTTTGCTGAATAGTACCAATTTGAAATACTATCTGGCTTGAAACCAATATCTGAATTCAGCTCAAACAAATCCTCGGTTTTTCTCAGCTCTCTGTCTTGTTGTTTATTAACACCATAATTAATTACAACATCGTTTCGCCATGAAAAATACTTATCGGTATAATTGGCCGAAGATTCCATTCCTAAAAGACCAGAAATAGAATTAGTACCTCCGGAATTCCAGTTAACAAAGGCGACTTCGCTTAAACTTACTGAAGCTTTATTTTTTTGGACCCATACGGGGCCATCATATTTTGCTGCTTTTGTTCTTAAAAATAAAGTGTCTGGTTGAGATTGTACAAGCTGAAAAAAGAAACAAACAGCTACTAATAAAACGTGCTTCATAATGTAAAGTTGGTTTTGATAAATTACATTTTTATCAATAATCATTCCGTTTTAGCGAAAAAGACGGAAATCTAATATGTAAACTCCCCAAACTCACTTTTTATTGTAAGCTTTTTAGTTTTTGATGCTTCAACACGACCAATAATTTTAGCATCAACATTAAATGCTTTTGATATATTAATGATGCTTTCTGCAATTTCCGGCGACACATACAACTCCATTCTATGCCCACAGTTAAACACTTGATACATTTCCTTCCAATCGGTTTTCGATTGTTCTTGTATTAACTTAAACAGCGGTGGAATAGGAAACATATTGTCTTTAATAATATGAAATTCATCAATAAAATGAAGAATTTTGGTTTGCGCCCCACCTGAGCAATGCACCATACCGTGAAGTTTATCGCTTTTAAATTCCGATACTATTTTTTTGATGATTGGCGCATAGGTCCGTGTTGGAGATAAAACAAGTTTACCAGCATCTATTGGAGAATCTTTAACAGCATCTGTTAATTTCACATTTCCTGAGTACACCAAATCTTCCGGAACCGACGCATCAAAACTTTCAGGGTATTTATGTGCTAAATAGGTGTTAAAAACATCATGACGTGCAGAGGTCAATCCGTTGCTACCCATACCGCCATTATAGGCTTTTTCGTAAGTTGCTTGCCCATAACTCTCTAACCCTACAATGACATCGCCTGCTTTAATATTGGCGTTATCAATAACGTCGCTGCGCTTCATACGTGCAGTTACGGTGGAATCGACTATGATGGTGCGCACTAAATCACCCACATCAGCTGTTTCGCCACCTGTGGAATGAATGGTCACACCGAAATTCCTTAATTCGGAAATCAATTCTTCAGTACCATTAATTATCGCTGAAAGCACTTCGCCTGGGATTAAATTTTTATTTCTCCCGATGGTTGATGACAGCATGATATTATCGGTCGCACCAACACATAATAAATCGTCAATATTCATAATTAACGCATCTTGTGCAATGCCTTTCCAAACAGAAATATCACCAGTTTCTTTCCAATACATATAAGCAAGGGAAGATTTTGTTCCTGCACCATCTGCATGCATAATCAAACAATAATCGTCGTCATTTGTCAAATAATCCGGAACTATTTTACAGAATGCTTTAGGAAACAATCCTTTATCGATGTTCTTTATAGCGTTGTGAACATCTTCTTTTGATGCAGAAACGCCACGTTGCGCATAGCGTTTAGAAACTTCTTGACTCATAGTATGATATTGAGGTGCAAAGTTAATTTTTTGAATTAAAAAATCCCGCTTTTTACAGTGGGATTTTGAAAATTACATTTTATCGGGTAAATAAAAGCTCACGGTATTTTGTTAGTGGCCAAATTTCATCGTCTACCAATAATTCCAACTTGTCACAGTGCTTACGGATATCATCAAACAAAGGCTTTACTTGGTAGCAATACGCCAAGGCTTTATCTTCTATGTTTTCTATGGTATTGGCTTTCCTGCGCTCATCGGTCATTTTGGTAACGTTCGCATTGATAGCTTCAATATGGCTTGAAATGACTTGAATTAAATTAATTTGTTCTTGTGATACTTTTTTGTAGTTGTCTTCAAAAATTTCTTTTAAGCCTTTTACATTCTCAATTAAAATATTTTGATATTTAACTGCGGTTGGCACGATGTGGTTGCGAGCAATATCACCTAACACACGTCCTTCAATTTGAATGTGCATAATGTAGGCTTCCATTTCTATTTCATAACGTGCTTCAGATTCTATTTTACTCATCACATTCATGTCTTCAAATAATGCGATTGATTTTTTTGAGATTTTAGCTTTTAAAGCTTCCGGGGTATTTTTATTATTGCTTAAGCCACGTTTTTTAGCTTCATCTTCCCATTCTTTTCCATAGCCATTTCCTTCAAACAAAATCGCTTTTGTAGATTTTATATATTCTCTCAACACATTAAAAACGGCCTCATCTTTTTTTAATTCTTTTTTATCAATTAAAGCATCTACTTCTTTCTTAAAATCTATTAATTGCTTGGCCACAATCGTATTCAAAACCGTCATTGGATTGCCGCAATTTGCTAAAGACCCAACAGCTCTAAATTCAAACTTATTCCCTGTGAAAGCAAAAGGCGATGTTCGGTTTCTATCTGTATTATCCAGTAAAACGTCTGGTATTTTACCAACAACATTAAGTTTAAGCTCTGTTTTTTCCTCTGGTGAAAGCTTTCCTTTTGTTACGCCTTCCAGTTCTTCTAAAACCTTGGTTAATTGCTCACCAATAAAGACTGAAATAATTGCAGGAGGCGCTTCGTTTGCACCCAGCCTGTGGTCGTTACTTGCCGATGCTATAGATGCCCTTAACAATGCTTCGTTTTCGTGAACCGCTTTTATAGTATTAATAAAAAAGGTTAAAAACTGGAGATTGCTCATCGGGGTTTTTCCTGGCGCTAATAAATTGACTCCCGTATCGGTTGAAAGCGACCAATTATTATGCTTACCCGAACCGTTAATGCCGGCAAATGGCTTTTCGTGTAACAACACTTTAAAATTATGACGTGAAGCAACCCTGCCCATAATATCCATCAATAAGGAATTATGGTCTACCGCCAAATTAGCTTCCTCAAAAATTGGCGCTAATTCAAATTGGTTTGGTGCTACTTCATTGTGACGTGTTTTAACAGGAATCCCTAAAAGCATGCATTCCGTTTCCAGTTCGCGCATAAAGTTCAATGCTCTGTTTGGGATAGATCCAAAATAATGGTCGTCTAACTGTTGGCCTTTTGCGGAAGAATGTCCTAATAAGGTTCTCCCTGTCAAGGTAATGTCTGGTCTACTGGCTGCCAACATTTTATCGATTAAAAAATATTCCTGCTCCCAACCTAAAGACGAGGTTACCTTTTTTACATTTTTATCAAAATACTTACAGACATCGGTGGCTGCATTATCCACCGCATTTAAGGCTCTTAATAGTGGCGTTTTATAATCTAATGCTTCACCTGTGTATGCCACAAATATCGTTGGAATACAAAGTGTTGTCCCATATATAAATGCAGGCGATGTAGGATCCCAAGCGGTATAGCCTCTAGCTTCAAATGTATTTCTAATACCGCCACTTGGAAAACTGGAAGCATCAGGTTCTTGTTGCACCAATTGGTCACCTCCGAATTTTTCAATGGCCATACCATTACCTATGGTTTCAAAAAAAGCGTCATGTTTTTCGGCAGTTGTTCCAGTTAATGGTTGAAACCAATGCGTGTAATGCGTCACCCCTTTTGATAATGCCCAATCTTTCATGGAAGACGACACTTGGTCTGCGATATTTCTATCAATTTTTTTACCAAATTGAATAGCATTCATAACACCAATAAAGGCATCTTTGGTTAAATATTGGCGCATGGTATTTTCATTAAAAACGTTTTTTCCAAACAAATCGGAACGACGCTCTTTCTCTTCAACCAACACAGGCTTATTGGCAAGCGATTCTTTAATAGCATGAAATCTTAAAGTAGACATTGGCTCTTATTAATTTAAGTTATTGATTTTTTTTACAAAAGTAATAATATCGTAAATATAGCATAAACAATATGTTTTCTTTGTGTTAAGAATTTTTCATTATTTATATAAAAAAATATACTTTTTTTAATAGAAGCCTTAAAAAAATAGGGTATAAATAAAAATAACTTAGGTTTTTACTTTAACACCCCCTTAGATATAAAGTATCTTAATAAAAATATATATTTGTTGAAACATTATTAATTTCTCATTTTAAAAAATTATGGCAAAAATTAAATTAGAATACATTTGGTTAGACGGTTATTACCCAACTCAAAACATGAGAAGTAAAACCAAAGTAGAAGAGCATGAAAACTTTAAAGGAACTCTTGAAGAAATAGGAAACTGGTCTTTTGATGGATCTTCTACAAGACAAGCAGAAGGTGGATCTTCAGACTGTTTATTAGTGCCTGTAGCAATTTATCCAGATCCAGAGCGTGTTAATGGATATTTAGTAATGACTGAAGTTATGAATGCCGATGGAACACCTCATGAATCTAATGGTAGATCTACTATTGATGATGACAATGATGATTTCTGGTTTGGTTTTGAGCAAGAATATTTTATAATGGATACTGCAACACAGTTACCACTTGGTTTCCCTGTTGGTGGTTATCCTGCACCACAAGGTATGTATTACTGCTCTGTTGGTGGAAAAAACACACATGGTAGAGATTTAGTTGAAGAGCATGCAGATTTATGTATTCAAGCTGGTTTAAATTTTGAAGGAATTAACCAAGAAGTTGCTTGTGGACAATGGGAATTCCAATTGTTTGCTAAAGGTGCAAAATTAGCTGGTGATGAATTATGGATTGCTAGATATTTACTAGACAGATTAACTGAAAAATATGGTTTCTATATTGAATACCACCCAAAACCACTTGGAAAAGATATGGATTGGAATGGTTCTGGTATGCACGCAAACTTTTCTAACTCTACTTTAAGAACTTGTGGTTCTAGAGAAGTTTACGAAAAAATATGTGAAGCGTTCCGCCCAGTTGTAAAAGAACACATTGAAGTATATGGTGAGTTTAACGACCAACGTTTAACTGGTAAACACGAAACAGCTTCTATTACTGATTTCTCTTATGGAATTTCTGATAGAGGTGCATCTATCCGTATCCCTTTAATTACTGTAAATAAAGGTTGGAAAGGTTGGTTAGAAGACAGACGTCCAGCTTCTAATGGTGATCCATACAAAATTGCAGCTAGAATTATTAAAACTGTTAAATCTGCTAAGGTTTAATTTTAAATACATTTTGTTCATAATAAAAAAGGGTTTGCAAATTGCAAACCCTTTTTTATTAGTAATAACTAGTAAATTACTTTCCAGCAGTAAACAGTAAAAACATAAAAATACCATAAACAAAGACTAAAAAGAATCCTTTAGCTCGGTTAATTTCAAATTTCTTAGGCAAAAGCACTAACGGTAATAATACAAAAGCGAAACCTAGCATCCAGAAAATATCACTTGTAAGGATTGATGATTCCGTAACAGGTATCGGCTTAATAATAGCCGTTAAGCCTAAAACTGAAGCGATATTAAAAATATTGGACCCAATTAAATTCCCCAAAGAAATAGCCTTTTCTTGTTTAGCAGCTGCAATTATAGATGCCGCTAACTCTGGAACACTTGTACCTATAGCTATTAAAGACACCCCTATAACTGCTTCACTAACCCCAATAGATAAAGCTATTGCTTTAGCACCTTCTACCAACCACTCACTACCAAAATATAATGATACGGCACCAATGGTCAACCATGTACCTATTTTAAAATTGGAAACCACAGCTAATGTTTCATCAACCTCTTCTACAACAGTATCTTTTTTGGTACTTCTTATTAAAATTATTAAAAATAGAACCAAGCCCATAAAAAGCACCATACCCTCAAAAGCTGAAAGTATATTGTCATTTTTAAGGAAATAGTATAGCACAATGGAGAACACCATCATTATAGGCCAATTAAGACGGTAAAAAGCTTTATCCACAACAATAGTTCCTACCATAGCGGTAACACCTAAGACCAAACCTATATTAGCAATATTAGACCCCACTACATTGGTAATGGCAATAGCTGGCGAACCCGATAAGGCTGCTTGTAGACTTACTAATAATTCGGGGGCTGAAGTTGCAAACGATACCACTGTCATACCAATTACCATTTTAGATATATTAAACTTAAATGATAAAGCTACCGACGACCTAACAAGATATTCCCCGCCTACTACTAATAATGCAAATCCTAAAACAACCCAAATTATACTCATTCTATTATTTTTTTTTGCGAAGATAAATGAAAGTTAAAAGTTTGAAGTTAAAAGTTAAAAGTTTTTATCCTGAGCTAAAATTAGACTTCCTAGTTCTATTTAACAACGAATGAAAACTTAAATTTTAGTTAAATAACTAAATACATAGTTGTATAACTATAAAAATAGTTATATGTTTGTATTGCATCAATAAAAAGTATAATTACGAAGATTCCCGCCTACACGGGAATAAAAAATCATTATTCAATGGAAAAGTTAACAAATAAAGAAGAGGAAATTATGCATATTTTATGGAAGCTTGAAAAGGCTTTTGTAAAAGATGTTTTAGCTGAAATTAAAGATGACAAACCACATTATAACACCCTTTCAACCATTATTAGAAACTTAGAAGACAAAGGCTATGTTAGTTATAATGCCTACGGAAAGACCCACCAATACTACCCTATTGTAAGTAAGGAGGACTATAAAAAACGCTTTATGATAGTGGCTATTGATAACTATTTTAATAATTCGTATAAAAATATGGTATCCTTTTTTGCTAAAGAAGAAAAGATTAGCGTTGAAGACTTAAAAGAGATTATTGCTTTAATCGAAAAGGATAAATAATTATGGAATATTTAATAAAAGCCAGTGCTATTATAGCCCTATTTTATATAATTTATAAAATATTATTACAACGCGAAACCTTTTTTGAGTTAAATAGATGGTTTTTGTTAATAGGATTAGTTGCTGCCTTTTTATTGCCTTTTATAGTCATACCCATCTATGTAGAGGCACCCCCTTTAGACTTTTCCGGTTATATTTTCAAAACATCTATTACAACCGAAAACGTAGAAAAACCTTTTAATTTATTAGAGTATTTACCATTAATTTACGGCCTGGGGGTTGTGTGTTTTTCTATTCGGTTTATTGTTCAGTTTACATCTTTGGCTCTTGTGTTTATTAAAAACAAAGGTGAAAAAATTGATGGTTATCGATTTATAAAAACGACTAATAATGTATCGCCATTTTCGTTTTTTAATTGGATAGTCTATAACCCAATACCATTTAGCAAAACGGAGCTTGAACAAATAATTACCCACGAAAAAGTACACGCAAAACAAAGTCATTCATTCGATATATTGATAACGCACATAAGTTGTGTTCTACTTTGGTTTAATCCATTTATCTGGCTATACAATAAAGATTTAAAACAAAATTTAGAATTTATAGCCGATGCGGTTACTGCAACCAAAACCGACTGCAAAAAAAGCTATCAATACACCTTACTTAAAACAAGTATGCCATCTCATCAAATGGCTTTAAGTAATCCTTTTTATAATTCATTAATCAAAAAACGAATCGTTATGTTACACAAATCAAAATCAAAAAAGATCAATCAACTGAAGTATGCTTTAGTTATTCCTGCCTTAGCCTTATTTTTAATGAGCTTTAATACCGAAGAAGTTTATATCCAAGAAGTAAATAACAGAGCTTTAAACCCCGATAATTCCAAGGATATAAAAATTATTTTTAATAAAGATTTAACCGACAATGATTTAGAAAAAACAAAAAGTGAGCTTAAAAAAGACAGTATAGATTTTGCTTATACGAACTTAAAAAGAAATGAAAAGGAAGAAATTGTTAGTATCACTACCAAATTTCAAAATGAAAGAGGTAGTAGTGCTACCTGGAATGCCTACAATACTAAGAATGAACCTATAAAACCTTTTTACTTTTTTAAAACAGAAAAAACCATTGGAGTAAGTATACTTGATAAAGAAACAAGTGAGATTGAAGATTCCAAAGAAACCAATAAAACATCTCCATGGAAGGTATCTGTTCGAAACAATATTTCTTCAGACAGCATATCTGTTGTTGAATACACAAATGACTCAATTCATTTTAACAAAAAGAAAGAAGCAGTTAAAACTTATAGAGAAGAAGCAAAAGATGAAGTTATTATTATAACAAATAACACTCATACCAATTACAATACCAACCAAGAACAACAACCGCTATTTATTGTTGACGGCAAAGAAATATCTAAAGAAGATATGAATGTATTAGACCCTAACCACATTAAGAAAATAGATGTATTGAAAGGTGAAAATGCTACCAGATTGTTTGGTGATAAAGGAAAAGAGGGTGTTATTTTAATTACAACAAAGAAAGATAAACGGGAAGATCACCTTATAGTTAAAAAACCTTTTGATTCAATTTCCAAAAGAAAAAATTCATCAAAACACACTACGAAACACACTATTAAACTAAGTGGTGAAGCTTTATATATAATAGATGGAAAAGAAGAAAAAGAAGAAGTATTTGAAAAAATACATCCAGACAAAATAGCCTCAGTTAATGTTTTAAAAGGTGATCATGCCATAAAAAAATACGGCGAAAAAGGCAAACATGGTGTGATTGAAATAACAACCAAAAAGAAGTAAAAAACCTACCTACCCTAATTTACAAAACACTTCACAGTATTTTTTAAACTCTGTGAAGTGTTTTTAATTAACGACTACTTTCTGTGTGTGTATTTTGCCGTTAGAAGATACTTTAAGCAAATAAATACCACGCGACACATGTAGCTCTAATGAAGTATTTTGATTGATTACATGCGTTTTAAGCTTTCTTCCGTCTAACGAAAACACGTCTATAACGGTATCGTTTTTTATACCATTTATAAAAACGGTACCCATAGTAGGGTTTGGAAATATTTTAATGGATGAAAAACCTTTTGCATCAGTAGCTAATGATTGGCTCCACACTTGCCCAACCCTATTTCCCCACAAATATTCAACCAAATCTGGCTGGTCAATAAACGGATTTCGATTGTACTGCCAAGTATAAACGACGTTATTTCTATTCATTTCAAAATCGTCTGGCGGGTCGTTTCTATGCCAATCCAAAAGCGTTGTTAAATCTCCAAACTGCCCTTTGATACCTTCGGGATAGCCATTGACAATTTCCAATCCATTATATCGCACTGCCATATAAAAAACACTTCGAGCCACATCGCCTTTAAATTTACCCAAAGTGCCCGAAGGGCCATTATACTCGCCATAAAACTGGTTACCCCTACTGCTATTCTCTGGTCCATCGGCTGCTCGCAACGCATGCGCATCGGAGTTTCCGTGACGTAAAGAATCGGCTGTTGTATTCCAAAATACACTTTTACCATCGGCAATTTCGTCTAAATCGATACTATTAAATCCACCTCGCGAACGTGGAAATATATGTTCTTTGTTCCATTTACCAATACTGTTGGAGGTCGTTTGGTAATCCAGCTTAGCACGACCCATTTCTTTATATACCAACCAAACCTGATTGCTATGTGATGGGTTTTGATCGGCTTCTTTTAAAATATCAATTATATCTGCATAAGTTTGTGCTTTTACCACGCCTTCTTCGGCTATAATATCTTGCAGGGCTTGATGCAAAGCACTACCAAATTGTCCATCTAAACTATTATAATAGCCTGCCGGCTGTGTACTTGTTACCATACCATAAGTCGGATTTATAGGCGTTCCAAAAGGAGCCACTTGAAAATCATTATCAACAACCCGAATTCGTAAATTATTATTTAATGAGTAATTTGGTGATACCAGGCCCAACAATTTAATAAGCATTTCTTCGTCTCCTTCGTCAAAATCATCATCAATTAACGTTATACTTGTTGAAGATGTACTGGTCCCATTTAGAATGGTTATAGAGGTATTCCCTGTAAAATCAGAGGTATTAAAAGTTCCGTTATTTAAGGTAATGGTAAAACTAATATCTGAGGTTAGGGTTTGTTCTGACGTCAATACAATATCTAACGTCTCACCTTCATTATAACTCGTTTGTACTATCGTCATTAAAATGCCATTTAAAACCACACCACTGCCATCATTTAATTGCCTTGGTGTTGGCGATTTTACGGTATAAGTGCCATCGTTATTCCTTTGGATTGAGTTGGTGTTATTGGTTGCACCTTCACTAATTATTTGAATACTTGGGTTGAATGCTGAAAAAATAGAAACAAATTCGTTTCCATCTGATTGTGTTGTTCTGTAAATTAAAACGTCGATAAGTGTATCATCTACATAGGCCTTTACTGGTTCTTCAAAATCTAAATCATCAGCCTTATAAATAGCTACGGCATCTACGCCATTTTGAATACTATTTGGTGCTATAACATATTGGGGAAACGGTGACAGGTTTATACTCCCAATTAATAGCAACCCATTAACATCGGTTTCATAACCATCCAAGTCTAAAGCGAAATAACTTGTATGTTGCCCGTTAGTTGAACCATTAAAAAAAACCAACACAAATCCATCCAATGAAAAATTTGGGGTTTCGGATAATAATTCCACAAACTCTACATCATCAATGCCGGGTGTGTCGCAATCTAATTCATTTATTACTATTTGGCTAAAACCTAATCGTGGTATCAAAAAAACAATAAATAAGAGGAGACTTACCTTCATAGAAACTTTTTTTTTACAAATATATAGCTCTTAAACTATTTTTAAATCTCTCTGTAAAACTTTAACTAAACTCAATAAATTGTTCTTTAGTACATGAGAAAAATTGAAATTTCCAATGTCTTCGACTTTAGTTTATCTTGAGCGCAGTCGAAAGGCTCAGACTGACATCTGA